>Ga0190270_10001019_pt1 | contig 12768 bp, 8 predicted proteins | sample Popmic320T_FD_133748 | JGI IMG/M metagenome (GOLD analysis project Ga0190270, IMG submission 133748) | Populus adjacent soil microbial communities from riparian zone of Weber River, Utah, USA - 320 T | ecosystem: Environmental > Terrestrial > Soil > Riparian zone | place: USA: Utah | collected... | reverse complement strand
TTCAACTTCAGCGAGCAACCGATGGATTCGATCTTCAACTCAGCGTCCAGTCCATCCAGCGTCGAAAGAATCCACTCGCCGTCGGATTGGCGACGGTAATGTTCGATCATCGGCCTGTCTTGTGAGACGAGAATGTAATCGCTGAGGGTCGGCAGCCAGGTTCGATATCGGATGAATTTCTCGCCCCGATCGAAGGCTTCCGTGGATTTCGACAGGACTTCGATGATGACGTTAGGGTTGAGCAAAACGTCTTGGTATTTGTCGTGAAACTTGCGTTCACCGCACACGACCAATACATCGGGATAGGAATAGAACCCTTCCGGATTTTGAGAGGGCTTCGGCTCCGGGCCGCTGCGGACTTTGGTGTTTTGAGTGCGCGCGCGGCAGGGTTTACCCTTCAATTGCGAGCGCAGTTCACCGACCAGATTAACGCAGATTTCCCCGTGCTGATCGCTCTCTCCGGCCATCGCGAAAATCCTGCCGTCAATGTATTCGTGCCGTTCCTCGGACGAGCGTTCGATCGCCAGATATTCTTCTTCGGTGAAATAGATTCGTGATTGTGGCGTCGCCATAGTTTCTTCTCCTTCGGCGGAGTCGATTATCGCATTGGGCGTGATTGGACGGAAGCTCTGACCCGAGTGTAAGAGTGGGATAGACTAAAGGCATTTGAAAAAATAATGCGCCCAGCGGTGTAGGGGCGGGTTTTCCCCGCCCATGTTTATCATCCAGGCGATGGGGCGGGGAAAACCCGCCCCTACATCAAATTGCGTGGGCGCATTTGACTCTCAAAGACCATTATTCTGTCCCGCTTCATCCCTTCGCAAATCGCGCTTCGATTTCCGCGTAACGACGGGCCTTCTCCTCCCATACGACTGACGGCTGCGGATCGAAGCGGCGCGGGCTGATGTTTGCGGCGACGTGGCGCCGGGCTTCAGAGAGAGTGGCGAAGCGGCCTGCGGCGACCGCCTGGACGAGAGCGTTGCCAATGACAGTGGCTTCAGACGGGCCGGCCAGAACGACTTTTTGCGACGCGTTGGCCGTGGCCTGATTGAGATATTGATTCTGGCTGCCTCCGCCGACGATCTGCGCGCCGCCCGCCGACTTTCCGATGAGCGTCTCGATTGTGCGGATGACCTGCGCGTATCGCAGCGCCAGCGAGTCGAGGATCGTCGCGGTAATCGCCGTCGGGTCGTCGTCTACGGTCTGGCCGGTTTCGGCCAATTGTCGCGCAATGGCCGCGGTCATATTCGGAGGGTTGAATAAGCGTTCGTCATCAGGATAGATCAATGCCTTGGAATCGGGCCGCGCCGACGCCCGCGCAAGCAAGACGTCGTAATCGACCTCCAGTCCGCGCTCCCGCCACTCCCGGCGGCAGGATTCCAGAATCCACAGCCCCATGACGTTCTTCAGGAAGCGAATCGTCCCGAACGCGCCGCCCTCGTTGGTGAAATTGTGGCGCGCGACTTCAGGGTTGATGAGCGTCCGATCCAGCTCGACGCCGACCAGCGACCAGGTGCCTGAAGAGACGTAAGCCCAGCCGTCTTCGAGCGGCGCGCCGGCCACCGCGCTGCCTGTGTCATGCGTAGCCGGGGCGACGACGCGGACGCCTTTCAGGTTCAACTCTTCGGCATGTTCGGGGTTGAGGGGGGCCAGGTCCGCGCCAGCCGGTACGATCTCGGCCGGCAGCTGCAAGGGAAGTCCGAGGGCTTCGATCAATGGATGATCCCATGCGCCGGTCTCGGCTTCGATCATTTGCGTCGTCGTCGCGTTCGTGTATTCCGTGACTACTCTGCCGGTGAGCAGAAAGTTGATCAGGTCGGGAATCAACAGCATCTTCGCGGCGCTGGACGGAATGCCCGATCGCGCATGAGCGAAAAGTTGAAAGAGAGTGTTGAAGGCGAGGAACTGAATGCCCGTGCGGGCGAAAATTTCGGCGCGGGGCGTTCGTTCGAAGACCTGCTCCATCACTCCCGCCGTTCGCTCGTCGCGGTAGCAGATCGGGTCTTCGACCAGATTGCCGTCGGCATCGATCAGCCCATAATCAACGCCCCAACTGTCTACGCCGACGCTCACGATGGGCCGCTTGAGCCGCTGAGCTTTTTCTCCAGCCACAAACAATCCGGCCTTGATGTCCGCGAAGACGCCATGCAGATCCCAGCGCAAATGCCCCTGGCGTCGGGCCGGCGGATAATGAAACCTGTATGCTTCCTCAAGCAGCAATTCGCCCGGCGCGACTCCGACGAGAAAGACGCGCCCGCTTCCGGCGCCGAGATCAACCGCAATGTAGAGAGGTTCGTTCATTGGCGAATGCGGAATGCGGAATGCGGAATGCGGAATGGGAAGAAAACGAGTCTTAGCGACTCATTCTTCTTTCCGCATTCCGCATTCCGCATTCAAACGATGCCTGCTGACATGCCGATCTGCGCGGGGCGCTCTTCAGCCTTGCGCCGGCGATAGCCGCTGGCGCGGTAGACCGCGAGCGGATCGATTGCGCCGCCCGCGCGTTGGCGCGCCATCGCGATGACCGGCGCCACATCGGTCGTGAAAGCCTGTTTGAGCGTGGAGAGCGCACGAATCGCGTCGCACTCCTCCTGCGCCTCTTCGAGCGCGCCGCGGTCGACCAGATGGGCTTGCACGTACGCGCGCTGCAGTTCGACAGCGCTCAGCATCAGCGATTCTATCGGATCGGTCACGTTGTGCGACTGGTCGAGCATGTAGGCCGGCTTGAAATCGGGCGTCCCATTCACTTCGGCGTCGACAAGCTCGTTGAAGATCAGAAAGAGTTGGAACGGCTTGATGGATCCCGCGTCGAGGTCGTCGTCGCCGTATTTGCTGTCGTTGAAATGGAAACCGGCGAGTTTGCCGAACTGGATGAGTCGCGCCACTATCATTTCGATGTTGACGTTCGGCGCGTGGTGCCCCAGGTCGACCAGGCATTGCGCTTTCGGGCCGAGCTGCGTGGAGCAGTAATAGCTCGTCCCCCAGTCGTTGATGACCGTCGAATAGAAGGCTGGTTCATAAAGCTTATGCTCGATGAACACGCGCCAGTCGTCGGGCAGGGCTTTATAAATCTCGCGCAGGCTGTCGATGTAGCGTTCGAGCGCTCGGCGAAAATGCTGCTGCCCCGGGAAATTCCCGCCGTCGCCGATCCAGACCGTGTGAGCCTTGGAGCCGAGCTTCTTGCCGATCTCTATGCACTCCACATTGTGTTCGACGGCCTGCTCGCGGACGGTGTGGTCGGGGTGCGTGAGGCTGCCGAACTTGTAAGAGAGCTTTTGTCCGGGCTGATCCTGAAAGGTGTTGGAGTTCATGGCGTCGAATCCCAGATCCAGTGAAGCGGCGTACTCTCGCAGTTCGGCCGGATCTTCGGGTTTGTCCCAGGGGATGTGAAGCGAGACGGTAGGCGTCGCTCGGACGAGCCGGTTGATGGTCGCGCAATCTTCGAGCTTCTCGTAAACGCCGCGCGGCTCGCCCGGCCCCGGATAGCGCGCGAACCGGGTCCCGCCCGTGCCCACGCCCCAGGACGGCACGGCCACTTTGAACGATTGCGCCTGGTCGGTGAGGTCCTCGATCTCCACTCCGCGCCGCCGCAATTGCCGCCCCAGGTGCTCGTAATCTTCGTCGAGCCAGGCCTTCGCCTTCCGGTTCTGCTCGGCGACGAAGCCGTCACTTATAGCAAATGTCGTATTCATGGTTTTCCCTCCCAGTCGTTAGCCACAGAGCCACAGAGAGACGGGGTGACTGGGCGACTGGGCGACTGGGTGACAAGGCGAATGGGGCGGAAAGCCTCTCCCATTCGCCCCGTCGCCCCGTCGCCCCGTCGCCCCGTCGCCCCGTCGCCCCGTCTGCGTCTCTGTGGCTAATTTGATTTAGCGCAGAAAGCCGTCCTGCAATCCGCCGTCCACGGGGATGACGTGGCCGGTTGTTTTCGACAGCCGGGACGAGACGAGCAGGAAGATCGCTTCGGCCTGGTCTTCCGGCTCTATCGGCGTCTGCGTCAGAGTTCGTTTCGCGTAGAAGTACGCCAGCTTTTCACGCAAGGCTTCAGTGGATTCCTCTTCGCCGAAGTCGATAGCGTACTTGACGAGCGACGAGATCACGCGGTCGCGCGGAAACATCGCGCTGCCTTTTACTACGGTCGCGGGCGCGACGGCGTTGACTCGCGCGAGCGGCGCCATCTCGACAGCCAGCTCCCGGACCAGATGGTTCGCGGCGGCCTTGCTCGCGTCGTAAGCGAGGCTGCCTTTCTTGGCGACGACGGCGTTGGCGCTCGTGGTCAACACGACGTTGCCCGGGAGCCCCTGCCGTTTGAATATTTTGTTAGCCTCGTCGGCGACCAGATAAGCTCCCGTGACGTTGATGGCGAAAGTCTTCTCCCAGAGGCGGTCTTCGATGCGGCCCGTCTTGTCCGGCGAGACGAAGACGCCCGCTGTCACGACGACGGAATCGACGCCGCCGTAAGCGATCAACGCCTCCTCGAACATCCGCGCGACGCTTTCGCGGTTCGTGATGTCGCAGCCGAGGGCTATGCCCGGGCCGCAATTACTGATTCCCGTGCCGGCCACGCCAATGCCCTCGCCGTATTTGGCGATGATTTCGTTCGCGGTCGCATTCGCCGCCGCTTCGTCCAGATCGACGCAGACGATGTGCGCGCCTTCCTTGACGAGCCGGAGCGCCGCCGCCTTGCCGATGCCGCCGCCCGCGCCGATGACGGCGATGATTTGTCGGTCGAGTTCCTTTTCGGGCGGAAGGCGGCGGAGTTTGGCCTCTTCCAGCAGCCAGTACTCGATGTCGAAGGCTTCCTGCTCGGCCATCGCCTCGTAATGGTCGATGGCCTCTGCGCCGCGCATGACCTCGATCGCGCAGTTGTAAAACTCGGCCGTCACGCGCGACTCGCTCTTGTTCTTGCCCCAGGCGATCATGCCGACGCCGGGGATCAGAATCACTGTCGGATTCGGGTCGCGCATCGCGGGCGAATCGAGCCGCTTGCACCGGTCGTAATAGGCCGCGTAATCCTCGCGATATTTCGCCAGCCCGGCGATTAGGAGCGATTTCAGCGATTCAAGATCGCCGGAGGCCGGGTCCCAATCCACGAAAAGCGGCTTGATCTTCGTGCGCAGGAAGTGATCCGGGCATGAGGTTCCGAGTTCGGCCAGGCGCGGGCCGTCCACGCTGTTCACGAACCTCAGCATCTTCGGGTCGTCCTGGATTGTCGCCACAACTCGCCTGGCGCCCGAAAGCTGGCCGCGCAGCCACGGCAGCAGCTCGACCAGGGCGTGGCGGCGCTCGGCGTCGGACAGGGCCTTGTGTTTCTGGCCGCCGAAAGTCTTCTCGCCTTTGTCGCGGGCCTCGATGTATTCGGTGGCGCGGTCGATGATTTCGAGCGCGGTCTCGTAACAGGTCTTGTCGTCGTTACTCCACGACGACATTCCGTGGTGGCCGAGCACTACGCCTTTCGCCCTGGGATTGTCCTTGATTAATTGCTCGATCAGCAAGCCGATGTCGAAGCCTGGACGCTGCCACGGCGCGTACAAAACCTCGTCGCCGAAAATCTCCCTGGTCAGCCGCTCCTGGTTGACCGAAGCGGCGACGGCGATCACCGCGTTCGGGTGCAAGTGGTCCACGTGCCGGTATGGCACGAAGGTGTGCAGCGGCGTGTCTATCGAACAGGCGCGCGGGTTGAGGTCGTAGACGCAGTGGCTGTAGAGCGGGTACATCGCGTCCTCGACCTGGGTCTTCGGCCCGCGTTCAGGGTGGTTCAGATAGAGCGGCTTCATCGTGCGCACCTTGTCGAGATAGAGTGATGCGAACCCGTCGCGCTTCGCCGTCCGCAGGTCGCCGCCCGACCCCTTAATCCACAAGACTTCGACTTCCTGCGCGGTCAGCGGGTCTCGCTCCGTCAGCTTCGACGACGTGTTGCCGCCCCCGGTGTTGGTGAGCGTCAGGTCTTCACCGAGCTTGTTCGAACGGTATACCAGCCGATCGACGCCTTTCAGTTTCTCAGCCTCTTCGCCTCTCCAGAGATATTTGACGTGTTTGAATGATTCCATCTGACCCATTTATTCAGAAAAAATGTACTGTGTGGGGTCTAAGGCGGCGAAGGCTTGATTATTAAAGCGTTCAGGCGCCGCCAATCGGCTTGGTTCTGAAGCCTTCCGCCGCCTTAGACAACCGTACGGTACAAAGCGAGCCGCCTTTCTATAAGTTTCAGGACGCTGCCAGGTAAAAGGTTATCAATTTAAGAAGATAAACGAATATTCGGTATATTTCAGGTGAATTTAGAACTTTGCGATGACCCTCCAAACACGGCGACTGTAGAAATTCGCCTTGATTGGGACAATCAGGAAATTCCCTTGAGCGCACTATTCCACAATACGGAATGACTCCCTTCCTACCACAACGATTTAGCAGAGCCGATTATTGGACTCAATTTGCTTAATATTCCGCTTTGCGGAACGAGTCATTCAGTTTGGATCGGATAGATCAGCCCGACATTCTTGGGTGTGATGAGTTGATGTTTCACAAAGACCGATGCGGGGACTTGCTTCTTTTGCAGTATCGCCAGGGCGAGCGGGATCAACTCTTCGCCATAACGCTCCGGGAAGTAGGCCACCGACCCGATGAGTCTGGTGCCGGGGCGCCGGAGTTCTTCGCGCGCTTCGCGGATCGCGTTCTGGCCCATGACCGCGCAGAGGCTGCCGCGTCCTGCCTCTTCAAAAGCTCGCAAGGCGCCCAATGCGCTGGGGTCGTTGACGGCGGCGACCAGTGTTCTCTTAGGCTTTGTTTGGCGCAGGTAGCGGCGAACCATGTGTAGACTGTACTCGAACTCGCCTCTACCGTTCAGATGGACCATGGATCTGGTGTCGATGCCCGGCAGCGCCTCGCTGAGGCCGGCCACCATGCCGCTGATTCGCAGTTGCGGCAGCGGGCCTGCGATCGGCAGTTCCATCAGGAGCAGGGCTTCGACGTCGCTGTTCCAGTTCTCCCTGGCCCATCGGCCCAGCGCCTGGCCGCCGATCAGTCCGGCGCGGTAATTGTCGGCGCCGAAATAGACGGCGCCGGGGTGCGGAATCTCGATGGCCACCACCGGAATGTTGGCCTCGATGAATTTGGACGAGATGATCGGCGCGACGTGCTCGTAGGTCTGGAATTCCAGCACCAGATTGACGCCCTCCTTGATCAGCAGGTCGGCGTTGCGAAGCGCCGTTTTCGGGCTGTAGCGGTTGTCGACGGCGATCAGTTGAATGTGTTCGCGCGCCGCGACGCGGTGGATGCTCTGGCTGACGTCGCGGGAGAATTCCGAATCTGTCGTCTGCGCGGCGAAGCCCAGCTTGAAGCTCGACCGCGTCAGAGGCTGAATCTGACTGCGGTAGGCCCCTTTGCTGACACGCTCGATCAGACCGCCTTTGACCAGGCTCTGCGACAGCCTGAAGCATGTCGTCTTACTCAGTCCAGTGCGGTCGACCAACTGCTTCAGCGTCACAACCTCCTCCGGGAAGTTGAATGCCTGCAGAAGGCGGCAGGCTCGAACCACGGCTTCGACGATTTCCGGCTCCTTTGACATATGCGCGGCTTCGACGATTTCCGGCTCATTTGACATATGTATGATTGAAGATCGCGGATCGAGGATGGAAGATCGAGGATGGAAGATCTAGGATGGAAGATCGAGGATCGGGTCATCGCAAGTAAGACGATCCTCTATCTTCGACCCTCTATCCTTGATCTTCTATCCTCGATTCTCGATCCTCGATCTGGGCGAGTTTGGCCTGCTTCTTCAGGCTTCTCGCGAAAGTCGCTCTGTTCGCTTCGCGCATCTGGAAGTAGGATTCCAGACGCTGCAATGTGTTCTTCAGGGCGTTGTCAATGTGGCGGAGCATCGCTTCGGCGGCCGCTTTCGGCGCGCCGCTGACCAGCGCGTCCGCAAGATCCTGGTGGCGGCGCGGAGACTCATCGGAAGCGGTCTTGCGGGGTGCGCAAAGCCAGGTCGAGGCCAGGACCTGATTCTTTTCGATCGCGTCGCACAGAGGCTGGCAGTGCGCCCCTTCCGCGATGCGGCGATGGAGCTTTTCGTGCAAGGTCAAATATAGAAAACGGTCGCCCTCGGGCTTGGCGCCCAGCGCGTCCACTCGCGCCGCCAGCCGCTGTAAATCCGACCGCTCCTGCGGCGTGGCGACCGCCGCGAAGAGCTTGGCCGCCTGCATCTCCAGGGCCTCGCGCACGACGTAATGTCCCCGCACCCCCTCTTCGGTCGGGATTTTCACTCTGGTCCCGGCGCGCGGGCGGCTTTCGAGCAGCCCTTCGAATTCCAGCCGCTGCAGCGCCTCCGACACCGGTAAAAGGCTCATCCCAAGCTCGGTGGCGATCTTGCGTCTCGAGATTACTTTGCCGATGGCCAGTTCTCCGCGCAGGATCCGCTCGCGCAGAATCACATAGGCTTCGCCCGCCAGACTGATCGTTTCAGTAGAGTCTTTCTTCATTCGACTTCCTCAATGTATTCATTATTTATGGCCGGAAGATATGAGGCTTCGGCCGTTAAAAGTCAAGGAACCGCTCCCCGGGTTTTTCGCGAATCTGATATGTCAGATTCGCGAAATTTCCTTGACGCCTGCGGGCGCCAATCGGCATACTGCGCCTCGTCGTATCACTCAAAAGTTTTCAAATTGTCATTACAGTTTTGTTCGCCATTCCAAAAACCGATCGGCGCCTGTAGCGTAAACAGTACAGTTTGCGCCGCTTCCGAATCAGAGTCGATGGAAGAAACCTGCGGGATGAATTGTTCGCGCAGCCGGCGATGAAGCAGCGAGAAAAGAACCCGCGCAAACAGTAGAGTTTGCGCTACTCTTACCGGGAAGCTTTAAAAATATGAGCACAGCCGATGCCACGAATACGCCCGTGTCTGAGAAGGCATGGGAATCGATTCAGGGCGCGTATGATCTGCAGGTGCATGTCGCGCCTGACGTGATCGAACGGCGCACGGACGATATTGATTTGGCGAAGGACTTTCTAGCCCGGGGGTTGCGCGGCTTCGTGCTGAAGTCGCATTACATCCCGACTGCCGAGCGCGCGCAGGTCGTGACGAAGGCCGTCCCGGGGATTGAAGCCTATGGGGCCATCGCGCTTAATCACAGCGTCGGCGGCCTGAATCCGGTGGCCGTCGAGATCGCCGGGCGTTCGGGCAATAAGATCGTCTGGATGCCGACGGTTGACGCCGCGAACGAAACGGCGGGGCGGCTCGACGGCGGCAGCGAGAAGCTCCCTTTCTGGGCGAAGATTCAACGAGAGATCGCCGCCGCGGGCATCACGCGACCCCCGATGACGCCGCTCGACGGCGACGGAAAAATTTCGGATGAGACCAGGCAATGCCTGGAGCTGATCGCCAAGTACGACATGATCCTGGCCACGGGACATCTCGGCCGCCACGAAATCTTTCCGCTCGTCAGGGAGGCGCGGCGCCTGGGCGTCAAACGCGTCGTCATCACGCACGCCGAATTTCCTTCGCAGAATCTCTCCGGCGCCGAGCAGGCCGAACTCGCCGATCTGGGCGCGATCATCGAGCACTGCTTCACAACCTATCACACCAACAAGGCGCCGTGGGAAGCGGTCTTCGCCAACATCCGCGCGGCCGGCGTAGAGCGCACGATGCTCTCAACCGACCTGGGGCAGAAGACCAATCCGCCGGTCGCCGAGGGCTTCGCGATGTTCGCGCAGAAACTGCTCGACGCCGGATTCACGACGGCGGAAATCAGTCGGATGGCCGTGGCCATTCCGCGCAGCCTGATCGAGTAAAACCGAATAGCCACCGCAGACCACAGAGAGCACAGAGAAATCATTATGTTCTCTGTGTCCTCTGTGTTCTCTGTGGCTAAAAGCCTTCATACAGAGGCAGTCATGGATTTATTGAACGAACGGTTACTGGTCGTCAGCGCGCACGCGGCCGATTTCGTATGGCGCGCGGGTGGGGCCATCGCATTGTACGCCTCGCGCGGCGCACGGGTACGCGTGCTGTGTCTTTCATACGGCGAGCGCGGCGAGTCACAGGGGTTGTGGAAGAAGGAAGGCATGACGCTCGAACGCGTCAAACAGGTTCGACACGAAGAGGCGGGCAAGGCCGCCGAGGTCCTGGGCGCGGAAATTCGCTTCTTCGACGCCGGCGATTATCCCTTGAAGACGACGGACGCGATGGTCGAAGAACTGGTCCAGGAGTTTCGCGGCTACCAGCCGACTTGCGTGATGACGCACACGCCGATTGACCCGTATAACGGCGACCATACCGAGGCGTCGCGGTTGACGATGAACGCGCGCGTCTACGCCCAGGCGATGGGCTACCCGAGCCCGCACAAACACCTGGGCGCGCCGCCGCTCTTTTATTTCGAGCCGCACCAGACCGAGATGTGCCAGTTCAAACCCGACGTGATTCTGGATATCACGCCGGTCTTCGAGACCAAGGTCAAGGCGATGCATTGCATGGACGCGCAGACGCACTTGTGGAATTACTACACCGACGTCGCCAAGAGGCGCGGCACGCAGGGCGGGCGCAATTCCGGCAACCCGCAGATCGTTTACGCGGAGGCGTTCCAACGCGTCTACCCGCAGGTCGTCACTGACGTACTCAAATGAAATGAAGCATAAGATTGTTCGCAACATCGCGCGCGCCGACGCCGAGCTGATCGAAACGCTCGGCCGGCAGGGCGTCGCCACCATTCACGAAGCGCAGGGCCGCGCGGGGTTAATGCGCCCCTACATGCGCCCGATTTACCCGTCGGCGCGCATGGCGGCGTCGGCGGTCACTGTCTCGTGTCAGCCCGGCGACAATCTGATGATCCACGCCGCGATCGAAGTCTGCCGGCCGGGCGACGCGCTGATCGTCACGACGACCTCCGAATCGACCGACGGGATGTTCGGCGAGTTGCTGGCGACCTCGTGCCGCGCGCACGGAATCGTAGGACTCGTGATCGACGCGGGCGTGCGCGACGTGGCCGATTTGACCGAGATGGATTTCCCGGTCTGGTCGAAAGCGGTCTCAGCGCAAGGCACGGTCAAAGCCAGCCCGGGGTCGGTCAACGTCGAGATCGTTTGCGCCGGCGCGCCGGTTCGCCCTGGCGACGTCATCGTCGGCGATCAGGACGGCGTCGTCGTCGTGAAGCGCGAGACGGCGCCGGAGGTCGCCCGCCTCGGCGCGGCTCGAATCGAGAAAGAAGAAAAGAGCCGCGAACGATTAAAAGCAGGCGAATTGGGGGTGGATTTTTACGGCTTGCGCGTTAAACTGAAAGAACTTGGAGTCGAGTACACGGACTAATAACAGATCAGAAAAGTTAGAACTACTGGCGATTTTTTGCTTGGATGAAAAGACGGCCCGGGAGCGCCGGGTCGCAGCACCACCAACGGATGGCCGACCAGCAATTGTGTTGGAAGGCTGCTGATATTCCTTATCTTTGACGCGCGTTCATTCCGGCGCGCGTCGCTTACTGACATGGAGATAACGAGAATGCAAAGAATCATCAGGTTCAGCTCTCTTTTCATCCTGGCCATCGCCCTGACTTCAGTGGCTGCCGCGCAGACCACGAGCGGCTCGATCGTCGGGACCATCACAGACCCGAGTCAGGCCGCCATATCTAATGCGACGGTCAAAATAACTGACGAATCCAGAAGCTTCACTTTAAGCGGAACCACCGACGGTGAGGGACGCTTCGTCTTTCCGCAGGTCCCGCCGGGCACATACAAGCTGTCGGTCGAAGCCACCGGCTTCAAGAAACTCGAACGCACCGGCATTCTGCTCGTAGCCAACGACAAGCTCTCGCTAGGCGACATCGTCGTGCAGGTGGGCGCCACCAGCGAGACCGTCACGGTCGTCGCCGAAGCGACGCTCGTCCAGGCCGAGAGCGCCGAGCGCTCCTACGCAGTCCAGGGAGAGGTCGTGCGCAACATCGCCGTCAACGGGCGGAATTTCGCGCAGTTGGCTTCCGTCGCCGCCGGCCTCATCACTACGTCCAGCAACGGCGTAGCGGACGACATCACCCAAATCAGCGCCAACGGGCTGCGCACCAGCGCCAACAACCTTCAGATCGACGGCGTGGCCACCGTGGACACCGGCAATAACGGCCAGTTGGTCCAGGTCACTCTTGACGCGATCTCCGAGTTCAAGGTGCTGACCTCGAACTATCAGGCCGAATACGGGCGCTCGGCGGGCGCGCAGATCAGCGCCGTGACGAAGAGCGGGACGAAGGATTTTCACGGCTCGTTCTATGCATTCCGCCGCCACGACGGAATGAACGCCAACACCTGGATCAACAACCACACGTCGAGCCGGGACGCGGCAAACAATCTCAGAAACTTTACGCCGAAGCCGAAACTAGACCAGCGCGACCTCGGCTATACCATCGGCGGGCCGGTCTGGATTCCGAAGCTTTTCAATGAGAATAAAGATAAGGTCTTTTTCTTCTTCAACCAGGAATATCAGAAGCGGCTGACCCCGCCCAACGGGCCGAATCGCGTGACCGTGCCGACGGCGCTAGAACGCGCGGGCGACTTCTCTCAGAGCGTGGACAATGCGGGCAAGCTGTTCAATTTTATCCGTGATCCTCAAGCGGCGGGGCGATGTCAGGCGACACCTGCTACCACTGATAAGGATTTCGATCCAACCATCAACTACCAGGCGGCATGCTTCCGAGACGGCGGCGTCCTCGGCAGGATTCCGCAAGGCCGTCTCTTCCAGCCGGGTCTCAACATCCTGAAGATCTACCCGCTGCCGAACACCACCGGCACCGGCTT
>Ga0190270_10001018_pt1 | contig 12772 bp, 12 predicted proteins | sample Popmic320T_FD_133748 | JGI IMG/M metagenome (GOLD analysis project Ga0190270, IMG submission 133748) | Populus adjacent soil microbial communities from riparian zone of Weber River, Utah, USA - 320 T | ecosystem: Environmental > Terrestrial > Soil > Riparian zone | place: USA: Utah | collected... | reverse complement strand
GCGATCGCGCCGCCCTGGCCGTGCTGCTCGGCGGCAACGCCGGGGAAGGCGCCGGGCGTGTCGACGAGGCTGACGACCGGGAAGCCGTGTCGCTCGGCGAGCGCCATCGTGCGCATCGCCTTGCGGTAGCCCTCCGGATACGCCATGCCGTAGTTCCGGTAGACGCGGGTCTTGAGGTCTCGGCCCTTCTGGTGCCCCACGAGAGCGATCGTCCGTCCGTTCAACCGGCCGACGCCCGCCACCATCGCCGTGTCGTCCATCCGGCCCCGGTCACCGTGCAGCTCGAACCAGTCGTCGAGCATCCGTTCGACGTAGTCGAGCGTGTACGGACGCTTCTCGTGGCGCGCGAGCTCGACGCGCTTCCAGATCTCCTCGTCGGAGGTGTCCTCGCGCAGGCGCTCGAGCTGGCGCTGGAGCCGCTCGAGCTCTGCCGACAGGCGCGTGCCCCGGAGCAGCTTGACGCCCGAGAGCTGAGCCAGGCGGTCGCGAAGGCCGAGCTCGGCTTCCTGCGTCACGCCGCACGCCCGAACAGTCGAAGGAGCCGCGCGAGCGTGGCGCGCAACTCCGGGCGCGGCACCACCGCGTCGACGTGGCCGAAGCGGAAGTTCGACTCGGCAAGCCCGAAGTCGTCCGGGAGCTTCTCGCGCGTCGTCTGCGCGACCACCCGGGGGCCTGCGAAGGACGTGAGCGCGCCGGGCTCCGCGAGAATCACGTCGCCGAGGCTCGCGAAGCTGGCGGTGACGCCGCCGGTCGTCGGGTGCGCAAGGACGGAGAGCAGCGTGCCGCCCGCGTCGTGCAGTTCGTCGACCGCGGCGACCGTCTTCGGCAGCTGCATCAGGGCGAGGATTCCCTCCTGCATGCGTGCCCCACCCGAGGCCGAGACGGACACCAGGACGCCCTGCTCGTCGGCGGTGCGGTCGCACGCGCGCGCAAACCGCTCGCCGACGACGCTCCCCATCGAGCCGCCCATGAAGGAGAAGTCCATCGCCGCGACACGGCACGCGTGACCGTCGATCGCAGCGCGCCCGGTGAGCATCGCGTCGCCGAGCCCGGTCGTGCTCTCGGCGTCCGCGAGCCGCTCGACGTACGGTTTCAGGTCGAAGAACGCGAGCGGGTCGGCGGAGCGCAGCTCGGCGTCCTCCTCCTCGAACGTGCCCGGATCGGCGAGCTGCTCGATCCGCTCGGGCGCCCGGACGGGGAAGTGGAACCCGCACTGCGGACAGACGCGAAGGTTCGCCGCGAGCTCGTCGTCGCGGTAGTGCGAGCCGCAGCCCGGGCACGTGTTCGGGTGCTTGTCGCCGTTCCCCTTCGCCGGATCGGCACGCTTGTGCTCGATCGAGACGTCGATATGGCCGGGCGACGACACCCCGGACATCTTAATGCGGTTCCGCTCAGAGGCCGGCTGCGGCCGCGAAACGCCCCAGCAATCCGGGGTCTGCGTCGGGCGCGAGGCCCGTCAGCCCCATCCCGGCGACGTGCGCGCGAGAGGCGACGTCACGGAGGATCGCCTCGACCTCCTCGCTGCCGGGCCCGCCGGGCACAGGCATGAAGCTCGGCACGATTCCCGGCTCGAGCACGTCGACGTCGAGCGCGACGTACACGGCGTCGGCACCCTCGAGCGCCCGTCCGACGTCGTCGTCGATCCCATGCTCGGCGACGTAGGCGGCCTCGGGCGGGTCGAGGTCGCGGGCGCCGACGAGCGCGACGTCCGTCGCCGCCACGGAGCGTTCTTCCAGCGCCAGCCGCAACGGCATCCCCCACGCGTTCCCCGACGGTGAGCTCTGGGGCGTATTGAGGTCGCCGTGCGCGTCGAGCCACACGACCGCGAGCCGCTCGTGACGAGCAGCGAGCCCGCGGATCGCGCCAACGTGCGCACAGCAGCAGCCGCCGAGGACGAGCGGGCGTCGTGGCAGCCCTGAGGCGACCGCGGCAGACTGCTCCTCCAGCGTCGGCGCCTCGACGACGAGCGCCTCCGGGTAGCGGAGCGCGGTGTGCGCGGCCGACGCCATCGCCTCTCCGCCCGCGCCCCAGGCACGCGGCACGCGCACGAGCCCGGCGGCGAACTCCGCACCGCAGCTGTGGCACTCGTAGCCGTCGTCGAAGGCGACGGCGGTCAGCGTCCGGCAGTCGGGGCACTTCGCACGAAGCGTGCTCATCCCCGTCGCTCCCACACGTCCAGGCGCTCGACGACGCTCATCCCGACCCGCTGGTAGAGGCGGACTGCGCCGGTCGTATTCTCGGCGTCAACCCCGAGGCCGGCGCGCACGAGCCCTCGCCGCTGGAACTCCGCGAACGTGTGCGTGAGGAGCGCCGCGCCGAGCCCGCGGCCTCGATGGGCGGGCAGGACGGCGAGCTGCGAGATCCACCCTCGCTCCGGCTCGCCGGGATGGTGCGGACGCCCCACGCTGGCGCCGGCCGGGGCGCCGTCCACCTCGGCCACGAGGCAGAGCGAGGGGTCGTAGCTGCCCGGCGCCCGGAGCCAGTGCACCCACTCCTCGAACGGCGTCGGCGTGAAGCCCCAGTGATCCGCGAAGCCTTCCTCGAGGAGCTCGTGGAGCAGCCGGTCGTCGGCGCCGTCCACGGCGGCGCGAACGGTCGCGCCCTCCGGCCAGCTCGCCGAGAACTCACGGCGCTCGAGCTCGATCCCCATCCGGTACGAGGCCCGGATCGAGCGGTAGCCCCGCTCGTCGAGGAGGGCCTGGTAGTCAGCGTCCTTCTCGTCTGCGACCGCTCTCACGACGCCCGAGGCCGCCCGACGCTCGAGCGCCCGCCGCTCGAGCTCCGCGAGCACCTCTACGCGGCCGTCGCCGCGGACGTCGAGCCACAGGACGGTTCCGTCGTTGGCCTGATCGCCGAGATCGCCGTAGCCGACGACTGCGTCGCCGCGGAGCGCGAGCACGACGTCCTCCGCCAGGTCGAACGGCGGCGGCTGCGTCCACCAGACGCGGACGGCGTCGGCATCGACGTCGTCGCGGCCGCGCAGTCGCCGTGACTCCGCGTTGATCAGCGCCGCGACCGCCTCCGCGTCGTCGAGTGCGGGCGCGCGAAGCGTCACCTCAGCCAACGGCGCGAAGCTCCTTGTGCCAGACGTCCGCCGCCCAGACGACGCACATTCCGGCGTGCTCGTAGAGATGCAGCGCCCCCGTCGGGTTCTCGCAGTCGACACCGCGGGCCACGGTCGTCTCTCCTGTCTCGTGGAAGCGCCGGAACGACTTGTTGAGAAGCGCGAGCCCGAGGCCCGGTGTGGGTCGCGTGACCTGCACAGGCAGCACGCTAGACGCCTGCCCGCGGTCGGACGGTGCGGACAGCCGTACGGGGCGCGATCCCGTACCGTGACTCGATGGCCGACCTCTCGCTCCGACCGCTGGCGTTCGACGACTGGCCGACGGTCGCCCTCATCTACGAGGACGGTCTCGCGACGGGGCGTGCCTCGTTCGAGACGGAGGTGCCCTCCTGGGAGGACTGGAACGCGCGTCAGCGCTCGTCGCCGCGTGTCGTCGCCGTGCAGGCGGGCGAGATCGTCGGCTGGCTCGCCGTCATGTCGGTCTCCCGGCGGGCGTGTTACCGCGGCGTGGTCGAGCACTCGGTCTACGTCGCCGCGAACGCCCGCGGCCGCGGCGTCGGTCGCACGCTTCTGGAGCACCTCGTCGCCGTCGCGCCCGAGCACGGGATCTGGACGATCCAGACGTCCATCATGACCGCGAACGAGGTGAGCCTCGCACTCCACGCCTCGGTGGGATTCCGCACCGTCGGCCGGCGCGAGCGCATTGCCGAGCGCGACGGGCGCTGGCAGGACGCGCTGCTCCTCGAACTGCGGTTGCCGTAACGGAACGTGGCCTCTGCCCGCGTCCCGCGGGACCTAGCGGCACGACAAGGGACGCGGGCAAAGCCCACGTCCCGATTCGCTCAGTCGTGCCAACGCCGGAACACGACGCAGGCGTTGTGACCGCCGAAGCCGAACGAGTTCGAGACCCCGATCTCGACCTGCTCGGCACGCGACTCGTTCGGGACGTAGTCGAGGTCGCAGGTCGGGTCGGCGACCTCCTGGTTGATCGTCGGCGGGAGGACGCCCCGATCGAGCGCGAGGATCGTGAACGACGCCTCGACCGCGCCTGCGGCCCCGAGGCAGTGGCCGGTCGCTCCCTTCGTCGAGGAGACCGGCGTGCGATACGCCTTCTCGTCCCCGAGCGCGAGCTTGATCACGCGCGTCTCCGCACTGTCGCCGATCGGCGTCGAGGTGCCGTGCGCGTTGATGTAGCCGACGTCGTCGGGCGAGATCCCGGCGTCCTCGAAGGCCATGTGCAAGGCGCGGGCGGGGCTAGCACCGGTCGGATCGGGATCGGAGACGTGCGTCGCGTCCGACGAGACGCCGTAGCCGAGCAGCTCGGCGTAGATCTTCGCGCCGCGGGCCTGCGCGCGCTCGAGGTCCTCGAGCACGATCATCGACGCCGCCTCACCCATCACGAAGCCGTCGCGCTCGGCGTCGAACGGTCGCGACGCACGCTTCGGGTCGTCGTTGCGACGGGAGATCGCACGCATCGCGCCGAAGCCGGCGATCCCGACGCGCGTCACCGGCGCTTCCGCACCGCCGCAGATCATCACGTCGGCGCGACCCAGCCGGATCGCGTCGAGCCCGTCGCCGAGCGCCATGTTGGACGCCGCGCAGGCGGTGCACTCGGAGAGCAACGGCCCCTTCGTCCCGAGCTCCATCGAGACCCAGCCGGCCGCGAGGTTCGGGATGATCTGGACGATCGAGAAGGGATTGACACGGTCGGGGCCTCGCGCCTCGAGCTGCTGGATGCACGCCTCGAACGACTTGAGCCCGCCGATCCCGGTGGCGACGGCGGCGCCGACCCGCTCGGGGTCGGCGGCGATGTCGAGCCCGGCGTCCGCCTCGGCCTGGCGCGCAGCAGCGAGCGCGAGGTGCGTGAACCGATCCATGCGCCGCGACGCCTTGAAGTCGACGTAGTCCGTCACGTCGAAGTCCTTCACCTCGCAGGCGAAGTCGGAGGGGAAGCCGGTCGGGTCGAACTGCGTGATCGGCCCGGCGCCAGACTCGCCGGCGACGAGCGCCGACCAGGTCTCGTCGACCGTCAGACCGAGCGGGGTCACCATCCCGAGGCCCGTCACGACGACCCGCTTTCTTCCGTTCGCGCTCCCCTGCACGGGCGCCAGGCTACATCCCGAGGCCGCCGTCGACGAGGAGCACTGCCCCCGTCACGAACGCGGCCTCGTCGGAGCAGAGGAAACGCACCGCGCCGGCCACGTCCTCGGGGTCGCCGAGCCGGCCGAGCGGCGTCGCCTCGAGCATCGCGGTCGTCGCGCCCTCGGGCAGAACCTCGGTCAGCTGCGTCTTCACGTACCCCGGAGCGACGACGTTCGCACGGACGTTGCGGCTCCCGAGCTCGCGGGCGAGGGACTTCGTGAAGCCGATGATCCCCGCCTTCGAGGCGGCGTAGTTCGTCTGACCCCAGTTCCCGTGCACGCCGACGATCGAGGAGACGTTCACGATCGCACCGGAGCGTCGCCGCATCATCGTCCGCGCCGCGGCGCGGCAGGTGTAGAAGACCGACGAGAGGTTCGTGTCGATCACCGTCCGCCAGTCGTCGTCGCTCATACGGGCCAGGACGCCGTCGCGCGTCAGGCCGGCGTTGTTCACGAGCACGTCGACATCGCCTGCCGCCTCGACCAGCGCCTTCGCCGACTCGGGGTCGGAGACGTCGGCCTGGACGGCGCGGCCACCGATCTCGCTCGCGACGGCCTCGGCCTCGTCGCGGCCCGTCCGGTAACCGACGACGACCTCGGCGCCGGCCTCGCCGAGCTCGAGCGCGATCGCGCGGCCGATCCCGCGAGATCCCCCGGTGACGAGCGCCAGCTTCCCCTCGAGCGACGCGAACGTCGTCACGACGAGGCGAGTGCCTCTTTGGCCTTCTCCAGGCTCGCGAGGTCGTTGATCGAGATCGTGCGAACGCCGCGATCGATGCGCTTGATGAGACCAGAGAGCACATTGCCGGGCCCGATCTCGACGAAGGTCGTGACGCCGTCCTTGGCGAGAGCTCCCGCCGCCTGCGTGAAGCGGACGGGTGCGGTCAGCTGGTCGACGAGAAGCGATCCGAGACGCTGTGCCGGCTCGATCCTGGCCGTCACGGTCGACATGAACGGCGCCACCGGGTTCCCGAAGTGGATCCGGTCGATGGCGGGCTTGAGGCGCTCGGCCGCACGGCCCACGAGCGGGCTGTGGAACGCACCGGAGACCTTGAGCCGGATCGCTCGTCGCGCGCCGAGGCTTTCGGCCTCGGCGCAGCACTCCTCGACTGCATCGTTCTCACCGGAGATGACGATCTGCCCGGGGCAGTTGTAGTTCGCGGGCCAGACGCCGAAGATCTTGCGGCAGAGCGTCTCGACGAGGTCGTCCTCGAGCCCGAGGATCGCGGCCATCGCACCCGGTCGCTGCCGGGCAGCCTCGGCCATCGCCAGGCCGCGCTCGCGCACGAGCCCGATCGCCTCGCCCGTGCCCAGGGCGCCGACCGAGGCGAGCGCGGCGAACTCACCGACCGAGTGGCCGACGACGACGTCGGGCTCGATCCCCTCTTTCCGCACGGCGGCCAGGATCGCGAGGCTCGTCGCGACGAGCGTCGGCTGCTGCACCTCCGTCTCGACGAGCTCGTCGAGCGGCCCCTCGAAGCAGAGGTGCGCAAGATCCATACCCGTGGTCTCCGAGCCGATGCGGTAGACCTCCATCGCCTCCGGCACGGCCTCCGCGATCTCGCGGCCCATGCCGACCTCGAGCGAGCCCTGGCCCGGGAAGCAGAACGCGACCTTCGTCATCCGCCGGCCTCCGACCACTCGAGCAATGCCGAGCCCCACGTCAGCCCCGCTCCCATGCCGGTCATCAGGACGAGCGCGCCGGGGCGCAGCCTGCCGTCGGCACGCGCGTCGGCGAGTGCCAGCGGGATCGAGCCCGACGACGTGTTGCCGAACCTGTCCACATTCACCACCGTTCGCTCGTAGGGGACGCCGAGCTTACCGACCGCGTGGTCGATGATCCGCTTGTTCGCCTGGTGCGGCACGTAGACGTCGACCTCGTCGATCGTCCTCCCGCACTCCGCGAGCACGGCCTCGCCGGACGAGACGAGCACCCGGGTGGCGAATTTGAAGACCTCACGGCCATTCATCTTGAGCATCTGCTCCGGATGGTCGAACTTCCTCGACCCGCTTCCGGGCAGCTGGAGGTTCGCTCCACCGCCGCCGTCGGCACCGAGCTCGAACCCGAGGAAGCCTCCGCGCTCGACGGGCTCCATGACGACGGCGCCGGCGCCGTCCCCGAAGATCACGAGCGTCGAGCGGTCGTCCCAGTCGAGGAGGCTCGAGAGCACGTCGCCACCGATCACGAGCGCCCGCTGCGAGAGACCCGACGCGAGCATCCCGTACGCCTGGGCAATCGCATACATGAAGCCCGTGCAGCCGGCGAGCAGGTCGTAGGCAGCGGCGTCGGGGCACCCGAGCGTGTCCGCCATCAGCGCGGACGAGGTCGGGAACATCATGTCCGGCGTCACCGTCGCGCAGATGAGGAGATCGATCTCGCCCGGGTCGGCTCCGGCGTCGACCAGCGCCGCTCGCGCGGCCGGGAGCGCGATGTCGGTCAGCGCCTGATCCTCCGTCGCCATGCGCCGCTCGCGGATGCCCGTCCGCTCGACGATCCACTCGTCCGTCGTGTCGACGTGCTTCGCAAGCTCTGCGTTCGTCACGACCCGCTCGGGCGCATAGACCCCGAGGCCGGTGATCCCGATCGGCGGGCCCTTCGCCGAGCCGATCATTCGGGCTAGCGCTCCACGGCGAAGGTCAGCGTCCCCCGGGCAGCCAGCTCGTCGCCGACGTGCGCCGTCGCCTTGCCGCGTCCGATCGGACCGCGAACCTGGTCGATCTCGCAGCAGAGGGTGAGGGTCTCGCCGGGTGAGACGACGCGCTTGAAGCGACAGTCGTCGATCCCGGCGAAGAAGGCGATCTTGCCGCGGTTCTGCTCCTCGACGAGCACCGCGACCGCGCCCGTCTGCGCCATCGCCTCGACGATCAGCACGCCCGGCATCACCGGCCTCTCCGGGAAATGGCCGGCGAACCACCAGCCGTCCTCAGGAACGCGGTACGACGCGACGACGCGTTTGCCGGGAGCAAGCTCGCTGACCTCGTCGAGGAGGAGGAACGGCTCGCGGTGAGGCAGGATCGCCGCGATCTCGTCGCGCCCGAAGGGAAGCGTGGGCGTCACCCGGCGAGTCTAACGGGGTCTGTCGCGCCCGCTCAGCGACGGAGCGTCGACTCGTTCCCCGCGGCGTCGCGTGCCAGCACGACGAGCGTGCGGAGGCGCTCGATCCGCGGGATGCGGATCGTCGCCGGGCCGTCGGCCCGCAGCAGGCGGCGGGCGCCGTTCGCGCGCACGACGAGTGTGGCCGCTTCCGAGACGCGGAGCCGCGGCGGCACGGCGGAGACGACCCGCACGGTCGGCGCGGTGCCGTCGAGGACGAACGGGAGCTCGACCCGCGCGCTCGTGATCCCATCCGCCGAGAGGGCCTCCACAACCGCGACGTAGCTTCCGTCGCCTGCCTTCCCGAGGCGCTTCGCCCCGTCCCAGGTGACGACCTGGTCGCCGGCCTCGAACGACGCGGCCGCGAGCGGCGACGCGACCCAGCGGCCGTCCCTGAGGATGCGCACGGTCAGCGTCGCCGCTGCGGAGACCGGAACGGTGAGCGAGAGCTGGTCGCCGCGGCCGTCGCCGTTCGGCGTCAGCGCGGCCGCGGAGAGCGCGACCCGCCCGAGGAGCCGCGTGATCGTCACCGGGACGTCGATCGTCGCCTCCCGCCCACCGGTGCCGCGAGCCAGCACCTGCACGACGTACGCCCCGTCGGGCAACCCGGCACCGTCGAAGACGACGGCGCGTGTCCCTGCGCGGCGCCACGTCCGGGGCTCGAGCTCGGCCACCGCCGCGCGGTTCGCGTCGAGGACGGCGACGGTGACGTTCGCGTTGGCGGTCAGCGTGAAGCCGATCGTCGTCGTGTCGGCCTGCCCGTCGCCGTTCGGCGAGATCGTGGCCGGCGAGGCGGTCGCGCCGGTGAGTTGGAGGGCCATCGTCGTCGCCGGCGCGGTCGCGGCGAAGGTTCCCTCCGCCGGCGTCGCGCCGCGCGTCTGGACCCGCCAACGCGTGCCCGCGGCGATCGGGCCCTGCGGCAGCCACGTCCAGTCGACCCGCACGCCGGTGCCCTGGCCGCGACCGAGCTCGACGCCGGACGCGTCCAGGACGACCACCGACCACGGGAGGGCGGAAGAGAGCTTCGCCGTGAGGCGCGTGCCGCCGGCCTCGTCCGCCGTCGCGGCGGGCGCATAGATCTTCGGCAGCCCGAGCGCCGCGACGCGCTTCGCGAGGGCCGGGAGCTGGGAGTACAGCCGCTCCCCGGGGCAGGTCGTGAGGCTCGAGTCGCGGTGACCGGAGATCGCCCGGAGGAAGACGGGGATGCCCGGCCCGAAGCGCTCGTTGCCGGACGAGATCCCGTTGAAGGTCGAGAGCGGGTCGACGTGACCGAGGTCGAGCCGCCAGGCGAGGGTCTCGACGATGGCGTCGATCGCGGCCGCCGGTGGCGCCGCGGTGCGGAAGTCCCCGAGCACGGAGATGCCGAACGAGCCGGTGTTGAAGCCTCCCGCGTGGGCGCCGATCACGTTGCGGTCGATTCCGCCGCCCCGACCCTCGTAGACCGTGCCGAAGCGATCGACGAGCGCGTTGTAGCCGATGTCGTTCCAGCCGTTGCCCTTCACGTGGTAGGTCTGGATCGCTCGCACGATCGCCGGCGCCTGCGCCTGGGTATAGGCGTTCGTCCCGGCCGTGTGGTGAACGTGCGCCATGCGCAGGACCTCGGCGTACCGGGGCTTGGCCCGCACGATCGACTCGCTCGCCTGCCAGGCGCTCCGCGCAACGATCCGGGGCGCACCCACCGATGCGACGAGGCGGAACGGCACGCGCGAGACGGGGCTCCTGACCGTCAGCGCCCGCGCCCGGGTGACCCGGCCGCTCGTCCGAACCTGGACCGCGACGGCACTCCCGACCCAGACCGGTGCACTCTTGCGCCACGCGCCGGCGCGCCGGCCCTCGACGCTGCCGGCGTCCGGGCCTTCGTGCTCGTCCTCCCGCGCCGTCCACCAGGCCGACCAGCGGTCGGCGTCCGACCGCGTCCGCACCTCGACGCGGCCCCGTCCGAGCCAGTGCACGCCGACGAGCTGGAACGGTCGCGCCGGTCCTGTAGCACTCAAGGCTCGCTCGCCGCCGAGTGCGACCTCACGCACTTGGAGCGTGGCGAGGCCGGCGCTCGCCGAAGCCGGGAGGGCGAGCACAAGCGCGCTGAGCAGGAGAAAACGACGCATGAGGAGGCCAAGCGTGACGCACGACGGCTTCTCCGACAAGGCCGCCGGCCCTCCCCTCACGCAATGCTTACGTCAGCCGGTCGCCTGCAGACCGAGCTTGCAACCTCGTGAGCTACCTCGCAGCGGGAGCTCCGAACCAGGTCGTCAGCGCTTCCGGGAGTCCGAGCTGGGTTCGGTCTCCGACCCAGGCTACGTATCCGTCGGGCCGGACCAGGACGGCGGAGGGAGCGGTGACCGCACCCATGACCGGGAGCTCCCACTGCCCCTGGTAGCTCGCCTCGCTCAGCTGAACCCGGTCAGCCCAGCGAGCGATGTCGAAGCCGCCGGGCTCGCCGAGGTTGAGCAGCACCGGCTTGGCGTCGTGCAACAACTGGAAGACTCGGAACGGCCCGGCCGGGGTCACGAGGTCGAGATCGGGCATCCGGCGTCCGAGCAGCGGATGTCCCTCGCCGAAGTCGTGCTTGATGTCCAGTCCGGAGCTGATCCCGACAAGCCACTTGCGAGGCTCGTCCATGCTCGCGAGCTCCGACACCACGCCGACCAGTGCTTTCATCCGGTCGTCTTGGCGCTGGAGCGCGCCCAGAGCCATCGTCCACTGGAGAGCGCGGGCAACGACCGGATGACGTTCGTCGTGGTACGTATCCAGGAGGCTCTCCGAGGAGGTTCCGCCGACCACCTGGGCAAGCTTCCAGCCGAGATTCACCGCGTCCTGCATGCCGAGGCTGAGGCCCTGTCCACCGGCCGGGTAATGCACGTGCGCCGAGTCGCCGGCCAGGAGAACTCGTCCCACCCGGTAGGCCGCAGCCTGCCGAGTCGTGTCGGTGAACCTGGAGATCCACGTGGGGCTGTGAACCCCGAAGTCGGTTCCGTACACCGTGACGAGCACCTCGCTCAGGTCGCGCAGCGTGGGCTCGGTGTCCGGCCCGATCTGCTCCTCGGTCACGACGACTCGGACAGTCCTTCCATCCTCCATCCGGCTCATGGCTTGGATACCGTAGGCGTCGTGACGCATGCCCTCCACCGGCTCCTCGGTCATCTCGACCTCGGCGATCAGGTTGCTCCTCGTCGCATCCCACCCCGGGAACTCGATGCCGGCTGCTCGACGGATGACGCTGCGTCCGCCGTCGCACCCGACGAGATACCCCGCTCGCAGCGAATCCCCTTGGGACAGCCGAACCTCGACCCCGGTGTCGTCCTGCGCGAACCCCGTCACCTCGCGCGCGTAGTAGATGCGCACCGGCAGCTCGGCGATCCACGCGGCCATGATCCGCTCGATCTCGTTCTGAAAGATCCCGAGGAAGTACGGATGGCGCGTCGGCAAGTCGCTCATGTCCAACATGGCCGAGCCGAACGGCATGGCCTGATGCACCTGACCCTCGGCGAGAAACCGATCGGCAACACCGCGCTGATCGAGCACCTCGATTGTCCGTGTGAGAAGGCCGCCGGCTCGCGAGCCCGCGAGCACGTGATCGGGACGCCGCTCGACGACCGCGACGTCGACCTTCGCCAACGCCAGCTCAGCCGCCAGCATCATGCCCGTCGGGCCTCCTCCGGCGATCACCACAGCGTGCTCGGTCATACGCGGTTCGCTCCCCCAGCTCCGTAGGTTCTGACCTGCGACGGGGGAGTATGCGGCACGGCCCGAAAGACGCTCACAGGTACATTCGAGAGGTGGACGCGCCCGGCGCGCGAGCGCTCTGCAGCCTCCTTGCGGCGGTGATCGCCGCCGTCCTCCTCGCATTGCCGGCCGCGGCAGCCGACGGTGGCTCGCGCGTGCTGGTGGTGGAGTTCGACAACGACGTCAACCCGGTCACGCAGGGGTACGTCCAGGACGAGCTGAAGCGTGGCGAGGACGGCGGTTACGCGGCGGTCGTGATCGAGCTCGACACGCCCGGTGGGCTGGGCTCCTCGATGCGCGAGATCGTGAAGTCGATGCTCGCGGCGGAGGTGCCGGTCGTCGTCTACGTCTCGCCGGCCGGCTCGAGCGCGGACTCCGCGGGTGCCGTGATCGGGCAGGCGGCCGACGTGCTGGCGATGGCGCCACAGACCAACATCGGCTCGTCCACGCCGATCTCCGCCACCGGCGAGGAGCTCGGCGAGGACCTGCGCAAGAAGGTGATCAACGACGCCGCGGCGTACATCGCGGAGCTCGCCCGCGAGCACGGGCGCAACGCCGAGGCAGCCGAGGCGATGGTGCGCGACGCCGCGAACTACGGAGCGCGCGAGGCGCTGCGGAGGGACGTGATCGACGTGATCTCACCGACGCTCCCCGCCCTCCTCGAAGAGATCGACGGCCGAAAGACCGTCCCCAAGGGCTTCGTGCTCGAGACCGCCGGCGCGGAGGTCGAGCGCGTCGAGATGTCGGCCT
>Ga0190270_10001017_pt1 | contig 12774 bp, 13 predicted proteins | sample Popmic320T_FD_133748 | JGI IMG/M metagenome (GOLD analysis project Ga0190270, IMG submission 133748) | Populus adjacent soil microbial communities from riparian zone of Weber River, Utah, USA - 320 T | ecosystem: Environmental > Terrestrial > Soil > Riparian zone | place: USA: Utah | collected... | reverse complement strand
CGTTTCAGTTCCAGTTGCCGTTAGGTAGTTGACCAATTGAACCTCGTGTTCCTTTGCGAGCGCAAGCACGGCTTTCAGCTCAACAACGATTCGGTTTTCAACCAGTAGGTCTGCGTAATAATCTCCGATCAACTCTCCCAGATAATAAACCTTGATCGGTTCTTGTTGTTTAACGGATAGCCCTCGCCTAATCAACTCTATCCGTAAGGCATTCTCGTAAACCTTCTCAAGAAAGCCGGAGCCCAAAGTATTATGCACATCATATGCGCATCCGATGATGATTGCAGTCAATTCATCATCACTCATACTTCCTCCTCATCTTGTAAATCCTGTAAATTCTGTCTATTAAGCTTTCGCTACGATATTGAAGTTGATCACGACCTCGTCCTTCACCTTTATCGTACCGCCGGCCGCCGAATAGGGCTTGATGCCGTAGTCGGTCTGTTTGAGCGTGTACTTGCCGGTGGCGCGGAGCTCTTGCGGCGTAACGGTCGCCGCGACCGGAACCGCGATTCGCTTCGTCACGCCGCGCAGTGTCAGGTCGCCGTTCACGACGAAGCTGTACGCGTCATTGCCCGTCTGTTTCACATCGCTGACCGAAACCGATTTGAATGTGATCTTCTGATACTTCGCCGATTCCAGCACCTCGTTGTGCATTGAATTGAAAATCTTCTTTTTATCTTCCTCGCTCGGCTTCTTATCCAACACAGCCAGGGACGGCGCGTCAACTTCCATTTCCAGCGATCCGCCACTTGCCCCGGCTGCGGGAACGACGACTCGCCCGCTGAACGATTTAATGCCGATCTCGTGGTCGTGTGCGAGCGCGCTGAAAAGACCTGTCTTGCCCACGAAGACCCAGAAGCTGCTCTCCGACGGGACGATTGTGTAAGTTCGCGTTCTGGATTGTCCGAACGCGAAGACGGCTAATAACAATAACGGAAATACACGTCGCGCCTTCATCATTTCCTCCTTACTGCTATGGCGACTTCGCCACGATTGCAAAGTTTATCTTCACCTCGTCGCCGATCCTGATCATTCCAAGTTTGCCTGAATAAGGCTTTATTCCGAAATCGGTCTGCTTCAATTCGGCGTCGCCTGTCGCGCGGAGCTGGTCTTTCGAGATTGTGACAGTGACGGGAAATGATACCCGCTTCGTCGCGTCGCGCATTGTGAGGTCGCCGTTGAGCGTGAAAGAGCGAGTCTCGCCCGATTTGCGCGCGTCACTCACCGAAACGGAGACGAATTTAATCATGGGGAATTTGTCAGATTCGAGAACCGAGTTATTCAAAACATTATGAAACTCTCTGCGCTCGAACTCGGTCATGCCCTCGTCGGCGTTGGTGAGCGATTTCGTTTCCGCCTCTACTTCGACGGCGATCCGAGTCTCGTCCCTCTCCGGCACTTCGATCTTGCCAGTGAAGTTTTTGACTTCGACGCGGTGAGTCGGGTATCGCCTGGCGATGAATCCCTCCTGCGTGAGGGTCGCAGTGACGCGGCTCTGTGAAAGGTCGATTGTGTATATTCGCGTTTTGTCTTTCCGCTTCGCGCGCTGCGCTGACAGGTCCTGATTTTGCGCGAGTAGGAGGATGACGAAGCAGGCGACGGGCGCGGCGCGACGCGGGATCGCCAATATCTGTTTTTTCATGGCTGCGCCTCCTGGAAACGCTTATTAACCTCGGTAGCTCGCCCCGTCAAGCGGCTCGACGACCACCGCCGTTCCATAAGCCAGCACTTCGGTGACGCCGCTCATCAGCTCGTTGGCGTCGTAACGGGCGCCGATGATGGCGTTCGCCCCGATCTCGGAAGCGTGCTGGATCATGATTTCAAAAGCCTCGCCGCGCGCCTTCTCGCAAAGCTGCGTGAAGAGCGTGATGTTGCCGCCCACCAACGTTTGCATGGTTCCGCCGATCGTGCCGAAGAGAGAGCGCGAACGCACCGTGATGCCCCGCACGACGCCGAGATTGCGCAGGATTCGGAAGCCCGGCAATTCGAACGCGGTCGTGACCATGTGTTGCGCGACCGAATAACGCGGCGGCGCGACGGGATAGGGTCTTTGTACGTTAATCTCATTATCCATACTTTAATCGCTGGCAGGCGCCAGTCGCATGAGCCATCGATCCGACTCCTTCGGCGAATGCAATCTGACGGTCCGCGCGCCTCGTTGTTCCTGGGTCGCAAGGAGAAGCGGGTACTCCATACGGTGGCGCTTATAACTCTGCAAAGCCCACAGTATGATCGAATCTCGGGAAAGCGCCAGGCCCAATCTTTCACGATTCCCGTTGCAGCGCTTTTCGCCTGTCACGAGCCCATAAATAGTCCGACGCAGCACGCGACCGATAGTCACAGTGAATGAGAAATCAAGCCAGACGAGGGTGTCGGCCCGCCCCCAGACCAGGTCGCGCGCGTTTTTGCTGTAATTGCCGTCAACGACCCAGCGCTCAGCCCCGACGGCTTCGCGCACCCGCGAGCGGAAAACTTCTCTGTGCGCCGGTACCCAATCGGCCTCCCAATGCAAGGCGTCAAGCTCAACGTGCGGAATGTGTAGAATCCGGGCGAGTTTGTCGGCGAATATCGTCTTGCCCGATCCGCATGTCCCGATGACCGAAATGCGATTCATACGAATTGTCATCCGGTGTTTGACCGGCGCTCTGTGAGGGCTATGAAAACAGGTCGCCCTGATTTTCATTCCCCCTCTTCGCCTCTTCTTCGTATTCCGGCGGCGCCCACAAATATTTCCCGATCTCGCAGCGGCCTTTTTCATTGAAGACGACGCCTTCGGCTTCGAGCAGCCGCTGTTGCAGGTCGGGCGGCGTGGTCACCCCGGCGGTCGAACATCCGCCCTGGGCGTTGATCACGCGATGCCAGGGGATGCCGCGTCCGTCGTCGGGCGTCGCGTGCATGACGTTGCCTATGGCTCGCGCGTCGTAGCCCGCGCCCAGGACGCGAGCGACCTGTCCGTAGCTCATCACCCGCCCGGCCGGAATTCGCAGTACGAGTTCGTAGACGCGCTCGCGGAAACTCGGCTCATCCTGCGGCCGGCCTTTGATGACGTTCGCGATAGGTTTTTCCCGTTGCGCCATTGCTTTTTGAACCTCGATTGATGGTTGCGGCGCGCTCTTGTTTTAATCTAACGGCCGACATCGAATTCTTGAACGGTCTCCGCCGAAAACAGCGGGGGGATTTCGCAGTCGGCAATGCGCAAATAGGTGTATAGCTGGCCGCGGTGGTGGATTTCGTGTTCAAGGATAATGTTCAGCACGGCCTTCCGCGTCAGAGGGCGCTCGGGGCTGAACGGCGCGATGTCTTCTGTGAGTTGTTCCGGCGTCAACGTCATGACTTTCGCCACCGCCTCTTCATGCGTTTTGTCGAAAGCGGCGAGCACCGAGGCTGTATCGCTGAGCGGCGTCGGCCACTCTTTAGGGAATGAACCGGTCAACGCGGCTTCGATAAGCCCCCATTCGGAAATCCAAGGATGGTTCACCAACTCGCCGAGCGACATCGCCGATTCACATGGCTTCCAGTCGTATTTGTCGTTCGGCGCAGCGGCAATGATCCTTTTCGTCTGTTGGTGAATGCGATTCCAAGTCTTGATGTACAAGTCGAGATGAGCGGCCATATTGGACTCCTTCGTTAGTTTGTGTGACGAACACCGTGAACAGCTGGATTCAATTCAACTCCCGCAAGACGACGCGCGCCGGGCCGCCGTCGCCGTCCTTTATCTTCAGCGGCAGGCAGATCAACTCGTAATCGCCTGGCGCGACTGCGCTCAGGTCCAATCCCTCGACGATGTAGACGTCGGCGCCGAGCAGCGCCCAGTGCGTAGTCGGCTTGTCGAATCCGAACTTCTCGACGGAGAGGTAATCGATGCCGACCAGCTTCACGCCGCGCGCGACCAGGGCTTCGGCGGCCTCGGTTTCCAGGTAGACGAAATCTTTTTGAAACTCGTTCGTCTCGCGCCAGAGCCGCGAGTTGCGCGTCTTGAAGAGCACGCGCGTCGCGCCGTCGAGATCGAAGGTCGAAAGCAGCGCAGCGTCGATTGAGGCCGCATCGCCGACGTCAACGACGCGGGCCGGGCCGATGAAAACTTCAAGCGGCGCCCGGTCGAGCGCGACGCCGTCCTTTATAAAATGGTAAGGCGGGTCGACGTGTGTGCCTATGTGCGTGCTGAAGCTCAGGTGCGAGACTCGCGCGACGTCGCCATTTTCGAGCGATTGCGTTCGTTCGATATGAATCGGAGGATCGCCGGGATAGACAGGAAGGTCGTTCGAGATTGTAACTGTGACGTCGTAAATTCTCATCGCTCGCCCGCTGATTATTGATTGAAACGCGCTGTTTTATAGACGGCGCGAGTATAGAAATCGGCGGCAGGCTTGTCAATTTTGGTGTAAGCTAGTTCTCGAATCAAACGAAAGAGAGACAGGCTATGGAAAAAGAATTGGAAGTCGCCAGGGAGCTGGCGCGGGAGGCGGGTCGGATCCTGCTCGAGTTTTACGCGGGGGAGACGAAGGTGCAATGGAAAGGGCGCGACGATCCGGTGACGGCGGCGGATCACGCCGCGAATGAGATGCTGGCGAATGAGTTGAACCGCCGCTTCCCCGGCGACGCCGTCCTTTCCGAAGAAATCCCTGACGACCGGGCGCGATTGGAGAAAGACCGCGTCTGGATGGTCGACCCGATGGACGGCACCAAACAGTTCATCGAACGCATAGGCGAATTCGCCGTGATGATCGGATTGGCGATCGAAGGCGAAGCGAAGCTCGGCGTGGTTTATAACCCGTCGGCGGACCGGATGTATTACGCCGCGCCCGGAGCGGGAGCGTTCGTCGAAGAGAAATGGTCGACAAAGCGATTGCGCGTCGCGCCAGTCAGCGACCCTTCGCAGATTGTCATGGCGATGAGCCGTTCGCATCCCAGCCAGAAAGTTTATAGCATCCGCGAAAAGCTGGGCGTGCATAAATACATTCAACACGGCAGCGTGGGGCTGAAATTCGGCCTGATCGCCGAAGGCCGCGCGCACCTCTACATCAACACCAGCTCGCGCACCAGCCAATGGGACACATGCGCCCCCGAAGCCATCCTGCGCGAGGCGGGCGGCGTGGTCACCGATTGGAACGGCGAGTCTCTAGGATATAACAGACCCGAAGTTCGCAATCTGCATGGCATCGTGGCCACGAACGGGACGATTCATGACCGGGCGCTCGAAGCGACTTCGGAGGTGTTGGCCGGGTTAAAATGAATGTCAAATACGTGAAATGGCGACAGCCTTTGGGGCGCCGGCGCTCGGGATACTGCTGGCAAACTCCTTGATTTTGCAGCGCCGTAGGCGCGGAATGTTTATAGAATTTGTTACGTAATAGCCTCCCAGCTCCGTAGGAGCGACATCTGGCGCATGTCGCTCCTACGGAGCTGGAGGGAATAGCCTGCCGGGGTCTATAAACATTGCGCTCCTCCGGAGCTTAGATCCAAGAGATTTACCTTCCATAGTTTGCCAGCAGTATCGCTCGGGACCGCACTCCAAATGCTCCGCCGATCTGATTTATGCGCACGCTTCGTTTAAATGATATTCCCGATATGCCGGAAAACGTCTTACGTCATCTGCCTTCGATTGACCAGTTGCTGCGCCGCGACGGGTTGCGAGATTTGATTGTGACCGCCGGTCGTGACGCAGTGCGCGACCGTTTGCGCGAAGTCCTCGCCGAGATCAGACAGGAGGTTGTCAACGCCAACGGCGCGGCGGCGGTCCAAGCCGATTCCGAGAAGCTCGCTGGAGAGATCGAGCGGCGTTTGAACATGAAGTTCGACCTGCGGCGGCAATCGCGTACGCAACGCGTGATCAATGCGACCGGGGTCACGCTGCACACGAACCTGGGCCGCGCGCCGCTGAGCCGTCGCGCCATCGAGGCCGTCAACGAAGCCGCAGGCTACTGCAACCTCGAATACGATTTGGAGACTGGGCGGCGTGGAAAGCGCGGATCAGGACTTGAGGCGATGTTGCGCGAATTGACCGGCTGCGAAGCCGCCGCCGTGGTCAACAACTGCGCGGCGGCGGTGTTGATCACGCTCAACACGTTGGCCGAAGGCGGCGAGGTTTTGGTCTCGCGCGGCGAACTGATTGAGATCGGCGGCTCGTTCCGCATCCCCGACGTGATAGCGAAATCCGGCGCGCGCATCCGCGAAGTCGGGACGACCAATCGCACCCGTCTGAGCGATTACGAGAAAGCCATCAACGAAAACACTCGCGTCATCCTGCGCGCGCACCCGTCGAATTACCGCATCGTCGGCTTCACCGAGAAGCCGGCGCTCGAAGACCTCGCCAACCTCGCGCGCGAACGCGAACTGCCGATGTTTGAAGACCTGGGGAGCGGCTGCCTTGTCGATCTGAATCGGATCGGCGTTCACGACGAGCCGACGGTCGCGCATTCGATCAACGCCCTACGCAATGTCGGATGTTCGGTGGTGAGTTTCAGCGGCGACAAACTGTTGGGAGGCCCGCAGGCCGGGATTATTCTTGGCAAAGCCGAGGCGATCAAACGCGTCAAGTCTAATCCGCTGATGCGGGCGCTGCGCGTCGACAAGCTGACCTACGCGGCGCTCGAAGCGACGGTGGACTCTTATCTGAGCGGGCGCGCGATCGAAGAGATACCGGCCCTCGCCGCGCTCAGCGCGACCAAAGACGCTATCACGCGCCGCGCCCGCGCCTTCGTCCGCCGCGCCCGCTCAATAAGCGCTCCGGGGCTGAAACCGCAAATGCGTTTCACACTCATAGACGGCGCCTCGGTAGTGGGGGGCGGCTCGGCCCCCGAAACGCAACTACCGACGACCTTGATCGGCGTCGCCAGCGAGCGCATGGGCGCCGACGAGATCGAAAAGAGGTTGCGTAACAACCACCCGCCAGTCATCGTTCGCATAGCCGAAGGTCAAGTCGTTCTGGATTTACGAACCGTCGCGCCGGGCGAGGAAAAGGATTTGATGGAGGCGTTGCGCGGCCTTACGGAGCCGCGCGCGTAGGGGCGGGTATTCCCCGCCCAACCGCTTGATCACGACCAGGGCTGGGAATACTCGCCCCTACGCGCGCGGCTCCGTTCGCCTTTGCTGAACCAGGTAGGCAAGCTCTTCGATGGTGTAAAGTCCTGGCTGAGCGCGTTTCGCAGCCATTGTTTCGACGATGTTAAACAGAGTGGAATTGTAAGGGGTGGGGAAGCCGTATTTTTCGCCCAGCAGAATGATCTCTCCGTTGAAATACCCCGACTCGGTCTCGCCGCGCTTCAATTTCAGGTCCACCCATGTCGAAGGGTAGGTGCGGAATTCCACCGGCGAATTGGCCTCCGCGCAAATCTTATCGTGGTCTTCAACCACGTCCCGCAATGCGGCAAGATTTCTCTTCGGATCGAATGGATTGTTCGGGTCTTCGAGCGAAATACCCGCCACGCTGAGCGCGCGCAGCCCCTCTTCCTCAACGTCGGCCATGAAATTGCTGACCGCGGGCGTGACCAGGCCGAGTTGCAGATGTTTATCAATAACGGCGAGGGTGGCGTTGTTCAGATTCAGAATCAGCTTGCTCCACTTGACTGCCATGATCGATTCGTGCGTCGTCGTCCTGAATCCTGCGCTTTCAAGCCGCGCGGCGATTTGCGCCACAGTGTCGTCGCAGCCGAGCGGGTAATTGCCGATTGAAAGCAATTCGCCGCGAGTGTGGGCGACCTCGCCGGGGGCCAGAAAGGTCGCGCTGATCCCAAGCATTCCGCCGTAAACGCGCAGAAATCTCCCTGCGGCTACCTCTTCGTTGCGCACGCCGTTCTGCATGCAAACGACCGGAGTTTCTTCGGGGAAGGTTTCGCGCAGCGCTTGAACCGAGGCGGCGGTCTGCGAAGATTTGACTGTGAGGATGACGACGTCGCCGATGCTCGGCGTGATCTCGCGCGGATGAGTGACCGCGCTCAAGGCTTTGACCACGCGATCGCCGGCGCGAGATTTGATTAGAAGCCCGCAGCGGTTGACGGCGGCGGCGTGAGCGTGTCTGGCGACCAGAACCGCCTCCGCGCCGCTTTCGGCCAAACGTCCGCCGATGAGGCTGCCAATAGATCCCGCTCCGTGAATGATGAATCGCATCAAATATCTTCAGTTTGTTGACCGTGTTTTCGGTGATTGCGTATTGATGAGGCGGTAAAGCAGAACGGGCATCGTTGTGATGCCCGGCGCCGCTCTTTTCTACGATACTCCCGGCAGGACTCGAACCTGCGACCCCCTGCTTAGCCTACCACTCCAGGTTTCCCTGGCCCCGTGATGAGTTGTGGTCTGGACCATATCTTAGGCGTTTCAGCCTGGGCGCGTATGGCCTCTACGGATCCACTGATGCGATCAGTGTTTCCTCGGTGTTGTCATGGGAGCGGGAAAGCTCCTTTAGAGTTCCACCGATACAGCGCCCTCCACTGCGCAGATTACTATTCTCCACGCAGGCTCCTATGTTTGAAGGCAGGTGCTCTATCCACCTGAGCTACGGGAGCAAGTCGGTAACTGTACGCGATCGATCTGGCTAAGGCAAGGGTGTCTCTCGATGAGGGCTGTCGCATAGCCTTCGGCGCCGACGTAACCGCTCAGCTCCTCCTCGCCGCGCGAGCGGCGGCGCCTGAGTAAATACTATTTTTCAAGATTCAAACGCCTGTCGTCGTAAAAGCTCACTTGCCCTTCAGCCAGCCATTTGGCGGCGAAAATTATCTGCCCCGTGTGATAACTGAAATGCTCTACGACATGGAAGATCGCGTCGAAGATCGTCACTCCGTAGGCTTGCGCCGTACATACCCGCTGTAATGGCTCGTCTGAATTCGCCGCGGCGCATTCGCCTTCGATTTCGGCCAGAACCGCATCCGCCTCGTCGAGCGTCGTCTTTAACAGATCTATCAATTCAGCCTTGCTCACTGAATCGCGCGCGGCGAATTCGCTCGCCCGGTCGCGCCTGTCCTCGGCGCCGCCGACGCCCGAGACGATCCATTGGCGGACGTTCCCCGACATATGCAGGAGCAGGTTGCCGACGCCGTTGCTCGATTCGTTCGGACGACGCCAGACCTGTTCGTCGTCCAATGCGTCAATCGCCGCGGCGATTTTGACGAAATAGTCTTCGAGCAGCCGGAAACGCGCGTGGCGAAGAAACATCAGCGACGCCGGCAGCGCCGCTGCAGGTGGTTCAATCAGAAATGTTTTTCGTTTGTCTGTCATAATTCAATTAAGAATGGGGAGTGAAGAGTGGGGAGTGGGGAATAGGAAGAAATAATTTCCTTAGTCCCCACTTCCCATTCCCCATTCCCGTCTCCCGGTCTTTACACCGTGACGCCGTTGCGGCGAGAACGGATTTCGTGATCGCATCGTAATATGTAATGCGGGCGCCGAGGTCCCCATTATCGCCAGATTCCCCTCGCTGGCCAAACGGAGAGGCTAAATGCATAATAATCGCGGTTGTAGCGATTTGATTCAGGTTTATGAAACGCTTGAATTCGAGAGGTGGCCAATGGGCAAGGTCCTCGTAGTTGATGATGATCCGGTTTTACACCAGGTGATCGATTGCGCGCTTGCAAGGGAAGGTCATGCGTTGTTGCACGCGACCGACGGCAGGATGGGAATGGAGTTGCTGGCGCGCGAAACAATCGACCTCGCGATCATTGATTACCTGATGCCTGGAATGGACGGGCTTGAATTTCTCGAACGGGCGCGCGACAGGCGGCCCGAACTTAAAGCAATAATGATCACCGCCGTCGGGACGCCCGAAGCAGTGCTCGGCGCGCTGCGTCAAAAAGTTTGCGATTTCCTGGTCAAGCCGTTCAGCGTCGCCGACATCCACGCGGCTGTCAGATCCGCGATCGACGAACATTCGACGCTCAAAATCGAAGTTATTTCGGCGGAGCCGCATTGGGTACAGTTGCGCGTGCCCTGCGACCTGGCCGCCGTCCCGATCCTGCAAAAATTGCTCACACAGCTCAAAGCCGATCTGCCCGAAGACACGCGCGAAGCCATCGCTTACGCCTTCCGCGAGATGCTCAACAACGCCATCGAACACGGCGGCAAACTCGATCCGACGAAATACGTCGAAGTCCTCTGCGTACTGCTTAAACGCGCCATCATCTACTGGATCAAAGATCCGGGCGAAGGCTTCGACCCCAGCTCGCTCGAACACGCGGCGGTCAACAATCCGGCGGGTGACCCATTTCGCCACGTCTCGGTGCGCGACGAAAAGGGGTTACGCGCAGGCGGCTTCGGCATCCTGATGGCCGACCAACTGGTTGACGAGTTGGTCTACAATGAACGGCGCAACGAGGTGATGTTCGTCAAATATTTGTGAGCCTATGCCCCTCGACACATTCATCCGCCGCATGCCGAAGGTCGAACTGCACGTTCACCTGGAAGGCTCAATCCAGCCCGAGACCCTGCTTCTGCTCGCCGAACGCGGGGGCGTGACGCTGCCCGCGACAACGGCGGACGGCTTGCGGCAATGGTACAAGTTTACAGACTTCCCACACTTCGTCGAAATCTATTTGACGATCTCGGCATGTATTCGCTCGCCGGAAGACATCGAATTTATCGCGCGCGAATTCCTGCGCGGGCAGGCGGCGCAGCATATATTGCATAGCGAGGTCACCTTCACGCCTTATACGCATTACAGCTCAAACAGGCGCATCCCGTTCGAAGACCAGATCGCCGCGCTCGGAAGGGCGCGAGAGTGGGCGGCGCGAGAGTTGGAAATAAGCGTAGGCTGGGTTCTCGACATCGTCCGCAACGTGCGCCCGGTCGAACACGGACTGACCGTGGCCGATTGGGCGATCAGCGGGATTGGGAACGGCGTCGTGGCGCTCGGTTTGGGTGGGATAGAAGCCGGACATCCTTCGAAACTCTTCCAAGAGGCTTTCGACCGCGCGCGCGCCGCCGGGCTTCCCGCAGTCCCGCATGCGGGCGAGACCGCCGGGGCCGAGAGCGTCCGGGAGGCGCTGCGAACATTGAAAGCTCAGCGAATCGGCCACGGCGTGCGCTGCCTGGAAGACCCGGGGCTCGTGGCCGAACTACGCGAGCGCCAAATTCCCCTCGAAGTCTGCCCGACCAGCAACGTCTGCCTGGGCGTCGCGCCCTCTCTATCCGAACATCCTTTGCCACGCCTGCTCGACGAAGGCCTCTACGTCACGATCAATTCAGACGACCCGCCGATGTTCAACACGACGCTGACCGATGAATACCTGCGCGCAGCGCAAATTCTGGGCTGCGGCGCAGAGACCATTGAACAGTTGGCGATCAACGCCGTGCGCGCCAGCCTGCTGCCCGAAGCGTCGCGCGTGGAGATGGAGCGACGATTTCGCGAAGAGTTTGCGCGGCTCCGAACGGATGGCGAATGAATCGTTCAAAAGCCTCACTCTATCCTCACGTCCAGCGCAACTTGAAAGTCGAGCCCGAGTTCTCAGCCCGCGCGCGGACTCATTGCCGATAACAAACTGATTGTTATCGGTAACGGAATTGAATATAATGCCGCCGTCACCCGCTCCTCTGGTGAAATCGAATCAATAAATTGCGGATGGTTTTCTCGGTTCCCGCTCGAGATGGAACACATTTACGATGCGCTTGGCTGGAGCGCGCGGGAATCACCGTCGCCAACCAAAGTAAGTCCATACAACTGAATCCAGGAGGGAATCTAATGAAGAGAACTCATGTCATTCTCCGCTTATGTTTTGCGACCGTCAGTATGATGTGCGCCGCCACGGCCTTCGCCTCCACATATGAGGTTAGCTCCATCCCGGACCTGCAGGCGCGCATCAACAGCGCCGTGGCCGGCGACGTCATCATCGTACATAACGGCGTCTACGCCACCAGCGCTTCGATCACGGTCAACCGCCAGGGGACCGCCACCGATCCAATCAGGATCGTCGCGCAAACCGTAGGCGGTGTGGAGATCACCGGCGCGCAGGGCTTCAACGTGACCAGCCCCGCCACCTACGTCGAGATCGAAGGATTCCTGTTCACCCACACCTCCGGCCGGAATCAGATCCGGTCCGGCGCTACCCACATACGCTTTACACGCAACTTCTTCGAATGCGTGGGCGATGGCGCTTATTTGACGATCGCCGGCCATGACGCGCAGGTGGACCGCAACGAGTTCCGCAACAAGCGCACCCTCGGCAACATGATCGATGTGCGAGGATCTGGCAGCCAGATCGCGCAGCGAGTGTGGATTCATCACAACTACTTCCATGACTTCACCAGCCCGGGCGGGAACGGCGCCGAGACGATCCGCTTTGGCCTGAGCGGCCTGAGTCTCTCGAACGGTTTCGGCCTGATCGAGCACAATCTCTTCGAGCGCTGCACCGGCGAAAACGAGCTCATTTCCAACAAGTCGAGTTCGAACACCTACAGGTACAACACGATCTCCGACTCGCCGGGCGGCGAGCTTACACTCCGCCACGGCAACGACTGCCTCGTCTATGGCAACTACTTCCGCAACAGCGCCGGCATGCGAATCTTCGGCGATCGTCACCAAATATTCAGTAACTATCTCGAGACCTGCGTTGGAATCAACATCGGCAACGGCGACGGCGAGGTCGCCGACGGAGCGCCGCTGACGAGCCACGACCGCCCCGACGACTGCGTAATTACCTTCAACACACTCGTCAACAACACTCGCAACTACTTCTTGACAGGCCGTACGAACGGCCTCGGCGCCACCAACACAGTCTTTGCCAATAACATCCTGCAAGGGGGCGGCGCGGCCGCCGGCCTAAATGGCCTCTACACCGGCGGCGTGTG
>Ga0190270_10001016_pt1 | contig 12791 bp, 9 predicted proteins | sample Popmic320T_FD_133748 | JGI IMG/M metagenome (GOLD analysis project Ga0190270, IMG submission 133748) | Populus adjacent soil microbial communities from riparian zone of Weber River, Utah, USA - 320 T | ecosystem: Environmental > Terrestrial > Soil > Riparian zone | place: USA: Utah | collected... | reverse complement strand
CGAGCGGTAGCGAGCGAGACTCCCATCGCCGGCCCGCTCCGGGAGCCCCGCTCGCTACCGCTCGCGGTACTGATCGGGAACTAATCATCAAAACCATGTAAATCCTGTCTGTTTCATTAATTTGAGCGCGCGAGCAGCGCCGCCACAATGCGCCCGGCCGCGCGTCCGTCCCACAACTCCGGAGCGCGCGCCGGAATCGAATGTCCGTCGGCGACGATCGCTTCGGCCGCGGCGACGATGCGTTCGGGGTCAAGCCCCACCACTTGATTCGTGCCCTGCTCGACGGTGATCGGGCGTTCGGTGTTCTCTCGCAGCGTCAGGCAGGGGACGCCCAGGGCCGTCGTCTCTTCTTGCAGGCCGCCGGAATCGGTGAGCGTCATCTTCGAATTGCTCCACAGCTTCAGGAAATCGAGGTAGCCGAGCGGATCGATCACCATTACGCCCGGCGGTGGTTCGACGCCGAATTCGCGCATCCGGCGAAGGCTGCGCGGGTGCGCGGGAAAGACCACTGGCAACGCGCGCGCGATCCGCCCGACGGCCGCGAATATGCGCCGCAGCGAGTCCGGGTCGTCCACGTTCGACGGGCGGTGCAAGGTCATCGCGGCGAAACCACGCGCCTTGAGTGAAAGGTCGTCGAGGATCGTCGAGCGTTGCGCCCGTTCGATCTGCCGGTAAAGCGTGTCTATCATGACGTTGCCGACGCGGACGATTCGTTCGGGAGCTATGCCTTCGCGCAGGAGATTTTGATCGGCGTCCGGGCTGGGCGTGAGTAACAGGTCGGAGAGCCGGTCGGTCAACACTCGGTTGATTTCTTCGGGCATCGCCCAATCGCCGCTGCGCAACCCAGCCTCGACGTGCGCGACGCGGACGCGCAACTTGCCGGCGACCAACGCGCAGGCCAGTGTCGAATTGACGTCGCCGACGACCACCACCCAATCGGGTTTGTGCGCGACCACTACGCCCTCGAAGGCCAGCATTACCCGCGCCGTCTGCTCGGCGTGCGTCCCGCCGCCTGCGCCTAGGTGGACGCTCGGTTCGGGCATTCCCAGATCGCGGAAGAACGCCCCCGACATCGCGTCGTCGTAATGTTGCCCGGTGTGAACGAGAGTCTGCGTGATCTCGCCGCCGTGAGCGTTCATCTCGGCGATGATCGGCGCCATCTTCATGAAGTTGGGGCGCGCGCCTACTACGTTTAAAACTTTTACCATACCCTCTTCGGAATAGGACTTATGGGACTCATAGGACCTATAGGACGCTTGAATCCTATAGGTCCTATAAGTCCTATCGCTCCCATAAGTCCTATAAGTCCCATTTGATCCTCAATCCCCGATCCGTGATCTTCGACCATCGATTGAGAATCTGTCTTTCTAAGGCCTCGGCCTGATCGAAGTCGCCGGGGAAGATCAGGGTCAGAAATTCCTGCGTCCCCTCGCCCTCGGCCTCGAACAGGGCGACGGGCGCGGGGGCGCATTGCGCGTAACAGGTCGAGACCCAGCCTTCTGCAACTTTGGCCTCTACTTTGGCAGGCGCCTCGGCAGACGCTCCGGCGGTTATTTCGGTTTTGACGCCAGTCTCGCAGATGACTCTGATAGTCAGCGCGACGCCGCTCCTGTGGCGGGCCTCGACGCGGTCCGCGCCGGGCCTGGCCTCGCAGCCGGGCGCGAGGTGATAGCGGATGGCGTAGCGGTGACGTTTGTTTGCGGTGAATCGATCACGCACGATCAGGTATTCCGGGAGGCCAGCGTGCGCATTCGGTTTGACGAACAAAACAGACCGCGTGTGTTTGACGGGGTCTTTGAGACGTTCATAGCCGTCGTGCGAACCCTGAAAGAAGATCGCGTCGCCGCGCTCGATGAATCCGTGAAGGCGGCATCTCGCCGCCGTGCGCCACGAAAACGGCGTCGAAGCGACAGACTGCGATTGGTCGTCTACGGTCACGGTGTTGTGCGCCGCGGTCGAGCGGAATTCGTCGCGCGTCTTCGGGTCCGCGGCGTAAACGTATGCGCCGGGGTCGACGATCCAGCTCACGCCGCGCGAGGCGAATTCAATAGAGAGCGCGTCCGCGTGCGCGTGCCCGCAGCCAGTATCGGCGCCGTGAGGCCCGCAATCGATCAATACGAAACTCGAATTGCATCGCCATCCGTCGCGCATAACGAAATAGCCGCCCGACCTGAACGCCTTGGAAATTCCGCAGGGCGGCTCTGCCCTCATTTGGTCGTAGCCTTCGACGCCTTCGGGACCGAGCAACCACAACAGCTCAGCCGGCGCGTTTCCTGCGACGTGCTTCCAATCACAGCGGTTGAAGAGGGCCGAGCCGACGGCCAGAGTGTCGCGGAAGTCATTTGCCGCCCGGTCGTTGAGTTTGATCAGCCGCCCGCCGTCGTCGTCGCCGAAGAGCGGCGAGGTCCCGTCGGGCCGTGTAATCCACATCAGGTGGCCGAGCATCGCTTCCAGCTTCTGCCAGATTATCGTCTCCGATGCGCGGTCGAGCCTGAAGTCCTTCGCCCGCGTCAGCGCCAACAGGTGCGTGTAAAAGTCCGTTGTGTAGCGGTGATAGTAGGACGATTGCTCGAAAAAGACGCCGTCGGCGCGCACCTGTATCAGCGCCTGTTCGAGCAGGATTCGCAATCCCAGGTCGCGCCACCCGTCGGCGCGGGCCATCTCCGGCAGCGCCATGCCCAGGTAGAACAACCCCAGAGCCTCGCCGGTCAGGTGTGTGTTGGGGCTGAAGTAATACGAAAGATACGTCTCGATATGGCGGCCGTGCTCGATCAGCGATTTCAGCAGCCGCGCGAAGAAATCGGGCGTGACCTCTCTGGAATCGACGAGCATCTGCGTCGCCCAGAGCCATGAGATCGTGCGGAACGCCACTTCCAGACTGGAGGCCCAATTGATCCCCATCCCTACCGGGTTGGCGTCGATCCAGTCGGAAACCTGGTCTCGAAAGCCGGCGGCGAACCGGTTGTCGTTGGTCAGCCAGTAGGCCTGGCCCAGCGTGACGAAATGGGCGTGACGGTTCAACTCCCAAACGACTTTCGGGTCCCCGACGCCCAGCGGGTTGAGCGCTGGCAGCTTGCTCCAATGCAAAACCGGGGCGCGTTTATCCGAAACGGGATCGAGCCGCCAGTCAATCGACGAATAAGGCGGATCGCCGAAACTCAACGCGCCATGGCCGAGCAGAGAGAATTTTCCTCTGAGAGCGGAGTCCGCCGTTTTGATGATGGCGTCGCGTTCGGCGGGGAAGCGCCGGTTCATCATCTCGACTATCTTTCCCCGCTGTCTAAGCGAGGGCAGGAAACAGCGGCCCCTCGCCCGCATGTTGCAGCGCAGCCTGTCGGCGGACTCTTCGCCGGTCCCGTCGCGCCAGACGGGATGGAATTCGCGGGCAAGCTCCGCGTCGCTCATCTCCGGCGCGCGCGCGCGCCGCAATCGGTCGCGCAATTTGGAGGCCCCCTGGCGCGAGCGAACCCGCAACTCGTCGAGGCTCAGGCTGCGTATCTTGCCGAGTTGTTCAAGACTGATCGACATAGTTCATCACTTCACGACTTTGATTACTCTGACCGTCGCGTACCCCCGCAGCCATTCGGCGCGTTCGAGTAGCGCGTGATCCAATCGATAAAAAAAAGGCGCCACGCCGTCGAGGGCGGAGAACCACCTGGCGACGTTGACGAAGGGCAGTTGATATTTTCTGCCGTGACATTGGCTGAAGCCCGCCGCGAACCGCTCCAACTCCTGATCGGTCAAGGGCCGCCCGAACGGCGTCTGGCCTGGCGGGCGATAGCGGACCAATCGTCGCATCATACGGATGAGCCGCGAATTGCGGACCGGCTCTTTGAAGATCGCGTACCCGCCGGGGCGCAGGACGCGCCAGACCTCTCGCGAGGCCAACTCCAGATCGAGGCGCGTCAGCACGGCCATCCCGAAGACCACGTCGAACGACCGGTCACGGAACGGAAGAGCATGGGCCGACCCGACGCCTAACTCGATCCCTTGGACGAAGCCGTTGACCTGGGCGCGTCGCCTGGCGAGCTTTACCATCGCGTCGGAAACATCCACCCCGCAGACTCTGGCCCCCCTGTGCGCCAGCAGAACCGTGTTCTCGCCGTCACCGCAGCCGAGTTCCAAAACGTCCTTGTCCCTCACGTCGCCGAGCAGGTTGTACGAGTATTCGATAGCGAAAGGCGTGTCGGCAGGCGGCGCCTGATAGCGCCGAAATATCCTCGACGGAACGCGCAAATCCGAGCTTTGTTTGAGCGACGCCCGGCGCTCGCCATGATTTCCTTCTGCCCGCTCCAATTTTCTGATTTTGTCACTCATCATAGGGTTTATAGGATTTATAGGACTCATGGGATTTATAGGATTTGTACGTCCTATAAGTCCCGCTCAGGACGCGCCAGCGCGCGATAGACCTCCAGCCATTGCCCTTTGATTTGCGGCCACGCGTATTGGGCGCACTCTTCGCGCGCGCGGCTTGCGATGGCGGCGGCCAGTTCCTGATCTTCGAGCAGGCGGATTGCGTTTGCGGCGAGCGCTTCATGGTCGTCGCGTTCGACCATCAACCCCGTTTCTTCGTGCCTCAATATGTACGGCACGCCGCCGGCGTTCGTCGTCACGACGGGCAGCCCGGCGGCGAACGACTCGGTGATCGAACAAGGCATGTTGTCGATGTCGGTCGCCGTCAGGTAAATGTCGTGAGCGTCGTAAACCGCCGCCATGTGATCGGACGGAATAAGTCCGGTGAATGTCGTGTTGCGCAATTTCAGCGCGCGCGCGAGTTGTTCGAGGCGCCGGCGCTCCCTGCCGTCGCCGCTGACGGTGAGGCTGGCCTCCGGGTAGCGCCGCTGGATCAATGCGAACGCGCGCAGCACGCAGGGCACGTTGTAAAGCGGCTCGTGCGAACGGCTGGTGAAAAAGATGGGGCGGACAGGCTTGCGCCAACGGAATCGATATTCGTCCAGCGCGGTGATGTTGAAGATCGCCCGCGCGCGCAACCCGAAGCGGGCGAAGACGTCTACGAGATAACCCGAAGGCGCGATGACGACGTCCGCCAGCCGGATCACTGGCGCGGCCATCCAGTACCAATGGCTCAAATGGTCTTCCGCCTCGCCGCTGTGATAATGCATGATCACCCGCTTGCCGTAGAGTTTCGCGATCAATATCGCAGGCGCCGGAGTCAAGAAAAACGAAAAGTACGATGCGGCATAGATCTGAACGACGTCGTATCGCGGCAGCCTGGAGATCAGAAGAACGAGCACGGCCAGCGTGTTGACGACCGTCCGCGCGTATTTGATCCGCTGCAAGCGCCGCAGCGGGCCTGGCAACGCCGGGTTGATCGGCAACAATTCGGCCTTGACCTCCGGCGCTTCCTTCAGCCCTTCCAGCAGTCGCGCTGCCTGGATCGATTGGCCCCCAGTCATGTCGAGCGACGGGGCTATGTGACAGACTCTGATCGGGCGCTCTCTTCTCATTACAACTGTCTTGATTCCAATCCTATGGGACTTATGGGACTTATAGGACTTATAGGTCCTATAGGTTTTACTAAGCCCAATACATCACCTGTTACTCACAATAATCTCGTCGTAAAGCTTCTCGACCGCCGCGACCATCCGTTCCATGCCGAACCGTTCGATGATGAACTGTCGCCCGCGCATTGCTATCAGGCCGGTCAGGTCGGCTTGCGAGAGCGCATATTCGATCCGCTCGGCCAGCGCTTCTGAGTCCGCCGGCGGGACCAGGAAGCCAGTTTCGCCGTCTTCGATCAGCTCAGGCACGCCTCCGACCGCCGTAGCGACCAACGGCGCGCCCGCGGCCATCGCCTCCATCACCGCGTTGGGCAAGCCTTCGCTCAGCGAGGCGAGGACCGCGACGTCGAAGGCGGCGGCCAACTGCGCTGAATCTTCCCGATGCCCGAGCAGGCTCGTCCTTGCGCCGATGCCCAGCCGTCGGGCGTGCGCCGCGATTCCGTCGCGCAATTCGCCGTCGCCCACCAGGACCAGGTGTACGCGCGCATCGGCCTTCATCACCTTCGCCGCCGCTTCGAGCAAGTGGCGGTGGCCTTTGACCGGCTTCAATCCGGCGACACAGCCGACGACACGCGCGCCAGCGTCGAGTCCCAATTCGGCCAACAACCCCGCGCGTCGCCGCTCGCGCAGCGCCCGCGCATCAATCTCGTTCCGGGAGGGCGCGTCGAGTCCGTTGTGAATCACCACGATTTTGCCGGGACTGACGCTGCCCATTTTCAAAATGTGATCGCGTATCCCTTCGGCGTTCACCAGCAGCCGGGTCGCGAGCCTGTGAATGTACCTCGTCCCCCAATCGTGAATGCGGCGTTCGGAGAGCCGCAGATGGCGCTGCGCCGCGATCACCCTGATCCCCCCCAACCGCGCGGCGGTCACGCCCAGCGCGCCGGAGTAAAAATCGTGTGTGTGCAGAACCGCTATGCGCTTCTCGATCATCGTCTCGCGGAGCCGCAGAAGCTGTTTAACCGCGTTCGCGTTGAAGAAACCGTACAGGGGGAATTCCGTCGCGTATGGGAATCGCTCGACTATCTGCCGGCGCAGCGGCCCGCGCCAACCCAGAACCGCCAGTTGCGTTTCGAAGCGCTTTTCGTCGAGCCGATTGAGCAACTCCACCGCCTGGCGTTCGGTGCCGCCCGCGTCGAAACTGTTGATCAGGTGGAGCACTCGCGGGCGTCCGGGGCGTGTCATCTGATCGAAGCTGTTCGAGAAAGTGAACATAGGTGAACTACCGGCAGACACCCCGTGTACGTCAAACGACGCCCCTGGCGCCAGTGAGGCTCGCCGCAGGTTCATGATCGATGAACATGCGGCGCCAGATCTCGAGCATAAGCAGCGCCCACAGGGAATGCGCGTTATCGCGCATTCCTCGATTATGCTCTTGCAACAAACTTGCCACAGCCTTTGGATTAAAGTAGCCGCTCTGACGCGCGCGGGAACTGGTGAGAAGGTCGTGTGTCATCTCCTTCATCTCTCGATTAAGCCAGTACTTGATTGGCGCGTCGAAGCCCTGCTTTGGGCGATGAATGATCTCGTCCGGGATCAGGCCCTCGACGGCTCGCTTCAAAATGTATTTCGACTCCCATCGCCCGTTCGTGCGGGCCAGTTTTAATGAGGCTGGAATGGTCTGGGCGAATTCGATCAGGCGGTGGTCGAGCAGCGGCGAACGCGCCTCGATCGAATGCGCCATGCTCATCCGGTCTACTTTGACAAGGATGTCGCCGGGCAGATTAGTCTTGCCGTCCAGGTACATCTGCCGGTCGAGCCTGGCGCTCGAAACCGGCTCCTCGAATATCGTTTCAAACGCGCTCTCCGGTGAATAGCCGTTCAGGGCGGCGAGAAAATCTTCGGAGAGAAGCGACTTCCTGTCCTCCATGTCGAAGTGGGATATCGACGAGACGTAGCGCGGGCCCGCGTCGCGCGAGTTGACGCTTAGATACCGTTTGCCGTAAGCGCCCGGCGGCATCGCCCGGCTAAGCCGCAGTAGTAAGCCCCGGCGCAGGAATGAAGGGATCATCTCGAACTTCTCGCGCCGGCGGTCGATGACGTAACGCTCATATCCGCCGAAGACCTCGTCGCCGCCGTCGCCCGACAAGACCACCGTGACGTGTTCCCGCGCCATCTTCGACATGAGGTAGGTGGGGATGCTCGAAACGTCGGCGAACGGCTCGTCGTGATGCCAGATGATCTCTTCGGCCAGGCCGCATAAGTCGGGCGTGACGACGAATTCGTGATGATCGGCGCCCAGCAGATTCGCGGTAATGCGCGCATACCGCAGTTCGTCGAACTCGGCTTCGCCGAAGCCGATGGAGAACGTTTTGATCCGCCGGCCCGCCTCGCGCGCCATCAGCGCGGCGATCGCGCTCGAATCGATTCCGCCCGAAAGGAACGCGCCCAGCGGCGCTTCGCTCTCGAGCCGGACGCGGACCGATTCGGCGAGCAACTCGCGCAAGCGCTCGACATATTCGTCTGCGCTCGGCTGCGCCGCCGCGTCGCTTTCTCCGCTGTAATTGAAATTCCAGTAACATCGCGTTCGAACCCGCCCGTTTTTGAATGTCAGCGTGTGGCCGGGCGGGAGCTTGTAGACGCCTTTGAATGCGGTTTGCGGATCGGGCACGTAGCCGAACGTCAGATAAGCCGCGATGGCTTCGGCCGAGACTTCGCGTTTGACCGCCGGGTGGAGCAGCAGCGATTTGATTTCGGAGCCGAAGACGAGCCCGCCGTCCGCGAGCGCGTAATGCGCCGGCTTTTTGCCGACGCGGTCGCGCGCCAGCGTCAGCGAACGGTCGCGGGCGTCCCAGATGGCAAAGCTGAACATCCCGCGCAACCGCTCGACGCACCGCTCGCCCTCTTCCTCGTAGAGGTGGATGATGGTCTCTGTGTCGCTCCGCGTCGCGAACCGGTGGCCGCGCGCGATCAGCTCTTCTCGCAGTTCACGATAGTTGTAGATTTCGCCGTTGAAGACGATCCACACCGTGCCGTCTTCATTGGAGATCGGCTGGCGGCCTCCGGCCACGTCGATGATTGAGAGCCGGCGCATCCCGATGGCCAGAGTGAATTCGTCGAGACTCTCCACCCGGAAGCCCCAGTCGTCCGGCCCGCGATGCTCGATCACGTCGCACATCTGTTTGATAATTTCGCGCGCCGGCGCGCCGGCGAGCGCCGCCGTCGGCCCAATTGTTCCTGCAATACCACACATAGCGTTTCCCAAAATGGCGCCGCTGGTGGGCGGCGGACTGTTCAAAGAAAATTAAACGCAACCACGCAATCCAACGTAGGGGCGGGTTTTCCCCGCCCCTATCGCTCGGGTCACGGACCAGGGCGGGGAAAACCCGCCCCTACACCAATGGTTGTATTCAATTCTCAAACACCATAAACCCACGGCTAAATTCAGGCGCCGCTACGCGGCGGGGAGGCGCGAGCCATTTCAATCACCTTCTTGTTGTGACAAGTCTCGCAGAGGCTCCCAGACGACATGCGACTCGCCGCGCATGAATTTCACGAAGGCCACCGGCGCCGCCGCGTTGACCAGGACGAAGTAATAGGGCAGGGCGAGCGGCCCGAGCTTCACTCCCGATCTGTCTCCGATCCACCCGACGAACGCCGCGAAATAGAAGAGGAGTTGCGCGAAGAAGGCGTACTGATAAAAGTGGCCTGCGCCGAGCGCGAGTGAGTTGGCGATGAAGGCAAGGGCGAGCAGCAAAGGGGTCGAGTACCGCAGCGTCTTGTGGCAGAAAATCTGGAACATGAACATACCGTGTTTGCGCGCGTCGAGGAGTCGGCCGTAGCGGTGGAGCGCGTTCATCGTCTGTTCGATCACGCGCACGCGCATGCGGAATTCGTCGCGGCCGCGGTTATCGGCGCTTTCGCTACACACGGCTTCTGGTTCGTAGACCGTGCGGAGGCCATGCAATTGCATCTCGATCGCGATCGCGAAATCATCGATCATGTCGTTGGCCAGTTTCGCGTGGCAACTCCGGCGGACGGCGTAAAGGCATCCGCTTACGCCGACGAGCGACTCGGCGTCGCTCTCCCAGGACTTCAGCAGACTTTCGTAGTCCCAATATGAGCGGCATCCTTCGCTCACGGCCGGCGACCTTCCCGAGTTATAGACCAGCCGCCCCGCGACGCAGCCGACGGACGTGTCGGCGAAGGCGCGCGTCAACTTTCGCAGCGTGTCCGGCTCCAGCCTGGTGGTCGCGTCGGAGAAGACCAGGACTTCTCCGTTTGAGACGAGTGCGGCGCGCTGTTGGGCACGCGTCTTCCCCTCGCGCGCGTTCTGCCGGCTCAGGATCACACCGCGATCCGCGAACCCCCGTACGATCTCGTCTGTCCCGTCATCCGAGCAGTCTGAGGCCACGATGATTTGCAGCAGGTCTCTCGGGTAATCGAGCGCCAGCGCGTTTTCTATCTTGACGGCGATGTCTCTTCTTTCGTTGCGCGCCGCGATGATCAGCGACACGCGTGGTTGTATGTCCGCGCGAATCACCGGGCGCGGCGACATGCGACTAATTGCGAACATCAGCGCCGGATAGCCGGCATACACGAAAATTATCAGCATGCCTGCGAAGACGAAGATCGACGGGAAAAAAATCTCGTTGGTCATCAAGACTCCTTAACAAAACGCTCAAATGAAGGCCCACAACTTCAGCCGTGGGGCATGAGATTCGAGAGCGCCGGAAAGGGGTCCTTGCGCTGTGATCCAAACGCTATGAAATTCGAGAGCGCCGGAAAGGGGTCCTTTGCGCTAAGAAGATGGGAGAAACTTTGGGGGGGGTAATCATCAGGAGATTGTTCATTGTTCATCGTTCATTTTTCATTTGTCATTGCGAAATGACGCGGCTCTTGCGATGACAAATGAACGATGAACGATGAACGATGAAAGTACTTCAAAAAATCCGTCTAATTGCTAATAGCGCCCTCCCTCACAGCCGGGCTACCGCTCATACGGTATGCCGGCCATAAGCTCCCGGCGGGTTTTAAGGGGGCTGGTTTCCATAGATTTCCCAATAGAAATCGATTCGAAGGCGCCGCCGCTTTGCCTTCACTCGCCTGAGCGGCCTTCTCGGCGGCATAGATAAGTCTCAAAGCCACGGCGAAGCCGGCGGCGTAGTAGAGATACCAGAGGTATTGAATCGAGAGGAAAAAGCTGTTGATCATGTAAGCGATGAGGGCGATCTGCAGCCCGATGCTAAGGTATTTTGCATCGAGATCGGCGCGGGCGCCGGGCTTGATCCTCTGCCTTTCGATTTTTGCCAGGGCGCGCAGCGGCGCCAGAATGATGATCAGATAGGCGAGCAGCCCGATCATTCCCAATTCGGCGGCGGTCTCGACGTAGCCGTTGTGCGCGACCTTCTCACGTATCGAGTAGATGTGAAAGTTGCCCATGCCGAGGCCGATGATCGGATGCCGGAGGGAGAGGTCCAGGCCGCGTTCCAACAGCGCGGTTCGCTGCTGCGCCGAGCCGGACGCGTCCGAACTGGGATCGAAGATCGTCATGAGCCGCGAGCGGTACACGCCGGAAAATACCGAGAACAGGAGGACAGACGCGGCCAGGGTCGCGAGCGTCACGCTCGGCCGGCTCCCGCGTCCGAACTTCCAGAGCATCACTCCCGAAATGGCGGCCAGCGTAATGAAACCTGCGCGTGAGGACGTCACCATCACTCCGCAGAACAAGAGCAGCGCGCAGACGCCGTAGAGCAGGCGAGCGCCGCCGGCGCTCATCAGGGCGAGCGTCACCGCCAGCGGGATCAACATGTTGAGCGCCGCTGCCAGGTCGTTCGGGTTGCCGAACATTCCCCCGACCAGGCCCTCTATGCGATCGCCCTTCATCGTGAAATTGCCGGTCGCGTAGTTCTTGATCGCGAAGACGGCCAGCCACGTCCCGCAAAGCGCGCTCAGTTTGATCATCGCCAGCAGCCGCTCCCGCGTATTGACCACGCCGATGATCAGCACGAAGATGATCACCGTCTTGATGAAGACCTCGTTCAACATGGCGACGCTGTCGCCAGGAGACGCGGCGAACGGAGTTATTATGACGGCCAGTAGCAACATCACGATGACCATCTTTACCTCGATGGTCCATTTGATGATCGGCTCGCCGACCTTGTATTGCGCGTAGACGTATGCGAGGGGCGCTAATATCGCGACGATCTTGGCCAGTGGAAATGTCCCCATCGCCGGAATCAAGTCATTCGGGCGCGCGTATAGAAGCAGCGTGAAAATATATAGAAGGCCGAAAGCTAAGCGGCGATGATCGCCCCCATCTTCCCGAGGCCCATCTTCCCGAGGAATGGAAACAGCGCGGCCCGGCTTCTTAGGCCATGCGTAGCCGCCCTCGCGGACGCTTTTCTTCGCGCCGACGCCGAATCCCGTCGGCGTCCGGAAGAATTTCCCCTTTGGGGGACGAGTCCCCAGCGCGGCCGTAACAGGAACGATCATTGTTTTGTGCGATTCGGGGCTATGCATAATTTGTCAAACACGGTATTGTGGCGCGAGTTGTTTACTCGCGCTCTTTTCCTGATCAGACGAAGCCACAAACAGGGCGATTAAACAAATCGCCCCACACCGCGCGCGCGATTGCAATCCGCCGTATAAGCCCGCAAGTCCTATAGGTCCTAAGGGTCCCATTCATGCTTTCCATTACTGCGCACGGGCGCTCCCAGGATCGCAGGCTCTCTTTTCGACTCTTCCAACTCCAACACTAAACGCCCGACCAGACGCTCCAATTCCGCGATCCGTTCGCTCTCCAGCTCCCGCCTCAAGCGTCCGACCAGACGTTCGAGTTCCGCAACCCGCTCGTCGGCGTCGGCCGCGGCCTGCTTTTTCTCAAAGACCGAGCTGGCCTGCTTCGTGAACTTTTCCCTCCAATCCGAGAGCAGGCCTTCATCGATCTGAAATTCGCTGCAGATTCGCGCCGAGCTTCCCGGGTCTTGCAGAACTCGCAAGACGGCGCGCGCTTTGCATTCGGGGGTGAAAAGGGGAGGGTCGAGGATGGAGGATGGTGGATCGATGATCGTCTTACTCGCAATGGGGCGATCCTCGATCCTCGATCCTCGATCCTCGGCCCTCGCGGGCTTTGAGACCACAACCGACGTGAATTTCCTTCTCAGGCGCCGCGCCTGTTTGTAGATGGCGTCCTGATCTTCAGGAGTCAACGCCCCGAAGAGGAGCGCCCCGACTATGTAGGTAAACGCGAATACTATCGCGCATGCGGCGAGTATGATGATCGAATGCGCGGGAGCGACCAGTGTCTTGACTGCGGACGACGCGATT
>Ga0190270_10001015_pt1 | contig 12792 bp, 14 predicted proteins | sample Popmic320T_FD_133748 | JGI IMG/M metagenome (GOLD analysis project Ga0190270, IMG submission 133748) | Populus adjacent soil microbial communities from riparian zone of Weber River, Utah, USA - 320 T | ecosystem: Environmental > Terrestrial > Soil > Riparian zone | place: USA: Utah | collected... | reverse complement strand
CGCATTCATCAAGCCCCCAGTGGCGCCCCGGCCCGGCGCCAGCGACCGGCAACCGCTTCGCAGCTTTTAGCCCAACCGTTAACGTCTGATCATCCCGGCATTCCCGTTACGGCACGACCGCACGGTTAACCGTGGCGTTGCGCGGCCGTTTTGTGCCGCGCCGATACACATTTCCTGGCCCGCAAATTGAACTGTTCTGTCCGATTCCAACCGGAGCCGGACCATGGACATCGACCGCCGCCGCCTGATCGCCATCTCTGCGCTAAGCGGCACCGTGCCCATCGCCACGCTGGCCACCCCGACAATGGCCGCTCCGCTGGGCACGCTTGGCGTCAATGCAACCACGCTCGGCGTGCGCGCCGGTGGCGGGGCCGAGCAGACCAACATGCTGCAGGCGGCGATCGATCAGACCGCCGCCGCGCGCGTGCCTTTGGTGCTCGGGCCCGGCGAGTACCGGACCGGCGCGCTCAAGCTGCCGGCCGGCACACAGCTCATCGGCGTGCGCGGCGCCACGAAGCTGACCTTTGCCGGCGGGCCGTTCATGATCTCGGCACGCGGCTCCGACCATGTCACGCTGTCCGGCCTGATCCTTGACGGCATTGCCCGGCCGCTGCCCGACGGCGGCGCGCTCGTCCACATCGCGCAGTCCAGGAATTTCCGCATGATCGACTGCGACGTGCGCCGCTCCAGCCGTAATGGCATCGCACTCGAAGCCGTCGAAGGCGCGCTGACAGGCAATATCGTCAGCGGCGCGACGGAGGCTGCGATCTTCTCGCGTGACGCCACCGGGCTCACGATCCAGAACAACGTCATTCGCGACGCAGGCAACAACGCCATCCTGGTCTGGCGCACCACGAAGGGCGACGACGGCACGCTGGTGATCGACAATCGCATCGAGGATGTCGGGGCCCGGCGCGCCGGCTCCGGCCAGTACGGCAACGCCATCAACGTGTTCCGAGCCGACAACGTGATCGTCCGCGGCAACCAGATCAGCCGTGCCGGCTTCACCGGGGTTCGCGGCAACGCCGCCTCGAACCTGCAGATCACCGGCAACGCAATCAGCGACGTCGGCGAGGTGGCGATCTACTCGGAGTTCGGTTTCGAAGGCGTGGTGATTGCCAACAATACGGTCGATGGCGCGGCGCTCGGCATTTCGGTCACCAACTTCAACGAAGGCGGGCGGCTTGCGGTGGTGCAGGGCAACCTGATCCGCAACCTCAAGAACAAGCGCCCGGCCGGCACCGACCCGAACGACGCAGCGGGCGTCGGCATCGCCGTCGAGGCCGACGCCTCGGTGAACGGCAACGTCATCGAGAACGCGCCGACCGCGGGCATCAATCTCGGATGGGGCAAGCATCTGCGCGACGTGTCGGTGGTCGGCAATGTGGTGCGCACCGCCGGCTATGGCATCACGGTTTCCGTCGCCGACGGCGCCGGCACCGCGGTGATCGCGGGCAACCTGATCGCCGGCGCCTCGCGCGGCGCGATCGTCGGCATGGACTTCGCGAAAGCCGTCACGGGAGATCTGGTCAAGGAGCCGACCCGGTTCGCGCAACTCCAGATCAGCGGCAACCGGCTGCGTTGACCACCTAGCCTGCCGATTTCCCTGTGCTAGCATTCGCCTGCCAGCCGGCGGGGACGTGGAATGCAAGCTGCAAGTGCGAGTCAGGGTCTTTCCGGCGGAAACATCATCAAGCAGCTTAAGGATAGCGGCATCGAGTTCGTCGTCTCGGTGCCCGACATCACCACGGCCGCGGGCCTGCTCGCGCCGCTGGAGAAAATGACGAGCCCGCGGCTCATCCGCGTCTGCAAGGAAGACGAGGGTGTCGGCATCTGCGCCGGCCTCGCGCACACCGGCAAGCGCGCGCTGCTGCTGATCCAGCAGACCGGAATGCTCGACTCCATCAATGCGATCCGGGGCGTGGCGGTCGAATATTCGCTGCCCATTTGTATGATGGTGGGCTTGCTCGAAAAGGAGCCGGACGTCCGCCCGCGCCAGTCGACGCGCTACGGCGTGCGCATCGTCGAGCCGATCCTCGACGCCATGGGCATCGTCTATCACGAGATCGAAGGCGAGGAGGACGTCCCCAAGATCAAGCCGGCCATCGACGAAGCTTACGTGAAATCGTCTCCCGTCGTCCTGCTGATCGGGCGCAGACCGCATCCATGATGAACCATCGGGAGTGTTTCAAGGCGCTGGCGCGCCACATCACCGATGCCGATATCGTGCTGCCGGTCTATTCCAGCGCATTCGAGTGGCTGGACTTAGGAGCACGCGCATTGAACTACACGGCGCACGGCGCGATGGGGCTCGCCTCGTCGCACGGCCTCGGCCTGGCGCTGGGACGGCCGGACAAGCGCGTGATCGTGCTCGACGGCGACGGCAGCCTGCTGATGAACATCGGCACGCTGGTCACCGCGGCCTCGACCGCGCCGAAGAATTTCTATCACTTCGTCTGTGAGAACGGCACCTATGAGGCCAATGGCGGCCATCCAATCCCGAACCGAGGGAAGGTGAGCTTCGCCGGGCTGGCGCACGGCGCCGGTTACGCCAGCGTGCATGAATTCTCCAACCTGAAGAATTTCGAGCAGCAGATCGGCGCAGTGCTGGCGGAGCCTGGCCCGGTGTTCGGCGTGCTCAAGATCGAGCCGCAGCGGCCGCAGCAGCGCGACTACAATCGCATCCATGGCGCCGAAGTGCGCCAGGCGTTCAAGGACGCCATCAAAGAAAGCTAGGGAGGACCATATGGCTAGACGGCTCGCGGCGCTGACTTCTTTGATCCTGCTCGCCGGCTCGTTCCCGGCCGAAGCCCAGACCGAAAAGCTGAAGGTCGCCGTCGCGCAGCGCGGCTTCTGGAACTCAAGCTTCATCGAGTTCGGGCTGCGGCAGGGCTTCTTCAAGGACGAAGGCCTCGACATCGAGATCTTCTACACCGAAGGCGGCGCATCCACGCTCACCCCGGTGATCGCCGGCAGCCTCGACATCGCCATGACCAACGGCACGCTCGGCGTGATCGCCGCGTTCTCGAAAGGCGCGCCAGTGAAGATCATCAGCGCGGAGGCGACCGGGGCACCAGACGCGTTCTGGTATTCGCGGCCGGAGAGCAACATCAAGACCATCAAGGACGCCGAGGGCAAGACCGTTGCGTTCTCCTCGCCCGGCTCTTCGACCAATCTCATCATCCTGCAGCTCATCAATCAGGAGAACGTGAAGCTGAAGCTCACCGCCACCGGCGGCGCTCCGGGCACGCTGACCCAGGTGATGAGCGGACAGATCGATGTCGGCCGGGCGGTGCCGCCATTCGTGCTGCAGCACCTTGCCGAGAAGCGATTGCAGATCATCGCCAAGGGCAGCGACGTCAAGGCGCTCGCCAATCAGACCATCCGCGTCAACGTCGCCAACGCCAACGCGCTGAAGACGAAGCGCGATGCGTTCGTGCGCTTCATGCGCGCCCTGTCGCGCTCGATCGACTGGGCCTGCACGGACGACCGCTCACTCGACATGTATGCCGAGGTCGCCAAGGTGCCGCGCGAACTGGCAAAGCGCACCCGCGACGAGTTTTATGACAAGGCTTCGCTGCAACTCGCCGAAGTCCGGGGGCTCGACCTGACGCTGCAGCAGGCTCTCGAGTTCAAGTACATCACATCGCCGATTCCGGTCGAGAAAGTGCGCTCGGAGTTGATCGACATTCTGTACAAGCCCTAATTCCTGCTGAACGCCGCTTTCGCGCGCGCCACCACTGCCGGCGAAGCGGCGGAATAGCGCGCAATCATGGCCGCAACCTGCTCGCCGCTCATCGGATCGACGTCGATCTTTGCCTTGGTCGCATCGGCCAGGAACTTGTCGTCCTTCATGGTCGCCATCAAGGCGTCGCGCAGCGCCTTGGTCCGGGCTTCCGGCTGTCCCGGCGGAGACACATAGACGCGGCCCAGCGCCTGCGCGCCGAAGATCAGGTCGAACACCTGCCGGTCCTCGTCGGTCTTGGCGTAGCGATCGACGTGCGGAATGCCCTTGAGCTCGGCCTGCGGCTTGCCGCTGAGCTGGATGACCGGTTTGAAGTCGCCGGTCTTGTACTCGTCGCCCCAGAACGACTTCAGCGTCGACAGCGGCAGCCCGCAGATGCCCTGCACCTCGCCGCGGTTCATCGCGAGCTTCACCTCGGCGGAGCCCTTGTAGCCGTAGACGACCTTGAGCTTGGCGCCGAGCAGATTGCGCACCGCTTGCGCGAATGTGCCGAGCGGCCCGGTCTGCCCGGTGGCGCCGAATATCGCTTCTTTCGCCAGCAGGTCGTCAAACGACACGATGCCTGACGCCTTGGTGACGCCGCACACGCCCGCGCTTTCTTCCATGTTGCCGATCCAGGACAATTTTGCCGGATCGTATTGCGCCTTGGCATTGCCGAAGATCGGCTCGAACGCCGTGGTGTGGACGAAGGTCGCCATCACCGTGCCGTCCTTGGGCGCGACGTTGGCGAGCCAGTTGGTCGCCGTGATGCCGCTGGCGCCGACCATGTTCTGCACGATCACGCTCGGCTGGCCGGGGATGTTCCGGCTCAGATGCGGCGCGAGTACGCGGGCATAGATGTCGAAGCCGGTGCCAGGTTCGTGACCGACCACGATACTGACGGTCTTGCCCTTGTAGAAATCCACGATCTCGTTCGCGGCAGCCGCCTGGATTGCAACAAGCGTGGCAACGACCCCGACAACGATGCTGTGTGCCACTCTCATAAAAACGTCTCCATCCCAACTTCCGGAAATACTATCACGACTCGATTGCGGCGGTTGGCCGCAGCGAGCCGACCTCGATTCCGTTCCAGTTCCGCGTCGTGGGCCGCACGTAGCGCGCCAGCGCGGCACTGTCGGCATCGGAGTTGAGACAGCGCACGATCGCCGCCGCCAGCATGACCTCCGCGGCGCGGCCGGCGCCGTCGTCGCATTTCACCGCGATGCCCAGCCCCAGCGTGGGTAGCGCCGCGCAGGCCACGCCCTCGGCGCCGGTCTTGACAAACGCGCGCTCGCCGCACGTCCGCATCAGCTCGGTGCAGAACCGGCCGGTGCCGGCGACATGCCATGGTTGCTGCGCGCAAGCCGCGCGCAGCCGCGCCGCCGCCCGAGCCCGCCCGGACGGCAGGCCCTCGCCGGTGCCGAACCTCGCGAAGCCGCGGGCCAGCGCGCCAAGTGGCAGGGCCCAGGTCGGCACCGAGCAGCCGTCGACGGCGCAGACGTCCTGCGACAGCGCTTCACCGGTCAGGCTCTCGATCGCGGCCTTCACCTCGCGCTGCACCGGATGCGACGCCTCGGCGTAGTTGCTGGTTTCGGCTCCCATGGCGCAGGCGGCGCAAAGGAAGCCGCAGTGCTTGCCGGAGCAGTTGTTGTGCAGCGCGCTGGCCTGTCCGCCGGATCGCGCCAGCGCCTGCCCCGACGGCTGGTGGATCGGCCAATGCGCCCCGCATTTCAGCGCGGCGAGATCGAGACCGGCGCGTGTGAGCATGCTCGTTGCGGTCGCCACATGGCCGGGCTCGGCGTTGTGGGACGCGCAGGCCAGCGCCAGTTCCTCGGCGCCAAGCCCGAAGCGGTCGGCGGCGCCGGATTCGACCAAAGGTAGCGCCTGCATCGCCTTGATCGCCGAACGCGGATAGACCGGGCGCTCCACGTCCCCTGCGGCAAACACAAGGCCGCCCGACCCATCCGCCACAGCCACGGCGCCGGAGTGCCGGCTCTCGACCATGGGGCCCCGTAACACCTCGACAAGGACTGGATTGCTCATTTGTAACGTTTTGTAATGTGGCGAATTGGACGCTTGCCACAGTTCTGGCCGACCCTCATCTATACTGGACCAACATGAGCTCCGCTGCCCCTCCCCCTCGCCGCCGATCGCGCCGCAAGACCTTGAGCTGGATCTTTTTCGCCATATTCCTTGCACCGGTCCTGTTCGCGGTTGGCACCCTGGCCTATCGCGGCGGCCCGCCGCACTGGGGCCAATACGACCACACCGTAACCAGCCAGTTGCCGGCTGCGTTGGCGCATCCGGACGCCCGAATCCTGGTGATGTCGAGCCGCACGCGCGGCTGGAAGGGCGTGGTCGCGGTCCATAGCTGGGTCGTGATCAAGGGCGAGAACGAAAAGACCTGGCGGCGCTATGACGTCGCCGGCTGGGGCAATCCGGTTCGGCTGAACTGGTGGCCGCCGGATCTCTGGTTTGGCAGCCACGGCACCGTCGTCGCCGACATCAAGGGACCGAAGGCGCAGGCGATGATCCCGCGCGTCGATGCGGCGATCAAGGATTACCAGTATCGCAACACCGGCGACTACCGCATCTGGCCTGGTCCGAACAGCAACACCTTCGTCGCCAGCGTGCTGCGTGCGATCCCGGAGATTGGCGCCACCATGCCGCCGAACGCGGTCGGCCGCGATTTCCGGCCGTGGCCTTATCTCGGCCTGACCGACAGCCGCACCGGCGTCGAGGCCAACCTGTGGGGCGTGCTCGGCGTGAAGATCGGCTGGGTCGAGGGTGTCGAGGTTAACCTGCTCGGCCTCGTCGCCGGCCTCGATGTGCGAAACCCTGCCCTGAAAGTTCCAGGCTATGGACGTGTCGGCTTCGACAACACGGCCACTGCCGCTGCGCGGCTCTAGCGCGCATCGTTTCCCGCCGATTAGACTTTGCAGCACGCGTGCGGAGGAGTTCGAAAATCTGCCGAAAGCCATGCAGGCCGGCTTGAGAGAGGGCGGCTACGACGTGGGCCGCAACGTCGCGATCGCCGCCGAGACGAAGTGATCGAATAGCGCGGGCAAACCGGCCCTCGACCGAAGCCCCGATTTCCGCTTAGGCTTTGTCGTCAAGGGAAACGCCGTGCTGGCCCAGACCGCATCGATGCAGCAACGCACCGCGATGTATAGCGCGAATGCGTTCAACATCGGATTGTTCGGAGCCAATTGCTCGTCCGGCCGCTCGGCAACCAAGGTGCCGGAGCGCTGGTCGGCGAGCTGGCCGGATTGTCTCAAGCTCGCGCGCATGGCGGACCAGGCCGGCATCGATTTCATGCTGCCGATCGGCCGCTGGAAGGGCTACGGCGGCGACACCGACTTTCACGGCTCGACGCTGGAGACCGTGACCTGGGCCGCCGGCCTGCTCGCGGCAACAAAGCGCATCACCGTGTTCGGCACCGTGCACGCGCCGCTGTTCAATCCGATCATCGCGGCGAAAGAATTCGTCACCGTTGACCACATCGGCGAAGGACGGTTCGGCATCAACCTGGTGGTCGGGTGGAACGAGGGCGAGTTCGAGATGTTCGGCGTCAGTCAGCGCGAGCACGACGATCGCTATGAGTACGCGCAGGAATGGCTCGACGTCATCAAGCGCGCCTGGTCCGAGCACACCGACTTCGATTTCGCGGGGCAGTATCTCAAGCTCAAGGGCGTGCGCGCCTTTCCCAAGCCCTACGGCGACACGCGGCCGGTCATCATGAACGCCGGCCGTTCGGGCGTCGGCCAGGCCTTCGCGCTGAAGAACTGCGATGCGTTCTTCACCGCCACCGTCGACTCGCGGCACTCGATCGAGGCCAACGCGAAGAAGGTCGAGGAGATCAAGAGTGCGGCGCGCGCGATCGGCCGCGAGATCGACGTTTACACCGTCGGCCAGGTGGTCTGCCGCCCGACGCAAAAGGAGGCGGAGGACTACTACCGCCACGCCCAGATCGAAAACGCTGACTGGGGCGCGATCGAAAAGATGATGGCGCTGAAGAACATCACCCGGCAGACCGTCACCGCGGAGGTGTTCGCCCAGCAGCAGCAGTATTTCGCCGGCAAGGCGATCGGCGGCTATCCGTTCGTCGGCACGCCCGACCGCGTCGCTGAAGAACTGGCCAACATCAGCAGCGCGGGCATGCGCGGCATCGCCGTGTCGTTCGTCAACTATCTCAACGAAACGCCGTATTTCTGCGACGAGGTGCTGCCGCGCCTGGCGCGGCTGGGGATTCGTCAGTCACACTGATGGGGCAAGAATGTCGATGTGCCGGTGGCTGTGGGCCGCGTTGATCGCGGTGTTGAGTGTCAGCGCAAGCTTCGCGCAGGACGTCTACCCCTCCCGCCTGGTGAAGATCATCCTGCCCTCCGCGCCCGGATCGACCACCGACATGCTGGCGCGGCTGATCGCCGACCAGCTCAGCCAGAAATGGGGCAAGCCGGTCATCGTCGAGAACGTCAGCGGCGGCGGCATGTCGATCGGCGCGACGCAGGCGTTCCGCGCGGCGCCGGACGGCTACACGCTGTTCATCTGCCCGCCCTCGCCCGTCACTATCATGAAGCTGCTCTACCGCGACCTGCCATTCGAGCCGACCCAGTTCACGCCGATCTCGCTGCTGGTGCGGGTGCCCAACGCGCTGGTGGTGCGCAAGGACTTTCCCGCTGCCAACGTGAAAGAGCTGATCGGTCACGCCAAGGCCAATCCCGGCAAGGTGACGTTCGCCTCGCAGGGCGCCGGCTCGACCGCGCACCTCTCCGCCAACCTGATCGATCTGCTCGCCGGCACCGAGATGGTGCACGTACCGTATCGCGGCGCGGTACCAGCGCTCAACGCCATCGTGGCCGGCCAGATCGATTTCTTCTTCGACACGGTGACCACATCGACGCCGCAGCACCGCGCCGGCACCGTCAAGATCATCGGCGTCGGCGGCACCGAGCGCGCTTCGATCCTGCCGGAGGTGCCGCCTGTGTCGGACGGCCTGCCCGGCTTCCGCTCCATCACCTGGTTTGCCATGGCCGGACCGCCCGGCCTGCCACCGGCGCTGGCGAGCAAGATCAATCAGGACGTCAACGAAAGCCTCATGCGCCCGGAGATCGCTGACCGGTTGCAAAAGCTCACGCTGGAGCCGATGCTCGGCACGCCGGCCGACGCCGCCAAGTTCTTCGCCGAGGAAACCGCGCTGTGGGGACGGGTGATCAAAGAAAAAAATATCGTGGTGCAATGAAGCGGCGGGAATTCCTCACACTTGTCGGCGGCGCGGCGGCGCTCGCGCCATTCACGGCGCGGGCGCAGCAGGCGATGCCGGTGGTCGGACTGTTGCGCAGCACGCGCGCGGAAGGCTTCTCCAATCTGGTGGAGGCGTTGCAGGCCGGCCTCGGCGAAACCGGCTACGTCGTTGGCCGTAACGTCGTGCTCGAGCAGCGCTGGGCCGGCGAGCACCTTGACCGGCTGCCCGCGCTCACCACCGAGCTGATTCAGAAGCAGGCAGCGGTGATCGTCGCCAACACGCAGGCGGCGCGGGCGGCCATGACCGTGACCACGACGGTACCGATCGTGTTCGTGACCGGGACAGATCCGGTGCGGGATGGATTGGTGACCAGCTTCAACCGACCTGGCGGCAACGTCACCGGCGTCAGCTTTCTGGTTAGCGGCACCTCCGGAAAGCGGCTGGAATTGCTGCGCCAGCTTGTGCCTACAGCCGAGGTGATCGCCGTATTGGTCGACGCCAACAACGTCGAAGCACGGGCAGAACAGCGCGACCTGGAAGCTGCGGCGAAGGCGGCCGGACAGCGGCTTATCGTGTTCGAGATCAAGTCTGACTGCGACATCGAGCCGGCCATCGCTTCAGCGGCTGTGCAAGCCAATGCATTGTTTGTGGGCGCCGGGCCATACTTGACCGCGCGCGTCCGGTTGCTGGCTGCGCTGGCGCTGCGCCACAAGCTGCCTGCCGCTCACGCCCAGCGCGAGTTCGCCGAAGCCGGCGGCTTGATGAGCTACGGCACAAGCCAGGCCGATGCCTGCCGGCAAAGCGGCGTCTATGCCGGCCGCATTCTCAAGGGCGAGAAGCCCGGCGACCTGCCGGTGCTGCAAGCCACCAAGTTCGAGTTCGTGATCAACATGGCGACCGCCAAGGCGCTCGGCCTCGCCGTGCCGATGCAGATCCACGCCGCTGCCGACGAGGTCGAGTAGGCTCACGCCGAATTGTCCGCACGCATCCGCAAGCGAGATGACTGCAACCCCCTGTTCTGCCAGATTGCCTTGATGCACGACATGCTGCCGCTGCTCGAAAAAATCCCATTTCCCGCGATCCGGCGCGGCCGGCTCGACACACTGCAGCTCAACGTCGGCTACCGCTGCAACCAGTCGTGCTTCCACTGCCACGTCAACGCCGGGCCCAACCGCACCGAGGAAATGACCGGCGACATCGCCGACCTGGCGCTGGAATTCCTGGGCCATTGCCGCATCGCCACGCTCGATATCACCGGCGGCGCACCGGAGCTCAACCTGCACTTCCGCCGCGTGGTGAGCGCGGCGCGCGCGATGGGCGTGCGGGTGATGGACCGCTGCAACCTCACCGTGTTCGAAACGCCAGGCCAGGAGGACACGCCCGAATTCCTGGCGCGCGAGCAGGTCGAAATCGTCGCCTCGCTGCCGTGCTACCTCGAAAGCAATGTCGACCAGCAGCGCGGCAAGGGCGTGTTCGAGGGCTCGATCCGCTCGCTGCGCAGGCTCAACGCGCTGGGCTACGCCCGTGAGGGCAGCGGCCTCATGCTCAATCTCGTTTACAACCCGCAAGGGCCGTCGCTGCCGCCGCCGCAGGCCGCGCTCGAAGCCGACTACAAGCGCATCCTCGGCGAGCAGTACGGCGTTACGTTCAATGCGCTCTACACGCTCGCCAACATGCCGATCCAGCGGTTTGGCTCGATGCTGATCTCCAAGGGCGAATTCGACAACTACCTCGTGCTGCTTCAGCACGCGCATCAGGATGCCAATCTCGAAGGCGTGATGTGCCGCGGCCTCATCTCGGTCGACTGGCGCGGTTACGTCTACGACTGCGACTTCAACCAGATGCTCGACCTGCCGATGATGCGCGGGAGCGAGCGCATTCACCTGCGCGACCTCCTCGCCGCAGACCTCGAAGGCCGGGACATCCGCGTCGCCGGCCATTGCTACGGCTGCACCGCCGGCCAGGGCTCGAGCTGCGGCGGCGCGCTGAAAGAGGCGGCGGAATAGACTGTCCGCATGTCCCTCCTCTCCATCATCGTGCCGGTCCTCGACGAGGCCGCCGGCATTGCCGAAACGCTCATAGCGCTCGCGCCGTTCCGGCAGCGTGGCGTCGAGGTGATCGTAGCCGACGGCGGCAGCGGCGACGACACCGTGGCGCTCGCTCGCCCGCTTGCCGATCACGTGCTCAGCGCTCCGCGTGGCCGGGCGGCGCAAATGAATGCCGGCGCGGCGGCCGCATCCGGCGACGTGCTGCTGTTCCTGCATGCCGATACGGTGCTGCCGGACGATGCTGACGGGCTGGTGCTCTACGGTCTCGCAGGTACCGGCCGGATCTGGGGCCGCTTCGACGTGGAGATCGAAGGCAGGAACCCGCTGCTGGCGTTGGTCGCGGGGATGATGAACTGGCGCTCCCAGATCACCGGCATCGCCACCGGCGATCAGGCGATGTTTATGACGCGCGACGCTTTCAACGCGGCCGGGGGATTTCCCGACATCGCGCTGATGGAAGACATCGCGCTCTCCAAAAAACTCAAGCGCGCCGGCCGGCCGCTTTGCCTAGCGGCGCGTATCCGCACCTCGGCGCGGCGCTGGACCAGGAATGGCACAATCAGGACCATCGTGCTGATGTGGCGGCTTCGCCTCGCCTATTGGCTTGGCGCCGATCCCGCTGCGCTGGCGCAGCGCTACGGCGACGTGCGCGGGATCCTTAATACCGCAGCAGCACCAAGCCGCACGAAATCATGAAAGCGGCAACAACCCGGTTTGCGCGTAGCGGCTCTTTCAGGAACACCACCGCAATGATCGCGCCGAACAGCACGCTGGTCTCGCGCAGCGCCGCGACAATGGCGATCGGCGCCACCGTCATCGCCCAGATCGCGATCGAGTAGGAAATCACCGCCATCACGCCGCCGCCCAGCCCGATCTTCCAGTGCGGCGTCATCGCCGGAATGACCGCAACGCCGCGGCGCGCCAGCGCATAGCAAAGCACCACCGGCGCGATGCCGACGAACAGCCAGCAGGAATAGGCGTTGGCCATGCCCGGCCCGGCGAGCCGCGCCCCGATGCCGTCGACCACCGAATAGATGCAGATCGTCACCGCGGTGAACAGCGCGAAGCCGACGGCGCGGCGGTCGAGCGCCGCGATATCGCGGCCGCCGCGCAGCGAGATCAGCAGCACGCCGGCGGCAAGCAGCACGATGCCGCCCCAGCCGGTGAAGCCAAGCCGCTCGCCGATGGTGAGCGTCGTCACCGCCGCCGTCATCAGCGGCGCGCTGCCGCGCGCGATCGGATAGACCTGACCGAGATCGCCCGCGCGATAGCTCTCGATCAGGCCGGCGAAATAGAACAGGTGGATGATGATCGAGGCGATCAGCCACGGCCATGACGCCGGCGCCGGGATTCCAACGAACGGCACGAACACCAGCGCCACCGCGCCGGCGCCGAGCGCGATCAGCACTGTGGTGGCGAGCGGATCGAGCGTGCGTTTGATGCTGGCGTTCCAGCCGGCGTGGCAGGCGGCGGCGAACAGCACGGCAAGGAAGACAAATCTGTCCATCAGCGCGGCTGCAAGCTGCGCGCTGCATTTTCAAATCCGTCATCCTGAGGCGCCCGCCGAAGGCGGGCCTTGAAGGATGAATCGGCCGTGAGGCCGCACCGCTCGGGCCGTCCATCCTTCGAGGCTCGCCATAGCGCGTCGAAGACGCGCGTCAACGCGCTTATGGCTCGCACCTCAGGATGACGGATCATCGTCGGCCCCGCTCCGCGAGCTGACGGTCGTAATCCAGCACCGCCTGCAGCAGCACCTGCGCGCCCGCGGCGCATTG
>Ga0190270_10001014_pt1 | contig 12801 bp, 15 predicted proteins | sample Popmic320T_FD_133748 | JGI IMG/M metagenome (GOLD analysis project Ga0190270, IMG submission 133748) | Populus adjacent soil microbial communities from riparian zone of Weber River, Utah, USA - 320 T | ecosystem: Environmental > Terrestrial > Soil > Riparian zone | place: USA: Utah | collected... | reverse complement strand
GGAAGTGCTCGACAGCGTCGATCGCGTCACCAACATGAGGATCGAGCGCCGGATGGAACCGCGGCGCCCCGGCGACCCCGGCGCACTCGTCGCCGACAATAAAAAGATCCTCGCAACTCTGCCCTGGCGGCCCGAGCGGGCCGATCTCGACACGATCGTCGCCGACGCCCTCGCCTGGGAGCGCAAGCTCGCCGAGCGCGGCTGACCGCGATGGACCCTGGGCGGGGTATCCGCAATCTATGAACCCGGCGGAGGCACTGCGCATAGTCCTCATCTTCGACATCTGGCGGACGGAGCAGAGCGAGGCGGAACGGCGCGGAGTCTCGGCCATCGTCAACGCGATCGACGCCTATTCAATAGCGCCGCAAATCGGAACGCCCGGCGCGCCTGGCGGCCGAAGAAAAGCGATATATTCATCGGATGCTTTAGCGACTAATATCGCACGTACGACTCGGGGGAGGCGATATCATGGACATCGGGGCATTGATGCGGCGGCTGCCGGCTCCCGTCAGGAAGGCCATAGTTGCAATCATCAACAAGGTAGGGCCGGTCAGGAGGCTCGTCAGCCGGCTCGCGATCAACAAGAAGGCCTATGCCGCCCCGCCCCGTCCTAGGGCGGTGTCGATGGCGGCCGAGTACACCACATGGAGGGGCCTGACCGATCGGCGCTATTCGGGGCGGCATCTGCCGCCGTGCGACGGGGATGCGGCACCCAAGCAGCCGCCGATCGAGGACGTACTTGCCTTGTTCAAGCGGAAGACTTTCCGGCCGGCGACCGACACCAGCCTGATATTTGCCTTCTTCGCTCAATGGTTCGTCGACAGCTTCCTGCGCACCAAGTGGGAGGAAGGAGACAATCGAAGCTTCCGCGAGAATGAGAGCAACCACGAAATCGACCTGTGCCAGATTTACGGCGTCGGCGAGGTCCAGACGACGATGCTGCGCGAGAAGAAGGGCGGCCGGCTGATGACCCGGCAGCAGGGCGGCGAAAGCTGGCCGCCTCCGCTGTTCGAAGAGCGCGACGGGAAGCTCGATCTGGCGGACAATTACCGGCCGACGCCCAGCAGCGGAGAGGACGATCCGGGCCTGCCGGGCCTCTACACCATGGCCAATTTCCGGCGGGTCTACGACGAACGCTGGACCGAGGACGACAGGCGCAACGCTTTCGCCGCCGGACTCGAGCACGGAAGCTCGACGCTCGGCAACTCGATCATGAACACCCTGTTCCTGCGCGAGCACAACCGAACCGCCGGAATCCTCGAAAAGGCCCATCCCGACTGGGACGACGAGCGCCTGTTCCAGACGGCACGAAACGTCACCATCGTCGTGCTGCTCAACATCGTCATCAGCGACTATATCGTCCACATCTCGCCGGTGGACATCCGCGTCGAGGCGGTTCCCGGCATGGCGGAGAAGGAGCGCTGGTACCGCAACAACTGGATGGCGGTCGAATTCGCCCTGCTCTACCGCTGGCACGATCTCATTCCGGACGAGTTCACCGTCGCCGGCCAGAGCTATCCGGGCAAGCAGCTCGTCCGGGCCAATCGGCTGCTGATGGAGAGCGGCCTCGACCAGATCCTGCTCGACGCCGGCCGCCAGCGCGCCGGCCGCATCGGACTCGGCAACACCGCCGACTTCCTGCTCCCGGTGAAGAAGCTGAGCATTGAGATGGCGAGAACCTGCAAGCTCCCCGCGCTCAACCGCTACCGCGAATATTACGGCCTGAAGCCGGTGCGCAGCTTCGAGGCCCTCACCCGCGACAAGGCGATGGCCAGCGAGCTGCGCGCGCTTTACGGCGACGTCGAGCGGCTCGAATGGTTCGTCGGCCTGTTCGCCGAAGGCTACGACGACGAGGGTATGATGGGCGAGCTGCTCATCACCATGGTCGCCAACGATGCCTTTACCCAGGCGCTCACCAACCCGCTGCTTTCGAAGGCCGTCTACAACGACAAGACCTTCGGCCGCGAAGGGCTCGAGATCATCGAGTCCACCCGCACCCTGACGCAGGTGATCGCCCGCAACACCGGCATCGCCGAACCGGTCGGTTTCACCGTCAGCGAGCCTGCGGCCGTTCACTGAGGGCGGGTTCGGCGCGAGCGGCTTTCGCCTTGACTTGGGGCGCCCGTCCCCCTAGGTGGGCGCCTCGTTTTCCAGCACAATTCGACAGAGCAGGCAGGTCCTCCGGCCATGAAGATCCGCAATTCCCTCAAGTCCCTGAAGTCGCGCCATCGCGACTGCCGCGTGATCCGCCGCCGGGGCCGCACCTACGTCATCAACAAGACCAACCGCCGCTTTAAGGCGCGCCAGGGCTGACGCTCGCGCTGCCGCTAGCCCTGAGCCTGTCGAAGGGCGGGCTGCAGCGCGCGGACCCGGGCTTCGACAGGCTCAGCCCTAGCGGTTCATGATGACTTCCAAGTCCGCGGAAAAGCCGACGTCCGTCATCTTCGACGTCGGCAACGTCCTCTACGGCTGGGACCCCGAAAGCTTTCTCGCGCGGCAGCTGCCCGAGGATGGAGCGCGGCTCCGCTTCATCGACGATGTCGGCCTGTGGAGCTGGCACGACAGCCTCGACGGGGGCCGGCCGTTCGACGAGGCCGCGGCCGAGCTCAGCGAGAAATTCCCCGAATATGCGCACCTGATCGCCGCCTGGGGGGAGCGCTTCGGCGAAACCATCACCGATCCCGTGGCGGGCACGCACGAGATCGTCGCCGAGCTCGACGCGCGCGGCGTGCCCTTGTTCGCCATCACCAACTTCTCCGCCGACTTCTGGGCGCCGTTCCACGCGCGCGAACGCAAATTCTTCCGCTGCTTCAAGGACATCGTCGTTTCCGGCGAGGAGAAGCTGCTCAAGCCCGATCCTGCCCTCTATTACTTGGCGCTCGATCGCTTCGGCCTCAGGCCGGCGCAGGCCCTGTTCGTCGACGACCGGGCGATCAACGTCGACGGCGCGACCGCCGTCGGCATGCACGGCCATCTGTTCACCGACGCCGCGGACCTGCGCCGCAAGCTGGAGGCGGAAGGCCTGCTCTGAACTTTGCCGCCGCTCGGGCTTTGTGAGGTCGATGCGGCAGAGATGGCCTTCGCGATTGTGGATCGTCCGTCACGGGCAGAGCGCCGGCAACGTCGCGCGCGACCTCGCCTCGGCCGCCGGACAGCATCGGATCGACATTCCGACGCGAGACGTCGACGTCCCGCTCAGCGCTCTCGGCGGCAGCCAGGCCGACGCGGTCGGCCGCTGGTTCGCCGAATTTCCGGAGGAGGAGCGGCCGGAAATCGTCCTCTCCTCGCCTTATGTCCGCGCCCGCGAGACGGCGCGGCGGATTTGCGCGGCGGGCGGCACCGCCCCAGACGCCAAGGGCCCGGTGATCGACGAGCGCCTGCGCGAGCGCGAGTTCGGCATCCTCGACCGGCTCACCACCGAAGGCATACGCAACATCTATCCCGATCAGGCCGAGCACCGCGCCTTGCTCGGCAAATTCTATCACCGGCCGCCCGGCGGCGAGAGCTGGGCGGACGTCATCCTGCGCCTCAGGAGCGCGCTCGACACGGTCAGCCTCCACCATGCCGACCGCCGCGTCCTGATCGTCTGCCACCAGGTCGTGGTCCTGTGCCTGCGCTACATCCTCGAGGAGATGGACGAGGCCGAGGTGCTGCGCATCGACAGGGAAGGCGACGTGCTCAATTGCGGAGTCTGCGAGTATGAGTTCGAGCCCGACGAGGAACGGACCTGCGTCCCGCGGCTGGTGCGCTACAATCTCGCCGCGCCGCTGGTCGAGGACGAGGAGGCGGAGGTGACCGCCGAGCCCGACGTCATCACGGGAACGCGATGAAAGCCGCCGAAACGCTCGACCGCGCGCTCCTCGACCGCTTCCCGCTGCCCGACCATCCCGAGGAGTCGAGCAAGGAGGATCGCGGGCGGCTGCTGGTCGTGGCCGGCAGCCGCGAGCTGCCCGGCGCAGCCTTGCTCGCCGGCATCGCCGCCCTTCGCGCGGGCGCGGGCAAGCTCCAGATCGCGACGGCGCGGAGCATCGCGGTCCAGCTCGGGGTGATGATCCCGGAAGCGCGTGTCGTCGGCCATGCGGAGACGGATGAAGGTTGCGTCGATCCCGCCGAGATCGGGTCGATCGTCGCGCTCGCCGCCCAGGCGCATGCGGTCGTGATCGGCTGCGGCCTGCAGACCGGCGACTCGCTCGAGGCGTTGCTCGACGCCCTGCTCGATTGCGGCGCGGACATGCCTTTGGTGCTCGACGCTGCGGTGCTGACCTGCCTCGGCGCCCGCGCGGATGCGCTTCGCGCCTGGCCGGGCGGCGCCGTCATCCTGCCCCATGCCGGCGAGATGGCCGGGCTGCTCGATTGCGACCGCGAGGCGATCGAGGCCGAGCCCGAGACGGCGGCGCGTCGCGCGGCCGCTTTGCTCGGCGTCGTCTCGGTGATCAAGGGACCCTTCAGCTACATTGTCGCCCCGGACGGGCGGACCTTCCAATATGAAGGCGGCGGCGTCGGCCTGGCCACCTCGGGGTCGGGCGACACGCTCGCCGGCATCGTCGGCGGCTATTGCGCCCGCGGCGCGGACCCGCTCACCGCGGCCTTGTGGGGCGTCTACACCCATGGCGAGGCGGGGCGGCTGCTCGGCGAGCGCGTCGGCCGCGTCGGCTTCCTCGCCCGCGAGATCCTCGATTTGATTCCCGGGATCGCGAACAACTAGTTCCTCCCTGCCGCGCAGCGGTGGGGAGGGGGACCGCCCGAAGGGTGGTGGAGGGGTAAAAGGGGGTCCGAGGGCCAAGCGCGCGACGGCAGAGGCCTCCGCCAATACCCCTCCACCATGCTTCGCATGGTCCCCCTCCCCATCTTCGATGGGGAGGAATTTCGCTTAATGCCGCGTCCCCTTCGGCGCCTCGACCCGGGTCTTGTAGCGGTCGAGCTCGTTGCCGGCGAGGCCGACGATGTGGATGACGTTGGTCGATCCGGGCGTTCCGAAGGGCACGCCGGCGATGATCACGATCCGGTCGCCGGCGGCGGCGATGCGGTGGCGCAGCGCCATGCGCTTGGCCTTGGCGATCATCTCCTCGAAATTGGCGACGTCCCGGGTGCGGACCGCGTGCGCGCCCCACAGCAGGCCGAGCTTGCGCGCGGTCTTGAGCGACGGCGTCAGCACCAGCAGCGGCACCGCCGACCGCTCACGCGCCAGGCGGCGCGCGGTCGAGCCGGACAGAGTGAAGCAGACCATCGCCGCCGCGCCGACGGTTGCGACCATCATGTTCGCCGCCTGGGCGATCGCATCGGCGGTGGTGCGGTCGGGCAGGGTCTCGGTGAAATGGACCCGGGCGAAGTGGCTGGGATCGGCTTCGACGCTGGTCGCGATCCGGTTCATCATCGACACCGCCTCGCACGGATATTGGCCGGTCGCGCTTTCGGCCGAGAGCATCACCGCGTCGGCGCCGTCATAGACGGCGGTGGCGACGTCCGAGACCTCGGCCCGCGTCGGCGTCGGCGAGTTGATCATCGATTCGAGCATCTGGGTCGCGACCACCACCGGCCGGCCCATCCGCCGCGCCGTCTCGACGATGCGCTTCTGAAAGGGCGGCACCTGCTCCGGCGGCAGCTCGACGCCGAGGTCGCCGCGGGCGACCATGACGGCGTCGGCCTGCTCCAGAATATCCTCGAGGCGCTCGATGGCGGCCGGCTTCTCGATCTTGGCGAGCAGGGCGGCGCGCCCGGCGATCACCTTGCGCGCCTCGGCGACGTCCTCGGGCCGCTGGACGAAGCTCAGCGCGATCCAGTCGCAATGATGGTCGAGCGCGAAGGCGAGGTCGGCGCGGTCCTTGTCGGTCAGCGCGGCGAGCGGCAGCACCACGTCGGGGACGTTCACGCCCTTGTTGTTCGAGATCCGCCCGCCGACCTCGACGATGGTCTCGATCCGGTCGGCCGTAACCCTTGTCACCCGCTGGACGATCCTGCCGTCGTCGATCAAAAGCCGCGTCCCTTCCTCGACGGCGTTGAAGATCTCGCGGTGGGGCAAATTGACTCGCGTCGTGTCACCCGCCTCCTCGCTGCGGTCGAAGGCGAAGGCCTGGCCGCGCTCGAGCTCGACGCCGCCCCCGGCGAAGGCGCCGACGCGCAGCTTGGGCCCCTGCAGGTCGGCGAGGATGGTGGTCGGGCGCTCGAGCTCCTTCTCCAGCCCGCGGATGGTCGCGATGGCGCGCAGATGGTCGGCGTGGCTGCCGTGGCTCATGTTGATCCGGAAGGCGTCGGCGCCGGCTTCGGCGAGCCTGCGGATCATCTCGGGCGAGTTGCTCGCCGGGCCCAATGTCGCGAGGATCCGCACCTTGCGGCTGCGCGGCACGAATTGGCTGTGGAGCGTTTGACTATTGGCCATTGCCCGGTCGCATAGCCGCTCCTAAGGCGGCCGCTCAACCCCGATAGCGGTAGCAGGACTTATGGCGGAAGGCTCGATCGCGGCCGACGAATTGAGGCTTCTCATCGAGCGCATCGAGCGGCTCGAGGAGGAGAAGAAGGCGATCGCCGACGACGTCAAGGACGTCTACGGCGAAGCCAAGGCGCGCGGCTACGACACCAAGACGATGCGCGCGATCGTGCGCCTGAGGCGGATGGAGACCCACGTCCGCCAGGAAGCCGACGCCCTGCTCGAAACCTACCGCGCCGCCCTCGGCCTCGCCTGAGCGGGCTAAGCCCCGCCGATCCTCCCCCTTCTTGCGCGCCGCCGCGGAGACGCTAGGCTGCGCTTCGAGGAGGGAGGGATATATCATGACAAAGACGAGGGCGGCCGGTTCGGCGGGTGAGGGGGGGCTCGTGGGCTTTCTGGCGGAGGCGCGCGGGACGATGACGCCGCGCATCGCGGTGCCGGCGCTCCTGCTTCTGGTCGTGCTCACGGCCTCGAACATCGTCCTCCTGCTCAACATTCCCGCGCCCGGCGAGCGGCCCGGCGCCGCGGCGGCGCTTGCCGCGCTTGCGCGCCTCGTCGGATTGCTGGTCTTCCTCGTGCCCCTGGTCCGCATCCTCACGGAGAGCCCGCGGCCGGCGTGGAAGCCCGACGGAGCCTTCTTCCTCTTCATCCTCGTCGTGATCTTCAGCCTCGCGCTGGCCGCGGGCCTCGCCGCAATCTTCGGAATGCCGTCCGATCCGCTGCGCATCGCGCTGAGGACGCTCGCGGCCACTTTCATCCTGACCCCGCTCGCCCCGTGGGTCGTCGGCGTGGCGGCGGCGGTCCCCCTCGGGACCAATCCCACGCGCTTCCTGCGCCATTTCGGGCGCTGGCTTTTGCCGCTCTTGGTCTGGAGCCTGCTCGTCGTGGCGCCGCTCGCTTTCGCTCACGCTTTGGTCGACATGGCGCTGCTTGAAGGCCGAATCGCCTGGTTCTGGACCGTCGCGCTTCTGGACGGGTTGCTCAGCTCCGTCCTCGTCATCGTCACTTACGCGCTCTATGCCGCGGCCTACAGGCGCGTTGCGTGCGGGTGACCCGCTCGGCTATCGCTCCGGCCCAACGTCAACAGCAGGATCGAAACCGGAGCCATGGCCGGCCACAGCAAGTTCAAGAACATCATGTATCGCAAGGGCGCGCAGGACAAGAAGCGCTCCAACCTGTTCTCCAAGCTCTCGCGCGAGATCACGGTCGCGGCCAAGATGGGCATGCCCGATCCGGACGCCAACGCGCGGCTGCGCGCCGCCGTCACCACCGCCCGCGCCCAGTCCATGCCCAAGGACAATATCCAGCGGGCGATCGACAAGGCCTCGGGCGGCGACGCCGAGAATTATGAAGAGATCCGCTACGAGGGCTTCGGACCGGGCGGGGTCGCCCTGATCGTCGAGGCGCTGACCGACAACCGCAACCGCACCGCCACCAACGTGCGCACCGCTTTCTCGAAGAATGGCGGCAATCTCGGCGCCTCGGGCTCGGTCAGCCACGGCTTCGAGCGCGTCGGCCTGATCGAATATCCGGCCACCGCGGGCAGCGCCGACGAAATGCTGGACGCGGCGATCGAGGCCGGGGCCGAGGATGTCGAATCGGACGAGGAGGGTCACGAGATCTGGACGGCGCAGGAGGCGCTCCACGAGGTCGCGCGCGCGCTCGAAAAAAGGCTCGGCGAGCCGGAAAGCATCAAGCTCGCCTGGCGGCCGCAGACGCCCGTCGAGGTCGGCGGCGGCGATGCCGAGCAGCTCCTCAGGCTGATCGACGCGCTCGAGGAGGATGACGACGTCCAGACCGTCTGGGGCAATTACGAGGTGCCCGACGAGGTGATGGAGAAATTGGCTTAGGATGCGCGCAGAGACGCAGAGACGCAGAGAGACCGCGCCCCGGGAGCGCGTGAGCGCTCTCCCGTCGCTCGCTCGCGCCGGAAGGGCGCTGCGCGCCGCCAAACTCCCGGGCCTCTCTGCGCGTCTGCGTCTCTGCGCGAACCCCGCATGATCGTCCTCGGTCTCGATCCCGGGCTCGGCTGCACCGGCTGGGGCGTGATCGCGGCGGAGGGAAACCGGCTGGGCCATATCGCCAACGGTCAGGTGCGCACCGACGCGAAGGCCCCGCTACCGCGCCGGCTGCTCGAGCTCAGCGACCTCCTCGGCGCGGTGCTCGCCGAGCACGATCCCGGCGCGGCGGCGGTCGAGGAGGTGTACGTCAACGAGAATCCGCAATCGACGCTGAAGCTCGGCCAGGCCCGCGGCGTGGTGCTGCTCGTCGCCGCGGCGCGCGGGATCGAGGTCGGCGAATATGCGCCGAGCCTGGTCAAGAAGGCGGTGGTCGGGACCGGCGGCGCGGACAAGGCTCAGGTCCGCGCCATGGTCCAGCGGCTGCTGCCGGGCGCTCGGATCGCCGGGCCCGACGCCGCCGACGCGCTCGCCGTCGCCATCACCCACGCCCACCATCTGGCTTCCGCAAGGCTCGTGCCCCGTTCGTCCCGAGCGTAGTCGAGGGGCGCTTCTCGGCCTCTGTGCCAGCGCCCCTCGACTTCGCTCGGGACGAACGGATAAGGTCGGTCATGATCGCGAAGCTCAGGGGCCTGCTCGACGCGTTCGGCGCCGATTTCGCCGTCATCGACGTCAATGGCGTCGGCTATCTCGTCTCGGCCTCGACGCGCACGCTCGCCGCGCTCGGCCCGATCGGCGGCGAAATCGTGCTCCACACCGAGATGCAGGTCTCCGACGACGCGATCCGGCTGATCGGCTTCGCCAGTGCCGAGGAGCGCGACTGGTTCCGGCTGCTGACCTCGGTCCAGGGCGTCGGCAGCCGCGTCGCGCTCGGCATCCTCTCGGCCCTCTCCGGAGACGAGCTCCACCGCGCGATCGCGACCGGCGACCACGCCATGGTGTCGCGTGCCCAGGGCGTCGGCCCCAAGCTCGCGCAGCGCATCGTCAACGAATTGAAGGACAAAGCCGGCGCGATCGCGCTCGGCGCCGGCGGCGCGGCGGCGCCCCGGCCCGACGGCCTCGGCGCCGACGCCGTCTCCGCCTTGCTCAATCTCGGCTTCCGCCCGTCCGAGGCCTCGTCGGCCGTCGCGCGGGCCGAGACCGAGCTCGGCCCCGAAGCCACGCTCGACGCGCTGGTCCGCGTCGCACTCAAAAAGGCGGCGCGGTGACGCCGTGCGCCTGCTGCGCGATGCCTTCACGCCCTATGAGATCGCCCGCGGCGGCCTGCTGATCTGCTGGTTCTGCTTCGCCGCCGGCTTCTTCGTGGCGGCCGTCCTTCAGCGGCCTTATGCTGGGGTGATGTTCGTGCTTGGCGTGCTTAGCGCGATCGCCGGCCACTTCGCCGCTTCCTGTCCCGGCTGCGGCAAGTCGCCAATGGCCTGGTATCTCACCGACGGAGGCGAGCGGCGGGGCGGCTTGCCGATGGGAAGCCGTGCCTGGCCCGAACGGATTTGCTCGCGTTGCCGGACCGACCTCGACACCCATTGATGGCCTTCCCCGGAGCGCTCTTCAGCTCAGGACGGAGAGGTCGAGCGTCTCGCTCGGGCCGAACCAGATCACGTGGCGCGTGTGGTCGGCGATCTCGTCGCCTGTCGTCGGATGAGCGAAGACGGTCAGGTCGCCGCGGTTCAGCATCGCCCACGAAGCGAAGTCGCCGAACCGCTCCGGCGCGACCGTCAGCTGGCAGCTGCCGCGCGGGTGCGGACCCACCGGCCGCTCGTGGAAGCGGCCGACGGCGACTCCGAAGCGCTCCTGAGCCTCGGCCGCGAGCGCACGCGCGGCGTCGATCTGTTGCGGGTCGAAATAGATGTGGGCGTGGAAGTTCTGGATCTCGGCCATGGCGACAAGATCGTGGCAGCGCGGCGCCCGTTCAAGGCCGCCCCGCTTCGCCCGCCCCGAGCGACGCAAACCGTCCTTCGACAGGCTCAGGATCAGCGGCTGTGAAGCTGCAACGGCTGAAGAGACACCCGCCAGGGCTGAGCCTGTCGAAGCCCGGGTCGACCGAGCCGCGCCTCAGTCCTTGGCGATGACGGCGCCGACCGCCGCGATCCTCTCGACGTCGCGATAGGCCGGCTTGTCCAGCTCCTCGCCGAAAATGTCGGGGTCGATCTCGCGATAGGCGAGGCGGCAGCCGCAAGCGGGCAGACCGTCCTCCAGCGCCTCACGCAGCGCGTCGCGCCCATCGACGATCGCGCTGCCGGTGTAGAGGAGGATGCGTCCCCCCGGCGCGAGCTTCGCGGCGGCGCCGAGCGCCCAGCTCAACGACAGCTCCGCGCCGTGCATGGCTCCGCCGGCGCGGTAGGCGGGGCCGTCCTCGTCGATGATGAAGGGCGGATTGGCGACGGCGAGGTCGAAGCCGGGCGCGACCGCTTCGACGCCGTCGCTGACATAGGTCGCGACATCGAGGCCGGCGTGAGCGGCGTTGACGCGGGCGAAGCCGAGCGCCTTCTCGTTGAGATCGGCCAGCTCGACCGCGGTTCCCGGGAGGAGCCCCGCGGCGACGATGCCGCCGACGCCGGTACCCGCGCCGATGTCGATGAGGCGCCCGACCGGATTCGTCCCGGTCAGCTCCGCACGAAGGAAATCGGTGAAGCGCATGCTGTCGGGACCGAGGAAGACACTGTCGTCCGCGTCCGTCGGGAAGGCCGAATGGAGGAAGAGCCGTCCTGCCACGGTCGAAACCCGGACCATGCTCTTCCAGCCGTGGCCGCAGCGCTCGACGAGCCCGCCGTCGCGCAGCGTCGCGAACAGATCGTGCGGGAGAAGGTCCTCCTCGAACTCCAGGCTCCAGCCGAACACGTCGCGCAGATCCCGGGCGTGTTCCTTGTGGTGCCGCGCGACGATGCGCTTCTGCGTTTCCGGCGTCACCGTGACGAAGGCGTAGCCGAGCCGGCTCAGCGTCCGCAGCAGCTCCAGTCCCGCTCGCTCGTTCACGCCCGCTCGCCTCCTTTCGCCGACAATCCGGCGGCGACGCGATCGTTCCCGGTCGGGCTTCGACAGGCTCAGCCACAGCGGAGGGGAAAGCCTGACGCATCACCGCTAGTCCTGAGCCTGTCGAAGGACGGGTCGCGGCACTTGGCGCGGGTGATGCGGCCATTGCGGCTATCGGGTACGGACCTAGGCCTTCCAGACCTCGCCGAACAGGCGGACGAAATTGCCGCCGAGCACCTTGTCGACGCGCGCGCCGCTCCAGCCGCGGCGGCCGAGGTCGGCGGCGATCCGGTCGTAGCGATCGCCGCTATTGTAGCCCTCGACATAGTTCATCACCTCCGCGCTCTCGCCGGGCGCCGAGATGCCGCGGCGGACGCGGTCCTCGTAGAAGCGGCGATGCTCGGCGCGGCTCTCGTCGTTGACCGCATAGCCGAGGAACGGGTCGTCGGTGCCGATGCCGACATGGTCCTCGCCGCAGACGTTGACCGCATGGTCGAGGTGGCGCAGCAGATCCTCGCGCTGCGGCTGGCCCGAGAGGCGCAGGAACGGCATCAGATAGACGCCGAACACGCCGCCCTTGTCGGCGAGCGCGCGCATCTCGGCGTCGTACGTGTTGCGCGGCAGATCGACGAGGGCGCGGCAGCCGCTGTGGGTGATCGAGGCCGGGCCGGCGCTCGCGGCGATGCCCTCGGCCTGGGTGCGCTGGCCGGCATGGCTCAGGTCCAGGAGGACGTTGGCGCGGTTGATGCGGGCGATGACCTCGCACCCGAAGTCCGAGATGCCGGCATTTGAGCGTTCCAGGCAGCCGTCGCCGGCGAGGTTGCGCTTGTTGTAGGTGAGCTGCATCACCCTGACGCCGAGCGTCGCGAACGTGTCGACATTGCCGGCGTCCGCCTCGAGCGGCGTCGTGTCCTGGAAATTGTAGACGATGCCGACCTTTCCGGCGGCGACCGCCGCGCGGATGTAGGCGGCGCTTTCGATCTTGGCTAGGATATTCGCATGGGCGTCGATCAGCCGGTCCCAGCCCGCCACCGCCGCGGCGGCGTTGCGGAAGCGGTCGGGGCCGTTGCCGACGTCGCCGATGGTAGCGTTGACGATATCGATGCGCCGCTCGCGGATCGCAGCCAGCAGCCGCTCGTTCGGAACGTAGCGGCCGGGCTCCGGCTCGTCGAAGCCGTCCACGGCGCCTTGCCCATCGACATAGATCGAGCGTGCATCGCGCGGACGCGGCGGCGGCGCGCGGTCGCCCGGTGCCTGGCCATGCGCGAACGAGGGCAGCGCCATGGCTGCGCCAGCGGTGGCGGAGCCAAGCAGGAATTGCCTGCGGTCGATGGTTCCAGACACGCCCGCAGCATTCCTCTTTCCGCGCCTGCTGGCAAGCGCCCAGAAAGCGGTTCGACAGGGTCCGTGCTTGCGCTAAAGCTCGCTCTCGTGGAGCAGGACCGCATC
>Ga0190270_10001013_pt1 | contig 12802 bp, 11 predicted proteins | sample Popmic320T_FD_133748 | JGI IMG/M metagenome (GOLD analysis project Ga0190270, IMG submission 133748) | Populus adjacent soil microbial communities from riparian zone of Weber River, Utah, USA - 320 T | ecosystem: Environmental > Terrestrial > Soil > Riparian zone | place: USA: Utah | collected... | reverse complement strand
GTCTGACCCGTTCTCACGCCGCCGGTTTCTCCACCCCTGATACGGACCAAAAACCGGTGGACCGCAAAGAAGTTTGGACATCTTAACCTTTGTCCCGGCCCATGACCATGAAACGCCGACGTTTTGTCCCTGCGGTGGTGCGCGACCCCTTTCGGATTCCGGGTCGTCCTCCGGCGGTCACAACGCTCAGTGAAAGACGGGACGCTCTGGCAAATTTCACGCTGCCGGGCGGCGGATGCGCTGCGTTTTCCCCGCCCGCGGGGAATAACGGGAATGGTGCGGGCGGTGGCAAGGCAGGTGTTTTCGCTGTCCGGTCTTTTGTGATGACGCTCCTGCGGGGGCACTTTCCCATTTGCTTCAAACGAGAACGCCGCGCATGAATCCGGCGCGGCGATTCCCCGCCGCTAACGACTTTTCATGAGCAACTTCGCACTGAGCCCACGCGCGCGGCAGATCAGCCACGGGACGATTCTCAGCGGGCTGGTGATGATGCTCTGCCTTGCCGGGATTGCGAAGGCGCAACAGCCGCCACCGAAAGCGGTGCCCGTGGAGGAGGAGACCGATCCCGGCCCTGCTCCCGCGCCGAAAGTGCCCAAGGCGATCCCGGTTCCGGACTCGGCCCCTGAACCCGCCGCGCCGCGACCGCGTCCTGCCCCGGCGACACGCGTCCCCGCAGCACCGAAGTCGCCGGAGGATGACCTCTTCGATTATTGCGAACTGCTCTACTCCAAGGCCAACTACGGCCTTGCCCTGCAACAGTACGAGCAATACCTAACGATTCACCCCGGCGGCACACACCGGGAGGAGGTGATCTTCAAAATGGGCGAGTGCCGCTACCTCGCGGAAGCGTGGGACCTGGCGCTGCAACACTACGACATGTATCTGCGCGAGTTTCCTTCCGGGAAGCACCGTGCCGTCGTGCTCTATCATTCTGGCGAGTCGCATTATAAACTGGCGTCGGCGCGCGCGGCACCGGAGCTTCAGGCCGAGCGGATCCGGCGCGCCTATGAGGCCTATCGAGCCTCCGTCCAGATCGCGAAGACGGGCGCCTATGCCTGTTATTCCGCCTTCCGCCTCGGCAGTTTTTCCTACAATGCCGCACAGAAGGACCCCGAACGATATAAAGAGGCCGCGCGCTGGTTTTCCATCGCCGCCGCGCAGGCTCCGAAGGCCCAGCCGCGCATCCGCGTCACTTCGCTTTTTTACCTTGGTCGCACGCAGCGGTATCTCAAAGAAACCAAAGAGGCCGCCGCGACCTTCAATGAACTGACAAAGATCAAAGAGGAAAACATTTACTTCGATCAGGCGTGGCAGGAACTGGCACAGATGGACATGGAGGCGGGGCGCACCGAGGAGGCGATGAAGAAATTTGACCGGCTTTCCCGCGATAGCGCCGATGCCGAAACGCGCGCCAACTCGCTGGTGAACGCAGGCATGATTCACGCCGACGCCGGCCGCACCGCGGATGCCATCGCCAAGTTTGAAGAGTCGCTCAAGGTGCCCGGCGAAAAAGCACGCGCCGCGCGGGCCCGGGCGAGATTCGGGCTCGTGTGGTCCAGCTACAAGGTGAAGGCGCACGATAAAGTGGTGGAAGCATGGCGCGGTCTCCAGGGAGAGGACTCCGGCGACCTCGATGAACTCACGCGCGCCCGGCTCTGGCTGATTGTCGGGACATCCTACGCCGCTCAGGACAAACACAGCCCGGCCTCCGGGACGCTTCGGCTGCTGGAGAATCTTGTCAATTCACCGGAAAAGGAAGTGCGGGAAGCCTGCCTCGAGGGCGGCTACAAGCGCATCGTTAGTCTTTTCAAGCTGAATGACCCTGCCACACCCGATGCGGTGGACGATTACGTCCGCACCTGGCAGGACCGCGCGCCGGAAAACGCGTGGCTCGACAAGGTCCACCTCGTGAAGGGCGCGTGGTACTTCAACCGCAGCGTCTGGGAGGCCGCCGCCAAAGCCTACAAAAACGTGCGCGAGGCGAAGCTGGACAAGGACAAGGTCCCCACGTGGCTCTACCAGCGCGGTTGTGCCGAGGCCTCTGCCGGTGACCGGGACGCGGTGACGACGCTAACCGCATTCCTGGAGAAGAGTTCCGGGGACGCGCGCGCTCCGATGGCTCAGCTCCAGCGCGCCCTCGTTCGCCTGAAACTGGATGATCTCAGCAATGCCCTGACGGATTTTGAGGAAGTCGCAAAAAAAGCGGCCGGCAGTGAAACCGGCGAAACAGCGGCCTACAATGCCGCGCGCGTCAGAGGCACCAAACAGGACTTCCCCGGCATGGTTGCGGCGTTCAGCAAGTTCCTTGCGGATTACCCAAAGACCCGCGCCGCCGCCGAAGCAAACTATTGGATTGGCACGGGTAACTACCAGCTTCAGAAATACAAGGAATGTCTCGAACCGCTGCGGACCGCGCGCTCGCTCGACGCGAAGTCGTACGCGCAGGACGCCAGCCTCATGCTTGTCGCCGCCCTCGCCGCTCTCCAGGATGTCGACCGCCTGATCGTGGAGATCGACGCCTATTTAAAGAGCGGCATGGAGAAAAAAATCAGTCCTGACATCCTTCGCTGGCTGGGGATGACGCTGTTCCGCGAGCGGAGAGACTATGCCAAAGCCGCGCGCTATCTCGGTTTTGTCGTCACCTTTCAGGAGCCGGAGAAGACGGCGCCTGACATTTGGAACGCGCACGGTGAATGTCTTCTGGAAATCAAGGATTATGCGGGAGCGATCACCGCGATGGACAACTTTTTGAAAGCCGAGCAGCGTCCGCAGCCCCGCGCCCGGGCGTACCTTCTGCGCGGTCGCGCCCAGTTCCTGGCGGGCAAGTCTGCGGACGCAGCCAAGAGCGTCGAGGAGGGCTTGAACATTGAGCGGGAGAACCTCGTCGCCGCGCAATTGCACATGCTCTCCGGTGATATTTCCGCCGCCACCGGCCGGAGCAAGGAAGCCGTGGGCAGCTACAATATCGTGCGCCTCAACTGGGAAGATCCCGTTCTAACTCCTTTAGCCATTTCCCGCATGATCGCTCTTCTCAGCAAGAGTACTGAGCCCAAAGATCTCGAAGAGGCCGAGTCCCTGAAAAAAGACCTCCGCGATCACTACCCGAAATTCCAAATGCCGCGGTGATGCCCCTGCTGGTGCGCCACGAAATGCTCGAAGTTCCGACCCGCGGCAAGGGCACGGTGGAGATTACGGATGCCGTTCAGCAACTCGTGACCGCCAGCGGGTTGCAAGAGGGCACCGTCACGGTGTTCGTCCGCCATACCAGTTGCAGCCTCGTCATCATGGAAAATGCCGACCCCTCCGCCCGGCGCGATCTCCATGAATTCTTCGACAGGCTCGTACCGGAGGACACGCCGTGGTTCCAGCATACTTGCGAAGGCCCTGATGATATGCCCGGGCATATTCGCATGGCCCTGACCCGCACTTCGGAAATCGTCCCGGTTTCCCGGGGAAGAATGCTGCTCGGCACGTGGCAGGGAGTGTTCCTTTTCGAGCATCGGCGGGCACTCCACCGGCGCGAAGTCGCCCTCACAATGATCGGCACGGACTAATCCGGCCGGTTCCCCTTGTCCGGGGTGGAGTTGGACGCCGGGGCGGAGGGTGAAGCTTCTGAGTGCGTCTAAAAATTAATTATTAGTGAGTTTTCGAACCGGGGCTTCCGAGATAATTATAATATTTATTGTATTTATCACTGCTGGACGCTTTACTACCTATTCCTGACCTTTTGAACCACCCTCTATTGCTCATCCCTGCTCCGTCCCGTTATCCGTTGGCATTCCGCTGCGGAACGGGCCGTGGCAATTTCTGTCATTTGAGTCCTGCCTTCTGCGCCTCGCTTACGCCAGGCAATCCCTGAAAAATGCCGACCCCACCCCCAGACTGCCCGCGGCGCGGACTGTTCATCCGCGTGGCTGCGCTTTGCACACTGCTGGTGCTGCTGAGCGTAGGCCCGTGTGCGGTCCTGTTTATCCGGCATCACCGGGAGACGGAATGGAATTCTTTGCAAACGCAGGTGCGAAGTCTGGCACACTCGGTGGCGGGTATAGCAGAAGCTCACCCTGAGGAAAGGGAGGGGAAATTGACCGCTTACTGCGAGCAATTGTTTGAGAATCCAAGCATGGATTACATCATTGTGACGGGCACCACCACACGGAAGCCTGCCCTGTTGTTCCGGCGGTCATGGCGGGGAGCTGAAACGTGCAGGGATGAATGGTTTCCGGACTTCAATGGTCCGGAGGTGAGCCTCAAGCAAATAAACTCCCCTCTCACGAATGAACCCGTAATCTCATGCACTCACAAAATCGAAATTTCGGGATCGACCCTCGGCTGGGTCCACCTCGGGATGTCCATAAAGTCCTTCGAGAGTGACCTTTCGGCATCGATCCGCAACACTGTTACTACGACGTTGCTGGCGGCGCTGGCGGGCATCGCCGGTTCGTTTTTCCTCGCCCGCCGCATTACCCGCTCGCTGAACGGCTTGTGCGACATGGCTCAAAACATCGCTGGAGGCGACCTCCGCAGCCGCACCGTTGTCTCCTCAACCGCAGAAGTGCAACATCTCGCCGATCATATGAATTGGATGGCGGAAAAACTGGAGGAGAACGCCGCCATGATCAGCGCTCATCAGCGCGATTTGGAACAGTCAAATCAAGACCTCCGGGAGAGAGTGGAAAATGAGCAACTGCTTTCGCGGATCTCAGCGGACTTCCTCCACGCGGAGAGCAGCGCGCCGGATGATACGTTCATCCGGAGCCTTGAGCATATTGCCCGGCGGCTGGACATTGATGGCGCGTCGATCTTTCTGCACGACACCAAGGATCATGCCACGCTGCTGCGGACGTGGGAATGGCACCTGCCCGACGCTCCCGTCTGCAACATTGAGCGGGTGCCGGTCGCTGGTTTCTCGTGGGCCGCGGGGCTGGCTTCCGAGTTGCCGGTCGTTATTATTCCTGACAGCACTCAGCTCCCCGGTGAAGCCGCAGCGGACCGGATCAATCTGGAGCGTCTTGGAATCCGGAGTGCGGCAGCAGCCTTGCTTGGTGCCGGCGAAAAGGCTGCCGGCTATCTGTTTCTCCGCAAGCACACCCTCGCCCGCGGCTGGACGGAGAGGGAAAAGCAATTCATTCACATCGCCGCCGGCATCTTTTCCAATGCGATTGCCCGCCGTGATGCGGCCGTCGAACGCGAGCGCCTTCATGCGCAACTCCTCCAGGCACAGAAGATGGAAGCGGTCGGCAAGCTCTCCGGGGGCATCGCTCACGACTTCAACAACATGCTGGTCCCCATCGTCGGCTACAGCGACAGCATTCTCAACAGTTCCGCGGAAGACGCCCCATGGGTTCACGAGATTCGCGAAATCAAGCGCTCAGCCGAAAGCGCGGCTTCGCTGACCCGCCAGCTTCTCAGCTTCAGCCGGAAACAGATCATTTCCCGCAGGGAACTGGAACTGAACGGACTGATCGAACAACTGCAGCACATGCTGCGCCGGCTCCTCGGCGAAAATGTCAAGCTGCAGACGGACCTCGACCCCGGCCTCTGGAGCATTGCCGCGGACAGTTGTCAGATCGAACAGTGCCTCATGAATCTCTCGGTGAACGCCAAATCGGCCATGCCTCAGGGCGGATCGATTCAGATCTCCACTGAAATGGTGGACAGCGAGGACGCCCGGTTTGTGCCGCCGCCGCTGCGGAAGCTTCAGGGCCTGTTCGTCCGGCTCACCGTGCGCGACACGGGGTGCGGCATGGACGCCGCCACCATTTCGCGCATTTTCGAGCCGTTTTTCTCCACCAAAGGCGAGGAAGGGACGGGGCTCGGGCTCAGTGTCGTTTATGGCGTGATGGAGGATCACGGCGGCTGGATCACCGTCGAGTCTGCCCCGGGTGCCGGTACTGCTTTCCACCTTTGGCTGCCGGCCCTGCACGAGCCGGCCCCTCCGCCCATGGATACCGGTTTGGCTGTAACCCCCGTCCTTGCCAAAGGGTCCGGCCAGCGCATCCTGCTGGTGGAGGACGAGCCGGGAGTGCTCGCGTTCGTCTCGGCTGCGCTCCGCCAGAACGGTTACCAGATCGTCACTGCCGACTGCGGAAGCGCCGCCCGCCAGGTCTTCGCGGCAGAAGCGGATTCCATCGATCTGGTCATGAGCGACGTGGTGCTGCCCGACACGACCGGTGTTCAATTGCTGGAGGAGTTTTACGTCGCCCGGCCCGAGCTCAAAGCCCTGCTCACGAGTGGTTACAGTGAAAAAAATGCCCTCATCGAACTCGTCAAAAAGCGCGGCCTCTTCTTCCTGCACAAGCCTTACACGCTGATCCAGCTTCTGCACGCCGTGCACAACGCGCTCACGGGGACATCGAAGGTTGTCGTGGCCTGACGCGCGCCCGGTTTCCGTCCGCGGGGCGCCCGCATCCGTGCCGCGTTGCTCATTGATCCCGTGGCGAAACGCTCCATGATGAGCGCCCATGTCCTCCTTGGCCCCGCCGCCCCGCCTGCTCTACTGCCGCTGCGCCTACGCGCAAGTCGTCCCGCAGGACATCAAAGACGCCGTGCTCCAGCACCTTAGCGCGGGAGAGCCCGCGTTCGATTCTGTCGCTGATCTCTGCGAAATGTCCGCCCGGCGGGATCCGCGTCTAGCCGCTATCGCCGCCTCCGGCCCTCTCAAAATCGCCGCCTGTCACCGCCGCGCCGTGAAGTGGCTCTTCCATGCCGCCGGCTCGCCCCTCACTGATGAGACCACGGAGGTCGTCAATATGCGGACGCTCTCCGCTGCTGACGCCTGCGCCCGCATGGATACATCCGACATCGACTGCACCGCGCCCTGACGGCAGCATTTCAAATCTTAAATCTCAAATCTCCGATCCCAATGGCTATCGCACCCGGCATCCAAATCATTCTTTACGAAGGCACCGGCTCCACACGCCTTCCTGACGACCGTCGCTTCGCAATCCTCACGGGACTGCTGGACCTTGGCTATGCGGTTTCCCGCACCGGTGCCGGCGCCTTCCTGCCCGCGGATGAGAGCACTTTGGTGGTGCTCGGTGAATTCGCCGGCGGCACCGCTCCCGCCCTTGAAGACACTAACGGCCGCATCGGCATCACTTCGCACGATATCACCGTCATGGATGCGGCGAGCGTCGCCGCCCTTGTGGAGAAATCGCGCGGTGACCGTCCCATGAACCAGCCCGGTCAGTGGAAGCCGTGGTTCCCGGTCATCGACTACTCGCGCTGCACCAATTGCATGCAGTGCCTGAGCTTTTGCCTGTTCGACGTTTACGGAGTCAGCGGCGCGGGAAAAATTCAGGTGCAGAACAACGACAACTGCAAAACCAACTGCCCCGCGTGCAGCCGCGTGTGTCCGGAAGTCGCGATCATGTTTCCCAAATACACGGCCGGCCCTATCAATGGCGAACCGGTGAGCGAAAGCGACCTCAAGCGCGAAGCCATGAAAGTGGACATTTCCGCGCTCCTCGGCGGCGACATCTACAGCCGGCTCCGTGAGCGCAGCGATGCCGCAAAGACGCGCTTCAGCAAGGAGCGCGACGCCAGTAAGGCTCTCGCCGAGCGCAAGAAGTGCCTCACCAAACTCGCGGGCGACGGATTCATTCCCGCCGAAGTCCTCGCCAGCCTGCCGGCGCCGGAGGAAATCCAGCGCAAGGCCGCCGAGGCCGCCGCGAAAGCGCAGGCCGCCCTCGCCATGCAGTCCTGACATGGAGTGGTGGCATTATTTGCTCCTCCTGCTCTGCGGGCTCGCCGCGGGATTCATCGATGCCATCGCCGGCGGCGGGGGACTGCTCACTATTCCCGCGTTGCTCTGGGCCGGACTGCCGGTTCCGGTGGCGTTCGGCACGAACAAACTGCAGGCCTGCTGCGGCACCGCTCTCGCCGTTAGTAATTACGCCCGCGCCGGACTCATCCGCTGGCGCGAAGTTCGCACCGGCGTCATCTGCACCCTCATCTTTGCCGCATTGGGCGCATACGTCCTGACACTCATCGATTCCCGCAATGCCGGGTTGCTCAAGCAGGTTGTACCATGGCTTCTCATCGCCATCGCAGTCTATATCGTGCTCAGCCCCCGCATGGGGCAGGTGAAAAGCGAGGCGCGCCTCTCACCGGTGACATTCGCACTGCTCGGCGGCGCCGTCCTGGGATTCTACGACGGCTTCTTCGGTCCCGGCACCGGTTCATTCTGGGCCCTCGCCTGTGTGCTCCTGCTGGGCCTCGACCTTCGTCACGCGACGGCTTACACCAAGGTCATGAACCTCACCAGCAACCTCGCATCACTCGCCGTCTTTCTCGTCGCCGGAAAAGTCAGGTTCGATATCGCTGCCATCATGATCGCCGGCCAGTTGACCGGAGCCCATCTCGGTTCCGGCATGGTTGTCAAAAACGGCGCCGGCATCGTTCGCCCCGTCCTGCTCGTCACCGTCCTCGCCCTCGCCGGGAAGCTCCTCTGGGACGAATGGCGCGCCTCACCCTGACACGAATCATCCCGCAGCCCCGCTGGAAAAGCGAAGACCGCAGGATGATGATGTTGGACGGTTGATTCCGCGCGCCGCGTCAGGGCTTCGGCGGATTGATGATCGTCGTATTCGTTTCCTTCTTCTCCACTTTGGGAGCGGGATTCACGATGGTGGTGTTGTTCTCCACCTTCTTTTCCTCCTTCGGAGGATTCACGATCGTCGTGTTGTTTTCCGTCTTCTTCTCGCCGGGAGTGACGATTGTCGTCTTTTCCTTCGCTGGCGTGTCGGTATTATCCACCTTTACGTCGCACGATGAGAGAATGGGGGCGGCAAGAGCCAGCAGGAACAATGGTTTCATGGATTTTTGGGTGTGGTTAAGTGCAAGGTCGCTGCGATGAAGCAGCGGCACATGTCCGCTCCTTGCAGCAACTGTACCGCGGCATACGCATCCCCTTCCTCCCATGCCTTCCGTCATCCCTGACTCCACCTTCACTCCGCCCCGGGGCTTCTGGAATCTAATGTTCACTCAGTTCCAGGGGGCCTTCAGCGACAACGCGCTGAAGTGGCTCGTCATCTTCCTTGTCTTCGGCATGGGACTCCCGGAGGCGGAGCAGGATTCCCAAGTGGCCATGGCCGGCGCGGTTTTCGCGGTGCCGTTTTTGCTCTTCTCGATGTGGGGCGGCTGGCTCTCCGACCGCTGCAGCAAGCGCACCGTCATGATCGGCGTGAAAGTCGCCGAGATCGGCATCATGCTGTTTGCCGCGTTCGGATTTTACATCGGCTCGTTGCCTGTCCAAATGGCCGCCATCTGTCTCATGGGACTGCACAGCGCCGTCTTTGCTCCAGCGAAGTACGGCATCCTCCCTGAAGTGCTCCCGGCCTCCCGGCTCTCGTGGGGCAATGGCATCCTGGAAATGCTAACCTTTGTCGCGATCATTGCCGGCACCGTGGCCGGCGGCCTCCTGGCGCACGGGATGGGTGATCACCAGGTGTGGTCCGGCATTCTGCTAGCCGCGCTCGCCACCGCCGGATTCCTCACCAGCATCGGCAGCCCCCGCGTGCCTCCCGCGGATCCCGCCAAGCCGTTCGTGTGGAACTTCCCCGGCGAAATCTGGCGGCAGATGAAATTCATGCGCGCCGACCGCGACCTGTGGCGCGCCAACTGGGGCAATACCGGATTCTTCTACATCGCCGCGCTCGTGCAGTTGAATCTCGCACTCTACGCCAAGCAGGATTTCGGACTCAAACCCACCGAGCAATCATGGCTCCAGGCTGCTCTCTGTCTCGGCATCGGCGGCGGCAGCATCTTGACCGGCTACTGCTCGCGCGGGCGCATCGCTTACGGATTCATCCCCATCGGCGCCACCGTCATGGCCGTCGCCGCAGCGATCATGGGATGGCCCGGAGTGAGCCAGTCCGTCTTCACCTCTGCGCTTGCCATGCTGGGAATCGGCAGCGGCATGTTCATCGTCCCTGTCGCCGCCGTGCTCCAGCACCGTCCCGCCGCGAATGAAAAAGGCGCCGTGCAGGGCGTGGCGAGCTGGCTCTCGTGGGTCGGGATTCTCGCCGCTTCCCTAACTCTCGAATTGCTCGGCAAAGTCTGCCGCATGGACCACTCCCAAATTTTCTGGTTCTGCGGCGCCTGCGCCCTCTTCGCCGGCATCTACGTCGCAAGATCAAGACCCGGCGCCGTGCGCGCTCTCTTCGCCAGAGCGCCGGAGCCTCCCGCATCTCCCTGACGCCGGTGCCACCCGCCACGATCGGGCTCAGAGACTTGCATGACGGCGGCCCGGTGGTTTCCGTCGCGTCAGCGACGGAGGAATCCCCCGGTTGGCGGCTCCCCCGCGGATGACACTCTCCGGATTACGGTGTCGCTGACGCGACACGGCCCGGTTTGTCCCTGGGCACCATGGTTTGAAATCCACCGCTACCCTCCGGTGTCGCTCACGGGACAGGCCTCCGGGTAGAAGCAGGCATCCCCGGATTCAGGGGTGGGAATTGTTGCACAACATCAGGCACTCCCGGAGCCGTGGCGGGGTTTGGACGGTGGACACCGGCTGGGCCCTGTGACGAAGAACAGACCGCTCACTACTTCGCCGCTTTTGGCGTGCCCCATTGCGGCACCTTGACCTTGCTGAGGCGACCTCGTATCCTCCCATTCATGAACTGGACCGATCACATCACGTCCGATCCCGGAATCTGCCACGGCAAGGCCTGTATTCGGGGCACTCGCATCATGGTTTCCGTGGTGCTCGACAACCTGGCGGCGGGCCTGTCGTCCGATGAGATCATCCGCAGCTATCCGTCCCTGCGACCGGAACATGTGTCTGCGGCGATGGATTATGACAGCAGCACGATGGCCGCGCAGACGTTCGCGCGGCTGGATGCAGAAGAGGCGGACCATGCCCGCACCGAATCCTAAACGCGGGGAGGTTTGGCCGGTGGACTTTGGCATCGAGGCTTACTTCGCCGCCTTTGCCACTCGTCCCTGCCACCACCAGTCGTGGAGCGGTGAGGCGGACCACTACGGGCTGCGGACTACTTGCTCCCGCAGGCGGATGGTGAGGACGATGTCTTCGCCGGCGGCGGTGCGGCCGAGGGCGCGGCAGAGAATGACGCCGTGGAGGCACAAGTGACGATGCGCGGCATGCTGGCGGAGACGCAGGCGACGCTGACGCTGGCAGTGGAGGTCAATCCCGCGCAGCGCATGGAGGGCCGGCTGGTGTTTCCGCTCCCGCCGGGATGCGTGGTGACGGGCGCGGCCCTGGACATCGGCGACATCATGCGCCCGGCATCGGTCACTTTCAAATCCACGGCGAAGCAAGCCTACGATTCCGTGGTAAGCCGGATGCTGGACCCGTGCCTTTTTCAACTGCTGCCGGACGGTCGCGTGAGCGTGCAGGTGTTTCCCTTCGCTCCCTTCGCGAGTGGGGCTATTTGGGGCGCAGACTTTTGGCGGAAGCGGCGGCTGGCCCGAGGGAGGAGACCTTTTCGACTGGTACTCTAACGGGGAAGTCCGCCGGGGGCCGTTTTCATATTACAATCGTGTCGCGCACGCACCGCCGCACGCAGCCGTGGAATCACAGCAAATCCTCGCCCCCGCCATGGCACTGCACCGCGACGGAAAGAAACCGGAAGCGATCCCTACGCTCTCCCGTCTAGCCATTCCCGGCCAGCACGATCACGCCCTCTTGCGCCTGCTGGCATGGGTGCTTCTGGAATGGGACGAGCCGGTGATCGCGATGGAAGTGCTGGAGCACGCCCTGCGGAAATTCGGCTCCAGCGACACGACCGCACGCGACCTTGCGCTGGCTGAACTGGCCGCGGGGCGGAAGGATGAGGCATTGAGTCGCCTCCGTGCGGCATGGCATCACGTGGCCCGTCGCGACGCTGCGGCACTCGATAGCCGGATGTCCGCGGCGCTGCGCATCGTGCTGGAATGCGCGGGCCGTCATGCCGATGCCGACCTTGAAATCGAAGGCCCGGATTTCGAACTGTGCTCATGGCGCAATCCGCTGCCGGCCTTCGCCGGGGCACTGTCGTTTGATGGCCATGGCATGGAACTGGAGGATTTCGTCCTGCCGGCCCGTCCGTCACATCCCCTCAAGGTGCGCGTGCGGCTAACAAACAGCGTCCCCCAGCCAGTGCGCGTGACTGTGATCGAAGATTGGGGCCGCCCCGGCGAGAAGCGCCAGGTTTTCCTCCTGCCCGCGGCGCAACCGGGGGTGACGAAAGTGACGGAGACCGGCGCGGCGAAGTAGTCACCATTGTTCGGTGTCCACCCTTCAGGGTGCAGGGGCAGGCAAAACATTGTTCGTGCTTGCCTAACCGTAAAAGCTCCGCGCCGCGCACCCTGAAGGGTGGACACCGAACGCTCCGGAGTCATTCCGCTGCAATTAAATCGAGGCTAACAAACTTCAGCAGGTCGTCATCGCTCATCTCTGTGAGCGCTCGCGCGGCGCCGTCGCCGGTGCCGAGGATGTCGGCCGCCAGCGCTTTCTTGTCGCGGATGAGTTCGTCGATCTTTTCCTCGAGGGTGCCTTCGCAGACGAATTTGTGGACGAGGACGTTCCTGGTCTGGCCGATGCGGAAGGCGCGGTCGGTGGCCTGGTCTTCGACGGCGGGGTTCCACCAGCGGTCGAAGTGGATGACGTGGCTGGCGGCGGTTAGGTTGAGGCCCGTGCCGCCGGCTTTGACGGAGATGACGAAGAAGGGCGGGCCGTTAGGCTCCTGAAAGCGGGCGACGAGTTCCTGACGTTTGCCGACAGCGGTGCCGCCGTGGAGGACGAGGCCCGGGTGGGAAAAGACGGTGGCAAGGTAATCGGCGAGCGGCGCGGTGATTT
>Ga0190270_10001012_pt1 | contig 12819 bp, 9 predicted proteins | sample Popmic320T_FD_133748 | JGI IMG/M metagenome (GOLD analysis project Ga0190270, IMG submission 133748) | Populus adjacent soil microbial communities from riparian zone of Weber River, Utah, USA - 320 T | ecosystem: Environmental > Terrestrial > Soil > Riparian zone | place: USA: Utah | collected... | reverse complement strand
GTCGGTGAGGTCTCGGACAGGCCGTAGCCCTCGTAGACCGTGGTGTCGAAGACCTTCTCGAACCGCTCGAGCACGGCCACCGGCAGCGACGCGCCACCGGAGACGCACATCTCCAGCCGTGGCAGCTCGGTGCGGCGTTCGGCCGCCTCCAGCAGCCGGGTGCACATCGTGGGCACACCGAAGAACGCGGTCGCGCCCTCCCGCACCATCAGGTCGATCGCCGCCTCGGGGTCGAACCGGGGCTGCAGCACCCGCGCCGCCCCGACGCGGAACGTCGCGTTCATCGCCACTGTCTGGCCGAAGGTGTGGAACAGCGGCAGGCACCCGACCACGACGTCGTCGCCGGCGATCGCGTTGGCGTCGAAGGCGTTGACGGTCGCGTTCATGACCAGGTTGAGGTGGTTCAGCACCGCGCCCTTGGGCCGTCCGGTGGTGCCGCTGGTGTAGAAGACGACCGCGGGGTCGTCGGCACGCCGGTGTGCGTACGTGCGCAGCGGCGCGGGCCTCTCCGGTCCGGCCTGGCCTGCCGCGCCGACCTGGTGGATCCCGGTCGCGGCCACGACGGCCTCACCGAGCTGCGCGCAGCCGGTGTCGCACACCAGCAGCTTCGCGCCCGATGTCGCGACGATGTGCGCGGCCTCGTCGCCGCTGAGCAGGGTCGGCACCGGTACGACCACGCCACCCGCGGCGAGGATCGCGTAGTAGCTGCGGACGAAGTCGGCGACGTTGGGCGCGAGCAGCGCCACCCGCGTGCCGGGTCGTACCCCCGCCTCGGTGAGCTCGCCGGCCCGTTGCAGCACGTCGGCCCAGAGCTCGCCGTACGTGAGCCGCAGCTCCCCCTCCACGACCGCGACCCGGTCGGGGGTCCGCTCGGCGGACTCGGCCAGCAATACGGCCAAGGACAGCGTGGTCATGCAGTTCCCTTCGGATCCCTTCAGACCTTTTCCCGGTTCAGACGAACGCGCTGACGCCGGTCAGCTCACGGCCGATGAGCAGCTTCTGGATCTGGCTGGTGCCCTCGTACAGCGTCATGACGCGGGCATCGCGCAGGTACTTGGAGACGGGGTACTCGTCGACGTAGCCGTAGCCGCCGAACACCTGGATCGCGTTGTTGGCCGCACGTACGGCGGCCTCGCTGGCGAACAGCTTGGCCTTCGACGCGGCCGTCCCGAACGGCTCGCCGCGGTCGATGAGGTCGGCGACCTGCCAGACGAGCAGCCGCGCGGCCTCGGCGTCGACCGACATGTCGGCGAGCATGTCCTGCACCAGCTGGAAGGACGCGATCTGCCGGCCGAACTGCTCGCGCTCCTGCGCGTAGGCCACCGAGGCGTCGACGCAGCCCTGCACGATGCCAACGCATCCCGCCGCGACCGACATCCGGCCCTTGTCGAGAGCGCGCATCGCGATGCCGAAGCCCGACCCCTCGTCGCCCACCATCGCCGTGGCGGGCACGCGTACGTCGGTGAGATACAGCTGCGCGGTCGCCTGCCCGCGCAGGCCGAGCTTGCCCTTGAGCTCGCGGGCCTCGAAACCGGGGCTGTCGGTGGGCACGAGGAACGCGCTCACGCCCTTCGGCCCGTCCCCGCCGGTGCGCGCGAACACCAGCGCGACGTCGGCCCAGGTGCCGTTGGTGATGAAGATCTTCGACCCCGAGATCACGTAGTCGTCGCCGTCGCGCACCGCCCGGGTCCGCAGGTTGGCCGCGTCGGACCCGGTGTCGGGCTCGGTCAGCGCGAAGCAGGCCAGCGCCTCGCCGGTCGCCAGTTGGGTGAGCCAGCCGGTGCGCTGCGCGTCGTCGCCGTGTGCCGCCAGGGTCTTGGCGACCAGGCCGTTGGAGACCGACACGATCCCGCGGACGGCGGAGTCGGCGCGGCCCAGCTCCTCCATCACCAGCGCGTAGGTCAGGTGGTCGCCGCCGGAGCCGCCGTACTCCTCGGGGATCGTCAGGCCGAGGAACCCCACCTCGCCGAGCCGGCCCACGATGTCGCGGTCGACCGCCTCGCGGCGGTCCCACTCGGTGCGGTGCGGGACCACCTCCTTGTCCGCGAACTCGCGGGCGAGCTGCCGGAACTGCTGGTGGTCGTCTCCCAGCCGAAGGTCCATCCCTGCTCCCGATGCTACCGAACGCCGTTAGGTATATCCGTCGGGCTACTGTAAACTCACACCGTTAGGTTGGACAAGGGAGGTCGCCGCGTGGGCCGTCCGAGCAAGCCGCTGCTGAGCCGGGAGCTCATCCGGGACACCGCGCTCGCACTGGTCGACGAGCACGGCTACGAGGACCTGTCGATGCGCCGGCTCGCACAACGCCTGGGCGTCCAGGCCGCCTCCCTGTACAGCCACTACCCCACCAAGGTCGCGCTGCTCGAGGCCCTCGCCGACACGATCATGGAGTCGGTCGACACGTCCGGGTTCGCCGAGGGCGACTGGCGCACCGGGCTGACCACCTGGGCACGCTCCTACCGCTCCGCGCTCGCGGCACACCCCAACGCCGTGCCGTTCGTGGCCTACGGACCCGCGCTGCGCGAGGTGTCGCTGCAGCGCGCCGACGCCGTGCACGGCGGTCTCACCGCGGCGGGCTGGCCGCCCCGCCACGCCACGATGATCGGTGCGTCGGTGAAGTACCTCGTGGTCGGCGCGGCGATGACGTCCTTCGCCGAGGGGTTCGTCGACGACATCCAGGTCTACCTCGACCGCTACCCCAACCTCGTGCAGGCGCACCTGCTGCGTGAGCACGCGGGCGAGATCGACCACCAGAGCTTCGAGATCGCGCTCGAGGCGCTCATCACCGGGCTCGAGCCGCTGTACGCCGCGGTGGCGGCACCCGCGGCAAGCCAGGCCTAGCCATCGCGCCGAGATTGCGCGAATGGCCCGCTTGCGCTCCTTCGCGCAAGAGTGTGGTGGGCATCACGATCTTCGGCGACGGGTCGTGAGCAGCAGGATCACCGAGCCGAGGACCGCGGCCAGCAGCGAGGCGCCGAGGATCCCGACCTTCGCGTCCGCGGCGAGCTGACTGCCCTCGGGGAACGACAGCCCGGTCACGAACAGCGACACGGTGAACCCGATCCCCGCGACCGCGCCCAGACCGACCATCATCGGCCAGGTGGTGAAGTGCGGCAGGCGGCCGACGCCGAGGCGCACCGCCAGCCAGGACGCTCCCGCGACGCCGATGATCTTGCCGACCAGCAGCCCGAGGGCGACGCCGGCGGTCACCGGCGAGGTCAGGGCGTCGGCGAGCGCGTCGCCGCTGAGGTTGATGCCGGCGTTGGCGAGCGCGAACACCGGCAGCACGAGGTAGCTGCTCCACGGGTGCAGCTGCGCGCCCACCCGTTCCGCGACCGGCACGGACTCGCCGAGCAGGAACCTGTAGCGGCGCAGCTCCTGGGCGTCGAGGTGCTCGTCGGCGATCGCCTCGCGCGCGTACGCCTTGGCCTGCTCCTGATCCAGCAGCGGCAGCGCGGGCGCCAGCACACCCAGCACCACGCCGGCGATCGTGGCGTGCACGCCCGACTCGTAGGTCGCGAACCACACGCCCACGCCGACCAGGACGTACAACGACATCGACCACACCCGCAGCGCGCGCAGCCCGAGCATGAGCAGCACGCCGAGCCCCGCGAGTCCGAGCCAGAACAGCGAGAGGTCGGAGGTGTAGAACACCGCGATCACCACGATCGCCCCGATGTCGTCGACGATCGCCAGCGTCAGCAGGAAGATCCGCGCCGGTGGAGGGATGCGCCGGCCCAGGAGGCTGAGCACGCCCACCGCGAAGGCGATGTCGGTGGCCATCGGGATCCCCCAGCCCACCGCGCCGGGCCCGCCGGCGTTGAAGTACGCGTAGATCATCGCCGGCACCGCCATGCCGCCGAAGGCCGCGATGATCGGCACACTCGCGGCCTTGGGGTCGCGCAGCTCGCCGGAGACCATCTCGTACTTGATCTCCAGGCCGACGACGAAGAAGAAGATCACCATCAGCGCGTCGTTGACCCAGTGGCGCAGGTCCTCGGTCAGCTCGAACGACCCGATGCTGATCCCGATCTCGCTCTGCCAGATCGCCTCGTACGACGCGGCCCACGGCGAGTTCGCCCACACCATCGCGACCACCGCGGCCAACAGAAGGACGATGCCGCCCGCGGCCTCCACCTTGAGAAAGCCTGCGATCGGGCGGCCCACGAACTTCGCCAGGCGTCGGTCGCTGGCCATCCAGATCGGGCCGGTACGCCAGATGCCGTCGGTGTCGGGGCGGGCGGCGAACTGCTCGATCGGGTCCTGCGGCGGGTCGTTGCTCACGGGGGCACGCTAGCCGGAGCTCCGGCCGGCCGGTCATCGCCCGTCGTGGGCCAGCAACGCCAGGTGCAGCGACGTACGCACCTCCGCGTCGGCGAGGTCCACGCCCAGCAGCCTCTCCGCCTTGGCCAGCCGCTCGTAGAACACCGGGCGCGACACGTGCAGCGCCGCCGCGGCCGCCGCCTTGTTGCCGGGATGGGCGAGCAGGGCACGCACGGTGTCGAGCAGACGGGCACCGGACGTGGCGTCGTGCCGGACCAGGGTCCCGATCTCGCGGTCGACGAACGCCCGCACGCGTTCGTCGTCGCCGAGCAGGTGCAGCAGGCCGCGCACGTGCACGTCCTCGAGCCGGTGCACGAGCCGGTCGTCGGACGCCGCCGGTCCCGCCGAGGCCACGACCTGCCGCGCCTCGGCCAGCGTGCGATGGGCCGCGGCAGCGGATTCGACCGGGCTGCCGGAGGCGACCAGCGGCGGCGTACCCCCGGCGTGGCGCCGGACCCGCCGGGCGACCTCGTCGACGACCGCGTCGCTGTCGCGGTCGGTCGGGTGTGCGAGCAGCATCCGCACGTCGTCGTCCATCACCGCCACCAGCGCGGGCACGCCGCAGACCCGCGCGGCCGCGGCGGCGTCGGCGGCGAGCTCGCCGAGCGCCTGTTCGGAGGTCGAGGTCGGTGCGTTGCCGACCAGACGGGGCCGCAGGCCGAGGCCGACCAGGCGGCGGCCGGTGAGCGGCACGCCGGCTCCCGCGCACCGGGTGAGGGTCTCGTCGGCGACCTCGGGGGCGGACAGCGCGCTCAGCAGGCCGCTGTGGGTCTGCCGCTCCACGCTGTCACGTTCACGAGCGTGCAGCCGGTGCAGTGCGAGCGCGGCGGCCGCGCGTTCGATCAGCACCACGTGCCGGTGCGGCGGCGGGTCGGGGGTCACGAGCACGAGCCGGCCCCAGTCGTCGCCGCGCGGACCGACCACCGTCACCAGCCAGCCCGCACGGTGGTCGTAGGCCGTACGTGCCGACGGACGCACGGCGGCCGAGCGGTGGTCCCAGCCGGCGAGCAGCTCGGGGGCCGGTACCGGTCCGGCGTGGTAGCCCAGCACCTGGCCGCGGAACGTCTCGAGCACCACCGGCAGACCGCAGAAGCGGGCGACCTCGTCGAGCACCTCGGCCGGGCCGGCACCGGCCACGCTGAGCCGGGTGAACGCCTCGTGCACCTCCTCGGCCGCGCGCAGCTCGGCGAGCTGGGTGTCGACGATGCGCTCCCCGACGGTCTGGGTCACCGCGGCGAACGGCACCTCACGGCTGAGCGTGACCAGCGGCAGCCCTTCCCGGCGGCAGGCCTCGACCAGGGCGTCGGGCAGCCCGTCGGTCCACCGTCTGCCGAGCTCGACGACGACACCGACCGCCCCGACGGTGCTCAGCGCCTCGGCGTACGACGCGAGACCGCCCGCGTCCCCCGGGAGCGCGATCCCGGTGGTCAGCACGAGCTCGCCGCCGCGCAACAGGTGCGCGATGTCGGCGATCTCCGCCGAGTGCACCCAGCGGACGTCGCGGTCCAGCGCCTCGCCACCGACCAGAACCGTCGGGACGCCCTGGCGCAGCACCGGCATCGCGAGGACGTCGGCGACGGTCGGGAACGGCCCCCGCTCGCGCCGCGGCTGCGCACTCACCAGAGCCCTTCCCGCTGGTCGGCCTTACACAGTGTCCGACATCCAGCGTAGCGCCGACGTTCTGTCCGTGGCGCCTGCGGCCGCGACGCGATCGAATGGAGCCATGAGCGAACTCCTGAAGCGGCACCAGGCCGTGATGCCCAGCTGGCTGGCCCTGTTCTACGACGAGCCGCTGGAGATCGTCAGCGGGAGTGGACGCCGGGTGACCGGCGCCGACGGCCGCACCTATCTCGACTTCTTCGCCGGCATCCTCACCAACGCGCTCGGCTACGACGTCGCCGAGATCTCCGATGCGATTCGCCGCCAGGTCGACACCGGCGTGCTGCACACCTCGACGCTCTACCTGATCCGGCAGCAGGTCGAGCTCGCCGAGCGGATCGCCGACCTGTCGGGCATCCCCGGCGCGAAGGTGTTCTTCACCAACAGCGGCACCGAGGCCAACGAGGCGGCGCTGATGCTGGCCACCCAGGCGCGGCGGTCCAACCAGGTGCTGGCGCTGCGCAACTCCTACCACGGGCGCGCGTTCGGCACGGTCGGCATCACCGGCAACCGCGGCTGGTCGGCGTCGAGCCTCAGCCCGGTCAACGTCAGCTACGTGCACGGCGGCTACCGCTACCGCAGCCCGTTCCGCGACCTCGACGACGCGGCGTACATCGACGCGTGCGTCGACGACCTGCGCGACATCATCGAGACCACCACCGCCGGCGACGTGGCCTGCATGATCGCCGAGCCCATCCAGGGAGTCGGCGGCTTCGCCACACCGCCGGACGGACTGTTCGCGGGGTTCAAGCAGGTGCTGGACCAGTACGGCATCCTGCTCATCTCCGACGAGGTGCAGACCGGCTGGGGTCGCACCGGCACGAACTTCTGGGGGATGTCCGCGCACGGGGTCACACCCGACGCGATGACGTTCGCCAAGGGTCTGGGCAACGGTCTCGCGATCGGCGGCGTGGTCGCCCGCGGTGACCTGATGGACTCACTGACGGCCAACTCGATCTCCACGTTCGGTGGCAACCCGGTGGCGACCGCCGGCGCCGCCGCGGTCATCGAGTACGTCCTCGGCAACGACCTGCAGGCCAACTCCCGCAAGCAGGGCGACCGGATGCTGGCAGCGCTGCGCGAGCTGCAGGACAAGCACGACGTCGTCGGCGACGTCCGCGGCAAGGGCCTGATGGTGGGCGTCGAGCTGGTCGAGCCGGGCTCGGACGCACCGTCGACCCGGGCGGCGTCGGCGGTGCTGGAGAAGACCCGGGCCGCCGGGCTGCTGGTCGGCAAGGGCGGGCTGTACGGCAACGTCATCCGGCTCGCGCCACCGATGACGCTGACCGACGACGAGACCGACGAGGGCCTGCAGATCCTCACCGAGGCCATCGCCACCACCCATGAGGAGCTCACGGCATGAACCGGATCACGCACTGGATCGAGGGAAAGGCCTGGTCCGGGGACACCGAGCGCAGCGGTGACGTCTTCGACCCCGCGACCGGGAAGGTGACCGGACAGGTCGACCTGGCCGGTCCGGCCGAGGTCGACGCCGCGGTGGCATCAGCTGCTCGCGCCTTCCCCGGCTGGCGCGACACGTCGCTGGCCCGGCGCAGCAACGTGCTCTTCGAGTTCCGGCGCCTGCTGAACGAGCGGGGCAACGACGTGGCCGCGGCGATCACCGCCGAACACGGCAAGGTGCTCTCCGACGCCGCCGGCGAGGTGCAGCGCGGGCTGGAGGTCGTGGAGTTCGCGTGCGGCATCCCGCACCTGCTCAAGGGCGGCTTCTCCGAGAACGCCTCGACCGGCCTGGACGTCTACTCGATCCAGCAGCCGGTCGGTGTCGCGGCGGTCATCTCGCCGTTCAACTTCCCGGCCATGGTGCCGCTGTGGTTCGCGCCGGTCGCGATCGCCTGCGGCAACACCGTCGTACTCAAGCCCAGCGAGAAGGACCCGTCGGCCTCGCTGCTGCTGGCGGAGCTGTGGGCCGAGGCAGGGCTGCCCGAGGGCGTGTTCAACGTGCTGCACGGCGACAAGGTCGCGGTCGACGGCCTGCTGACGCACGACGACGTCGCGTCGGTGTCGTTCGTCGGCTCGACGCCGATCGCCCGGTACGTGTACGAGACCGCGAGCAGCCACGGCAAGCGGGTGCAGGCGCTCGGCGGCGCCAAGAACCACATGGTCGTCTTGCCCGACGCCGATCTCGACCTGGCCGCGGACGCCGCGGTCAACGCCGGGTTCGGCTCCGCCGGTGAACGGTGCATGGCGATCAGCGCGGTCGTCGCGGTCGAGCCGATCGCGCAGGAGCTGGTGGACAAGATCCGGGAGCGCACGACCGGGCTGACGGTCGGCGACGGCCGCCGTGGCTGCGACATGGGTCCGCTGGTGACCGGCGCACACCGCGACAAGGTGGCGTCGTACCTCGACGCCGGTCTCGCCGACGGAGCCGACCTGGTGGTCGACGGGCGCGACGGCGCCGTGGACGGCGAGGAGTCGGGCTTCTGGCTCGGGCCGACCCTGTTCGACCGGGTGACTCCGCGGATGTCGGTCTACACCGACGAGATCTTCGGCCCTGTGCTGTCGGTGCTGCGGGTGTCGTCGTACGACGACGCGGTGGCGCTGGTCAACGCCAACCCGTACGGCAACGGCACGGCGATCTTCACCAACGACGGCGGGGCCGCGCGGCGCTACCAGAACGAGGTCGAGGTCGGCATGGTCGGTGTCAACGTGCCGATCCCCGTGCCGGTGTCGTACTTCTCGTTCGGCGGCTGGAAGGCGTCGCTGTTCGGCGACTCACACGCCTACGGCACCGAGGGCGTGCACTTCTTCACCCGCACCAAGACCGTGACCAGCCGCTGGCCCGACCCCGCCGACCGGCAGGCCCACGGCGGGATCAACCTCGGCTTCCCGCAGAACGCCTGACCACCTTCGCCCTCCCCTTCGCGTCGCAATGAAACTCCGTCAGGGTCCGGCGACGACGGGGTTGGCGAGGTTGCCGACACCGGGGATCCAGCACTCGGCGGTGTCACCGGGCCGGATGTGCACCGCACCCGGCGTCCCCGGCGAGATGATGTCGCCGGGCTCGAGCGGCATCACCTTGCTGTGGAAGCTGATGAGGTACGCCGGGTCGTAGCGCATGTTCGACACGGTGTTCTTGCGGTGCACCTCGCCGTTGATCACCGTGGCCACCTCGATGTCGGCGACCGACCCGACCTCGGCGAGCACCTCGTCGACGGGCACGATGCGCGGCCCGAACGAGAAGAACCCCGGGAAGTTCTTGGACCGGGTGAGGAACCGTGGGTTGGGCTCGAGGATGTCCTCCGCGGTCTGGTCCAGCACCGGGCAGAACCCGGCGAGGTACGACAGTGCCTCGCCGGGCTCGACGTTGCGGCAGCGCCGGCCGATGACCAGCCCCAGCTCCGCCTCGGCGGTGGTGCGGTTGCTCTGCGAAGGGATCGGGATGTCCTCGCCGGGGCCGATCACAGTGTGGTCGGCCTTCATGAACGACGCAGGCTCCTCCGGGACCTTCTCGGTGAGGTCGGCGGCGTGCGCGACGTAGTTGAGCCCGATGCCCCAGATCATCCGCGGGTGGCGGTACGGCGCGCCGTAGCGGACCGTCGCGGGGTCCTCGAAGACCGAGGATGCAGCATCGGGAAGGGCGGACTCGATGCGTTCGAGCGCGCCCGACTCCAGGATCGCGCGCAGGTCGCCATCGATCTCCGGAACGACGTCGCGGACACGTGCGACTCCGCGGCGCGGGTCGACGACGGCGGCGTACTCGGTGGAGTCGCGGACGACGGAGGCGAGTTGCATGAGATGCCCTCTCGATGTGTGTGTCTGGGCCGACGTGATGGGCTGTCAGTGCTGTCAGGGGCCGGCGACGTCAGTAGGCGCGCACCATGCCGCCGTCGCAGCGGACCTGCTCCCCGGTGACGTATGACGCAGCGGCGCTGGCCAGGAACGTCACCACTGCGGCGAACTCGTCGGGGCTGCCGTAGCGCCCGGCCGGGATCGTGGACTCCGACTGCGCGCGCGCCTCCTTCGGGGTGATGCCCATGCGCTGCGCGGCGTTGGAGTCGATGACACCGACGCGGTCGGTGTCGATGCGTCCGGGCAGCACCATGTTGACGGTCACCCCGTCGGCGGCGACCTCACCGGCGAGCGTCTTCAGGTAGCCCGCCAGCCCGGCGCGGGCGATGTTGGACAGCGCGAGGCGCTCGATCGGCTGCTGCATGCCGCTGGACCCGACCGCGACCACGCGGCCCCAGCCGCGCTCGCGCATCCCCGGCAGCACGAGCGAGACCAGGCGCTGATGCTGGACGAGCAGCTGGTGCACGGCGGTGACCACCTGGTCGTCGCTCAGTTCGGCGGCCCCGCCGGGCGGCGGCCCTCCGCTGTTGAGCACGAGGACGTCGATCTGGCCGAAGCTCTCCTCGGCCTGCCGGACCAGCTCCGCCGGCGCGTCGTCGGACGCGAGGTCGATCTCGACCCCGACCGCCGACGGGAGCTGGGCAGCCTCGCCACGGACCAGCTCGCCGCGCCGTCCGGCGAGTACGACGTTGGCCCCCTCGGCGGCCAGTGAGCGGCCGACCGCGAGGCCGATGCCCGCGCTCGACCCCGGCACCAGCGCGGTCTTGCCCTTCAGTCCGGTGTCCATAGACCCTTTCCTCCGTTCGAACGCCGTCGACGTGTGCACACCCTGTGTCAGAACGCGGTGTCCTGTCTCTCCAGGGCGAGGTCGACAACGTACTCGGCGATCGCCAGCGACGAGGTCGCGGCCGGTGACGGCGCATTGCGGACGCTGAGCACCGAGCCCCGCTGGGTGATGCGGAAGTCGTCGAGCAGGGCACCGTCCATGCCCAGGGCCTGCGCACGCACACCACGGGGCCCGGCGACCACGTCCTTGCTGCTGAGCTCGGGCACGTAGCGCCGCGCGGCGGAGATGAACGCCCGCTTGCTCAGCGAGCCGACCATCTCCGCGGCCCCGGTACGCCAGTGCTGCCGGGCGAAACTGCGGAACCCCGGCCATTCGAACGCGTCGCGCAGGTCGCGCGCCGACATGCGGCGCCAGCCGTACCCCTCGCGCGCCAACGCGAGCACCGCGTTCGGGCCGACCATGACGTCGCCGTCGACGCGCCGCGTGAGGTGGACTCCGAGGAACGGGTAGCGCGGGTCTGGAACGGGGTAGATCAGGCCACGCACCAGGTGCCGGCGATCCGGCTTGAGCAGGTAGTACTCACCGCGGAACGGCACGATGCGCGGGTCGGCGTCGTCGCCGGCGAGCCGCGCGACCCGGTCGGCCTGCAGCCCGGCGCACACCACGACAAAGTCGTAGGCGTCCTCGTCGCCGTCGGCGCTGCTGACCACGGTCTGCGAACCGTGCTGGCGCAGCCCGGCCACCTCGTAGGACGTACGGACGTCTCCGCCGGCGTCCACGACGTCGTCGGCGAGCGACCGGGTGACCTCGGCGAAGTCCACGATCGCGGTCTCCGGCGAGTGCATGCCCGCGACCCCGCGTACATGGGGTTCGATGCGCTGCAGCGCGGTGGAGGCGAGGATCCGGACACCCGGCACCTCGTTGGCCACCGCACGGCGCATGATCTCGGCGAGCCGCATCTCCTCGGTCTCGTCGAGCGCGACCAGGACCTTGCCGCACTCGTCGTAGGCCAGACCGTGCTTGACGCAGTAGTCCCGCAGCAGGGTCACGCCGCGCCTGCACAGCCGGGCCTTGAGCGAACCGGGCGTGTAGTAGAGGCCGGCGTGCACCACGCCGCTGTTGTGGCTCGTCTGGTGCTGCGCGAGCGCGGACTCCTTCTCCAGCACGGTGACCTCGACGTCGGGACGCACCTCGAACAGCCGACGGGCGACCGCGGTGCCGACGATCCCGCCACCGACGACGGCAAACCTCGGCCCGCTCATCGGGACACCGCCTGGTCCGCCGCGGCCCTCGGCCCATGCTGTCGTCGCCGGGTGATCATGTGCACCAGCAGGCCCGCGACGACGCAGGCCAGGCCCACGCCGATGGTGAGCGGCTCCATCACCAGCAGCGCGAGCGCGCCCACCGCGAACAGGGCGCGCTCGGGCCACGCAGCAGGGCCGAGCAGCCACGCACCGGTCACGACCGCGAGCGCTGCGACGGCGACCGCCGAGGTGACCAGCGCGAGCAGGATGGAGCCGATCCCGCCGTCGAGCAGCAGCCCGAGTCCGGGGTCGGAGAGCACGAACACGAACGGTACGAGGAACGCCGGCAGCGTGTAGCGCCAGGTCAGCCACATCGTCTTCACCGGCTTGCCCCCGGTGATGGCCGAGGCGGCGAACGGCGACAGCGCTGTCGGCGGAGAGACCTCGCTGAGCACGGAGTAGTAGAAGATGAACATCGCCGCGGCGAACGCGGGCACCCCGACCTCCTGCAGCGCCGGGCCGATGATCACCCACGAGATGATGAAGCTCGCCGTCACCGGCACGGCGAGCCCCAGCAGCGTGACCGAGACCGCCGACAGGATCGCGGTGAACAACAGGCTCCCGCCGGAGAGCGCCAGGATGATGTTGGCCAGCTTGAGCCCGAGACCCGTCAGCGTCATGACGCCGACGATCATCCCGGCCGCGGCCATCACCGGGATCACCGACAGCGCACCGGTGGCACCGACGGCCAGCGCGTCCCAGATCCGCCGCGGCGTCATCCACGACTGCCGGTCGAGGAAGCTCAGCACGAACGCGAGCGCGGTGGCGTAGACGACCGCACGGAACGGGCTCATGCCCACCGCCATGAAGAAGACGATCGCGAACAGCGAGCTGAAGTGGTAGCCGAACCGCCCCAGCAGACCCCACACCGGCTTGTGCTCGATGTCGACGCGGTGCGTCTGGTAGCGCCGGGCGTCCATCTCGATCGCGAGGATG
>Ga0190270_10001011_pt1 | contig 12822 bp, 15 predicted proteins | sample Popmic320T_FD_133748 | JGI IMG/M metagenome (GOLD analysis project Ga0190270, IMG submission 133748) | Populus adjacent soil microbial communities from riparian zone of Weber River, Utah, USA - 320 T | ecosystem: Environmental > Terrestrial > Soil > Riparian zone | place: USA: Utah | collected... | reverse complement strand
CTCGACCGCGCGCTCGGCGACTCCGCTGGAGAGCACGCGCTGGACGGCGACGTCGGCATACGGCGAGGCCAGCGCGGTGTCGATGATCGCGAGCGAGGCGCGGCCGACGCGATCGCGCAGCACCCGCTCGGCGGCGCGCGGCACGGCAAGCGCAGCGGCGGGGACGTCACGGACGACGACGCGCAGGACGGCGGAGACCACGGCGCCAGCCTCTCAGATCAGGCGCAGCTCGCGTGCACGAATCACGGCATCGCGGCGGCTGGTGACGTCGAGTTTGCGGTAGATCGTCTTGATGTGGGTCTTGACGGTGTTGACCGAGACGAACAGCTCGGCGGCGATCTCGGGGTTGGAGAGCAGCGCCGGCAGCAGCCGCAGCACCGCGCGCTCGCGCTCGCTCAGCGGCTCCAGCAGCCCGGGCGGTGCGTCGCCGCCCTGCGCGAGCGCGTCGAGCAGCTCGGCGACCAGCGGCCCGTAGGCCGTCGGCCGCGTCAGGTGCCGCTCGAGCAGGCGCCGGAGGGGGAAGCCGGCCACGAACGGACGCCGATAGCCCTCGCTCGCCGCCAGTGCGAGCGCCTGCTCGAGTGCCGGTGACGCCTGGTCGAGCCGGCCGAGCCCGTGCTGGGCGAGCGCGGTGATCAGCCACGCGTGCAGGCGCAGCACCGGGTGGAGGTCGGGATCGGACTCGGGCAGCCCCTCGACGCGGCGCAGCGCGGCCAGCGGGTCGCCGCGCGTGAGCCAGTCGGCGGCCTCGTCGATCGGCCCCGTGGGGCCGTCCGGCGCCCATGGCGCGGGGCCGAGGGCCTCGAGCCAGCGGACCGGCACAGGCCCGGCGTCCGGAAGCCCCTCGTGCACGGCGCTCAGCAGGCCACGGGCGCGCTCGAGGTCGCCGCGGACGGCCGCGAGGTGCGCGCGCAGCGCGCGCGTCGCCAGCACGGCGTCGCTCTGCCGCGCGGCGTACGCGGCCGCCGCCGCCGCGTCGGCGCGGCGCTCGGCGTCGTCGAGCTCGTCGCGGTGCCAGTGGACCGCGGCCAGCGTGGCATAGGCCCATGCCGCCGCGTTGGTGCGGTGCCAGCCGCGCGGCTCGGCCAGCGCCAGCGCGTTGCGGGCGGCGTGGTCGGCGCGGTGCAGTCGCCCCTCGGCGAGCTCGAGCGCGGCGCTGCGGCCGAGGCAGCCGAGCAGCAGCGCGTCGCGCTCGCTCTCGACGGCGATCGCGGCGGCGCCCTCGAGCCGCTCGGCGGCGACCTCGAGGCGTCCGTGCGAGAACTCGGTGGCGCCGTGGTGGAAGAGCGTGAGCGCCCGCAGCGCGTCGCCGTCGTGCCCCGGCCCGGCGCCGCGCAGCAGCACCGCCGACTGCGCCTCGGCGAGCACGGTGTCCCCGCGCACCCGCGCACGGAGCAGGATCGCGAGCCGGCCGGCATCGCCGTCGTCCTCGCGCACGCCGGCGAGCCGCGCCACGGCTCCCGCGGGGTCGCCGAGCGCCAGCCGCGCGGAGGCGCCCGAGACCGCGAGCCGCGCGTCGTCGGCGCCCTCCGCGACCTCGGTGATCGCCTCGGGCGCGACGACGTCGAGCAGCAGGTCGAGCCAATGGTCGGCGACCAGCGCCGCGGCCGAGCGCAACCCGCCCGCGCGGAGCGCGTGCGGGATCGCCTCGCGCCCGAGCCCGGCGCCGGCCAGCCATTCCGCCGCGCGAGCGTGCAGCTCGGGCTCGAGGCCAGGGTGCTCGAGCCGCAGGCGCGCGCGCAGCAGCTCTGCGAACAGCCCGTGGTAGCGGAACCACGTGCGGTGCCGGTCGAGGGGAACGAGGAAGGTGCCGGTGCGGTCGAGCTCGTCGAGCGCCAGCGCGCCGTCGGAGCCGCCGGTGAGCGCGTCGGCGAGACCGCCGGTGACGCGCCCGGCGATGCTCGTGCGCAGCAGCAGCTCGCGCGTGGCGGGCGGGAGCCCGGCGAGCACCTCGCCGGTCAGGTAGTCCGCGATCGCACGGTCGTCGCCGGCGAACTCCGCGACGAACGCGTCGGGGTTGGCCTCGCCGCGCAGCGACAGGCCGGCGAGCCGCAGCCCGGCGGCCCAGCCCTCGGTGCGCTCGAGCAGGCGCAGCACGAGCTCGGGCCGCAGCGACAGCCCCAGCTCCTGCAGCAGCGCGCTCGCCTCCTCGCGGGTGCAGGCGAGGTCGGCGGCGCGCAGCTCGCGCATCCGGCCGGACAGGCGCAGCCGCGCCAGCGGCAGCTCAGGATCGGCGCGCGTCGCGGCGACCACGTGGAGCGCGTCTCCGCCGTGGACGAGCAGCTCGCCGAGCGACGCGAGCGCCGGCCCGCGCAGGTGGTGCAGGTCGTCGAGTACGAGGATCTGCCGCTCCGTCGCGCCCGCCAGCGCGTCGGCGAGTGCCAGCGGTACGTCGGCGTCGATCGCGATGTCGTCCTGGCCGAGCGCCTCGCACACGTCCGTCCACAGGCGCCGCTCGTCCGCGTGGCACGCCCCCAGCGTCAGCCACGCCGCGTCGCGCTCGATCGCCCAGCCGCTCAGCAGCACGGTCTTGCCCCAGCCGGGGGGTGCGCCCACGAGCGTGAAGGCGCCGTCCCGGCCGGCGTCGAGCAGCGCTTCCAGCCGCGGGCGCGCGACAGTGGCTGCGGGGACCGGAGGGACGGACGAGCGGACGGCGAGAGCGCTGCTCACTGTGGCAAGCCCATCGGTCCAGCGCTGACCGGGCAATGGCGCGCGCCAGTGTGTACGACGTGAGCGCGCGCCTGCATTCGGGGGGTGCGCGCACCCTGCCCCGCTCAGGTCACGCGGCGCCCGGCGGCAACCTCCGCACCTCGATCAGCTCGAGCCCGAGCGCCTGGATCCGGTCGAGCAGACCGTGCAGGTCGGCCTGGTCCGTGACCGGGCCATGCAGAACGGTCTCCGCCGGCGCGAGGTCTGCGTCCATTCCTTCCAGCGACCTGAGAGCCGCTTCGCTGACCCGTCCGCGAACGCGAATCTCGTAGCGTGGCTCCGCACGGGGCACCCGGCCATAGTCCCGGGCGAGGGGGTGACAAATGGTCACCCCGGCGGGGTGATTGCCGCCGCTCCGCGGTGCCGGCTCCACAGCGCGCGCAGGACACCGGGACGCAGTTCCGCCTTGGAGATGAACCCCGCGGCGCCGTACTGGGTCGCCGAGTCGCGCAGCAGCGGGTCGTCGTCGGCGGAGATGAGGATGACCAGCAGCTCCGGGTCATGCTCGGTCAGGCGCCGCGAGGTCTCGAGCCCGTCGATGCCGGGCAGGCTGACGTCGACCAGGACGAGCTCCGGCTGGAGGCGGTCGATCAGGTCGAGCGCGTCCTCGCCCGTGCCGACCTCGGCCAGCGCCTCGAAGCCCGGTGTGGCCGTGATGACCGCGCGCGCCGCGTCACGAAACAGCGGCTGATCGTCGACAGTGAGCACACGGACCATCGCAGCCACGGTCCCAGTCGCGTAAACGTCGGACAATGGCGCGGACAGGCGTCGCGGCATTCGTGCACACCCCTGTCCGGGGTGGGCGCACCCGACGCTCAGACGGTCTCGACCGACAGGTAGAGCAGGACCGCCGCCACCCGGCGGCTGACGACGTCCTCGCTCGGCAGACCGAGCTTGAGGAAGATCGCGCCCACGTGCTTCTCGACGGCGCGCTTGGTGAGCACGAGCTCCTCGGCGATCGCCGCGTTGCTCTTGCCGGCCGCCATCGCACCCAGCACCTCGCGCTCGCGCGGGGTCAGGCCGACGAGCGGCGAGTCCTTCTGGCGCTCCTCGGTGTCGAGCAGCAGCCGCACCATCTGCGGGTCGATCATCGAGCCGCCGCGGGCGACCACCTCGATCGCCGCCTCGAGCTGGCGCCCGTCGTGGACGCGGTCCTTGAGCAGATAGGCGCGCCCCTCGGCGCCGTCGGCGAACAGATCCACGCCGTAGCGCGGCTCGGCGTAATGGCTGAGGATGACGACGCCGATGCTGGGGTCGATCTCGCGCACGCGCCGCGCGACGCGGATCCCCTCGTCGTCACCCGAGGGCGGCATGCGCACGTCGGTCACCACCACGTCGGGCCGTGTGCGCTCGACCTCCTCGAGCAGCGTCGTCCCGTCCGCGCAGTCGGCCACGATCTCGAGCCCGTCCTGATGCTCTACAACTTGGTGTACTGCCTCGCGCATCAGGAAGGAGTCGTCGGCAAGCGCGACGCGGATCCGACGGGGCCGAGCGGAAACCGAGGCGATAGCGTCAAGCTACCGGCACGGTGGAGAACTCTCAACCGGTGCCCAGATTCCGGGAAAACTGCTGGAGTGCCGTTTTCGTCTTCGTCTGCTGGCGGCCGGAGAGGTCCAGCCCGAGGCCGTTGAGGAACGCGCGGGCCTCGTAGGCGACCTGGAACATCTCCGACGGGGAGCACTTGGTCGAGAGCTCGAGAATGCGGGCGCCGTCGGGGTAGAGCCACATCTCCGTGGTCAGCTTGCGCTTGAAGGCCTTCGGCGTCGAGTTGAGCTTGAGCACGAAGATCGGCCCCAGCAGCGTAAGGTCGTCGATCGCGATCCCGTCGGGCGCGTGCTTCTTGTAGAACGCGCGCTGCTCCTTGGAGAACAGCTTCTTGGTCGCGCGCTTGCCGCGCACGCGCTGCTTGACGTCGTTCTGACCGAGCCGGCTCTTCAGCGTTGCCGAGCAGACGTAGCCGCCCGGCATCGCGTCGAGCTCGACGACCATGCTGGGCGAGCGTCGCAGCTCGTCCGGCAGCTGGTCGGGGACGACCGGGCGCAGCTTGATGACCGAGTCGTCCTCGCGATTCTGGACGCGCCGCGCGCGCACGATCACGCCGGCCTTGTTGAGCGTCAGCTCGGGCGTGTCGAAGAAGCAGACGAGCCGGATCTGCGCGTCGAGCGGGTCGAGCTCGAGCGCGCTGATCGCCGAGCGCTGGGCTCCGTCGGGGACCGTCAGCTTGAGCTCGACGCTGTCGGCGCCCTGCGAGAGGGCGAGCATCTGCTCGAGGTCGGCGTCGCTGATCTGCATCGGTGCCCGCCGGCGGGGTGCTCTCGTCGTGGTAGCCATGGCGCCACGCTCGCGGGGGACCGGGTGACCGCGCCTCACCCGTGATGGGTGGGTGAACGGACGCCGCCGCGTCCCGGCGGTGTGGCAAGATCGACGCCCATGTCGGCACCGGACGTCGTCGCGGGGCGCGTCAGGGCGCCACGTCATCTCGGGCGCGAGCACCTCGCGTACCCGCTGTCGCTCCTCGTGCTGGCCGCGACCTACTACGGCGCGGCGCAACTGGTGTTCTGGCTCGAGGTCGGCGGGCCGGTGGCGGCGGTCGTGTGGCTGCCCGCCGGCGTCGGCATCGCCGCGCTGTACCTCGGCGGCAACCGGCTGTGGCCGGGAGTCCTCATCGGCGACCTGCTCGCCAACGACTACGGCGCGCTGCCGGTCGGGACGGCGCTCCTGCAGACGTGCGGCAACCTGGCTGAGATCCTGATCGCGGCGACGCTGCTGCGCCGGCTCGCCCGGACGTCGCCGCCGCTGGCCAGCATCGGCGGCGTGATGGGGATGCTCGGCGCGCTCGCGGCGGGCGTGACGGTCAGCGCGACGATCGGCACCCTCGCCCAGCTCGCCGGCAGCGTGATCGACACGGGCGAGCTCGCATCGGTGTGGCGGACGTGGTGGCTCGGTGACTTCACCGGCGCGCTCGTGCTCGTGCCACTCGCCATCGCCTGGGCGCACCCGCCGCGCATGTCGCTGCGCGCGCGCGGCGTGGAAGGCGTCGCCCTGCTGGTCCTGCTCGTGGCACTCAGCGCGGTCGCCACCGGTAGCAGCGACCCGTTGCTCTACCTCCTGTTCCCGCCGCTGATCTGGGCGTCGCTGCGGTTCGGCACGCACGGCGCGACGCTCGCGGTCGCCGTGGTCGCCGGCTTCGCGGTCTGGAACACGTCGAACTTCGCCGGCCCGTTCGTGTTCTCGGACGTCAGCGCCGACGTGGTCGGCACGCAGCTGTTCATCGCCGTCGCCGCGGTGACCGCGTTCTGCCTCGCCGCCGTGGTGTCCGAGCGCGAGGCGTTCGGCGTCGGCCTGCGCGCGTCGCGCGCGCGGCTGGTGGAGGCGTCGGACACCGAGCGGCGCTTGATCGTCCGCAACCTCCACGACGGCGCCCAGCAGCGACTGTCCGCGCTGGCCGTCCACATGCGGCTCGCGACCGATCATCCGCCGGGGCCCGAGGCGAGCGCGGCGCTGATCGCGCGCGGTGGCGAGGAGCTGTCGCTCGCGATCGAGGAGCTGCGCGAGCTCGCCCACGGCCTGCCGCCCGCGCTGCTGACCAAGCTCGGCCTCGAGGGCGCGATCCGCAGCATGGCGGCGCGCTCGTCGCTCCCGGTCACGATCACCGCGCTGCCGAGCACGCGCGTCGACGACACCGCCGAGGCGACGGCGTACTACGTGATCGCCGAGGCGATCACCAACGCGCAGCGCTACTCGCAGGCGACGGCGATCGAGATCAGCGCCGTGGTGCTGCCACACCGGCTCGACATCGTCGTGGCCGACGACGGCGTGGGGGGCGCGACCGAGGTGATGAGCTCGGGGCTGCTGGGGCTGCGCGACCGCGTCGAGGCGATCGGCGGGAGCTTCGAGCTCGAGAGCCCGCCGGGCCAGGGGACGCGCGTCGAGGCCGTCATCCCCGCGATGGCGCTCAGTGGATGAGCGCCTTGATGCCGATCAGCAGCGCGCCGACCGCCGCCACCGCGGCCGCCTGCAGCAGCGCGCGGGTCCACGTCTCGCCGGCCAGGCGCCCGGCCACGTACGCGTAGAAGCCGATCAGCCCGATCCCGCTCCAGCGCGAGATCGCGAAGGCGGTGTCGAGCTTCAGCGCGCCGAGCCCCGAGAGCACGAAGAACACGGCCGGGAACGCGATGCCGAACCCGACCGCGATCGCGTCGTCGGCCATCTCCTTGATCTCGTGGCGCGCGACGCGGTGGCGCGTGCGCGTCTCGCTGCCGATGATCTCGGCGTAGAGCTCGGCCAGGCCGACGGCGACGGCGGTGGCGAGCAGCGACGCGACGACGACCCCCGCCGCCGGGGGATGCTGCTCGAGGACCACCAGGAGCGCCAGGCCGATGATCGCGCCGTAGACGACGCGCGCGACCTGGCGCGATCCCAGGTGGGCTGCGAGCGCTCCTCGCAGCTCAGGCAGCCGCGCTCTGGCCCTGCAGCGCCGCCTCGAGCCGGGCCTCGGTCTCGTCGTCCAGCGAGGACTGGAGGACGTGACCGCCGTACTGCTCGATCCGCGGGAGGACCTTGTCGGGCGTGCTCTGGCGCACGAGTACGACGAGCGCGGCGTCGCCCTGGTGCAGGCGCTCGCCGAGGGTCTTCAGGAAGTTGTTGTCGACCCCGAGGTCGGTCGCCGCGCCGGCCGCCGCGCCGGTGGCCGCGCCGATCGCCATGCCGAACAGCGGCACGAGGAAGATGAGGCCGATCAGGCCGCCCCACAGGGCGCCGCCCGCAGCGCCGGTGGCAGCCGGGCTGCCGGACTGGTGCAGCTTGATCTTGCCGTCATCGCGGCGCTCGACGATCACCATGTCCTCGAGCACGATCGACTGTTCCTTCATCAGCTGCCGGAGCTCGTCGGAGACGGTCCGCGCTGTGTTCACGTCGGGGTACGCAATAGCGATCAGGTTGCTCATGCGGCCAGCGTCGCGCTGTGACGGGTGACGCCGGATCACCCGCCCGGGGTGATCCCGCGCGACCCCGCCGCGGGCGATGCTGGCCCCATGGGCGAAGACGATGTCGCGCGCCTCCAGAGCGAGGTCGAGGAGCTGCGGGCCGCCAACGCGAAGCTGGAGAACCGGGTCGCGAGACGGGCGCGGCTGCGGCGCGCGGCGCTGGTGCTGCTGCTCGTGCTCGGCTGCGGCCTGTTCGCCGCGTCGCTGATCGCGGTGTGGACGCGCGCCACCGTGCTCAACACCGATCGCTATGTGGAGACGATGGCGCCGATCGGCGAGAGCAAGGCCGTGCAGGAGGCGGTGGCCGACAAGCTGGCCGCCCGCATCAACGGCGCGATCGACTTCAACCAGCTGGCGCGCGAGACGCTCCCGGAGCGCGCGGACGTGCTGGCGCCGGCGATCGCGACCGGCGCGCAGTCCGCGGTCCGGGAGGGGCTCGACCGCTTCGTCGCCTCCCAGCGCTTCGAGGACCTGTGGGTGGAGGCGAACCGGCGGGCGCACGACCGCGTGGTCGCGCTGTTGACGACCGGGAAGTCAGGGCGGCTGACGCTCACGGACGACACCGTCTACCTCGACTTCAGCGGCGCCATCGACCGGCTCAAGGAGCGCCTGCGCGAGCGCGGCTTCGACCGCGTCGCCGACGCGATCCCGGCGAGCGTCGACGGCCGCATCCCGCTGCTGACCTCCGACGGCTTCGACACCGCTCGCCGCGGCATCAACGTCCTCAAGGGCCTGAGCATCCTGCTGCCGCTGCTGACGCTCCTGTGCTTCGCGGGCCACATCCTGATGTCGCACCCGCGGCGCCGCGGCTGGCTCCGGGTGGCGCTCGGGCTGGCGGTCACCGGCCTGCTGCTGCTGGCGCTCGTCGGCATCGCGCGCTCCGCCTACCTCGGGGCGATCGACCAGAACGTGCTGCCGCGCCAGGCCGCCCAGGACATTTTCGACGCGCTGATCGGCCTGTTGCGCACGACGCTCCGTGTCGCGGTCCTCGTCGCCGTCCTGGTCGCGGCGCTCAGCCTGCTCGCGGGCAAGCCGGGGCGCGCCGCGGCGGCGGCGGCCGGGCCGCGGCTGCGGGCAGCGGGGGCGCGCATCGCCGCCGATCCGCGCACCGCGTGGCTGGCGAGCCACCGGGCCGCCGTGCAGTGGAGCATCGTGCTGCTCGGCGGGCTGGTGCTCGTCGCCTGGGACAACCCGACCGCGTGGGTGGTGCTGATCGACGCCGCGCTGATCGCGCTGGCGGTCTGGCTCGTCGCGCTGCTGGCGCGCAGTGGACCCCGCGTCGCCGGCTGAGCCGCCGCGCCGCGGCGTCGGCGATCGCCTCGAGGAGGCGATCGGTCATCGCGCCGACGTCCCCGGCGAGCTGGAGCGCGGCGAGCGCGCGCTCGAGGCCGAGCCGGCGAAGGGCCGCGGCTCGCTGCGGCGGACAATCTTCTGGCTCGCGGTCAGCGGGATCTCGCTCTACCTCGTGGCGCCGAGCGTGATCGCCGTATTCGGCTCGTGGCGGCAGATCGAGCGGCTCTCACCGGCCTGGCTGGCGGCGATGGCGGCCCTGCAGGGGGCCGCGCTGGCCTGCCTGTGGGTGCTGCAGTTCCTCGCGCTGCGCCGGTCGCGCTGGCAGCCGGTCATCGCATCGCAGCTCGCCGGCAACGCGCTCTCCAAGGTCGCCCCCGGCGGCGGCGCGATGGGCGGCGCGCTCCAGTACCGGATGCTGGTCGAGGCGGGGCTCCCGGGGCCGGGCGTGGTGTCGGGCCTGACCGCGGCCAACCTGCTCACGCTCGCGGTCGTGCTCGCGCTGCCGGTGCTCGCGCTGCCGGCGATCCTGCGCGGCGGAGTCGACCGCAACCTCGTCAACGCCGCCGTCGCCGGCCTGGTGGTGTTCGTGCTGCTGTTCGTCATCGGCGTCGTGCTGCTCTCCTCGGAGCGGCCGCTGCGCTGGGTCGGCCGGGTGGTGCAGCGGATCCGCAACCGCCTGCGCCGGCGCGCCGAGCCGCTGCAGCAGCTCCCCGATCGCCTGGTGCGCGAGCGCGACCGCATCGTCGGCACGCTCGGGCCGCGCTGGAAGCGCGCGCTGGCGGCTGCACTGGGGCGCTGGGCGTTCGACTTCGGCTGCCTGCTCGCGGCGCTGCGGGCGCTCGACGTGCATCCGCGGCTCGGGCTCGTGCTGCTCGCGTTCTGCGCGGCGCAGATCCTCGCGCAGATCCCGCTGACCCCGGGCGGGCTCGGGTTCGTCGAGGCCGGCCTCAGCGCGACGCTCACGCTCGCCGGCGTGGCGGCGGGCACGGCGGTGGTGGCCACCTTCGCCTACCGGCTGTTCGCCTACTGGCTGCAGCTGCCGCTCGGGTTGGTCGGGCTCGCGCTGCAGCGGCGGCCGGCGCAGCAGCACCGCGCGCAAATCACCCCCCCGGGGTGAGGACACACCTGCCGACGCACCGGACGATCGAGTGACCGCAACCGAGAGGAGCCCCATGAGCCACCTCGTCGCGATCGCGTACGACGATCTCGACACCGCCCAGCAGGTCGTCGGCAACATCGGTCAGGCGCAGGCCGCGCACGAGATCGAGCTCGACGACCTCGTCATCGTCGAGCGACGCGGGGACGGCAAGATCAAGCTGCATCAGCCGTCGCTGGCGGGCGCCGGCGCGGTCGGCGGCGCGCTCTGGGGCGGCCTGATCGGGCTGATCTTCCTGATGCCGCTGTTGGGCATGGCGATCGGGGCCGCCAGCGGCGCGGCCGCGGGCAAGCTGACCGACGCCGGCGTCGACGACAACTTCATGAAGGAGCTGGGCAGCCAGCTCACGCCGGGGAGCGCGGCGGTCATCGCCCTCGTCCGCCGGGTCACGCTGGACAAGGTGCTCGAGAACATCCGCATCCCGGGCCACATCATCCAGACGTCGCTCGACAACGAGGCCGAGGAGCGCCTCGCGGAGGCCCTCGCCGCGGCCGGCCGATGAGCGTCGCCGGCGCGGATGACGGCGGGTCCGCGCCCGCGCCCGAGCAGCGCCGGCGCGTCGAGATCTACATCCCGGCGCGCACGCTCCTGCAGCTGCTCGCGTTCGGCGTGCTCGTCGCGCTGGCGATCCTGTCGCTGGGCACGCTGCTCTCGATCTTCCTCGCCGCGGTCCTCGCGCTCGGGCTGGATCCGGTGGTCGCCGCGCTCGTCAAGCGCGGCTGGAAGCGCGGGCGCGCGTCGCTCGTCGTCTTCTTCGCGCTGTTCGTCTCGGTGTTCGTGCTCGTGCTCGTCTCCGCCGGGCCGGTGTGGGACGAGGTCAAGGACTTCATCCGCGAGCTGCCCGCCTACTGGGACGAGCTGACCCAGAAGCCCGGCTTCCAGGAGCTCATCAACACGGCCGGGGCCGACGACCAGATCCGCAAGCTCCTCAAGGACCTGGCTTCCGGCCTGCCGGACGCGGCGAACGCGCTGCTGGGCGCCGCCGGCGGCGTCTTCGGCTCGATCCTCTCGCTCGTCACGCTGACCTTCCTCGCGCTCTTCCTGCTGATGGAGCGCCCGACGATCACCAACTGGCTGTTCGGCTTCGCGCCTCCCGCCATCGAGCGGCGCTGGCGCCCGGTGCTCGAGGACTCGATCATGGCGGTGTCGTCGTCGCTGATCGGCAACGTCGCGATCTCGGTCGTCGCGGGCACGGTCGCCGGGGTCTCGGCCTGGTTGCTCGGCCTGCCGTTCCCGATCGTGCTCGCGGTGATCACCGGGCTGCTCGACCTGATCCCGCAGGTCGGGGCGACGGTCGCCGCGGTCATCCTGGTCGGCGTCGCGCTCACGGTCGGCACGTCGGAGGCGGTGATCATGCTGGTGATCCAGCTCGTCTACCAGCAGGTCGAGAACTACATCATCTACCCGATCGTCTACCGCCAGGCGGTCGAGCTGTCGCCGTTCACGACGATCGTCGCGGTGCTGGTGGCGGGCTCGCTCCTCGGTGTGGTCGGCGCCATCCTCGCCGTCCCGTTCGCCGCCATCATCAAGACCGTGCTGCGCGAGGCCGGCGCCCCGCGGCGGGACCGGATGGCGGCGCTGCGCGAGACTGGCTAGCGCTTCGAGAGCTGTTCCTCGAGGCGGGCGATCTGGGCGCTGAGGGCTTCGATCTGCTCGGCCCTGGCGAGGTTCTGCGACCGCGCGCGCTTCGCGGTCAGGATCGACACGACGATGCTGGTGATGAGCGGGATCATGCTGACGCCGGTGATCATCAGCACCGTCCCCACGATCCGGCCCTTGGGAGTGACCGGGACGATGTCGCCGTAGCCCACCGTCGTCACGGTCTCCACGGCCCACCAGAGCGAGAGCCCGAAGTCGTCGAACGTCTTCGGCTCCAGCAGCCGGACGAGCAGCGCGCCGGCGAACACGAGCACGAGGACGACAAGCGCGATCGTGCGGACGGCCCGCCAGACCGTCAGCCGCTCCATCCAGGTCTGCAGGCGCGGGCGGGTTGCCGCAAGTGGGGTGGGGGTATTCACGTTCTCGCCCACATGCACCCCCTGATCCCACCCCCAGATCCGAACGAGGCGGCCGGCTCCGACGCGCCCGCCCTCGAGCTCGCCCAGCCGACGGCATGGTTCCCCAACGGGCCGCCGACGCCGGACGCGCAGCGTCTCGCCGAGCTCGTCCTCGAGCACCGCCCGGGCGCGCTGCTGGTATTCGACACCCGCTAGTAGGGGCCGAGGCCGGGGCCGCCGACCGGCCGGGCCGCGGCCGCCCGCTGGAGCTCGCGGTCGGCGAGGTACTTCTCGTCGATCTCGTGGCTGGTCGGCTTGCGCGCGGCGAAGTAGATCATCGGGCCGATGATCGGCAGCACCAGGATCACCAGCATCCAGCCGACGATCCCGAAGCCGTGGTGCCGGTGGCTCGTGATCAGGTCCCACAGCGCGCAGCCCCACAGCAGGATGAACGGCGTCGCGAGCAGGATCAGGAAGAAGTCGCGAAGGAAGTCGGACACGGCGAGGACGGTCACTGAGGCTCCTTTCAGCCCGTTTCGACGGGTAGCTCGGCGGACTCGCCGCGGACCGGGGACTGCGCGGGCAACGGCCGTGCATCCAGCTCCATCACCACGCGGTAGAGAAGGGCGGCCGCGTCGCGGGGCTGCTCACCGTGCTCGGGTTCGCCGTCGCGTTCAGCCTG
>Ga0190270_10001010_pt1 | contig 12823 bp, 9 predicted proteins | sample Popmic320T_FD_133748 | JGI IMG/M metagenome (GOLD analysis project Ga0190270, IMG submission 133748) | Populus adjacent soil microbial communities from riparian zone of Weber River, Utah, USA - 320 T | ecosystem: Environmental > Terrestrial > Soil > Riparian zone | place: USA: Utah | collected... | reverse complement strand
GGTTGGCGGGCGTCCGTGTCGGGCAGCGCCCGCCTCGGCACCGACGACCCGATCTCGACCACGGTCGACGGGTTCCTCCGGGCGCTGCTGGCCGGAGGCGGAGACCCGTCGCGCTACCTCAGCCCGGGGTACAGCATCGTCTCCGCCGATCCCGCCCCCTTCCTCGGCCTGGAGGTCTCGGAGGTGACGGCGGACGAGCTGGACGACGGGCGGACGCGGGTGCTGGCCACGGCGGACGGCATCACGCCCGGGGGCTTCACGATGTCGGTGACCTACGAGGTGATGCTCGTGCCCGCCTCGGGGCGCTGGGAGGTCGTGCAGTTCTCGGGCGCGCCCGAGCTGGTGGCGAGGGCCGAGCCCGCCCCCGCACCCGCGGCCACCGAGGCCGGATGACGATCTCGCGACGGTGCGACGCCGGGCGCGCTCCGGCGTCGGCGGCGCTGCATCACCGGGACAACACAAGGAGGCAGAGCAAATGAACAACCTTCTCGAAGGGATCATGGGCGATGTCCGGTCGCTCCTCATCGGCGGCCTGATCCTCATGGCCATCGCCTTCGTGATCATGACCTGGGCCCGCACCCGATCGCTGGTGCCGACGCTCGGTGCCGTGGTCTTCGGCGTGATCGTGATCGCCGGCGTCACCAGGTACTCGTCGCTCCAGACCGAGACCGAGGGCGAGATCGACGACTACATCTCGACCGACAACTCACCGCTCCCCGGGACCGGCGGCTGAGCCGCACCGCCCGCCGCCGAGGACACGGTCGTGCCCACCGACGACGACGACGCGTACATCGAGTGCGCCACGTACACCCACGCCAGGCGCCATCCCATGGTGCTCGGCAACATCGGGGGCTGGACCCCGCCGTTCCAGCTGACGTTGGTGCAGACCGGCGTGCTGCTCACCGCCTTCGCCCTCGAGGCCAAGACGTATGACGCGTGGAGCGGTCTGCTGCCGCCCACGCTCACCGCGGTGCTCGCCATCGGACTGCCCTGCCTGCTCGCGTGGGCGGTGCGGAAGACGCGCATCGAGGGGCGCAGCCTCCCCCGGCTGGCGCTCGGCCTGGTCCAGTACGCCGCCGCACCCCGGCGGGGCGCGGTGAGCGGGCGGCGGTACCGTCAGGACCCGCCGTCGATGCCGCTGGGCGGCCCGGTCTACGTGGCGCCGGTCCGGAGGCGGCCGTGAGGCCCCCGGCGCGGGCCATCGTGGGCCACGTCGTCTGGTCGCACGACGGCTCGGCGTGGGCGGTGTGGAGCGTCAAGCCGTTTCCGCACGCCCACACCTCGGCCGCCGACAAGCTGTCGGTCCACTCGCGGCTGCGGAGCCTCCTCGTCAACCTGCCCGGCGAGTCGATGCTGCTGTCGATCTCGGAGAGGCTCGACCCGCTCGACGTCGTCGAGCGGATGGCCGAGGGCGTCGACCTCAACCGCTCGCCCGCCTGGGCCGCGGTGTGCGACAGCAGCGCCGGCTGGCTGGGCCAGGTCCCGCTCCGGCGCCGCCTGTTCTACCTGGCGGCCGAGCTGCCGCGGGCCCGGCGCCCGCTTCTCGACGCCCTGCGCGGCGCCGCCGCGGAGGTCGGAGCCTCGTTCGGCGTCGGCCCCGCCGCGGTCCCCGCCGCGGAGGTGCAGCAACGGCTCCGCCAGGCGCGCGAGCTGGAGGTCCGCCTCGCCCAGCACACGTCCGCCCGCCCGCTCACCGCGGGCGAGATCTGCTGGCTGTACGCCCGGTCGTTGCGGCGGGGAGTGGACGAGCCGCCCTTCGACGAGCGCTGGGAGCCTCCCGTGCCTCCGGGCTCGGTGGACGATCGGGGCGACGTCGCCGCGGTCGAGGCGGTCCGCTCGCGTGGCGTCCTCGCCCACCTGACCGACGCGGTCGTGACCGAAGGCGGGACGGCCGAGGACGAGGATCGCCCGCGCCACCGCCGCTACGTGCGCATCGACGGTGACGCCGGGACGACCTACCAGACGGTCGTGGCGATGGCCGACATGCCCCACCACTTCCGGTTCCCCGGCGGTGGGGGAGAGTGGCTGTACCACGCCGACAACGCCGGCTTTCCCGTCGACTGGTGCGTGCGCACGCGGTCGGTGGCCAACGCCGACGCGCAGACGAAGGTCCGCCGCAAGCACCGGGACCTCATCGGGCAGATCGAGGAGTACGACGGCGAGCTCACCGGTGCTCCGCCGCAGCTCGCGGAGGCGATCAGGGCCATCGACGACGAGCGCGGCGAGCTCGGGGCGAATCCCGGCGAGCCCGAGCTGCAGGCGACGGTCCTGATGTCGATCGCCGCCACCTCGCTCCCCGAGCTCGAGGACCGGGCGGGCGCCCTGGCCGCCATGTTCGAGCCCCACGAGTACGGCCTCGCCCGTCCCACCGGCGGCCAGACGGCGCTGCTGCGGTCGATGCTGCCCGGCACGCCGGCCGCCCCCGTGTGCCGCGACTACACGCAGTTCATGCTGGCCCGCGACCTCGCCGCGGGCAGCCCCTTCTGCGGCTCGGACGTCGGTGACCCCCGTGGCCTGCTGCTCGGCCTGTCGCTCGACGGTGGCGCGGGGACGCCCGTGCTGTTCGACCCCGCCTACGGCCCGCGCGTCAACGCCAGCCCGTCGTTGGCGGCCGTGGGCCGGCTCGGCTCGGGCAAGTCGTTCTTCCTCAAGCGCCTGTGCTGGGACACGGTTGCCCGGGGCGGGCAGGTGGTCACCATCGACCGCACGCAGAGCGGCGAGTACGTCCGCTTCGCCGCCGCCGCCCCCGGACGCACGCAGATCGTGCGCCTCGAAGCCGGGTCCGACGTCCGCCTCGACCCGCTGCGCAGCTTCACGGGCCACGAGCGCATCGCGGTCACGCTGGGCTTCCTGTCGCTGCTGGCCGGCTGCTCGGCGCACAGCGAGGAGGGGGCGGCACTCGCCGACGCCGTCGACGCGGTGGCCGCCCGGCCGGACGCGGGGCTGGGCGAGGTCGTCGACGAGCTGAGCCGCATGGGGGCCGACCCGACGAAGCCGGACGACGCGGCGCGGGGCCTGGCCCGCCGGTTGCTGCACTACCGCCGCTCCACCACCGGCGTGCTCGCCTTCGGCGACGGGCCGACCGTGTCGCTCGACGCCGACTTCATCGTGTTCTGGGCGCCGCACCTGGCGCTGCCGAGCCGCGAGACCCTGATGCACGAGCACAGCTCCCGCATGATGCTGCCCGAGCAGGTCATGGGGCAGGCGCTGCTCTACCTGGTGGCCGCGGTGGGACGGCGGGTCGTGTTCAGCGATCCGACCCGCTTCGGCGCCGCGCTGTACGACGAGGCGTGGGCGATCCTGGCGTCGCCCCACGGGCAGAACCTCCTGATCGAGGGCGTGCGCGACGGGCGCAAGCACAACGGCGCCATCTGGCTCGCCAGCCAGCATCCCAACGACTTCGCCATCAGCGAGCTCGAGGACCTGCTGGGGTCGCGCTTCGTGTTCCGCCAGGCGCACCGGGCGATCCCCTCCGCGCTCCGCTTCCTCGGCGTGGGGGACAGCGTCGACGCGGGCGTCACGCTCGAGCAGGGCCTCGGGACCGGCGTGTGCCTCTACCGCGACGTGCGCGACCGCGTCGGCCTCATCCAGGTGCTCCCGCCGGCGTTGCACGAGCTGGACTCGGTCTTCGACACCGCCCCCTCGGCCGGCGCCGATGCCGGCGCGGACGCCGACGTCGTCCCCGTCGACGACGACGAGGACGACGGGGTCGTCGCCGCGGCGGCGCTCGCCCCGGCGCGGGCCCCCATCGAGGCCGCCCCCGAACCGACCGACGAACCGGAGGAGGCGGACGCGGAGCCCGTGGCATCGGCGGTCATCACGCCCACCGACGTGCTGCCCCCGCCCGAGGCCGGCGACGACCCGTCCGAGTCGGCGGTGGTCGAGGCGCGACGACGGGCCCGGCGCAGGCGCCGCTCCCCGCTCGCCCAGGCCCTCGCCGAACAGGACCCGACGTGACCACCCGCCGCTCGGTCCTCCTGGTCGGTGTCCTGCTGGCTGCCGTCGGATTCCTCCTGGCGGCGGCGGTGAGCGCCGGCGCGCAGCCACAGCCCCAGCCGATACCGGGCCCGCCCACGGCGACGACGCAGCCGCAGGCCCCGCCGACGCCGAACCCACAGCCGGGTCCGCCGGTTCCACAGCCGGGGCCGCCCGCCAGCCCGGGAGCACAGGCGGGAACCGTGGGGATCGACTGCAGCAACTTCCAGTACCCGCTCGGATGGCTCGGCGACGCGTTCGCCTGGCTCAGCCCGGTGCTCCCGTCCGACAGCACGACCGTGCAGGTCGACGGCCGGGCGGAGTGGGAGTGGTGGCGCGAGGAGATCCGGCGCGAGTCGGCCGACGGCGAGAACGGGTGCGACCTCGCCGGGCAGCCGCCCCAGATCACCTGCGCGCAGTGGAGCGCCACGGGGGGGTACAAGACGTGGGGCCTCCTGCCCGACCAGTGCTGGGGCTCCTACCCCAGCGTCCTCTACGAGATGAACTGGGACGACGGCAACTGGTACGACGTCACCCAGTACGGCGAGCGGATCTCGGGGTGGATCACCGGGTTCTTCTTCCTGCTGGGCCGGATGGCCATCCAGGTCACGCTGTGGCTGTTGCACTGGGCGTACCGGTTCAACATCCGGGACTACTCCGACCTCGCCGAGGAGCTGAGCGACCGGTACGACCGCGAGATCGTGGGGGCGTGGGGCCTGCGCGAGATCGCGTGGTTCTTCCTCGTGATCTACGTCGGCTTCCTCGCCATCCGGCGCAGGGTCGGGGCCGCGGGTGGCGAGCTGCTGCTGTCGGTCGTGCTGCTGGGGCTCGCCACGGTGATGATCGCCCAGCCCTCGATGTACGTCGACAGCATCGCCGACAGCGTGGACCTCGCCTCGAACGACATGCTGGCCACCGCCCGGCCGCAGGAGGTCGACGATCCGGGCGGCGAGGAGCCCGAGGACGACGAGGAGGCGGACCTGCTGGCACAGGCGTGCTCGCGCTGGGGCGAGGGCCACGACCTCGACGCGATGCTCTGCCAGCTCCACGTCGAGTTCGTCGAGCGGCCGTACCTCTACCTGAACGTCGGGACCGAGCACCTGGAGGGCGGGTGCTTCACGGCCGTGCAGAACGTCCTGTCCACCGGGCGGGACGAGGACGGTTGGCCGGCGCGGTACATGGAGCGCGCCGGGTGCCCGCGCGAGGTGCTGGAGTGGAACAGGGGAGTCAGCGGCACGCGCATGATGAGCGCGTTGATGATGGTGCTGGTGGCGTTCATCGTCGCGACGTTCCTGGGGCTGCTCGCCTTCACCGTCCTCGTGGCGAAGTTCCTCATCGTGATGCTGTTCGCCCTGCTTCCCTTCGTGCTGATCGGCGCGGTGCTCCCCGGGTCGGGGCGGCGGATCGCGTGGTCGTGGGTGGCGACGATGGTCCAGTGCATCGTGATGGCCCTGGCGATGAGCGCCCTCCTGTCGCTCCTCATGCTCAGCCTGACCGAGCTCATCCGGCGCACCGACCAGGAGCTCGACATCCTCCAGCGGTGGGGCCTGATCATCCTGGTCGTGTGCGTGATCTCCTTCACCCGCAAGCGGATCATCGGGGGCGCGCAGAGCATCGCCAACCGCCTGGCCGACTCGATGACCCGGGTCTCCCCGGCGATGGCCAACTGGTCGGGCGGCGGTTCGGTGGGCCTCGACTTCGACCGGGCCGACCGCATCGTGCGGCGCACCGCCGTCGCCGGCGCCTACTCGGGGGCGGTCGGGGCCGCCTTCCTCGCCTCCGGGATCCACCGCCGGGCGGTCGAGCGGCGTGTCGCCCACCGCGCCCTCATGAACCAGGAGTACATGGAGCGCACCCGTGAAGGGGGCTTCGACGAGTGGCGGGTGGACGCCTATCGCTACGGGAACCGGGCGGCCGCCTCGGGTCCGGGCGGCGGCAAGCCGGGCGCCGGCGGCGGCGGCCCCCAGGACGGCGAGTGGCGGCAGCGGAACGAGACCCTGTTCCGGACCCGACGGCAGCAGCCCGTGAGCGGGTGGCGGCATCCGATCCAGTCCTTCAAGGGCGTCCGACACCGGAAGCGGACGCAGAAGCGGGCGAGGAAGGCGTCGGCCGAGTTCAACAAGTTCGGGCGGCGCGGCCGTCCCATGAACACGCTGCGGTACTACCAGAACCGTGGCTTCCCGTGAGCGCACTGGGTGCGCACCGGACCGCCCGCAGGACCGCCCGCCTCCTCGACCGGCACGTGCCGGGATACGAGAAGCGCAAGGCGCGACGGCGGCGTCGTCGCCGGCGGATCCTGAAGGTGGTCGTCGTCATCGCGGTGCTGTCCACGATCGTCCTCGCCCCGGCGCTGCTGGGGGCCGAGTCCGAGGACGATGCCGCCGCCCAGCAGCAGCTCGCCCTCGCGTCCTCGGTCTCGGTCTCCGACCTGCCATACGAGGACGCGTTCAACCAGACGCTGATCATCGGCGTGGACCCTCGCCTGGTGGCCGCGGTGGCGGCCGTGGTGTCCGACTTCGACCCGGCGCTCGGGTGTGCCACCAGCGCGGCCCGGCGGGGCATCATGCAACTGACCCCCGACCTCGCCGCGTCCTACGGCGTCGATCCGTGCTCACCCGAGGTCGCCATCGTGACCGGCGCCGCGCACCTCGTCACGCTCTACCGCGAGCACGGCGACTGGGCTGCTGCGCTCGAGGCGTACGGCGGTCGGGAGGTGCCGATCGTCCCTGTCGGCGGCTCAGGGCAGACCTTCGCGGCCGCGGTGCAGGCGCAGTGGGAGACGTACAAGGCCCAGTTCGGCGGCGCCGGCCCCGGCGTGCCGGTGGGGTCGGGCCCGGTCGCACCGAAGGGCGACACCTCGCCGTTCACCGAGGAGCCGGGTCTGCCACCGGTGACTCAGCGCATGCTCGCCGAGATCATCCCGATGTTCGGCCGCGGGTACGACACGTTCTGCTTCGGTCAGCGTGACGGGCCGAGCGACCACCCGTCGGGCCACGCCTGCGACTTCGTGATGTCCAGCCCGCTCGGCACGATGCCGACCCCCGAGTACCTGGCTCACGGGTGGGCGCTGTGCAACTACCTCATCGACAACGCCGACCGGCTGAGGGTGAAGTACGTGATCTGGCAGAAGCGGATCTGGGAGCTCGGGGAGTGGGACGACTATCGCCGCTACTCCAACGGGAACCTCACCGAGGACCACTACGACCACGTCCACCTGTCGCTCTATCGGTCGTGACCGGTGACGCCGCGCAACCCGGGTGCGGGGTGTGCATCCCGCGGGTGTGGACACATCGGATCCCGCCGGAACCGCCGACCTCGCCCGCCGACAGCAGCGGTTGCGAGCCGAGCTCGAGAACCAGGCCCGGACCGCGAAGCGAGCGCTCGCCGACTCGGCGGCGAAGGCGCGGACCGCGCTCGACCAACAGGCCAAGGACGCCAGGCAGAAGGCGGCGGCCCCGGCGGCTGCGACGCCGGCGCCGCGCTCGGCCGGTGCGTTCGGCGCGTCCGGAGACCTCGACGACAAGGCTCTCATCTGGATCATCCCGGTCGTGGCCCTCGCGTCCCTTCCGCTGGTGGTGGGCCACGTCGCCGCGCTCGTGGTCAACGGCGACGCGCCGTCCTACGCCCTGGTCGACGCCCCCGGCGTGCTCGGTCGGCTCATCGGCGAGCCGGGGGACCCGACCGGCGCGTGGGCGCCGGTGAACACCGGAGGAGCCGTGCCCGGCGCGGGCGCCTACTGGGCCACGTTCGCGATCGTCGCCGTGATCGTCGGCCTCGTGTCGCTGCTGGTGTGGGCGGCCGTGCGCCCACCCGCCAAGGCGGCGAGCGGTTGGGGCTCACCCGACGACCAGCGCGGCCTCTGGCTCGGCCGCAAGGAGGCCGGTCGGCTGCTGCTCGGGACGGCGGGGGGCCACCGGCTGGCCGTGCGCGAGCGGCACAGCGTGCTGGTCGTGGGGCCGGCGCACGCCGGCAAGACGACGGGAATGGTCGTGCCCGCCGTCGTGGAGTGGGAGGGCCCCGTGCTGGTGGCGGCGACCAAGGGCCACCTGGTGGACGACACGATCGGGTGGCGCAGCCGCCACGGGGACGTGCACGTCTACGACCCGGCTGCGACGACCCGCTACCACCGGTCGGGCTGGTCGCTCCTCGCCGACTGCGGCACCTGGAGCGGGGCGATCCGCACCGCCGCCGACCTCACGCTGGCGGCCCGGGCGGCGTCGAGCACCCACCGGCCCGCGGTGGATCCCGGCGGCGGCGACGCGTGGCGCAGCTCCCTGTCGATGGCGCTGGCGCCCTACCTGCTGGCGGCGGTGGCCGGCGGCAAGACCATCGGCCAGACCGCGGAGTGGATCCGCAACGAGGAGCGCGACGAGGTCCTCGACATCCTCGCCGGCATCGACCGCGACGCGGCCCGCACCCACAGGTCCACGTTCGCCCGCCCGGACACCGCCCGCTCGCAGTTCATCCACTCGATGCACGAGATCCTCAGCGTGTACGACGACCCGGTCGTGGCGGCGTCGATGGACCGCCACGACGTCGAACCCGCGGAGCTGCTCGACGGCGGGGCCAACACCCTGTACCTGACCACCCCCGAGACCGACCAGGAGCGGTTCCGCCCGCTGTGCGCCATGGTCGTGCGCCGTGTCATCGCGGCCGCCTACGAGATCTCGGCGCGCGCCTCCGCCCCGCTCGACCCCCCGCTGCTCGTGGTGCTCGACGACGTCACCGGCATCGCCCCCGTCTACGACCTGGCCGCCCTGGCCTCCACCGCCGCGGCCCGGGGCGTGCAGCTCGTGAGCGTGTTCCAGGACCGGGCCCAGATCGAGGGGCAGTACGGCGACGCCGCTGACCTGCTCGTCCGGAACCACGGGGCACGGGTCGTGCTCCCTGACGGCCGCGATCGGGGTCACGGCACCCTCGAGCCGCTCGTCGACCCGCAGCTCGTCCACGACCTCCACGAGAACGAGGCGGCCCTCATGTACGGCCCCAACCGGCCGCTCCGACTCGAGCTCCGGCCCTGGTACGAGAACCGGGAGCTCCGCAGGCGCGTGGAGACCCCCCAGGACGCGGTCCGCCCGGCCTACGACGACAACGTGGTCGCCCGGCTGGCACCGGCCGACCAGACCGCGGCCTGGCTGCGGCGCACCGGGGGTCGACCCCTCGTCCAGGTGGACGACCCGACGATCCCGATGGACCTCCACGATCCGTCCTTCGTCGACGTCTTCGGGTCGGCCGACGAGGACGACACCGGCCCGCTGGACATCCACCCGCCCTCCGACCGCCGTCACCGTCGCCGCTGACCCCGACGCCCGTGACTCCGATGCGGCGTCAACCGATCTCGAAGACGGCCGTGACCGGCAGGTGGTCGGAGATCGACGCGAAGCGGACGAAGTCCTCGGGCGGCGGCGTGTGGACGTCGAGGAACCGGACCCCGGCCGTTCCGTAGACGTAGTCGAGGCGCAGGGTGGGCGGCTCGACGGTGCCCGGCCGCCAGCCGCGCCAGTTCGTGGGCCACGGGTCGGGGCGGCGCTGGGGCCGCCCCGCCACGGTGGCGCCGGCCCCCGCCGGGTCGTCGTCGGGCGGGGCCTCGTCGTGCGCCGGCGCCGACCGCACGGCCCACCCGTCGTGCAGGCCCGCGGCCGCCAGCTGGCGGTGGACGGCCCCGTCGGGCCGCTCGTTCATGTCACCGGCGACGACCACGGGCCCGGTGGCGGCGGCGACGACCTCGAGCACGGTGGCGGTCTCCACCGCCCGCAAGCCGATCTGGCCGTGTGGGGTGAGGTGGACGTTGACCAGGGTCCAGGGCTCGGCCGTGCCGGGATCGATCCGGGCCACCTGCAGGATGCGCCGCCGCCAGCTCCACAGCTTCCAGCCGTGGGACAGGGCCCGCGTGCGGCCGCGGGCCTCGACCGTCACCCCGATGATCGCCATGCCCTCGGGCCAGGTGCGCACAGGCCAGTGCTTGAACCCCCAGAGATGGCTCTGGGCGCCCAGGGCGCGGGCGATGCGGCGGGCCTGGTGCCACTGGACCTCCTGCAGCGCGACCACGTCGGCGCCCTCGGCCCGCAGGTAGGCGGCGATCGCGAGGGTGTCGGGGTTGCCGCTGCCCTTCAGGTTCCACGAGACCAGCGTGGTCGGCACGGCGGGACCGTACCCGGGCCGGTGCGCACGGCCGGGGATCGTGGCGCGCGGGGCCGCCTACGATCGCCTCGGTGCCCGATACGACCAGCGCGCCGTTGCGCCGCGACCTCGTCCGCCGCCTGCGCGACGCCGGTCACCTCCGCGACGACCGGGTCGCCGCCGCGTTCGCGGCGGTGCCGCGCGAGCTGTTCCTGGCCGACCACGTCGAGCGCCACGGGCTCGACGTCGTCTACCGCGACGACGCCATCGTCACCCGCCGGGACGCGGCCACCGGCCGCCCCACGTCCTCGTCGTCCCAACCGGCGATCATGGCCCGGATGCTCGAGATGCTCGGCGTCGGCCCCGGCGACCGTGTGCTCGAGATCGGCGCGGGCACGGGCTACAACGCCGCCCTGCTCGCCCACCTCGTGGGCGACGGCGGCGCCGTCACCTCGGTCGAGCTCGACGCCGACGTGGCCGTCGACGCCCGTCGGGCGCTGCTGGCCGCCAAGTCGCCGGCCCGCGTCGAGGTGGGCGACGGCGCCGTCGGGTGGCAGGCGGCAGCCCCCGTCGACGCGGTGGTCGCCACCGCCAGCGTCGACCGCATCCCGCGGGCGTGGTTCGACCAGCTCCGGCCCGGGGGTCGGCTGGTGGTGCCCCTGCGCCTCAGCCCGGTCGTGTCCTGGCTCCAGGCGGTGGCGGCGTTCCGGAAGGTGCGGACGGGGTTCGACCCGGTCGCCGTCACGGGCGGCGGCTTCATGCCGCTGCGCACCCCCGACCACCGACCGACCCGCGGCGAGGCGGCACGGCTGGCGGTGGGGGAGGTGGCCGACGGCGGCCAGGGCCGATCCCACGTCGAGCTGACCGGCCCCGCCCTCGCCGGGCTCGACCGCGCCGGCCGCCAGCGGCTCGTGATGACCGCGCTCGGCTTCGCCCGCCGGGGGCCGGTGCCCCTCGGCGGCGGGAGCGCCCTCGGCCTGCTGGCCTACGTGGCGCTGGCCCTGCCCGAGGAGCGCCTCGTCGAGGTCGAGCGGGGCGGCGGCGACCGGTCGCTCGGCCACGCGGCGCTCGGCGTCGTCGACGCCGTCGACGGCAGCCTGGCCGCCCTCGTGCCCGAGGCCGCCGGGTCGCTGCGGCTCGACGCCTACGGAGGAACAGGGGCCGAGCGCAGCGTGCTCTCCGCGGTCGAGCGGTGGGAGCGGGCCGGCCGTCCGGGTGTGGCCGGGGCCCGGCTCACGGTGCGCTACGGCTCGGTGCGGCCCCACGGCTGGCACAGCGCCCGCCGCGGCGACCAGTGGATCGCCCTCGACTGGGCTCGAGAGCCGGCGCGTTAGCGGTCGTCCCCCTTCTGGCGTCCGTCCGTGCGCGATCGCGTCCTGAGAGACGCCAGAACGACCGGTGACCCTCTCGTACGCTGCCCGGCCATGGACCTCGCCGCCTTCCAGCAGCTCATGGCCGACACCTACGGCGAGCGGGACCGGGCGCGGGGCGTGCCCGCCACCGTGGCCTGGCTGACCGAGGAGCTGGGCGAGCTGGCGCAAGCCGTCCGCAAGGGCGACCGGGACGCCCAGGTCCACGAGGTCGGCGACGTGCTGGCGTGGCTGGCGTCGCTCGCCGGCCAGCTCGGCATCGGCCTCGACGAGGCCGCGGCCCGCTACGCCGGTGGCTGCCCGCGCTGCGGCGGGCTGCCCTGCTCCTGCCCCTGACCACGTCTGTCGTCTCCCACCGGGGTATCCCGCGGTGAGAGACGACAGGACGAGGGTCAGGAGCGGTCGACCAGCAGCTCCGCGATCTGCACCGCGTTGAGCGCGGCGCCCTTGCGCAGGTTGTCGTTCGACACGAACAGGCTCAGCCCGTGGTCGACCGTCGGGTCACGCCGGATACGGCCGACGTAGGCGGGGTCGCTGCCCGCGGCCATCAGCGGCGTGGGCACGTCGACGACGGCCACGCCGGGGGCCGCGGCCAGGATCTCGATCGCCCGCTCGGGCGGCAGGTCCCGGGCGAACTCGGCCGTGATGGCGAGCGAGTGCCCCGTGAACACCGGCACCCGCACGCACGTGCCCGCGACCCGCAGGTCGGGGAGGCCGAGGATCTTGCGGCTCTCGTCGCGGAGCTTCTGCTCCTCGTTGGTCTCGCCGCTGCCGTCGTCGACGATGCTGCCGGCGAGCGGCAGCACGTTGAAGGCGATGGGCGCGGCGAAGTTGTCGGGCTCGGGGAACTCGACCGCCCGCCCGTCGTAGGTCAGCTCGGCGGCCCGGTCGACCACCTTGCGCGCCTGCTCGTCGAGCTCGGCCGACCCGGACAGCCCGGCGCCGGAGGTGGCCTGGTAGGTGCTCAGGATCAGCCGCTCGAGGCCGGCCTCGCGGTGCAGCGGCCCGAGGACCGGCATCGCCGCCATCGTCGTGCAGTTCGGGTTGGCGACGATGCCCTTGGGGAGGTCGTCGAGCTCGTGGGGGTTGACCTCGGACACGACGAGCGGCACGTCGGGGTGCATGCGCCACGCCGACGAGTTGTCGATGACGGTGGCTCCGGCGGCGGCGACCTTCTCGGCGATGGCCCGCGAGGTCGTGGCGCCGGCGGAGAACAGCGCGATGTCGAGGCCCGACCAGTCGGCCGTCGCCGCGTCCTCGACCGGGACCTCGGCGCCGTGCCAGGGCAGGGTGCGCCCGGCCGACCGGGCGGAGGCGAAGAAGCGGATGTCGCCGACCGGGAACTCGCGCTCGGCGAG
>Ga0190270_10001009_pt1 | contig 12829 bp, 3 predicted proteins | sample Popmic320T_FD_133748 | JGI IMG/M metagenome (GOLD analysis project Ga0190270, IMG submission 133748) | Populus adjacent soil microbial communities from riparian zone of Weber River, Utah, USA - 320 T | ecosystem: Environmental > Terrestrial > Soil > Riparian zone | place: USA: Utah | collected... | reverse complement strand
TCGCCAACTTTGTCGCTTATGGCGGTTCCACCGGACTCGACAGTGACGACAACCAATCCCTTACGCGCGCGCCAGACATTTCCGGGAGCTTCACTAAACACGGACCAGCCACTGGTGGTGCGCGTCTGTTTAGTCCCGGGACTCAGTTCAACGGCTCGCCGTTTAGCGCTTGCGGACCGGCAATCGAGCGCGTTGAAGTCTCGCCCTCCTCAGCCACCATTGATACCGGGCAGCAACAACCATTCACCGCGCGCGCGTTTGACGCTAACAATAGCGAAGTCGCTGGTGTTCTCTTCTTCTGGCAGGCAAGCAACATGGCGGTCGCGACCATAGATCAAAATGGCCTGGCGACCGGATTAAGGGTAGGTTCGACTCAAATACGCGCGACGGGCCGAGGTACGCAATCATCGCCGGCTACCTTAGTTGTGAACCAGGCGCCACCCGACCTCTCGATCACTAAGACAGTTTCACCAGGTCCTGTCTTCATCGGTTCCAACCTCATTTATTCAATTGTTGTTACTAACAACGGTGCGGTCGCAGCGCAGTCTGTTGTCGTTACGGATAACCTCCCAGCAGGCTTGAGTTTTGTTTCCTGCTCCGCAACCAGCGGTGGGGTTTGCGCCGGCACAGACAACAATCGCACGGTAACTTTCGCCTCCATCGCAAGCGGCGCTACTCGGACGATCACCTTAGTCGCAAGAGCGCATGGTCCTGCCGGCACCATCTCAAATACCGCGACCGTCAGCGCATCGACGCCCGATCCCAACCTGAGCAACAACTCAGCCAGCGCGAGTACCCTCGCGCAGGAGCCGCCGCCGTCGCTCACACTCAACGACATCACCGCCAATGAAGGCAATTCGGGCTCGACGATATTTACCTTTACCGTTAGTTTGTCTTCGCCTGCTCCGGCAAACGTCAGCTTCGATATCAGTACGCAGGACCACTCTGCGACCGTCGACGGCAACGACTACGTAGCGCGCGCGCTAACGGCGCGGACGATTCCGGCGGGCCAACAAACATACTCATTCGATGTAACGGTAAACGGCGATCTGAATGTCGAACCCGCGGAAACGTTCTTTGTGAATGTGAAAAATGTCAGCGGCGCAATCCTTACCGACGGCCAGGGTCGCGGTACGATTGAAAACGACGACACAGCTAATCTGGTAATCAGCCAGTCATTTGCCGGCGGTGGCAATGCGGGTGCGCCGTTCTCCAACGACTTCGTCGAAATCTTTAATCGCGGAAACACAACCGTTGATTTCGCTACAACGCCTTATTCCATTCAATACGCGGGCGCCACCGCAAACTTTGGCTCGAACAAAGTTGATCTGAATTCCGGTAGCATCCTTCCCGGCCGTTACTTCCTGGTCCAACTTTCGGGCGGCGTTGTCGGATCTCCATTGCCGACTCCGGACGACATTGGCGGCATCGTTATGGCCGCAACGGCCGGCAAGGTTGCCCTCGTCGCGGGGACTACCTCGCTCAGTGGCACGGGCTGTCCTCTGGCCGCCACAGTGGCAGACTTCATCGGCTACGGCGCAACCGCAAGCTGCTTTGAAGTTCCTGGACCCGCGCCGGCGCCAAGCGCTACTACAGCAGATTTCCGTAAGGCCGGAGGCTGCACTGACACGAACGACAATGCGGCAGACTTTTTTGCGCACGCTCCCGCTCCACGCAACAGCGCTTCGCCGTTGAACGATTGCTCAGGCCCGCCTCCTAATCTCACCATCAACGGCGTTACGGCCACCGAAGGCAATAGCGGTTCTAAGATATTTACTTTTACGGTTAGTTTGTCGGCGCCGGCGCAGGGTATTGATGTCATGTTTGACATTGCCACACAGGACAACACGGCCACCACCGCCGACCACGATTATGTTGCGCGTAGTTTGACGAGCCAGATCTTGCTTCCGGGCCAGCAGACCTGCAGCTTCGACGTCGTGGTCAACGGCGACGCTGCGTTTGAGCCCAATGAGAATTTCTTCGTGAACGTGACGAACGTAACCGGCGCCACGGTGACGGATGGTCAGGCGGTTGGAACGATTGAAAACGACGATGAACCCAGTCTTTCGATCAACGATGTAATACTTGCTGAAGGCGACACCGGCACAAAGGTCTTTAACTTCACCGTCAGCTTGTCTGCGCCGGTAGCCTCAGTGGTAGTTTTTGATATCAACACGCTGGACAATACGGCCAGGGTGGCTGATGGCGATTACGTGGCCCAAGCCCTGGTTGGTCAAACGATTCCCGCAGGACAAACAACCTATAACTTCGGCGTTGAAGTGAATGGCGACTTGAAGATCGAGGCTAACGAGAGCTTCTTCGTCAACCTCAGTAATGTCTCAGGCGTGCCGGTCGCCGATGGCCAGGGTGCCGGTAACATCCAAAATGACGACACTGCTGCGCTGAGCGTTAGCGATGTGTCTATGAAGGAAGGCAACAGCGGCCCCACCACCTTCACTTTCAACATCACCTCATCATTGCCGGCGCCGGTTGGAGGCGTAACCTTCAACATTGCCACTCAAGACGGGACTGCAACTGCCTTGGGCGGTGACTACGTCGCCAGGAGTTTGACCAATCAGACAATTCCAGCCGGCCAGAGCACTTACACTTTCGAGATCACAGTCAACGGCGACCTGCTGGTCGAACCAAACGAATCGTTCTTCGTCAACATCACCAATGTTGCGAACGCGACCACGCTGGATGGCTGGGGCAGCGGCACGATTGAAAACGAGGACACAGCCAATCTGGTGATCAGCCAGTTGTACACCGCAGGCGGTAACGCTGGAGCGCCATTCGCTAATGACTTCGTTGAGATTCTCAATCGCGGCAACACTACCGTTAACTTCGCTACCACGCGCTATTCGATTCAATATGCCGGAGCGACTGCAAATTTCGGGTCCAACAGGGTTGACCTTACTTCAGGCACAATACTGCCCGGCCAGTATTTCCTGGTCCAACTGTCGGGTGGAATAAACGGGTTAGCACTGCCTCCGCCCGACGCCAAGGGCAGCATCGTCATGGCGACCACCGCCGGCAAGGTCGCCCTGGTAGTCGGCGCCACTTCCCTCCCCGTTTCCACTTGTCCGGGTGACAATGACGAACCCCCATTCAATCCTGGCAATTTGGCTATCGCGGACTTCATTGGCTATGGCGCGACCGCAAGTTGTTTTGAAGGTAAAGATGGACCAGCCCCCGCGCCCGGCGCCACCGCTTCAGACTTCCGTCGCAACGGCGGCTGCACTGACACCAACGACAACGAAGCTGATTTCTTCTTGCACGCGCCCGCGCCGCGTAACAGCAGCTCACCACTTAACGTCTGCACGCCTGGCCCAACTCCGGCGCTTTCGATTGACGACGTTATTGCGACCGAAGGCAACGAGGGAACAAAGATATTTTCCTTTATTGTCAGCCTATCAAGCCCGGCGCCGTCTACCGACGTCACGTTTGACATTGCCACCCAGGACTTGACCGCTACGACAGCAAATAACGATTACGTCGCTCGACAGCTAACGAAACAAATTATTCCGGCCGGCCACCAGACCTACCGTTTCGACGTAGTGGTCAACGGCGATGTGGCCGCGGAGCCGGACGAAGCTTTCGCGGTTGACCTGAGCAACCTAACAGGCGCAGTGATAATTGGTGATCGAGCGGCTAACGATGCGCGTGGGGTCGGAACGATCGGAAACGACGATTTGCCCAGCCTCTCGATCAACGACATCTCGCTTGCCGAAGGCGATAGTGGTACGACGACCTTCAATTTCACCCTCAGCCTCTCAGCGCCTGCCCCTGAGAAGGGTGTCTCTTTTGATATAGGCACAGCCAACGGCTCCGCCGTCACCGCGGACGACGATTATGTAAGCCAGTCTCTTGGCAGCCGGCAAATAGGCTTTGGGCAACAGACGTTTACTTTTTCTGTGCTGGTCAATGGTGACTTGACGATCGAGCCTAATGAGACCTTCCTGGTGAACGTAAGTAACGTTGGAGGAGCATCAGTGTCTGATTTTCAGGCTATGGGAACTATCCTGAACGACGACAGTCCGGTGCTGAGTGTCAACGACGTTGCGGTCACTGAAGGCAACAGCGGAACTACCACAGCATCCTTCACCGTGACATCTTCGAGGCCTGCACCCGCGGGAGGTATCACCTTCAACATTTCGACGCACGATGACACTGCAACAGCCTCGAGCGAGGATTACGTTTCGAAAACTCTTACGAACCAGACTATTCCCGCAGGCTCCGCGGCCTACACCTTCGACGTCACAACAAACGGCGACACCCTGGTCGAATCAGACGAAACCTTCCTGGTAAAGCTTACCGCGGTTTCCGGCGCCACCATCTCCGACGATACAGGCCTGGGCACAATTCAAAACGACGACACACCGAATATTGTTGTTAGTCAGTTATACGGCGGTGGGGGAAATGCGGGCGCCGTTTTCAAGAACGACTTTATCGAAGTCTTCAATCGAGGCGCCACGACGATTAACCTTGCCGGCTGGTCTGTTCAGTACACCTCGGCCACCGGCTCAACCTGGTCCGTTACGCCCCTCTGTTCAACTGCAACGTGTTTGCTGCTGCCCGGACAATACTTTCTCGTGGAAGAAGACCAGGGGAGTGGCGGAACTACCAACCTCCCGACTCCCGATGCGACGGGAACGATTGCGATGACCGCCGGCGCGGGCAAAGTCGCGGTCGTGTCCAGCGCTACAGCGCTTTCCGGGACCTGTCCCTCGAGCGCGAATATTTTGGACCTCGTCGGCTACGGCGCGACCGCCTCCTGTTTCGAAGGCAGTCCGGCGCCGGCGCCGAGCAATACTCTGGCCGCGCTAAGGAAAGGCGGCGGGTGTGTCGATACGGCAAACAATGCTGCTGATTTATTTACCCATTCCGCGAGTCCACGCAGCAGCGCTTATCCAATAAACGCTTGCTCTGGACAGACTGTCGACTTAACGATCAATGATGTGACGGTTATGGAAACAGATGCAGAGGTCGTGGCGGCAACATTCACAGTCACGCTTCACGGCTCGACCGGTTCGACTGTCACTGTGGATTACAGCACGTCCGATGTTACCGCGGTCGCGCCCTCGGATTACCAGGCAATCACATCGACCCAGCTTGTATTTATTCCGGGCGACGTAACAAAGACGGTTACTGTCCACCTCAATGGCGATACACTTGATGAGCCTAATGAAACCTTCTTTGTAAATCTGTCGAACGCCACTAACGCAGCTATACTCGACAATCAGGGTCAGGGAACGATTACAGACAACGATGTTCCTCCGGCGCTGTCGCTTAACGATGTTTCGCAGAATGAAACTAATGGGGTAACCACCTTGGCCTTTACAGTTCACCTGTCAGCGCCCGCGTTAACGGGTGGGGTGAGCTTTGACATCGCCACCGCTGACGGGACAGCGCAGGACGACAACCCGGCTTCCGAGGATAACGACTATGTGGGCCAGGCCCTTACCGGCGTCACGATTCCGGCTGGAAGTCAGGACTACGTGTTTAATGTAACCGTCAATGGCGACGTGCTTAACGAGCAGAACGAAACATTCTTCGTAACCGTGTCGAATGTTTCAGGCGCGATTATCGGCGACGCACAGGGACTTGCCACGATTCAGAATGACGACAGCCCGATGCTGAACATCAACGATGTCACACAAGCCGAAGGGAATGCCGGCGCCTCAATCTTCAACTTTACCGTGACCTCGACGTTGCCGGCTCCGACGGGCGGGATTAGCTTTCAAATAAACACCATCGACGGAACCGCGCAGGACGATAACCCTGTGTCCGAAGACGACGATTATGTGCCGCAGGTCGGTGCAGTTTTCACCATTCCTGACGGCCAGACGTTTGTAACAGTGCCAGTGACCGTCAACGGTGACATCTTGGTAGAGGCGAACGAGACGTTTACGGTGAACATTTCGAATATTTCGGGCGCGTCTCCGGGAGATTCGCAAGGCTTCGGAACAATTCACAACGACGACAAACCGGACCTCGTCATTTCTCAGATCTATCCCGGTGGAAACAACGCCGGCGCGACATATCGAAACGATTTTATCGAGATATTCAATCGGGGAACCACGACTGTAGACTTTGCCATAACGCCTTACTCGGTTCAGTACGCTGGCGCGACGGCTGCTTTCGCATCGGCAAAGACCGATCTCATTAGTGGTTCGATCGCTCCGGGACAGTATTTCCTGATTCAGGAAGCTGGGGGCACGACGAATGGTTCAGCGCTGCCCACGCCGGATGCGACCGGCACTATCGCAATGGCGACAACTGGTGGCAAAGTAGCACTCGTCATCGAAACAGCATTTGTTAGTGCCGTCACCTGTCCGGGCGACGATGCCGTGCCCCCCGCAAACCCAAGGGGCAATAATATTGTTGACTTCGTGGGCTATGCTAGCGGCGCCAACTGTTTTGAAGGTTCAGGCTCCGCGCCGTTTTCTACAAGCACGGCTGGCGGGCTTGACCCGGACGCTAGATCAGTAATACGAACGGTCAGTTGCAACGATACCAATAACAATTCAGGAGACTTTACTAACCCGACAACTGCTCCAACGGCTCGCAACACGGCAACAACATCGACTCCATGCCCATAATAAAAACCCGCACCCATCTAAGAATCGTCTTGAGTCTACTGGCTCTTTGTTCTTTAGCGCCTGCTGCCTACCCGCAAAGATCAGATCGAACCCGACTCGCCAATGACGTGCGCACCGAGTTTCTCCACGCCTGGAATGGTTACAAGAAATACGCCTGGAGCCATGACGATCTGAAGCCTCTCAGCAAGACGCATCACGATTGGTATCCGCAGCCGCTTTTGATGACGCCCGTCGATTCGCTCGACACGATGATTCTGATGGATCTGAAAGACGAAGCCGCCAGCACACGTGAATACATCGTCAAGAACCTCTCTTTCGACAAAGACATCGAGGTCCAGAATTTCGAAATTACGATCCGGCTGCTCGGTGGTCTGCTTTCCGGTTATCAAATGACAGGCGACAAACGCCTGCTGGCCCTCGCCGAAGATTTAGGTAACAGGCTGCTGCCTGTTTTTGAATCGCCAACGGGAATTCCCTACCGCTATGTGAATCTAAAAACCGGAAAGGTCCGCGGCGAAAAGACGAACCCCGCCGAAGCGGGGACTCTGCTCATCGAATTCGGCACGCTCGCAAAACTAACGCGCCGGTCCGTCTTCTATGACAAGGCCAAACGCGCGTTGGTCGAAACTTACAAGCGGCGTTCTCCAATCGGTTTAGTTGGCACGTGGATCAACATCGAGACCGGCGAATGGACCAACACCGACAGCCACATCAGCGGCGCCATCGACAGTTACTACGAATACCTTTTGAAGTGTTGGTTGCTATTTGACGACAAGGACTGTCGTCGCATGTGGGTGGAGAGTATCGACGCAATTAATAAATACCTGGCCGATGAAGTTGAGCGCGAGGGTGGCGGTTTGGAGCTGTGGTACGGACACGCCGATATGAACACAGGCAAACGCACCGCAACAACTTATGGAGCGCTTGACGCTTTCTTCCCTGCAGTCCTCATCCTTTCGCGCGATAGCGTTCGTGCGCGTCGCCTGCAGGAATCCTCCATGAAAATGTGGAAACTTCATGGGATCGAGCCCGAGGAACTTGACTACAAAACAATGAAGGTCGTGCATCCGGGATACCCTCTGCGGCCGGAGATTGTTGAATCGACCTACTATCTTTATCACTTCACCAAAGACGCGCGTTATCTGACTATGGGCGAAACACTCTTCCAGGATTTCGTCTCACATTGCAGAACCGAGGACGCCTACGCTGCCCTGAAGAGTGTCGTAACTAAAGAGAAGTCTGATTCAATGCAAAGCTTCCTCTTCGCGGAAACATTCAAGTACTTCTATCTTCTCTTCGCTCCTCCTGAGACGTTGGACTTCGACAAAGTCGTTTTCAACACCGAAGCACATCCAATTCGCAAAACGTGGTAGACCTCCAGCCATATAGCCCCTCCGCTGCATAGTCAGCCTCAGCGGCTATGCCGCCTTCCGTGCGGTAAGGCTGTGCCGGCTGTGCCTTACCGGCGGTACTCACCTAGTCTCCAGAGGCTATGCCTCCGAGGCGCAGCCTCAAAGATGAAAGAACGCGACGGAAAGGCAGAGCCTTTCCGCACGGAAGGCGGCAAAGCCGCAGGAAGCTTTTGAGGAGCGACCCTAATCAACCTGCCCTAGCGCGCACGCTCTCCTCCCGCGAATCAAGAGCGTTTACTGCATCTTCCGTGGTAACGATGGAATTGAGATCAATGGTTTCACCAGTGAACGTCTTTACGCGGTCAGCGCCGGCGGCGACCATGTGCCGCTGCAAATCTGAAAGAAGTTGAGCGCCGCAACCGTGAAATGGCGGCGGCGGATTTGGTTTGAAGTTGGGACGATCATCGCGCGCTGTCGTGCGCTGGAGTGCCTCGCTTAGATCTTTCGCATGTCGATCGCGCTCTGTGAGATGTTGTCCGTCCAACCAGCGCTTAGAAACTGTCTTAATAATCGAAGTGTGATCGAAGACGGTCTTGCATACAGTTCCCTGTTCGATCCAGGGAGAAACCAGCACCGCAGGCACGCGCACGCCGTAGCGTTTGAAATCAAACCCGCTAAACCCGGGTTGTCCCGGCTGAATTATTCCGTCGTCTGGCGGAGGCGCGGCCGGCGGAGGCGTGGGTACGTGATCATAGCAACCACCATGCTCGTCAAACGTGATAACGAACAACGTGCTGTTCCAATCCGGACTTTCCAAGAGCGCCTTATAGATCGTGTAGATCAGATGCTCACCGTAAAGAACATTCGTGGCGGTGCCGGTTGCGGTGATGGCGAAAGCCGGGTGCATGTCGTTTTCCGGTCCATACTTTCTGCTGCATAGCATGTTTGGTTCGATAAAGGTGTAGCTGGGCAAGCCCCCTTTCTTCTTCGCGTCCTCCAGGAACTGGGCCATCGGAGAGAAGTGACGGTTAAGAGGAACGTATTCCCAGAGCTTGTCCTGGGTCATCAACGCATTGCACAACAGAAATGCGCTTCCATAGTAGATTCGCCAGTCAATCTGCGCTTGCGACAGCAGGTTGTAGATCGTGTCCGTTTTGTTCAGAAGGTAGCCGATGTCCCAGGGATGTGGTCCGGTTTTCCAGCCGTTGACGACATACCCCGAAGACGTGGCGGCATGCACAAACGAGCGGTTCGGAAAGGTCTGGGTAGGAACCGAGCTGAACCAGTGATCGCAAACGGCATACGCGTTGGCGAGTCCGTTGATGACCGGCAGACTCTCAGGAGTAAAGCAGTTCATGATCACGCCCGGATCAGTATCCATCGGGCTATTACCACGAAACAGCGCCGAGAGTATTCGGCTACAGCCTTTCTTCGTGGCGCCGGCTGCTGCGATCGCCGCGGCATAATCGATCACGAATCCATCCATGCTCGGCGGCGTCGTCTTGTTTGGAATCGGGTTGGGATGCGAGTGGTCGTTATACATCTGCGCGTAAACAGAAACGTAAGGCTCGTTCGGGTCCGGAAAAGGATCAATCATCGACGTGCCTTTGCCGACGCAGACCTCGCCGCCGCCTGGTCGCGGGTTGCACAATCGCTTTCCGGAAACTCCTTCGAACGTTTGCCCGCGCGGCACTTTGTCGAAGGGCGATTTGTTCTCGGGGTCGTAAAGCCAGCCGAGCACGTTATCAAACGATCGGTTCTCAAGCATTAACACAACGATGTGATCTATTCGGTTGAGGGCATTTTCAGAAGTTGACATGACGTGTTCCTTAAGTGAGCGGTTGAGATTTGAAGGCTAAAAGAACCAGCCCATGTTTCGAGGAGTCTCGTTTACTACTTTGTGCGTCTGACTGCAAGCGTAATTAGAAACAGGCACACCGTTTAGAACGCGGGCTTGTCCGCCGGGACGTCTGTAGCGAACGGACGTGGGCGCACAAGTGCGCCGTCTAAACGACACGTGGGGTTACTGAAATTTTTGCTAGAGCTACCGTCGGGCATTCCTTTCGGAACGACTTGCTCACGAGGATTTGACACCCTAGACTCTCGCGCATGCATTCGATCGCCGACGCTCTCACATCGTTGCACCGGCACTTCGGTTTCGATGAGTTCCGCGAAGGTCAGCGGGAAGTCATCACTGCAATTCTTGAAGGCAAAGATGCTGTGGTGGTGATGCCCACCGGCAGCGGCAAGTCGCTCTGTTATCAGCTTCCGGCAATGATGCTCGACGGCGCTACAGTGGTTGTTTCGCCACTCATCGCATTGATGAAGGATCAGGTCGATGCACTAAAGGCGCGCGGCCTGCCGGCGACTTTCATAAATAGCTCCATCGACGAGCGGGAACAGCGGGTCCGCATTGATGCCTTGAGGGCCGGTCAGTTTAAGCTGGTCTATGTTGCGCCGGAACGATTTCGCAGCAGCCGCTTCCTCGATGCACTTCAGTCGATCAATGTTTCACTCTTCGCGGTTGACGAGGCGCATTGCATCTCAACCTGGGGACACGACTTTCGTCCTGACTACCTGCGTTTGAAGTCTGTAAGCCAGTCGCTGCATGCCCGCCAAACTCTCGCGCTCACCGCGACGGCCACGCCTTACGTTCGTTCAGACATCGTCCAACAACTGGGTCTTACTAAACCTCAAACATTCGTCAGCGGCTTCGACAGGCCCAACCTGACTATCGATGTAGTGCACACGGAAAAGGAACGCGAGAAGGTGGCGCGCATCAAGCGCCTGGCGAAGACGCATGACGGCTCGGGAATCATTTACGCTTCGACTCGCAAAGCAGTTGAGCAGGTAGCCATTGAATTGCGGGAGCAGGGTTTGCTCGTGACCGCCTATCACGCGGGCATGGGAGATGCAGTCCGCGTCAAGGCACAGGAAGAGTTCATGACCGGACGCACGCAAATGATTGTGGCCACTAACGCGTTTGGCATGGGCATCGACAAGCCTGACATACGGTTCGTCGCTCATTACCAGATGCCCGGCTCGATTGAAGCCTATTACCAGGAGATTGGTCGCGCGGGCCGCGATGGTCTGCCGTCTACCTGCGTTCTGCTGTTCAACTATGCCGATAAGAACACACACGACTTTTTTATCGAAGGCTCGTATCCCTCTAACGAAATCATCCATGACGTTTACGACGCGCTAATCGCAACGGGACAAAAGCGGATCGAATTGTCGGCCTCGGAGTTAGCCAAGCGTGCCGGCGCACGCAATGATATGGCCGTCCAGTCAGCGCTTTACCTTCTTGAGCGAGCCGGGCACATCGCACGTGTGGCCCACACATCCCAGGCCGCAGGCTCTCCCGCCGGCCCAAATGCCCCTCCGCCCTGGGCTGCATCGTCCCCCGAGGAACAAAGCCCGAGAAACTCTTTCCGCCGGGCTCGCAGCATCATCATGCTCGATGCCGGGCCGGGGACGAAGCTTCGCGTCAACCCCGCCGACGTCGAGCGCCGGGCTGCGCTCGAGCGCCGAAAGCTTCGCGAGATGATCGAATTTTGCTACACCGAATACTGCTATCGCGCCAGCATACTGGACTACTTCGGCGATCCGCAACACGCACGAAACTGTGGCTCCTGCGGAAACTGCTCGCCAACGTCGGCTGCCAGAAGTCCATTGACCAGTGAAGAAATTTTAGACGACTCACCTCGTTCAGGACGGACGCGCGGCAAACGCGCGCTCATCAGCGAACCGATTGCTCCTCGGATCTTGACTAGTGACGAAACGGAACGCGTGCGAAAGATCCTGGCGTGCGCTGCGCGAATGAAGGGGCGGTTTGGTAAAAGCGTTCTGGCGTCAACGCTGCGTGGCTCAGCGGCGAAAAACGTGATGCAGGCGCACCTGAATGAATTGTCTACCTACGGTTTGTTGAAAGGGATGCCTCACGACGACATCATGCTCTTCGTCGAAGCGCTCTGCAGTGCCGGTTGTTTGCAGGTAAGCAAGGGTGAGTACCCAACTGTTTCAATCACCGAACTAGGCAATCGCGTGATGCGCGAACAGGAGCGTGTCGAACTGGCGATTCCGGAAGATGGCCACGCGCTTAGGGGCGATGAAGAAGGTCCACCACCGAAGACGGCGTTTCAAACTTTGGCACTGCATCGTCAGGGACTTTCTGTAGCTGAGATTGCTGCGCAACGCGGATTGGTGGCGAATACCATTGAGAGTCATCTGGAGGAGTGCTTAAGGGCGGGGATGCCGGTAGATGTTTCGCGACTCGTGCCGCCCGAGGCGCGTAAACAGATCGAGAACGCGATCGACGAACATGGGACAGAGAAACTCAAACCAATACGCGAGTTGCTGCCGGAAAGTATCACATACAACCAGATTCGGTTTGTCGTCGCGGAACGGGTGAGAACTAAGAAGCCAGATGAATAATGACGACGGCGGCGGCGGAGTGATTTTTCAACCCGGAGGGTTGCCAGAAAGTAGCCGGTGGTCGCAGTGTAGCGAAGACCACCGGCTACTTTCTCGCACGCCTTCAGCGTGAAAGGCAGAATATTCCTGGATTACCTAACTACGCCGCCTTCAGGGCTTGAAGCGCTCGCATAAAGCCGCTTCGGCATGCGTCCGGCCAGATAGGCAAGCCGGCCAGCTTCGATCGCGAGTTTCATTGCTTCCGCCATCTTCGCGGGATCGCCCGATTCGGCGATCGCCGTATTCATCAACACCGCGTCTGCTCCCAACTCCATCGCAATCGCTGCATCGCTCGCGGTGCCGACGCCCGCATCAACAATGATCGTGGCGTTGGGAAGTTGTTCGCGCATTATTCGCAGGTTCGACGGGTTCTGCACGCCCATGCCCGAACCGATCGGGGCG
>Ga0190270_10001007_pt1 | contig 12848 bp, 3 predicted proteins | sample Popmic320T_FD_133748 | JGI IMG/M metagenome (GOLD analysis project Ga0190270, IMG submission 133748) | Populus adjacent soil microbial communities from riparian zone of Weber River, Utah, USA - 320 T | ecosystem: Environmental > Terrestrial > Soil > Riparian zone | place: USA: Utah | collected... | reverse complement strand
TTCGCCAAATCCGCGGGGCTCGTGGGCAAGCATCACGTGGAACTCCCGGTCGGTCACTACACCGCCGCTATCATGATTCCGGTCATCCTCCAGCAAGTCGTGGATATCGTGACGGGCACCGTGAGACCAGAGGCCCATCCTGGCAAACCGGAACCGGTGAAGCCAAAAGATTGACAAGTTCCCGCCGGCTCCGGCATTCTTGCAGGGGCAGTACATCCCGCTGCCTTCCTCCCATGAACTCATCCCGCCTTCTCCGCCGTTGTCTTCGCGCCTCCTTCACCGTCCTGCTCCTGACTTCCTCGTACGCCCAGGAGGATGATTTCAACGATGGCAATGAGACCGGATGGACGCGATTCGCGCCGCTGGCTCCGCTGGGAGGCACGAGTTTTTCAGTCACAGGCGGCGCTTACCGGATGGCGTGCAATCCGTCGCAGAATCCCCTAACCCAGGGTCCGGCCCGCTGCGGTGCGCTGCGGCTGGACCGCATCTACAGTAATTTTCTCGTCATGGTGGACATCGTGGACTTCGATCCCGCGGAGGATGCGGCGGTGGGCATTCTGGCCCGCATTCAGCCCAATGCCGGGGCGGGCGCGGTGAATGGCTATGCGTTTACTTTCCAGGTGCAGGACCAGGACGTGCAAATCAGCCGGGTGACTGGTGAGGCTCCCACCGCTTTGGCAGGCTCGCCGGCAGTCTCGTCGCCGCTGGTGCCGGGCGGCAACTACCGCATGGTGTTCTTCGGCCTTGGCGATTATCTGGAGGGCCGCATTTACGACATGGCCAATCCGGGCGTGCCTCTGGTCACCAACTCGGCGACGGACGCGACCTATACCCAGGGAACGTGCGGCATCGTCGTCTTCAGCGACACCAATACCCGGACCTCCGGCGCCTTCGACAATTACAGCGCCAGTGACGGCACCCGGCCCGCTCCCGACATCGCCATGGGGGACGGCGTCGTTCGGGTATCGTGGCCTGCCGCCGCCTATCTCGCTCACGATCTGCATCTCAGCAGCGACCTCGTCGAATGGATCCGCGCCACGGAGCTGATCTATGAAGACGGCCGCGCGGTGTTCACTGATCCCGTCAACCCCGGGATGCCCCGGAAGTTCTTCCGCCTGAAGCTCGGGCCGTGAGGCACCGTGATCTCCTGTCCTGACCCCACTCAGATAGAGCCGTTGGAGTCCCGCCTTCAGGCGGAATCATCAACCCCGACACTCAACCCGGGCCGTCTCCCACAGATGCTCATGCATTGATTCCGCCCGAAGGCGGGACTCCAACTACGGCCCAACGGTGACGAGAAGGCGAATGAAGATCCGCTGACCGACAGCGATAGAGACCGGGCCGCGATAGCGGAGGGTGACGGTCCCGTCGGAATTGGGGGAGGCGCTGTGTTGTGTCAGGCCGCCGGACCATGAGCCGAGGTCTGCGGACGATTGTGGTGTCACCACGCCGGCCGGCAATCCGGCGGGGACCCGGAATTCAACTGTCAGGAAATCCTCGCCGCCGATGGAACTGACGCTCGCGACGGGCAGAAGCAGGCCGGCGTCGCTCCGCCGCGGATTGCCGGCGAGGGCGAACTCGATCCGGTTGCTGAAGCCATCGCTGTCAGGGTCGGCATCCGGGCCGGAGATGGCGTTGTCGGCTGCGCCGGCGGGTCCCCACAGAAGGTTGCGCCATTGTTGATAGGTCCACGGAACATTCGTCCCGCCCGCGCCAATCAATCCCCCGGGCCACGCCGTGGCGGTCCAGTTGGCAGCGAGATTATGATCGGGATTCGCTGCCGGATTGATGAGGATGAGGCTCGGCCCGTCGCCGTCGGCGGTCTGCGGCCACGGCGCAACGTCGCTGTAAGCGAAGTCCTTGATCGTATCCGGCAGCGTGCCGGCGTCGGCGCCGTCGGGACCTGTTAGGGCAAGTTGCTCGCCGCCATTGCTGAGCCCGCCCGTGAATTCCCCGGCGATCGCGGCGCTGTAGGCGGTGCCGTAGCGGAACTCGAACGCATCCTTGCGCCGCACAATGAGCGCGCTCTGCCCGGGATTGATGGCGGCGATCGTGCTGGCGGTGTTCGCATCGAAGCTGATGCCCACCGTAAACTTCACGTCCTGGAGTTTCACCGGCGCGCCGCCGATATTCATGAGCCGCAGAAACTCGAAGTCGTCCGCATTGTTGAACCCGGCGGCGGCCTCCGCGGCACTCGCATCGGGAGGATGGTACATGATTTCCGCGACCACCAGATTCGCGGCGGTGGCCGGTACGGCATCCACCAGATACGTGGCTTCTGTTAGCGGGCTCCACTCGCTGGTCGCCGTGTTTCTCGCGCGGGCTTTGAGCGTGATGATTTGATTCAACGCCACCGGCGCGCTGTAGGTCACGGCGGCGGGATTCACCGCACCGCCGGCAAGCCGCGGATCGCTTCCGTCATTCGTGTAGTAAATCGTGACGCCCCCCGGGACGTTTCCAATACTTCCTGTCATCGTCACGGTTCCTCCCGCCGCCATGGTTCCGCCGTGCGGCGCAAAGACCGGCGGCTCGGTCTCCGGCCAGAACGTGTCGTTCGCATTGTAAGTCCCCGTGGGCGCGCGCAAATGGCCGGGCGCATAACCTGCCACGCCCTTCGTCCCTTTCGGAAGAATCACCGAACGGCGCCCGCTGGCGGGATTGACCCATGTATCGAACCATGCCGTGCGCAGGGCCTGCCCGGTGTTGTATTGTACAAGAGGGCCCGCTTCGGCGACGAGTTCATCCAGCCGCGACTTCAATTTGCTCTTCAGCGGGCCCGCGGCATCAGGATCGCGGTCATCCAGCGCGCCATTGTTATACATCTGGCGGTTCGCGCGATCCGCAAAACGCAGCCGCCATTCCGCATTCGTGCGGAGCCGGGCGAAGATGCGGGAAAGGTCCGAGTTGCCGTCGCGGCCGGTGAGATCCAGCGCGATGGTGTTGTAGAGATGATTTTTGAGACCGCCGGTCACATAATCAGTGTAGTAAGTATTGATGAGGCACGCGCCCTCCGTGTCCCACGTCGTGCAGCGAAAACGTCCGTCAGGGCCGCTGCTGCGCTCGCGGTAAAAGACATAGTTGTTCCACGGCCAGTCCCACATCGCCGTGTAGATGTTGAAGAGGTAGTAGTCCGCAAAATTTACGGGATCGAGCACTCCGTTGACCGCCGTCCAGTAATTGGCCACGCCGGTGTTGTTCACCACGGTATTGAGGTTATTCCACGACGCCACGTTCTGGCTGGCGACTTCATTCGGCAGGCCGTCCACCCATTCAGAAACATATCGAACCTCCCAGATGTTCTCGCTCCGGTAGTGTGCCTGGAACAACGGCTCGCGCACCCGCTCTGCCAGATTATAGACGCCTTTATAGACCCCGTTGAAATACGCGGAGCAAACGAGGCCGCGCGGCGAAACGTGGCCCATGTCGAAGAACACACGGCGAAACATTTCATCACTGATGTGAGGATTGCCGATGTCGTTCTTGCCGGCGCGCAGGCGGAGATTTTGAAAATTCCTCACGTCGTAGCCGGGGAAGAGCGGGTAATCGAGTTCACCAGTTCCGAAGTCGCCGCGGAAGAAAAGATTCCACGAACACTTCTCGTTGGGATTCCACGGATCGAATGGCGACGCCGCGGTGTTGCTCATGGTCAGGCGCGGCCGGCTGTAGGGGCTCGACGACACCCGGATGCCAAGGTCCATGTTCAATGGCTGCTGCGCCGGATTCGGATAATAGCCGGCGGCGAAATACCATTCCATGCGCGTCTCCCGCTCGAATGCCTGCCCGCGGCCCACGGGAATGTTGTAACTTGTGGGGCCGTTAGGATTCCAAATGTCCGCAGCGGTGCCGTTCAATCCATAACCGCCGCCCTGGATGCTGAGCAGTCCCTCCGGCTTGTAAAACGTGCGTCCGGCATTGCCTGAAAACAGGAGCGCCGGCACGCCGGAAATCGCCGCGTCCTGATTGATCAGATACGTCTCCGTTTTCACGCCGCTGGCCAGCATTCCCGGCGCCAGCGTGCGCGCGCGAACGACGACGGCCGTCTTGCCGTTAGGTCGATTGATGGCGAGCGGCCCCGCCCAGGTCAGTCCGTTGGTGTCCGTGGGATCTGAACCGTCGAGCGTATAGCGGATCGTCGCACCGGGCGTGATCGTCGTGAGCACCAGCGTTTGGTTTGTCGCATAGCGGCCGCCGGGCAGCGGTGTCGTGCCGTTGGCGGCGAAGAAATCCGGAGCCTCCGCGCGCGCGGCATAGCTGATGCCCGCGTTCGGAGCGCCGGGCGTTGCCGTTCCTAAATAGCCCCACAGCGCGCTGTCTGAAGGCGTGCGGCCCCATGAGCAAAAGAAGACCTGATTCGGCACGGGCAGCGGAACCGCGTCCACGGCTGTGAGGCCGGCGTCGAAGAGCGCGACACGTTCACCATCGCCGCTGAGCGTGAAGTTCGCGTGCAGCCGCTGCGCCGGGCCTGTTGGCGCGTTCGCCTCCTCCCGATCGTCGCACATCACGATGAGATGCCCGCCCGCGGGAATGCTGGTGCCGGCGGGGAACCGCCATTTGTCAGGAGCGGACACGGGCTCGTCGCTGAGCGCCCAGTTGCTTAGGTCCACGGCGGACACGCCATTGTTGTGCAACTCCACCCAGCCGGTGAAGGCCGCGGGTTCCTCAAAGTCCGCCTCTTCGCCAACGGGCGGCGTAAATGTTCCCGTCACGAGTCCCAAATCCGCCACGCCGCCTGACGGTTCATGACGCCCCACGAACTGCTTCCACGCCCCGGCTGCGGCGCCGGTAAGGATGATGTCGCGAATTTGCGCGGGATCGCTGCCGCTGAATGTGATTTCGAAATTGTCCAGCGTCACGCTCGCGCCCGCGGCCCAGTCTGCCGCCTTATAAAATGCCGGCACAAACGAGATGCTGCCCGCGCCGTTGAGCGCATTGACGAACCGATTCCCTGGCTGATTGCCCGCGCCCAGGTTTACCTCGTAGCGTGTCCACGGGATGAGTTCGAGGTCATCCACGCGCAGCCGGGTGCCTGTTGCCAGCGAGCTTGGCGCGCCAAACTGAACGCTGAAAGTCCGCGAGTTCTGCGCGTTCATTGACGTGATAAATGCCGCGAGATTTCCCGCGGTGGCGAACTCCCGCGTGATCGTCTGCCATGCGCCGGTTCCTGTGATGCGGCCAAAGTCCGCGCGGTTGTTGTAGCCCGCGGTCGGCGCGGGTTCGGCCCAAAAGGCCCATGACTCGCCGGCGGGAATGTTCACCGCGAGGCGCAGCGTTACGAGGCCAATGGATTCCGGATTGAGCGCGCCCGGCGTCCATTGCTGTGCGGCGAAGTTGGGAATGGTGAAGCCAATGTAGCCCGGAGCGGGTGCGCCCGCGCCGGTGATTTCATAGCGCAAATGTCCCGCGGTGCCGCCATTGCCGGCGCCGGCGGCATTGTCCTGGTGAAGCCGTGCGGTCAGTCCGGCGCTCGCGGGATCCGCCCAGATGTAAGTCGTCACCGGCGGCGCGCCGGCGGTCGTGTTCGTGGCGGTCGTGCCGCTGCACGCCACCTGGACGTAGCCGTTGTTGGCATTGGAAAAAGTAACGGGCGCCGCTTCCGAACTGGTCGTGGCTGATTCGACGTAGAGATTGATGTCGTCGAGCAGCAGCGTGTCGCCCGCCGCGTAATTGCCGATGGGCGCCCAGTCGGACATGACGAACTGAATGTTCTTCGCCGCGATGGTGTTCACTGCGGCGACGAAAGCCGGGAGGTTGGTGCCGGCGCTGAGCGGCTGATCGTAAGTCTCCCAGTTGCCCGTGCCGGTGAATCCCGCCCCGGGTGTCAGGTCGCAGCGTTTTCCGTAAGTGTCGCTCGTGCCCATCGGCTCCAGTCGGAACCCGCACTTCTTTCCTGCCGTCAGCTTCCACTTAAACTTGATCCGCGCATTCGCCAGCATCGGCTGTGTCAGGGTGATGCCGGTCCACTCCGGCACATTGAACGTCTGGAGCCCGAATCCCCACCACGTCTGCGAGCCACCGGCGACCAGCGCCGGCAGCGTGTCGATGGTTAGGGATGTCACTCCATTCAACGCCGATGCGGGCGAGGGAATCGTCTGGTCTTCTTTGATAGTGTATTGCCCGTTCCGCAAATCCGGCGCGGAGAAGAAGAAATAATTGCCGACGCGCGTGCCGGTGAGCGTTTGCGAGCCGCCGCCGCTCGCGTTGATGTTCCAGCGAAACGTGCCGCCGCTCGCCGTGTCCCATGTAAAGTCCGGAGGCGGCGTGGCGGGCGCGCCGATGATGGGAAATCCGTCCAGCGTGTTCGCCTGGCCGCCCACGACCGGGTTGAGGCGCAAACCAAGTTGTGCCGCTCCCGTCGTGCGATAGCGCATGCGCAGCGTCGTGCCGCTCAGAGCATTCGCAGTCACGCTGCCAGGCGCCCAACCGCCGGTCATCGCCACCGTCGGGCCGTAATGAGTGAAAGCGGAAACGGCACCGGTCTGCGTGAAGTCAAACTTCAGGCCGCCTCCGGTCCCGATGCCCGCTGTGGCATTTTCAGTCACGACGGACGTCAGACTTCCCGTCGCCGTGCTCGCGGGATTTGCGGCTATCGTCGCGAGCCAGCCACCTGCGGCATGAGTGCCGGCGCTTGTGTTGTTGATCGTACCCGCGTTGTTCGTGTGCGTGCGGCTGCCGCCGGCCGCATTGTTGAAGTTCAGGCTCAACGGCGTCACATTCACCGCCGGTCCGACAAAGCGCAGGCCGGCATTGATGGAAAACGTCGGCGTTTGCCCGGTCCAGTTTTGATTCGACGCCGTCGGCGGTGTGTTGGAATTCGCCGCCTGGATGGCGATGATATTGTCGCCGGTGACGAGGAACGCATTCGCCGCTCCCAACAAATATTCCTGCAAGCCCGTGCGCGTCTCCGGATTGTAGGCCGCCTGGTCGCGGAAGACGAAATGCTTCGCCGGCCCCATGTTGGCCCGCGCCGCTTCCTTTCCGTTGATCCAGCAAATGAAGCCGTCATTGGCCTCAACCAGCAGCGAGAGCGGCTGCGTGCTGGCGGCATCCCCGGCGGTGACAGTGAATGTTTTCCGCAGATAGACATTAGGCGTCCGGTTCTGCATGGTGGCCGCGAGATTCGTGTTCAATCCGGCGACTCCATAGCCCGCCGGCAGATTGCCTGAACTCCACGCGGCATCGCTGTAGGCCGCACTTTGCCAGTCGTAGCCGCTGCCGAGCCGCGGCTGGCCGGTCGCCGCGTCCCACGTCAGTTGCCGGTCGCTCGGGTTGGCCATGAATTCATTGATGACGACAGCAGCGCGGGTTGAGCCGGCGAGGAGGGGCAGGCTGAGCAGCAGCGCAGCAAGGGAACGCGAGGACATGTACATGACGGTGCAAGGCAATGGGTGCAATTTTGGCGGGAGGGAGCGCCGGAATCTGAGGGGCACTCCAATTGTAATTCGCAGTCCCCGGCAGTGTCACTGAAAACCTTTGCCCCGCCCTCCGCGGTGCCCGCTCAGAATGTGAGGAAGCCCGTCCCTGCCCGCCGCGATACAGTAGCCTCTTGCTGCTGCACGTCCTCTCTCAACCTGCGGAGAAGAAATCAGCATTTCCATGTGATTAGAGCGATTGCCAAAAGCTGTTTCCGGAAATCCGGGCGATTCCATCCCGGAGGGATGGTCCATGAATAGCCGGGGGTCGAACGACCCCCGGGAAAGACAGGAGAATGGATCTTCACCGCAGCGCGGTGGTCCTGACTGCCAGCGGAACCAATCACAGTAAGGCCCACCGCACCTGCGGTGGAGACCCATCGTGCGGGCGGACCACGGGTAGCCCTCCTTCGTCGGGCGACCCGTGGCTACTCACGGAGAACCGCGCTGCGGTTCGTTCCCGGAAATGACTTTTGGCAAACTCTCTATTTTTCCTCCGCCGGCGGCTTGGCGAGATCGGGATGTTTCTGCACCGCCGCTGTCCGAAGCGCCTCCATTGGTTTCTTCTCGGCTTCAGGCCATGGCAGGTCCGCGATGGTCTGCGCCAGCGCCCAATCCCGGGCCTCGCCAAGCTCCCGTCCGGTCTCAATCAGTTCCCGGTAATGCTCAATCGCCGCCGCCTTGTCCCCATTGAGCCAATTGGCCAGCGCCATTCCGGCGAGAAGGTCCGCGCCGGGTTTCTCCTCCGATTTCAAGAGTGCCCGCGCCCTCGCAAAGGCGGCGGGCGCGGACGCCGGCTCCTGCAAAATGATGAAGCACCAGCCCGCCTTGCGGTGGACCGACTCCTCCCCGGCGAAACGAGCCTCCGCCTGCTGCAGGATTTCCTTCACTTTCGCGGAAAGGGCCGGTGCCCTCACCGCGGTGATGGCGGCCCTGTTGAAATCGTCCGCTGTGGCTTCCGGGAGCGCGAGGAGGCGATCCGTTAGCTTGGTCCAACCGGCATCGGTTGTCCGGAGCGTCGCGACCGCGGCGCGGAGCATAGCGGCGGTCGGGTGCGCGTCTGCCAGCACCAGCAGGAAGGCAGAATGCGCAGGCTGCTTGGTGCCGTCCTGCATGGGCACGTAATCCGGAGCCAGGGTGTCAGCGACCGCCTCCAGCCAGGCCACAGGAGCGGAAGACGGCAGCTTTTCCTTCAGCGCATCACAGGCTGCCTGATTCAAGGCAGGCTGCCGGAGCAATGCCGACACTGCCTGGATGAAGGCAAGGCTGAACCGCGGGTCCGCAAAATCCCCCGCGCGCGGCACGGTGGTGAGAAGCGACCAGATTTCCTCCGGTGCCGACGGCTGCGCTGCCACGGCTAACAGTCTCGCGAAGACGGCCAGGTGAACGAGAAACTCCCGCCGCACCGCGGCATCGTCCGCCAGTCCGCTCTCCTGCGCCTCTTTCCAGATGGGCAATTCGGCCCGCCATTGGCCGCCGCGGGCGCACAGTTGCAGTCGCGCCTGCATCCGCTCGGAGGCCGTGAGATCAGCCTGCGCCAGGCGCTGATAGAGATCCCGCCGCCAGTGCAGAACGGGGAACTCACGCGCCGAAGAATGCGAGTCACTCGTCCGCCACACCACTTTCCGGTCTTTGAGCGTGAGATAGCCCGCACGTTCAGGGGCCAACAAATCCAGCGGGGTATTATTCGGAACGATGCGGATGTCCAATCCGTTCGTAACCGCATGCCATCTGCCATCGGGCGACACCTCCGTGACGGAAGAAAAGTCCGGTTGCCCTGCCACTTCCTTCCCCGTGACAGTCTCGTAGACTTTCGGCCCATCACCGGTCGCGCTGGCGATTCTGGTGCCGTCCGGGCTGAAAGCCACGCGTATGACTCCGCTCGAATGTCCCGCGAGGGTGGCCAGTTCCTTCCCCGTGGCACTTTCCCAGACTCTGATCGTCTTGTCGTCCGACCCGCTGGCGATCCGGCTCCCGTCCAAGCTGAAGGTCACACACCTGACGGTGTCTAAGTGCCCCGAGAGGGCGGCCACTACCTTCCCCGTGGCACTTTCCCAGACTTTGATCGTCTTGTGGTCCGACCCGCTGGCGATCCGGCTCCCGTCCGGGCTGAAGGCCACGCTCGTGATGGTGCCTGAATGCCCCGCGAGGGTGGCAAGTTTCGTACCCGTCGTACTGTCCCAGACTTTGATACTAGCCCAATCTCCGCTGGCGATCCGGCTCCCGTCCGCACTGAAGGCCACGCTCGTGACTTCGCCGTCGCCCCGATGTCCCAAGAGAGTGGTCACTTCCCTCCGCGTGGCACTGTCCCAGACTTTGATGCGCTTATCCAAGGAATCAGCTGTGCCCCCTAAAGCACTAGCAATTCGACTCCCGTCGGGGCTGAAGGCCACGCTCGTGACATGGCAATTCCCTGCGAGCGTGACCACCTTCCCCGTGGCATCCTCCCAGATTTTAATGGTTTCATCCGCTGAACCACTAGCGATTCGGCTCCCGTCCGGGCTGAAGGCCACGCTTGTGACCGTGTCCGAATGCCCCAAGAGCCTTGCCACTTCCTTCCCCGTGGCACTCTCCCAGATTGTGATCGTCTGATCCTGTGACCCGCTGGCGATCCGGCTGCCGTCCGGGCTGAAGGCCACGGTCGTGACCCCGCGCGTGGCCCCGTCTTCATCCCCCCGGAGGGTGGTCACTTCCTTGCCCGTGGCACTCTCCCAGACTTTGATCGTCTTATCTCGGGACCCGCTGGCGATCCGACTGCCGTCCGGGCTGAAGGCCACGCTCGTGACCCCGTCTGCATGCCCCGGGAGGGTGGTCACTTCCTTGCCCGTGGCACTCTCCCAGACTTTGATCGTCTTATCTCGGGACCCGCTGGCGATCCTGCTCCCGTCCGGGCTGAAGGCCACGCTCGTAACTGACTCCGAATGCCCCGCGAAGGTGGCCACTTCCTTCCCGGTGGCACTCTCCCAGACTTTAATCGTCTTATCCCAGGACCCGCTGGCGATCCGGCTCCCGTCCGGGCTGAAGGCCACGCTCGTTACCCGGTCGGAATGCCCCGAGAGGGTGGCCAATTCCTTTCCCGTGGCACTCTCCCAGACTTTGATCGTGTTATCCTCGGACCCGCTGGCGATCTTGGTCCCATCCGGGCTAAAGACCACGCTCGTGACCGACTCCCGGTGCTGGTCGTGGACGGGACTGGACCAGATTGGCAGTGTGGAATGGGAGATCGTTGATACGAAATCGGCTACGGCTTTGACTTCGGCGAGGCGCTGCTTTTCCACGGCGGGGTCGGCGAGGAGCGGCTGGCCGAGGAGGAGCGGGTAGGCGGCGGCGATGGCGGGGTCTTCCGGATCGCGGCGTCCGTAGCCTTGGAAGCCGACGGCCCGGCCGGCGAGGAGGAGGGCGGTGAGGTGGTCGCCTTTCTCTTTGGCGGTGCGGGCGCTTTCGAGCCAGCCGCGGCCTTCTTCGAACCAGGAGCGATCGAGTTGCCGGCGGGAATCTGCGAGGGCGGACTCCGCACGGTTGGCGGCGGCACTGGCGAGACCGCGCTGGCGGTCGGCGTGTTGCGCAGCCTCGCTGGCGGCCCCGGCTTTGAGCCATCCGAAGACAGCCCCCGCCCCGGCCAGCAAGGTGAGCAGGGCCATGACCGCGACGAGGGCGCGGCGGCGGCGGGTTTTGGCGGCTTCTTCGGCGAGCTGGCGGCTGGCGGTTTCGGCGGCTTCGCGTTCGCGGCGTTCGTCGAGCGACGATTTGACGATGGGGGCGAGGACGTCGTGGGTGAGTTCGACGCGGCGGCGGCCGCCGCGGTCTTCGGCGGTGATGAGGCGGCGTTCGACGAGGGCGGAGAGGACTTTGACCGGGGCTTCGACTCCCCGCGCGGCGAGGGCGGAGAGGAGGGTGTCGTAGCCGGGGTTTTCGCGGTAGCCGCCGGGTGAGAGGAGGTGGTCCTCGATGACAAGCCGCACGGCGGGGGCAAAGCCGTCGAAGCATTCTTCGTAGAACCGCTGGAGAATGGCGCTGCGGTTTTCGCGGACGAGGGCAAGGTCTATGTGCGGCACCGGTGGCGTGGCGGTGCGGCGCTTTTCGTTGAGTTCCTTGCAGAGCAAGCTGAGAAGCGGGGGGACGGCTTCAATGTCCTCAATGGCCGTGTCTTCGGAGACATCGGAGACGGCGCGGACGATGGCAGCGGCAACATCGTCCGGGACGAGGCCGGGATCGCCCTCCGCGCGTCCGGTTCGGGCGGGGCCGGTGATGGCTTGGAGGGCGCGGGGGCCGTCGAGCAGGCGGAGTTCGAGACGATTGCGCAGGAGGCTGGGGAGAAGTTTTTTCCAGCGCTCGAAACGGGCGAGGTAGTCCTCGCGCAGCACGAGGACGACGCGGGAGGTATCCGGCGAGAAATCATAGCGCTCGGCGAGGGCGGGGTCTTCCTGGAGACGGCGGTCGAGCGCGGGAGGCGGCCGGTCTTCGATGAGATCAGCGAGGGCATCGCGCAGGACCCTGGTGGCGGAACGGGCGCGGGCTTCGTCTTCGCCGAGCGTGAAAATTTCCTCGAATTGATCGAACAGCAAAACCGGGCGTGGCGCGGAGGGATCGCGCAGGCCCCAGGCGGTGTCGTGCCAGAGTTCCCAGAGGGAGGGGACGGAGTTGATGGTTGAGAGTTGATGGTTGATAGTCTCGGAGAGGGGGGTGCGGAGTTTTTCACCGGCCGGATGCGCGGCCGCGATGAGTGCGGCGGCGAGGGTCTCGATCACCTGGCGCAGCAGGGACTGCGGATCGGCTTCCACGATGGTGTCGAGGCGCTCGGGATACGTTAGCCGAATGCGGACGGGCAGCCAGCCGGCGGCTTGGAGGCGGGGCATGAGACCGGCGCGCAGCAGCGAAGTTTTGCCCAAGCCGCTGGGGCCGTAGAGCACGGTGAGCCGGTGGCGGCGGACGCGCTCGAAGAGGTCGTCCTCCTCCGCGCGGCGTCCGAAAAAGTAAGGCCGGTGCTCCTCTTCATAAGAAGCGAGGCCGAGCCATGGCTGGTCTGGAGTGAGGGCGAGGCTCATGGGGCGCGGCGGTTTTGAGCCTGGAGTTCACTGAGGCGCCGGGCGACATCGGCCAGGGTGACGGTGCTGTCAGCGGGTGCTTCGCCACCGGGGAGACGGATGGCGTGTCCTTCTTTGAAAAGGGCGGGCGGCTCGCGGCGGACTTCGCCGGCAGGCAGGTCATCGAGAATGACAGGGACGTAGAACGTGGCGCCGTGGCCGAAGATGGGCGCGGTGTCGTCGGCCCACGCACGTTCGCGGTGCAGTTCGCCGATTTTTGCGGTGGAGGTGCGGGAGATGCACGAGACGAAAACGGCGCAGCGCTTGCGGACCTCGTGCTCAAGGGCATTGCGCCAGTTCTCGCCGGCCTGGAGCCGTTCGAGGTCGAACCACACGTCCTGACAACCGTGGAGCG
>Ga0190270_10001006_pt1 | contig 12854 bp, 10 predicted proteins | sample Popmic320T_FD_133748 | JGI IMG/M metagenome (GOLD analysis project Ga0190270, IMG submission 133748) | Populus adjacent soil microbial communities from riparian zone of Weber River, Utah, USA - 320 T | ecosystem: Environmental > Terrestrial > Soil > Riparian zone | place: USA: Utah | collected... | reverse complement strand
GCGATGGTGAAGTCGCACAGCGTCGCCAGCACGTTGCCGCCGCCGATCGCGAAGCCCTGCACCCGCGCGATCACCGGCTTCGGGATGTCGCGGATCAGCGATTGCAGCTCGTCGATCGGCAGGCCCAGCGTGCCGCGCCCGCCGTAGCTGCCTTCATGAGTGCTCTGGTCGGCGCCGGTGCAGAACGCGCGGTCGCCGGCGCCGGTCAGCACCACGACGGCGACGCTCTTGTTCCAGCCCGCCGTCTTGAACGCGTCGATCAGCTCTTCGCAGGTATTCGGCGTGAAGGCGTTGTACTTCTCGGGGCGATTGATGGTGATGCGCGCGACACTGTCGCGCACCTCCAACAGGATGTCCTTGTACTGGTCCATCGTTCATCCATGCATGGTGAGACCGCCCGACACGCTGATGGTCTGGCCGGTGATGTAGGCGGCGTCGTCGGACAGGAAGAATGCGACCAGCCCCGGATAATCCTCCGGCGCGCCGAGCCGCCGCATCGGGATGGCGCGCTTGAGCCCTTCGGCGATGCGGGTGCCATCCGGGCCTTCCAGGAAGCTGCGCAGGATCGCGGTGTCGGTCGGTCCGGGGCATAGCGTGTTGACGATGATGCCCTTGCCGACCAATTCGCGGGCCACGGTCTTGCCGAACGCGATCATGCCGCCCTTGCAGGCCGAATAGACCGCCCCGCCGGAGGAACCGCCGCGGCCAGCGTCTGACGCGATGTTGACGACGCGGCCGAAGCCGCGCGCCGCCATTCCCTTCAGCACGATGTGGCTGACATTGAGCGGACCGTAGAGGTTGATGCCGACGACCTTGGCCCAGAATTCCGGCGTGGTGTCGAGAAAGCTCGCGGCGCGATCCCAGCCGGCGTTGTTGACGAGCAGTGCGATGGGACCCGCGGCCTGCTCGAAATCCTCGATGGCGCGCGACACCGCGGCGTAGTCGGAAATGTCGGCGGCGTGGAGGCTCGCCTTGCCCCCCGCCGCCTTGATCTCGGCCACCACCTTACCGCCGGCATCCGCGTCGAGATCGAGGATGCCGACGGTGCAGCCCTCCTCGCCCAGCCGGCGCGCGATCGCCGCGCCGATGCCATTGGCGCCGCCGGTGACCAGGACCGTGCGATCTTTCAATCCACGCATCGCTAAGCCTTCTTGTCCGATTTGCCCGCCAGCATGCGAGTGGCTTCGTAGGCGATCACCACCTCGCCGTCCTGGTTCTTGATTTCGATCTTCGAGACGACGATGCCGCGATTGCCCTTCGAGGTCGGCCGCACTGACGTCACCTCGACCTCGCCGTGGATGGTGTCGCCGACGCGAACCGGCGCCAGCACCTGCTTCTTAAGCTCCAGCATGGCGAGGCCGGTGCCCTGGATCATGCTCTGGCACAGCAGACCCTCGATCAGGCTGTAGGTCAGCGCGGCCGGCACAAACTGACCCTGGATGGTGCCACTCTCGGCGCCGAACGTCTTGTCGGTGAAGATCACCTCCAGCATGCCGGTGACGCCGGTGAACATCACCAGATCGGTTTCCGTGAGAGTGCGGTTCAACGTTCGGAAGCGCTGTCCGGCCGACAGCTGCTCCCAAGTGAATCCAAGGCCCAAAGTCTGCATGCGTTCAACTCACCCGTTGTTTGGGCTTCGACGGCATATCGGGAATAACGAGGCCGCCCGCTGCAACAAGCGTGTCAATCTCGTCCGCCTTCACGCCGAACTCCGCCAGCACATCGCGGCCGTGCTCGCCCAGCCGCGGCGGCAAACGGCCGATCCCGGCGGGCGAGTCGGTGAAGCGGAACGGCACGTCAGGCATCACAATCTCGCCTTCGGTCGGATGCTTGAAATGCTTGAAGAAGCCGACCGCCTTCAAGTGCTCGTCGTCGAGCACGTCATCGAGTGAATTGAGCGGCCCCGCCGGGATTTCAAGCTCCTCGAACAGCGTCAGCCATTGCTGCGTCGTCTTGCCGGCGAACTGCGACTCGGCAATGCGATAGACATCCGAGATATTGCGGCTGCGCGCCGCAATATCCATGAACCGCGGATCGTTCATCATCTCCGGCTGCTGGAGCGCATTCCAGAACCGGCGCCATTGCGCGTCGGTGTAAATCAGCGTGCAGACATGGCCATCCGCTGTGCGATAGGGCCGCCGCCACGGCGCCAGCATGCGGCTGTAGCCGGCCGATCCGACCGGCGGATCGAAGGTGCGGCCGTGCAGATGCTCGACCATGACGTATGAGACCATGGTCTCGAACATCGGCACTTCGACGAACTGGCCCTTGCCGGTGCGTTCGCGGTGGAACAGTGCGGCAACGATCGCCTGCGCCGCCATGACGCCGCAGGTCTTGTCGGCGAGAATGGTCGGCGCGTAGCGCGGCTCGCCGGTCATCGTGTCCATCAGGCTGGCGATGCCGGTGAGGCCCTGCATGATGTCGTCGTAGGCCGGGCGGCCGCTGTAGGGCCCGCCCTCGCGCCAGCCATGCAGCCCGGCGTAGATCAGGCGCGGATTGCGGGCCAGCAGCGCGTCCGCGCCGACCCCGATCTTTTCCAGCTTCTGCGGCCGGATGTTGTGGACGAACGCATCGGCCGCATCGGCCATGCGAAGCAGCACATCGCGTGCCGCGGCCTGCTTGAGGTCCAACACGACGCTTCGCTTGTTGCGGTTCACACCCATGAACAGCGACGCCATGCCCTCGTTGCGGCACGGTCCGGTGTAGCGGGTGGTGTCGCCGTCCGGGGATTCGATCTTGATGACGTCGGCGCCGAGGTCGCCGAGCTGCTGCGTGGCATAAGCGCCAAAGATCACCGACGTGAGGTCGAGCACGCGGATGCCGGCGAGCGGTCCTTCGGTTCTGGCGCGCTTCGCAGCATTCATTGGCAAACCAGTCCTGGCGTCCTCGCGCCGCACGGCTGCCATGTTGAAGCATCCCGCGGCGGCGCGAGTCCAGTCGCGAACGATTCAAAGGCCCAGCGCGGCCATTTGCGCGGCTGAAGCCCGGCCGTTATCCTTCACACCGGCTTCCGCCAGCGGGGAATGCAATGCAGCAAGACCGACGGTCGAGTCTGGTTCGGGCTTTCGCGATTTTCGGACTGGCTGCTGCGCTTTTGACGCTGAGCGGACCCGGCTTCGCGCAGGACTATCCGACCCGGCCGATCCGCATCGTGGTGCCGACGCAGCCCGGCGCCGCCCAGGACATCATCGTGCGGCTCTTGCAGCCCTATCTCGAGAAGTCGCTCGGGGTGCCGATCGTGGTCGACAACCGCTCCGGCGCCAGCACCATGATCGGGACCGACGCGGTCGCCAAGGCAATGCCCGACGGCTACACGCTGCTGATCGTCCCGACCACGTTCACCGTGAACGCGGCGCTGAACGACAAGCTGCCGTTTGACCCGGAGCGCGACTTCGAGCCGATCGGCATTCTGGTCAAGAATCCGCTGCTGTTCTCGATCAACGCCGAGCTGCCGGCCAAGACGCTTGCCGAATTCGTCGCGCTGGCGAAAGCGCGGCCGGGCAAATTGAACTACGGCTCGTCCGGCGCATCGACGCAGGCGCATCTGCTGATCGAAATGTGGAGCGAGCGCGCCGGCATCAAGATGCAGCACATCCCCTATAAGGGCGGCGCGCCGGCCGCGCTCGCCGTCGCCACCAACGAGGTGCAGTTCGTGATGCTCTCCCCGCTCGGCATCCTGAATTTTGTCGAGGCCGGCAAGGCGCGCTCGCTTGCGACCGGCAGCCTGCAACGCGACCCCACCCTGCCCCATCTGCCGACCGCGAGCGAGTCCGGCTATCCCGGTTTCGAGGCAGTGCAATGGCTCGGGCTCCTGACCACGCGCGGCACGCCCCGGGAGATCGTGGCGAAGATCAACACCGCGGTGAACACCGCGCTCAAGGATCCTGAACTGATCGCCAAGCTGGCAGCCCAGGGCACAACGGCAGCGGGCGGCACGCCGGACGAATTCAAGACGCTGATCGCCACCGAGATCCGCAACTGGAAGCAGACCGCGGCGAAAGCCGGCATCAAGGCCGGCAACTAGACAAACGGCAGCACTTCCTCGGTCACCCGCCGCAACTGCGCGATCGGATCGCCCATGGTCGAGATGCGGAACGTCACCCGCTTGCAGCCCGACGCCTTGTAGGTCTTGAGATGCTCGATGCAGTCGCGCGGCGAGCCGTAGGTCAGCCACGCCTCCAGCCGCTCCTTGCTGTAGTCCGCGCCGTAGTAAAGATCGAGGAAGCGCTTGGAGTCGGCGAGCGCATCCACTTTGTCGTCGTTCACATTGATGTGGTGATAGAGAATGTTGTCGAAGCCGGACACGTCGCGCCCGGCGTCGCTGCCAGCCTTGAGGATGAAATCCCAGGATCGGCGGAAGCCTTCGGGGCTGACCGAGTGAGTCATCCAGCCGTCGGCGATCTTGCCGACGCGGTTGAGCGCGAAATCCGAGCCGCCGGAATCCGCCTGCCCCTTGGACAGGCGCTCCGCGTTGGTGGCGAGCCAGATCGGACAGGGATTCTGGATGGGCTTCGGCTCCAGCGTGACGTTGGCGAATTTGGTGAACTGGCCTTCGAACGGCTCGTTGTCCTTCGTCCACAAGTGACGCAGCACGTGCATGTTCTCGACCATGCGCTTGCGGCGGTCTTCCGGCGCCTGATCCATCGCGGCGGATTCCGCCTCCCACAGCGGGCCCGCGCCGCCGCCCGCGCAGGCGACCAGCCGCGTGCGTCCGTTCGACAGCACGTCTAGCGACGCCCACTCATAGGCGAACACCAGCGGATTGCGCAGCGCGAACGAGCCCATGCACGCCGGTCCTAGAAGCACCCGCTCGGTGCGGCCGGCAACCGCTGCAAGCAGCGTCAGCGCATCGAGCCGCCGGTTGACGAACAGCGCGTCACCGCACCAGACCGAATCCATCACCGGCGACGCCTCGACCGCGTCCGCCTGCAAGAGCAGGTCCTTGGCCGTGCAGAGCCCGACCAGGACGCCGCGGTTCGACAGCGTGATGCCGAAGTTCATGCCTTATTCCTTACGCGTGATCTTTTCCGAAAACCGGTTCCCACTTTTCGGGATCACGCGCGCTCAATCACAGCCATGAAGTCGCATTGCACCAGCACGCCCTCTTCCATCGGCACCTCCATGATCTGGCGGGCCGGGCGCGAGGCCGGGTCGGGAAACATCTTGACCCATTCCGTATTGATCGGCGGGCGCGACAGCGTCTCCATCCAGAACGTCACCTTGACGATGTCTTCGACGGTCGCGCCGCCCTGCTCCGCGGTGATCCGCATGTGATCGAACATCAGCGCGCATTGCTGCTCCAGCGTCGCCGCAAGCTTCTGCGTGGCGGGATCGACGCCGCGTATCAGGCCCGAGACGAGGATGTTGCCGATCCGGCTGGCGTTGGGGATCGGGCTGCGATGCGAGAATTCGTCGATATAGATGCTGCGCCGCGCCACGGTGGCTCCCCGGAATTGCTCAGGCCTTGCGCAAAACTATAGCGGCGGTTGACGAATGCTTCCATCGCGGCCGCAGCTCAGGTGTGACGGCATGGCAGCCAATCGGCGGTCAAAGCCTCTCGTCATCCGCCCGCGCCTTGCCTAGACTCAGCCAAAGTGGCGCGTGGGGAGGTTATGTGTTTCGCGACGTCGAGAGTCTGCTCCGCCCCAAGGTGATCGCGATCGTCGGAGCATCAGATTCCAGCCGCGGCGGCTGGGCGCAGGAAATCTACGACAACCTCGGCCATTGCGGCTTCCCGGCCAAGCTTTACCTGGTCAATCCGAAGCGCAAGGAATTGTGGGGCCGTCCGGTCTATCCGGATTTTGCCTCGATCCCCGAGCGCGTCGATCTTGCGCTCACCATCGTGCCCTCGCCGTCGATTCCCGACATGCTCACCGAAGCCGCCAGCAGCGGCCTGAAATGCGCATTGATCTACGCCGCGCAATTCGGCGAAGGCGGCGACCCGCAGGGCTTGGCGCGCGCGCAGGCGCTGAAGAAACTCTGCGACGGCGGGCTTCGCATCTCCGGCCCGAACTGCATGGGCTCGCTGGCGCTGCGCGAGAAGCTGCTGCTCTATCCAGCGAAGCGCGTGCGCGCGTTGCGTCCCGGCTCGGTCGGCGTGGTGTTCCAGTCCGGTGGCACGTTCCAGTTCTGGCTGCAGCAGGCCTCGATGCGCGGCCTCGGTTTCTCCTACGCGGTGTCGAGCGGCAACGAGCTCGACCTCGATCTCGCCGACTACATCAGCTTCCTGGTCGACGACGAGCATACCAGGATCATCGCCTGCATGGTCGAAGGCATCCGGCGGCCGCAGGCGTTCATGGTCGCGGCGGAGAAGGCGCTCAAAGCACGCAAGCCCATCGCGCTGGTCAAGCTCGGCCGCAGCGAGCGCGGCAAGGCGGCGGCCGTGAGCCACACCGGCGCGATCGCCGGCGACGACGCGGTGTTCGAAGCAGTCTGCCGCAAGTACGGCGTGGTGCGCGTTCCCTCGCTCGACGACCTGATCGAAGCCAGCCTGGCCTTCACGCAGAGCCGCCTGCCCAAAGGCCCGCGCATCGCAATGGCCTGCTACTCCGGCGGCGCCAAGGGCCTGATCCTCGACTATGCCGGCGACCACGGCGCCGAGATGGCGCCGCTGACGGCGGAAACCAAATCGAAGCTGCTCGGAATGATCGATCCCGGCCTCGCCGCGGAGAATCCGCTCGACGTCGGCCCGACGGTCGGCGTGCAGGCGGCGAAGTTCGCCGAAATCTGCAAGGTGGTGTGTGCCGATCCGACTGTGGACCTGGTGACCGTGCAGGGCCTGGTGCCGGTCAATCCCGACGACCCGTTCAACCCCGACCCACTCAGGAGCGTCGCGGCTTCGACCGACAAGCCGGTGCTGGCGTTCGGCCGCATCGCGCAGAACGCATCCGAGACGAGCCGCAAGTTCCAGAGCGAGACGGGCGTGCCGTTCATCCAGGGACTGCCGGAGACGGTGCGCGCCTTGCAAGCGCTGGTGCACTACGCCACGGCCTTGAGCCGTGGCGTCTCAAGTCTGCTGGAGCCGGACGGCGGGATAGCCAAGCTCGACACTGCCGCGCTTGGAAGGCTGCTCGCCAAGAACGGCCTGCCGCCGCCGCGCAGCGCACTCGCGAAGACAGCCGATGAGGCCGCAGTGAAAGCCGCCGCGATCGGATTCCCGGTGGCCGCGAAGATCTTTTCGCCGCAAGCCGCCCACAAGACGGAGGTCGGCGGCGTATCGCTCCATCTCACGGACGCGGCCGCAGTCCGCTCGGCGGCGTCTGCCATGACTGTTCGGCTGGCCAAGCACGATCCGAAAGCGTCCGTTGAAGGCTTCCTCGTCCAGGAGATGGTCGACGGGTTGGAGATGATCGTCGGCGTGCGCGAGGACCCGCAGTACGGCCCGATCATGGTGGCCGGCCTCGGCGGCGTGATGGTCGAAGCGCTCAAGGACGTGGCGATCCGCCTTCTCCCGGTCGATGAGGAAACCGCGCGGGACATGATCCGCTCGCTGCGCGGCGCTGCCCTGCTCGGCGCGTTCCGCGGGCGCGCGCCGCGCGACGTCGAAGCCGTCGTGAGGGCGATGGCCGGACTGTCGCGCATTTTCACCGAGCACCGGGCCACATTGTCCGACATCGAGATCAATCCCATGATCGTGCTTGCCGAGGGCCAGGGCGTCCGCGCGGTCGACGTCCGCACCGTCGCGCGCAACGCCAGGGAGGAGCCAAACGCATGAACGCCAACAACGGCCTCGCCAATGACATGAATTTCGAGCTTCCGGAGGAAATCCGGATGCTGAAGGACACCGTGCGCAAGTTCGTCGACAAGGAGATGATCCCGATCGAACGGACTGGCCGCGATGGCCATAAGCTGAAGCCGGCGGTGCGCGCCGACCTTGAGAGAAAAGCGGCGGCGCTCGGGCTCAACGGCTACGACGTGCCGCAGGAATACGGCGGCCAGGGGCTCGGCATCCTCGCCAAGGTGATCGTTTGGGCGGAGCTTGCCCGCAGCATCCTGCTGCCGACCCGCGGCAGCGACGTTTTCGGCCCCGCGGTGAGCCCGATGCTCTATCACCTCAACAAAGAGCAGAAGAAAAAATACCTGCTGCCGACCATTGCCGGAAAATACAAATGGTGCCTAGCGCAGACCGAACCGGACGCCGGCGGCGACCCCGGCGCGATGCGCACCACCGCGGTGCGGCAGGGCGACCACTACGTCGTCAACGGCACCAAGCGCTTCATCACCGGCGCCGACGAAGCGGACTTCGCGCAATTGATCGCCGCGACCGACCGGACCAAAGGCTCGCACGGCGGCATCTCGGCATTCCTCGTCGACATGAAATCGCCGGGCATCAAGCTGCTGCGGCCGCAGGAGCTGGTGATCGACGACCGGCCATGGGAAATCTCCTTCGAGAACGTCAAGGTGCCGGTCGAGAACCGGATCGGCGAGGAAGGCGACGGCTTCAAGCACGCGCAGAACTGGATCAACCTCGGCCGGCTGCGGCACGGCGCGCGCGGCATCGGCGTGATCGAGCGCTGCCTGGAGCTCGGCGCCGGCTACGCCAAGCAGCGCGTCACCTTCGGCAAGCCGCTGGCCGAACGGCAGGCGGTGCAGTGGATGCTGGTCGACAGCTACATGGAGCTGCACCAGCTCCGCCTGATGGTCTACGACGCGGCGTGGAAATACGACCATAGCCGCGACATCCGCACCGAGGCTTACATGGCGAAGATTTTCGGCGACACGCAATCGTTCCTCGCCGCCGACCGCTGCATGGAGATCCACGGCGGCATGGGCCTGGCAACCGACCTGCCGATCGAAAAAATGTGGCGCGACCAGCGCAGCATGATGATCACCGAGGGCCCGATCGAAATTCTCAAGATGACGCTGGCGCGGCATGTGCTGCGCACCTACGGTTGATGAAACGAAAAATGACAGGAGTGGCCGATGGCTGAGTACAAGTACGAGTTCGTGAACGTCAAAATCCGCGACGGCATCGCGTGGACCGCGCTCAATCGCCCTGAGAAGCGCAACGCAATGAGCCCTCAGCTCCACTACGACATGGACGACGCGCTCCGCCGCCTCGAGACCGACGATGACGTCAAGGTCGTCGCGGTGACCGGCGAAGGCGGCAACTTCAGCGCGGGACAGGACCTGCAGAAGTTCTTCCGCGAGCTGGAGCGCAATCCCGAAGAGAAGAAGAAGGCCGCGGCCGCCGCCAACCGCTGGCGCTGGGAGCGCATCTATCAATACGACAAGCCGACCATCGCCATGGTTCACGGCTTCTGCGTCGGCGGTGCGTTCATGCAGCTTCTGGCGTGTGACTTCGCCATTGCCGCGGAGAACGCCACGTTCTCACTCTCCGAGGTGAACTGGGGCATCTTGCCGGGCGCTCTGGTGTCCAAGGCGGTGTCCGACACGGTGCTGCCGCGCCACGCGCTCTACTACGCATGCCTGGGCGATCCGTTCGACGGCAAGGAGGCCGCGCGGATCGGCATGATCAACTACGCCGTGCCGCTGAACAAGCTCGAGGGCGCGGTCACCGACCTCGCCGAGCGGCTGATGAAGAAAAGCCCGGCGGTGCTGCGCGCCACCAAGCAGGCCATCCGCCACTGCCGGACGATGGATGTGGCGCAGTCCTACGAGTACCTCGCCGCCAAGGGCCAGGCGATCCGCGCCGGCGACAAGGAAGACTCCTACAACACGGGGCTGCGCCAGTTCCTTGACGAGAAGACCTACAAGCCGACCTACGAGCCGTTCAAGCTCGGCACCATGCTGACCGATCAACGGAAGAAGTGAGCATGCGGGCTAGTGTCGCGATTTGGAAGTTCGCTTGAATTCTCAGCAAGCTCCGAAGCAAACTTCCGAATCAAAGCGACACTAGCAACTCTATGGTTCTAGTGTCCCTTTGAACCCGAAGTTCGCATAGGCGTTTGCTGCACAATTGTGCGAACTTCGGTTCGGGACACTAGCGAGGACTTCTCGTCGCAGGGTCCTCGCCGCCGCCTCGCAGCCTTGGCGCACTTCGTCCGCACTGTTAGGCTTTCGGAGCCGCCATCAAGAGCGACCAGATGTGGGAGAGCGATATGTTCCGCAGAGCATTGATTGCCGGTCTGACTACGCTCGCGATTGCCGCACCCGGAAACGCGCTTGCCCAGATGTACAAGGGCAAGACGATCACCATGATCATCAACTACCCGGCGGGCGGGCCAACCGACATCGAAGGCCGCATCATCGCGCATCATCTCCCCACGCACATTCCCGGCAAGCCCAACGTGATCGTCAAGAACATGGGCGGCGCCGGCGGCATGATCGGCTCCAACTTCCTCGGCGAGATCGCCAAGCCCGACGGCGAGACGTTCGGCTTCTTCACCTGGAATCCGATCGCGGAATTGCTGGGCGATCCCGGCATGCGGGTGCGCTTCTCGGCGTTCGAACTGCTCGGCGGCGTGCAGAACCCGGTGGTGGTCTATGCCCGCAAGGACACCGCACCCGGGTTGAACACGGCCGCCGACCTGATGAAGGTCAAGGAGATCAAGACGCTCTCGCTCGACACCCACAACACCAACACGGTGCATCAAGCGCTCGCGCTCGACGTGCTAGGCGTCAAGTTCAGGGCGGTGACCGGCTACAAGGGATTGAAGGAGGTCGAGACCGCGATCCTGCAGAACGAGGGCCAACTGGCGAACTCGTCGCTGCCCGGCTGGCGGGCCTCGATCGAGCCGACCATGATGAAGCAAGGCATCGTCATACCGCTCTGGCAGGTCGCGCCGCCGGTCAAGGGCGCCTACCCGCGCAGTCCCGCGGTGCCGGAAATCCAGACCTTCGAGGAGTATTACGCCACGGCGAACCCGGGCCAGAAACCGGCCGGCGTCAACTATCAGGCGATGCGCGCGGCGATCGATGCGCAGACTGCGATGTTCCGCACCTTCTTCATGCCGCCCAAGGCCAACAAGGAGGCCATCGCCATCATGCGCGGGGCGATCGAGTCGTTGTGGAAGGACCAGGCTTTCATCAAGGACTACGCCAAGGCGGTGCGTTCCGATCCGGTGCTGGTGTCGGGCGCGGACGGCGAGACCATCATGAAGAGCCTCGCCGAGGTCAGCCCCGACATCCGGACGTTCCTGCAGAACTACGGCAATAACCTCGCGAAGCGGTGATCGCGCGGGGAGCGACGGACATCCAACATGCTTGACGCCGCCATGGCCGGGCTGATCGCCGCGGTGCAATGGCCGCCCGTCGGTTACCTGTTCCTCGGCATTGCGCTCGGCCTCTATTTCGGCGCGGTGCCCGGCCTGTCGGGGCTGACCGGCATGGCGATCCTGCTGCCGTTCACCTTTGGCATGGACCCGGTGTCGGCGTTTTCGTTCCTGCTCGGCATGTACGCCGTCACCACGACCAGCGACAGCGTCACGGCAATCCTGATCGGGGTGCCGGCGGGCGCGGCGGCGCAGGCCACCGTGCTCGACGGCTACCCGATGGCAAAGCGCGGCGAAGCCGGCCGTGCATTCGGCGCCGCCTTCACCTGCTCGGCGATCGGCGGCGTGCTCGGCGGATTGTTCATGGGACTCTCGGTGCCGATCGTGCAGCCGCTGGTGCTGTCGTTCGCCAAGCCGGAATTCTTCATGCTGGGGCTGCTTGGTCTCACCATGGTCGGCTCGCTGAGCGGCCGCTCCGTCCTCAAGGGCATGACGGTCGCGGGCCTGGGCCTTCTCCTTTCGCAGATCGGCTACGCCGAGCAGATCGCGATCCCACGCTACTGGCTCAACACGACGTATCTGCTCGACGGCCTGCCGCTGGTGCCGGTGGTGCTCGGGCTGTTCTCGCTTCCAGAACTGGTGGCGCTCGCCGTGTCCAACCGCTCGATCTCCGATGTGCCGCGCGCCAAGATTTCCGGCGGCATCATGGATGGCGTGAGGGATTGCTTCATCCACTGGTGGCTGCTGCTCCGCTCGTCTCTGATCGGCATCTACATCGGCATCCTACCGGCGCTCGGGCCCACCATCGCCGACTGGGTGGCCTACGGTCACGCCGTGCAGAGCGCCAAGGACAAGTCGCAGTTTGGCAAAGGCGACGTGCGCGGCGTGATCGCGCCGGAGGCGGCGAACAATTCGGTGAAGGGCGGCGACCTGGTGCCGACCGTTGCCTTCGGCATCCCCGGCAGCGCCGCGATGGCGATCCTGCTTGGCGCATTCCTGATCCAGGGCCTCACGCCCGGCCCCGAGATGCTCACCACCAAGCTCCACATCACTTTCAGCATGATGTGGACGCTGATCTTCGCCAACATCATCGGCGCGCTGCTGCTGATGGCCTGGGCCAACCAGCTCCAGAAGATCGTCTTCATTCCCGCCAACCTGATCCTGCCCGGCATCACCTTCTTCGTGCTGATCGGCGCCTGGACCGCCGGCAACAACATCGGCGACTGGATCACGCTGCTCGTTTTCGGCGTGATCGGCCTGATCATGAAGCGGGCCGGCTGGCCGCGCGCGCCGCTTATCCTGGGCTTCATCCTCGGCCGCATCATGGAGAATTCGCTGCACATCAGCATGCAGGCCTATGGCATCGGCTTCATCACGCGGCCGATCTGCCTCGCGCTGCTCGCAGCCATCGTCATCACGCTGTTCTACGCGGTGCGCTCGCATCTGCGCATGAAGAGCGACACAAGCACAGTGGACGTCACCGACGCTGAAGCCGGCGAGCCGCGGCTCTCGCTCGGGCTCGCGATCGGCATCTGCCTACTGCTGGTCTATGCCATCGCGACCGCGTTCTCCTGGCCGCCGATCGTGCGGCTGTTTCCGCTGGCGTTCAGCATCCCCGGCCTGCTGCTCGCGCTGTTCGCGATCTATTTCGACTGGCGGGCCATCCGCCTCGCGCCGGTT
>Ga0190270_10001005_pt1 | contig 12867 bp, 7 predicted proteins | sample Popmic320T_FD_133748 | JGI IMG/M metagenome (GOLD analysis project Ga0190270, IMG submission 133748) | Populus adjacent soil microbial communities from riparian zone of Weber River, Utah, USA - 320 T | ecosystem: Environmental > Terrestrial > Soil > Riparian zone | place: USA: Utah | collected... | reverse complement strand
GACTTCGCTCGCCTTCTTCGCCCGCAGCGCGGGCACGCCGTAAGCCTCCGCTAGCCTGACGAAATCCGGCGCGATCTCCATGTCGCTGTGCGAGTAGCGATGTTCGTAGAACTGCTCCTGCCATTGGCGCACCATTCCCAGATAGCCGTTGTTGATCAGCAGAATTTTGACCGGGATTTCGTACTGTTTGACCGTGGCCAGTTCGTTCAGCGACATCTGGAATCCGCCGTCGCCGACGACTGCGACCACCAGGTCTTTGGGCCTAGCCACCGCCGCGCCCATCGCGGCGGGGAAGCCGTAACCCATCGCCCCCAGTCCGCCGGAGTTGAGCCAGTTGCGCGGCGTGTCGAAGCCGTAAAGCTGCGCCGTCCACATCTGGTGCTGGCCGACGTCGGCCGAAACCACGGCCTGGCCTTTGGTAATGCGCCTGAGTTCATGAATGACGTACTGTGGCTTGATGACCTCGCCTTCCTCCCTGTACCAGAACGGGTGTTGCCGCTTCCACTCGGCGATTTGCGTGTGCCAGGCGGCGCGCGGGGCAATCCGCGCGCCGGACGACAATTGTTCGTCAAGCTCGGCGAGCATTTGACGAACGACGGTCTTCGCGTCGCCGACGATGGGATAATGACAATGGACGTTTTTGCCGATGCACGAAGCGTCAATGTCGACGTGAACGAATTTCGCCCCGATCGCGAATTCGCTCAGCTTGCCGGTCACGCGGTCGTCGAACCGCGCGCCGATCGAAATCAGCAGGTCGCAATTGTTGACGGCCATGTTAGTCCAATAGCCGCCGTGCATTCCGAGCATCCCCATGCTCAGCGAGTGGCCCGCCGGAAACGCGCCCAGCCCCATCAACGTGCAGGTCGTCGGCAGATTCAGTTTTTCGGCGAGCTGGCGAAGCTCTTCGTAGGCGCCCGCCGCGATCGCGCCGCCGCCGATATAGAGCACCGGACGTTCTGCTGAGATCATCGCCGCGACCGCCCGCCTGACCGCCTTCGGGTCGCCGTAGACCTGCGGCTTGTAACTGCGCATCTCGATGCTTTCGGGGTAGCTGAACTCGATCTCCTGCGCGGTCATATCTTTCGGCAGGTCGACGAGCACCGGGCCGGGCCGCCCCGTCGAGGCGACGTGAAACGCCTCCTTGATCGTAGGCGCAAGATCCTCTACGTGTTTGACCAGATAATTGTGTTTAGTGCAGGAGCGCGTGATGCCAGTTAGATCGGCTTCTTGAAACGCGTCGTTGCCGATTAGATGAGTCGGGACCTGCCCCGTAAATACGACCACGGGCAGCGAATCCATGAAGGCGTTTGCGATGCCCGTGACCGCGTTGGTTCCGCCGGGGCCCGAAGTCACGAGCGCGACGCCGGTCTGGCCCGTGGCCTGCGCGTAACCTGCGGCGGCGAAAAGCGCGCCCTGTTCGTGGCGCACCAGGTAATGACCGATACCGAGCGCCGCTTCGCGCTTGGCGAGTTCGTCGTATATGTGCAGCACCGCGCCGCCGGGATAGCCGAAGATGTGTTTGACGTTTTCGCACCGCAGCGCTTCAAGCAGTATCCGCGCTCCACGCATTTTCATAAGTTCACCTCCAATAATTTCCACCGCTTGCTTACGCGCGCGGCGCCGTATCAGAACCCGAATGATTTCTAGTCGGGTTTTACGCCGACAATGATGATTGTCGGGTGGTGAAAGTGAATCTCCCCGTCGCGCCTTTGCGCGCCCATGCCCAATGAAGCCGTGAAGAAATCGGGAAAGCGCCCTGGGTACGCGCCGCTTCTAGCGCGCAGTCTGGGCCAGTCATCCCATTGCTTTTCAATCATGTTTGAGGAAGTGACTCGGTTCGACGATCGACCCAGCCACCGCTGAGGCGGCCACCACGTAGGGCGAGGCGAGGTACATCTGCCCCGGTCCGCTCCGGCCCGGAAAGTTGCGATTCTGAGCGCTGACCACTACCTGTTCCGGGGAGATCGAAGCGCCCGGTCCGGCGTTGATGCACGCCCCGCAACTCGGGTCGATCAGTTCCGCGCCGACTCTCTGAAAAATGCTGAGGTAGCCTCTCTGCCGCGCATACTCCTTGATCTTCTGCGAACCGAACTGAAGGAAGAGCCGGGTTCCCGGCGCCACCGTCATTCCGTTTTCGAGCGCTTGTCCCAGGACCTCGGCATACATGTCCATATCGGCCATCTTCCCGCCCGTGCAGGAGCCGCCGTAGGCGATATCGATTTTGACTTCGCCGGGTAGCCGGCTGATGGCGATTCCGTTGCGTGGATCGCCCGGAGTCGCGACCATCGGTTGGATGGCGTCCAACCCGATCTCGAAGGTGGCGTAATACTGCGCCTGCGGATCGCCGTGGATGAAGCTGCGTCTGATCACTTCTGGATCCAGGCCACGCATCCGGACGAGATATTCGAGCGTGGTCTCGTCCGGTTCGATGATCCCGGTCACGCATCCGGCTTCCACGGCCATATTGGTCAGGGTCGCGCGTTCGTCGATCGGCCAATCTCTCAGCCCTTCACCCGCATATTCGATGACGCGGCCTATCCCCTCTCCCTGCCGGATGAAGTCGGTGGAAAGTAGATACAGCATCACGTCCTTAGCCGTTACTCCCGGCCGCTTCCGACCGTGGAAGACGAACCGCACAGTCTCCGGGACCGAGAGACGAATGTCTTTCGTATACCAGGCGTTGGCCATATCGGTCGAGCCGACCCCGAACGCGAAACAACCCAGGACGCCCGCCATACAGGTGTGCGAATCGGTCCCGATCACGATCTGGCCCGGCAGCGCGATATCCTCGATGATCGCGTTGTGACAGATGGCTTCCGCGCCGCCGGCCGGGTTCTCGTGGTAGAGCGTGACCCCCTGACGCGCCGCGAACTCGGCCTGCCTGACCGGAAGCTCTTTGACGCGCTCCAGAAGTCCCATCTCACGCTGTTTGGCGGGCATGACCTGGTCGATGAAGATCAGGTGGTCGTAGAAGGCGAAGACCGAGCCCGGGTCGGTCACTTTGACGTCCGGGCCGAGAGCCTCTTTCAACAGCGACTCGGCCATCGGGGTGACCGGTTCATGAGAGAAGCGGACATCGGTCATGGCGAAGAGCGCGTCTCCCGGCTTGACGGCTTCGACCCCGATTTCTCCCGCTTTGACGAAGGCATGTCGCGCGATGATCCGCTCCACCAATGTCATGGGCCGGCCTGAAGTCTCGATCGGCAGCGGGGCCGTCTCACCTCCCAATCGCGCCCGGTTATAGTTGAAGAGTCCGCCATATTCGACGATCTCTTTCGAGATCGGATCCAGGCCCTCGGTGAAGGCTTCGAGCGGAACCTCCTCGCCCTGCAGGAGCCGTTCGAGCAGGCTGAAGTCGGTCGAGGTGAGCAGGCCGATGTTATGCGAGTTCTGACGGTAAATTTTTTCGATCGAGGAGGCGAAGACCAGTTCGATCCCCGCCCACTTTTCGGCGTAAGGCGCCATCTCCCGCGAGGAGCCGCACCCTTTCGACTTCCCGGAGACGATTGCTGAAAATCCCCCCCGCTTAACTTCATCCGGGCCGATGGCCCCTTGACGCAGACCGACATTGATGTACCGGCCCAACGTCTCATCATGATAGAAGCAGACCCAGAGCGGCGTCATCTCATCGGTCGAGATGTTATTCATTAAAGGAACGCTGGAATCGAAGGGCAGATCTTCCCCCTCGAGTTGGCGGCGGATGAGCGCGATATCCTCGGCGAGGAACAGCGCCCGGCCGTTGAGTCGAACGCTCGGCGGCCTTTTAATTACTCTTCGTTCGGCTATCATCTTTGTCTCCTTAATTCCAATTCCCGTGTCGGCGGCGGGTTGATCAGCTCCTCGACGAGAGTGCGGTCGCGGCCGGCATCTCTTCCTGGAGCAGGTTGGTTACTTGATACTCTTCGAGCACCGAGGAGGACTGTTTGGCATAGTCATAGACGCGAGAGACCCGCTCTTCCGTAACCTCGAACCCATGGGTTTCAAGCCAGTAGATGACATTCGACTTGCCGCTCATCGGGCCGATCTCGATCACCTGTCGTTGACCGAAGAGCGAGGCGGGAACCGATGAATAGATCACGTCCGCCAACGCCGTATCTCCCTTCTTATAGGACTTGATCAGGGCCGCGGCATGAATGCCGGTCGCGGTCCGGAAAGCGTCGCGCCCGAAGACCGGATAGTTGGGAGGAATCGTCCAGCCGCAGGCGGCGGCGGCGGTGGCGCAATATTGACCGAGGAGTGAGAGATCGTTGTCGATCCAGCCCATGAGCTTGAGATTGACCAGCATCTGGTCCATCGGCGTGTTACCTACCCGTTCGCCGATTCCGAGCGCGGTCCCATGGATCCGGTTGGCGCCGCCTTCGAGCGCCGCGAGTGAATTGATCACTCCCAAACCGCGGTCCTGATGGCCGTGCCAGTCGATTCGAATCTCGGCGCCCTGTTCGACGGCGATCTCACGAACGAACCTGGCCAGCGAGCGAGCGCCGTCCGGAGTCGCATGGCCCACCGTATCGGCGACGCCCAGCGCGGTCGCGCCGCATTGGATGGCAGCCGTGAACAGAGCCCGCAACGTCTCCGGCGTCGAACGGCTAGTGTCCTCCGTCGCAAACATGACGGGCAGCCCTTCTTTCACCGCGAAAGTGACGGACTCCTGCGTCAGCCTCAATAGCTGGTCCAAAGTCCAGTCCTCCGCATAGAACCTTAGCGGGGACGAACCCACGAAGATCGCGACCTCGATCGGGATCCCGGACCGCTGTGCAATCTCGATCACCGGCGTAATATCACGCCAGTCGGTGCGGGCCAGGCAGTTCGGCCAAATCTTCATCTTTTGATCCGCGATCTCCCGCGCCAGACGACCGACCGCTCGGGCATGCGTTCCGCCCGCGCCGGGCAAGCCGATGTTCAGGGAATGAATGCCGAGCGCCTCCATCAGGTGCAGCAGTTCAATCTTCTTTTCGACCGGCGGGTCGCTCACCGATGGGGATTGCAGTCCATCACGCAACGTCTCGTCATTCAGATAGATCGCGTGATCCGGAACCGGATTGGCCTGCCCTATCTGGTTCCAATCATAAATAAGCTCATTCATGTTCATAGATTACCTCCGTTGGCTGAAGTGGGAGGGAGCTTCCCTAGCTGAAGGAAGAAGGTGCTGCCAGCCTGGACAGAAACTGCCGCTGCAGGGCACGCCGGTGTACCTCCAGATCTTTCCACTATTGTGAAGCTTCTAGACCCACGAGAACGATTCGCACAAAATACGCCAAAGTATTAATGGTTTACTTGCCAAGATTACTCGCGGTTGTTAAACAAGGTCCGTAATTTATTGATAATAGATGACTGATAGAGGCTACGCTGGTTCCAACTCAAATAGCGCTACGGAAGAAGTATGTCTTCCGCATCTTTATCATTCCATCTTTAAAAAGGTAGACGTCCGCATATCGTTCATCAGCCGCAGAGTGGTCTTTCTTTATACCGATGAATCGCCCAAAACAGGCGCCGCTGTTTCCTTCAATAACGATGTGTTCGATATAGTGTTTTCCTGATATCAGAATTCGATCGCGTTCATAGAACTGCATGACACGATCAATTCCTGCAAAGGGCTCATATCCTGGCCTTTCATAAACGATTTCCGGGTGAAAGATATTTGACAAGGTGGCCCAATCTCTGGAATCAACGGCCTTAAACAGATCCATTATCAGGTTTTTATTCATAGATCCTCTTATGGTTGCTCGCCATCCTGCTCAATGCCGATTGGCCCGCGCCACCGCGCGAATATGAATTGGCGGAAAGTAGAATGGCGATCTGGTTAGACTGGCTGACCCTGGCGTGAAACTGGTGGTGGTCGGCGTGCGCGGCTATTGCGTAAGAGCTAGCTCGCGCCGATGGAGACGAAGTAAAAACTCGTAATTGGTCGGAGTCTTCAGCTTGGCTTCCGCCGCTCTGCTTCTGATTTTTGCGAATAGCTGTTCCGCTTTGGCATGTTTGTTAGAGTGATAAGCTAGCAATGGCAAAGTCTGCTTCGGCTCCCGCCCGAGGCCGGCAAGGATGCAATAATAACTGCCGTTCGTCCAGTAGTTACTGAATTCGGCCTCGAATTGCCCGTAGTAAGTATCTTCATCAACAAAAGGCATGTTGATCGGCAGACCCGCGTCATAAGATTCTAGCTTCTGTTTCACGTTATCAGACAAGACCAGGTCATGCTTGTTGGCTTTCCAAAAAGGAGTGTCTTGTCTCGGAGTCGAAAGGTAATGAGCCTGGATGAAGTCTCTTGAGTCATCAAACATCGCGGCGATCTCCCGATTAAACCCGTCGATCAACGCCTGATCAAATGATTTGTTGGGGAAATGTCTGACCATCTGATAAATCGCGGCATAGATGAAATAAATCCCGGTCGACTCCAGCGGCTCCAGGAAACATGAAGAGAGCCCGATCGCGACACAATTCTTGACCCAGGCCCGCCGATTCCGGCCGACTCTGAATCGGATGTGATTCAGTTTGACATTGCCATTGAGTTTCCAGAGCCGCAGGAAGTCCTCAGTCGCTTCATCCTGTGAGGTGAAGTCGCTCGAATAGACGTAACCGGTGCCGAACCTGGTGAGCATGGGGATCTTCCAGGTCCAGCCGGCTCGCATGGCGATCGCCGACGTATAAGGCTCTATCCCGTAACGTTGATCGTCATTCGGGACCGCGGTCGCTACGGCGCTATTACAGAGCAAATGATTGCTCATATCCAAGAAAGGTTCTCCCATGGCCTGATTGATGAGGAGTCCTTTGAAGCCGGAACAATCGACAAACAGGTCGCCATGATAGGCGACGCCGCTTTTGGTAATGACCGAATCGATATAGCCGTCGGGCCTGAATGTCGTTCCCTCAATATGATCAAGAACGTGTTCCACGCCCCATTTGATCGAGATGTTCTTCAGATAATCGGCCACTAAATGCGCGTCGAAGTGCCAGGCGTAACGCGTGACGCGCGTCCCATCAAAGCTCCTGGGAGCATGCTTTTCATCGAGAAGCATCGGCTCAATAAAGCACGAATAATCCACCGGCAGCTCATAACCCTGCTTCCTCTTGAAAGCCCAGTAATGCGTGAGGGGGATGTTTTCACAGTTCGGAACCAGACCGAAGGGATGGTAAAAATGGTCAGTTTTCCCGGTCGCCGGATCTGTCTTCCAGTTGATAAATTTAACCGCCCCCTTGAAGGCGGCGTTGCAACAGCGCATCCATTCGTCCTCCGGGATGCCCAAGAAATCGAAGAAGACCGGTTGCAGATTGGGTACGGTCGCCTCTCCGACACCGATCTTGGGAATGCCCGGCGCTTCGATGAGAGTGATCTTCACACCTTGCAGAGCTTTCTGGAGGTATGAGGCTGTCATCCAACCAGCCGTGCCGCCACCAACGATGATGATCTTTTTTATCAGGTTGTCCATAATCAGTTTCCTTAGGTTAAATATGGTAGTTTCTGAAAGGTCAGGCTGTCGTCGCAAGGCGTTCTTGCTTGATACCTTTCCCTGCTACTAACTCGACTAACGAGAGGAGTGGCCCGGTCATACCGGTTGTGATAAGCGCCATCAGAACCATGATTGCGAAAATGCGGCCTGAAAGAACGCCTAAATCATGCCCGATATTGAGCACGACCAGTTCCATCAGCCCGCGTGTGTTCAATAAAACGCCGATCGAAATCGACTCGGACCATTTCATTCCGGCCCAACGGGCGGCCATCGTACTCCCCCCTAACTTCCCCACGACCGCCACCGTGATGATTCCAACGGCGGCCAACCAGCTTTGCCAATCGTTAAGCAAACCGATCTGCGTGCGTAAGCCAGTGAAAGCGAAGAAGAGAGGGAGCAAAGCCGCCACGCTGAAATTTGCGATCTTGTCTCTCAAGAAGAATCGAACTTCGGGGGCAGCAGGCATGACAGTGCCAGCCAAGAAGGCGCCGAAGAGCGCATGAATCCCGATCGCTGACGTGAGGTAAGCGGAGATGAAAACTAATGCCAGGGCGCCGACCAATACAATATTCTTTTTCTCGCCCTCGAAGCCTGCATCGGTAATACGATTAAGTCGTGGCTTGAGAATGTAAAGCATGAACATAGTAAAGGTGAGAGCGAGAGTGACCGTCATCACCGACGCCATAATCCCTTGCGCCTTCACGATCGCAATCACCAATGCCAGTACGCACCAGGCTGTAACGTCATCAACCGCGGCGCAAGCGATGGCAATCTGACCCAACTGAGAATCGGAGATTCCGCGATCTTCGATAATCCTGGCCAAGACCGGGAAGGCCGTGACACTCATGGCCGCTCCCAAGAAGAGGGCAAATGAGGTGAACGAGATGTCAGGCGGGGCAAACAGCCGATAAATCAGTAAGGAGACCGTGACGCCAAGAAAAAAAGGCGCAATGATACTGGCATGGCTAATGATTATGGCCGCTCGCGCCTTCTCCTTGAGCTGCTTGGCATTGGTTTCCATTCCGACGACAAACATGAACAGGACGCTCCCGATTTGGCCAAGTAAGCTCAGCGCCCCCATTGAAGATGGGGGAAATAGAAACGAAAAGGTTTTCGGGAAGATCAACCCTAGCAAAGACGGACCTAAAATGAGGCCCGCAACCATCTCTCCGATAACCGGGGGCTGTCCCAGTTTATAGAAGAAGCCGCCTGTCAATCTTGTCGCAATAAGAATAACTGTTACTTGTAGAAGCAATATGCCGAGAGGTTCGCGCTGGTTTTCACGTAAAGCCTTGCCGACGGTATTCCAGGCGCCCTCAAGCCAATCAGGCCCTGAAAATAGGACGACCGTTGGTGATGACATGTCGCGCTGCGCCGAAGCAGAAGCGCTTGATTCGAGCCGGGAGCCGTAAGACAAGACAAAGTAGATGCCTAAGGTAAATATCAAAATGGTGGCGACGTAGAGCAGCAGGCTACTTTTCACGGCTTGTCTCCATTCAGTTCTTTTTGATAGCTTGCCTTGACGCAGTACCTCTAATGGGCGCGTCTGGCCGGCATCCGGCCGCACGAAATCGGATTTGTCGGTCGCCGTCAGGTTGACGTGTTATGAAGATGAATCGCTATTCCACTGCCCGCGCCCTCTATTGAGAATCAGGCTGATCAGGCGCTCTCCTTCTTGAAACACCAGCCCTTTTTCCCGAAGGAGCTCAAGCTGTGTGGCGATGTCGGGCACGTCTTGGGCTGAGAACCGTTTCACGATCTCCTCAATCCGCGCCGGCTTAGAGAGATAATCCAGGATGGCCTTCCCGGATGGCCCAACTTGGTACTCACGGACTGATCCTGAACGGGAATCGTAGATAATGCTCGAATTGCCTTTGAATTCGAGGCGCGGCGGCAGGCCCTGCCGTTGGTCCTTCCAGCGGGCCTGCCACTGCTCGACCGCAGCTTGAAGTCTCCCGATCCATTGGACGACAGCGGTGAAGTACTCGGCCAGCACGTTGCGATCGGCAAAGTAGTAAGCGAAATCCTGCAATATCTCCTCATTGAAGGGATAGACGAATGAATAGAAATCCATCGGATGCAGGTCGAGCCCGTAACTTCGGGCCTGGTTATAGTAGGGGCTGAATCGGTCGAACCGAACCGGATAAACCCCAGTCGGGGGCTCCAGGTGCGTGAGCAACGGGATGATTTCCAAATACCTCTTGTAGACCTCTGCGCTTTCCCCGGGGAATCCAATCAGGAGGTTCCAAAACGGCTTAATACCATAGATGACGCACATTTTCAGGAAGTTCACATTCTGGAACGCCGTCGTCCCCTTTTTCATAAGTTTCAAAGTGGAAGTCGCCAACGATTCAATCCCGGGTTGAATGAGTCTCACTCTGGATTTTGCCAAGACGGCGAAATCCTCCTCGTTTAGATCCGCTTTGACTTCGTAAAAAATTTCCATGTCCGGAGGAGTCTCGATCAACGGCAAGACCTCCTTCAGGTAGTTCTTGGGAAGAATGTTATCGACCGCTTCGAGCTGGGTCACCACACCCGAATGTCGGAAAAGCGATTTAAACTGCTCAATCGCAAGTTCCGGCTTCAAAGCGCGGTATGCCATTGAGGCGCCATTGAGACCACAGAAAGTACAGTGCGACCGCTGGCCCCACCAGCATCCACGAGAGGTTTCAAATGGCAGGATCGGCTTCAAATCACTGTTTGCGAAGTACTCATCGAATCTTTGGAGAAACTCTTCGTAGTTCAGTTCGATAGGGGTATCGATGCTCAGTTCTTCCCCGACGGCGCCTGGGCCATTGGCCTGCAGAGAGACGCCTTTAAAAAGGGCTCCGCGGATAGACCGGCATTTCGAGTTCTCGCCCGCCATACAGTAATGGACCAACTCTGGAAAACTCTTGAGGGCGGGGCCCGAAAAGACGACATCGATCTGATCGATTCGTTCCGCGATCACTTTACCCATGGGGAGCTCACAATTGGCCCCGCCCATTACAATGATCACCTCGGGATTGCGCTGCTTCAGTCTTTTGGCCATGGCAAAGCAGGCGGTGTTCTGCATGAACATCGACGTGAATCCCACGATCTGCGCCTGATCGAGAGCGTACCTGGTTATCATCTCATCCATGAAAGCGTCCAGTTTCGGCCGCTTCCGCACAATCAGATCTTTGATTCGGCGCTCGTCCTCGCTATTGTTCCAAAAGTAGCGCTGAAGATATGTGTCAGTGTTATCCGGTAACTGTGGAAACGCCTGCTGCCGAAAGAACCAGTCTCCAAGCCCTGCATACAGAGCCCGCATCGAGGTGCTAATGTACTGATAGCAATCGACGCCCATGTATTTGGCAAAGTCATGGCTCAGAGAAACGATGTCGACCGAGACTTTTCCCGGAAATCTAGAGTTGGTTACCGATTTGATCTGCGTAAGCGCAATCGACGGCATATACACATTCGAAAATGGCATATCGACCAAAGAGATTTTGTACATGGTTATGTTTCTCCTGAATAACCACGATTATCAGACTAAGTTTGGGTTGCGTGTGGCTGGATGATAGTTATGGCCTACTACCAGCGCCGACTTCATATTACCCCGGTTAGCTAGCAGGCGCGAAAATGGAGAAGGCGCGTGAACTCTTGAAACAAAAATGAACCCTGGCCAGGGGAGACGCCTCGGTTCTTGTCGAATTCAATCGGCCCCCGCGTTCTCTTCTATCCCCTGATTGAGATGAATACTCTCTCTCGTCTGGGTCTCCTCGAAAGCAAGGTAGTTTCTGGACTCGCTGAGGCCAGTTGCGGCCAGTGTAATCAGCGTCATGCAGGCGCCGCAGAAAAGATAGACCAATGGAACATTTTTCCCGACCAGAGAGGTCGCCATCCCTGCGGCCCCCATACCAATCGGCAGCAAGCAGTTGGAGAGCGTCGCCAATAACCCGAATACACGCCCACGAATCTCACTCGGGGTTGTGATTTGCACGATCGTCATAACGCTGATGTTCAGAAAGCCGCTCGCTATACCGATTCCGACAATGGCCGCCGCCACTATTGCCGGCGTTTTGACATATCCCAACAGTCCGGTCAGGACCGACGCCACCAGCATGCATGCCATGATCATCGCCACTCGAACCTTGCCTCGCACCGGAAAGACTCCGGCCGACAAAAATCCCATCAAGCTACCGACTCCTAAAGCGGTCAACAGATAACCGAACCAGTCCGGATGGAGTTTCAGGTGGTCTTCGACGTAGAAAGGAAGCAATACTAGAATCGGAGACATAACAAAATTCAAGAACGTCACAACCAATAACAATTGGGTCATGCCTCTATTCGCTCTGACGTAAGTTAGGCCATCCCTTATCTCCTTTTTGAATTCGTGGACTCGCTCGTACCAATTACCGTTCTTCTCCGACAACGTCTGTGGAATCACGATGAAATATTTACTGAGGGCGGCGCAAAGATAGGTGGCGCCGTCGATCAAAATGGCCAATGGCGCGCCCAACGTCCGGAAGAGTATCCCGCCGATTCCCTGCCCAAGCAGAGTCGAGATTTGAAACGAAGCTCGAACCATCGAGGTTGCGCCCGCCACGCTATTTGTCGGCACGAGATCGGCTGTCGAGGCGGAGATCGCAGGCGTCAGAAAACTATTGACGGTTGACAGCACAATCGAAACAGCAAATATCCAGACCAGTATCCACGCCTTAGCCGCAGGCGTGAAAAGCATCAGGAACGCCAGCGAGATTACGGCGAAACCACTCACCAAGTCGCAGATTATGAGAATCGAGCGCCGCGAATGGCGGTCAGCAACCGCCCCTCCTATCGGCCCGAACAACACCGCCGCCAATCCCGAAAGCATCGCCATCATCCCCATCAATGGCGGTGATTCCGTGGCGTGTTTGAGCCAGAACAGCATGGCTATCGTGGAGACCTGAGTGCCGATTCGGCTGATCATCTGCCCTTGCAAGAGCAGTAGAAAGTTCCGGTTCATTAAACCTGAAGGTCGCGTCAAAATATTCTCCTTACTGATTGCCTGTACATCGCTCTTGAACCGAGGCAACCAACGATTCGATGGTCGGATCTGTGAACACGTCGGTAACCGAGATTGCGATCCTAATCTGACGGCATCTGACTACAAATCTCATTGCCGACAGGGAGTCTCCACCGAGTTCGAAGAAGTTGTCATACCTCCCTACGCGTTCCAGATGCAGCAGGTCGGTCAAAATATGGGCCAATTGTGTCTCTATCTCTCCTACGGGCGGCTCATAACCTCGCCTCACATACGCCTCTCCTTCCGCCGCCGGCAGCCCACGCCGGTCTAGCTTCCCGTTCACCGTCAACGGTAACGATTCCAGATGCACATAGGCCGCCGGAACCATGTACTCCGGCAGCGAGGTTGACAACCACCCCCTCAGTTCCTCCGCTCCTACCTCCTGCCCCGTGT
>Ga0190270_10001004_pt1 | contig 12873 bp, 13 predicted proteins | sample Popmic320T_FD_133748 | JGI IMG/M metagenome (GOLD analysis project Ga0190270, IMG submission 133748) | Populus adjacent soil microbial communities from riparian zone of Weber River, Utah, USA - 320 T | ecosystem: Environmental > Terrestrial > Soil > Riparian zone | place: USA: Utah | collected... | reverse complement strand
TCTCCCGGGAGAGCTCGAGATCGCGGCGAGCATGCTTATCGCGAACGCGGGAAGCTGGCAGTACTCTTTCGCCGCGACGCACGAACGTCAGATCATCGCGACCGGCCGAGTCGCGGCCATGGCGCGAGGTTGGGCCCAGTGACGCCGGTCAAGCTGCCGGCTTGAACAACATGCCTGCGTTTTGGCGCGTCGCGCCGGCGAAGGCGGCAATCAGGTTTTCAACCTCCGCAATCCGTGCGGCCGATGTAGTTGGTCCGGCGCGTTCGCATATTTCCCCAGCCAACTCATGCAGCAGCGCCGCGTTGTGCCGGATGCGTTCTTCGAAGGCGTTGTCTTCCAGGCTGTCGGTGAGACTGCGATTGAGCTCCGCGAACCACGGCAGCGCGGCCTGGTCGAGCATGCGCGGCGGATTCGCCGGGTGGCCGGACTTCGACCACTCACGCAGCAGCGCCTGAACGGAGAGATTCAGCTCCTGCACCGCCACCAGCTCGCGCTTCAGTCGCGAGAACACGGCGATGTCGGTCAGTCGCCGCTGGAAGAAGAACTGGCAGAGGATTCCCCAGTAGTACGCGTAGTCCCAGATCACCTTGGCGGGCATGACCTCGGAATCGCCGAACATCGCGTACTGGCCGCGGTACAACGCCAGCGTGCTCTCGTAGAACGAGAAATAGATCTGCTCGAACACGTGCGCATGCATCTCGATGGACTGGCCGGTGCGCTCGCGCGCGATGAGCTCGGTGATGTAGGTGTTCGAGATGGCGATGAAATCGGTGCCGGGCGAATAGAAAGGATCGAGGAACAGTCCGGCGTCGCCGGTGAGGGCCCAGCGGCGCGCCGAAAACACGCGCTTGCAGCCGTAGGAGAAGCGCCGCAACGCGTTGAAATCCTGGAGCTTTTCGGACTCGCGTTCGATGACGGCGGCGAGCTGCGGCTGGTGCTGATGCAGCCAGCCGAGCGCGCGCTCGAAGGAGTTGTAGCTGCGCAGCGGATGTGCGGTCTCGTCGGCCACGATGCCCACGGAGTGTGAGCCGCTGCAAAGCGGGATCAACCATACCCAGTAGCCGGGTCCCACGAGATGGTTGGTAGACAGCCAGCGTTCACGGTAATTGCAGCGCGCGTGCCAGGCGGTGTCTTGCGACCAGTCGTCGATGTCGATGCGAGTGGCGAGCCGGAACCAGGCGGCGTTCGCATGGTGGCCATTGTCGGTCTGCAGTCCGAGCTGGCGGCGCAGGATGCCGGCGCGTCCGCTGGCGTCGACCACCCAGTCCGCGGTGAGCTCGTGCTCGGTGCCGCCACTTTGATAGACCACCGTGTGCGTGCCGCCTTCGGCCAGTCGCACCTGGCGCACGGTGGCACCAGTGATGAATCGCGGGATTTCGGCGCGAGCGCGCTCGGCCAGATAATTTTCCAGGATGCCGCGATCGAGCTGGTAACCCGGCGTTTGCAGGTAGCGGCTGGCGCCGAGCTCGCTGACCGCGTCTACCGCGGGCTGTCCATCATTGAAGAAGAAGCGAAAGCCGAATTTCCTGAGCTGACGCTCGCGCAAGTGCGCGCCCAGGCCAAGCACGGTGTCGAGGTAGTTGGCACCGATCTCCACGGTGGATTCGCCCACTTTGTGCGCGGCTTCGGGAACCGGGTGGGTGTCGCGCTCCAGAACGGTAATGGCCAGTGAAGGCAGGCGGGCTCGCAACTGCAACGCCAGCGTCAGCCCCGCGAGACCGCCGCCGAGGATGACCACGTCGGTATGCATCAGAAAACCTCGATGCGCGTGTCGAGGCCCAGAGTGGGCGTGGCCAGGGTGAGCACGTCGTGTGTGCCGCCGCGCGCTATCGCCTCCATGAAGGGCAGACAGCTTTCCGTGGAATTGCCCGCCACCAGCGCGGCGTTCTCAGCGCGAGCGCCGCTGGGTGTGAGCGCTTCACCCGTGACCAGCCGCAGCTCGAATGCCGCCAAAGTATTCGTACCCCGTTCCGGCGAGACCACGAGCGCCGCGGAAAGAAGATGCTTGCTGAGCGCCACCGCGGCGAGCGGCCCGCGCGCGTCGATATCGTAAGCCACCAGCAGGATGTTCTCGTGCGCGCTCAGCGCCTGCATGCAGGTTTCGAGCAATCCCGCGCCGAACGAATGGTCGCCGGCAGACAGCGACGTATAGGGCCGCGTGCATTCGGCGGCGATGGTCCAGTAACCGGCTGCGGCGTTGTGCACCGAGTTGTGAAACTTCGTCGGCGAGACCAGCGCGGGCGTGGAGGCCAGCGTGGCGCACATGTAATCGGTGATGGCGAGATCGCCGTGCATGGAGCTGAACACGCAGGGCAGGGAATGCGGTGGAAGGCCGGCGGATTTGCAGGCCGCCAGCGCCGCTTCGAGTGCCACGGCCACGGTATCCGGCGCACGGCGCCGCTCGGTGGGCGGCAGCAGCTCGGGCGCAGGTCGTGGTGCGGACTCCGCAGGCGCGGGCTCCAGGCCCGCAAGAATGCGCCGCGCGCGTTCCCATCCCGGCAGGCGCGGCGACCACAGCGCCACGCCGTTCACGTACAGGCGCGGCGTATTCGCCAACAGGTTCATGCAGCCCCGGCCGCGGCAAACAGCAGTACGCAATTGCTGCCACCGAATCCGAACGAGTTGCTCATGGCGTGGCGCACCATACCGCGCGCATTGCCGAGCTGTACCTGCGGACCGCAGGCTGCATCGAGCTCACGCGAATTGAGATTGCCCGGCTTGAGCCCGGATTCCAGGCTCAGCAGCGTGATCACGGCTTCCAGCGCGCCGGCGGCGCCCAGCGTATGACCGGTCCACCCCTTGGTGGAGCTGCCGTGCGTCGTCGCGGGGAACATCGCGGCGATGGCCTGCGCCTCGATTTCGTCGTTCTTCGTCGATGCCGTGCCGTGCAGGTTGATGTAATCGATGTCGCCCGAATCGATGGCGGCGCGATTCAGTGCCTCATTCATCGCCAGCCGCGCGCCGCGGCCCGACGGATGCGGCGTGGACATGTGGTGCGCGTCGCTGGACTCGCCGTAACCTAACAACCGGGGGCCGGCGCCGTCGCGCTCCAGCAGCGCAAAGGCCGCGGCCTCGCCGATGCTGATCCCGGAGCGCGCCGCATCAAACGGCCGGCAGGGCTCCGCCGACACCAGTTGCAGCGAATGAAAGCCGAACAACACGCTGCCGCAAAGCGAATCCACACCGCCGACTACCACGGCGTCGGCAACGCCGAGCTCCAGCAATCGTGCTCCCTGCGCAAACGCCTTGGCGCTGGAGGAACAGGCCGTGGCCACCGTCACGGCGACATTGCGCAATCCGAGCACTGTTTGCAGGAACTCACCCGTGGAATGCGGCGTGTGCACCGCCTGGTAGCGCAGGTCCTCGGGGAACTGGCCCTCGGCGGTCAGCCGTGTGTAGGCCTCCTCGGTGGCGCCGATGCTGGACGTGGACGTGCCGAGCACCAGCGCGACCCGCTCCGCGCCATACCTGGTACGCGCCGCGCGAACCGCCTCCAGGAAGCCATCCCGCTGCAGGCCCATCCACGCCAGACGGTTGTTGCGGCATTCATAACGCGAGAATTCCGCCGGCAGGGGCGCATCCTCGATGTCCGTAACACGGCCGATCCAGGTAGCTAGTGGTTCACGTCCGAAGTCGTTGGAGCGCAGGCCGGAGCGGCCGGCGTCGAGCGCTCCCAGCAACTCTGCGCGGCCCAGGCCAGCGGCGCAGGTTGCCGTGAAGGCGGTAACACTGAGCGGTTGCACTCCGGATCCAGTCGAGATCAGGCCGGCGGCGTCTTCGCAGCAGCGGCGCCCATCATTTCACCCGGTTCTTCTCGATGTGAGTCGACAGATTGGCGAGTGATGCAAAGATGCGGCGGTTGTCCTCGTCGTCGGAGCGCAGCTGGAAGCCGTAGCGCTTGGAAATCTCCAGCGCCAGCTCCAGCGCGTCGATCGAATCCAGGCTCAGGCCGGCGCCGAACAACGGCGCGGCGGGGTCGATCTGCCCGGCATCGACGGTTTCCAGATTGAGCGTGGTGACGATCATCGAGGCGACTTCGCGCTCCAGGGGTGACTGCGTGGGATTCATGGCGAAGACCTGAGGCGCGGCTCTCGAATGCAACGAAAGAAGGCGGCTATTATAGCCATGGCTTCGGGCTTCACTTTCCAATGGCGTCACAAGAAAACCACGCGAATTCCAGTCCGGATTGCGACGTCATTGTGATCGGCGGCGGGCCCGCCGGAACCACCGCTGCCACCGCGTTGGCGCGGCGTGGCCGCCGCGTTCAGTTGTTCGAAAAACACCGCCATCCGCGCTTCCACATCGGGGAATCGCTGCTGCCGATGAACATTCCCATCCTCCGGGACCTTGGCGTACTGGAGGAAGTCGACCGCATCGGCATCCGCAAGTCAGCCGCCGATTTTCCGGCCGACAACGAGCGTGGCTTCAATGTCTTCGACTTCACCCGGAACCTGGAAAACCTTCCGGGTTTCGCCTACCAGGTCAGACGCGATGAATTCGACGAGATCCTGTTCCGCAACTGCCAGCGCGCGGGAGCGGTGGCACTCGAGAACACCGAGGTGCTGGAGACGCACAACAGCGCCGATTCCGTTTCGGTCACGGTGCGCGACGCGTCGGGCCTGACACGCCAGGTGCGCGCGCGTTATCTCATCGACGCCTCGGGCCGCGACACCTTCCTCGGCAACCAGCTCAAACTCAAGCAGCGCCATGCGCGACATCGCAGCGCGGCGGTGTTCGCGCACTTCTCGGGCGTGGAGCGTCGCGAGGCGCCGTGGACCGGCAACATCAGCATCTACCGGTTCCGCACCGGGTCGGGACAGGGCTGGATCTGGCTGATTCCGCTGACCCACGACATCACCAGCATCGGCGCGGTGCTGCTGCCCGAACACCTGAAGGAGCGCGGTGGCGCGCTCGAGCCGTTCCTCATGAACATCCTGCACTCGGTGCCGGCGCTGAAGATGCGCATGGCCAACGCGCGGCTGCACGGCAATCTCGAGGCCACCGGCAACTACTCCTATGAATGTCGCGAGCTGGCCGGTCCGCGCTGGATCATGGCCGGTGATTCGCTGGCCTTCGTCGATCCGGTTTTCTCCAGCGGCGTGTACCTGGCCATGCATGGTGGCATGCGCGCTGCCGAGCTGGTCGACTCGGTGCTGGAGGGCGCGCCGGAGCGCAAGCTGCAGCGTATTTATGCGCGCGAGTTGCGCGCCGGCATCCGCGAGTTCAGCTGGTTCATCGTGCGTTTCACGACGCCGGCATTCGCGTGGTTGTTCGCCAATCCGAGTAACACCATGAAGATCGAGGAAGCCATTGTCTCGATGCTCTCCGGCCACGTTTTCGATGCGCGCCGCACGTTGCGGCGCCTGCGCTTATTCAAGTCCCTGTATTACATCCGGTCACTGCTGAAGCTGGGCGAAACGCTCGGTTTTCGCCGCGAGTTGCGCGGTTCGAAGGCTGCATGAATACGCAATCCGGTCTCGCGCTGTCACGCCTGAGTGCAGTGGCGCCGCGCATCGAATACCTGCCGCTGGAGCCCGGACAGCCGCTGCCGCCGAATGCGCTGTTCGCCGTGGAGTTTGGCGAGCGCGATGCGGCCGTGCCGGCGCGTTGCGCGCGGGTGCGTCTCGAAACGCTGGCGGGCGCCGGCCTCACGGAGGTCTGGTACGCCAATGGCGCCGTCCAAAGCGGTTTCGCGGGGCCGATCCGTTTCGCCGCCGACGATCACCATCTCGCCGCGGCCATCGAAGTAGATGAGCGCGAGCACGGCGGGCTCGCGGCGGCCACCGAATACGCGTATTCGACCATCGCCGGCTTCCAGCAAACCTCGCGCTACCGGCACCTGCTGCGGATCTGGAACTACCTGGATGACATCAACACGGGTGCAGGCGATGCGGAGCGTTATCGCGTGTTCTGCTCGGGCCGCAGTGAGGGTCTGAAATCGCTGCACCAGGAACGATTCCCGGCCGCCACGGCCATCGGGCGGCGTGACGGCTCCCACTTGCTCCAGGTGTACTGGCTGGCTGGCCGCGAGCCCGGCATCGCGTTCGAGAACCCGCGCCAGCTCTCTGCGTTTCACTACCCGCGCGAGTACGGACCGACGCCGCCCGCGTTTTCGCGCGCCATGCTGGTGGCACCGGGCCTGCTGATGATTTCCGGCACGGCCAGCATCGTAGGCCACGCGTCGCGGCACGAGGGTAGCGTGCAGCGACAACTGTCCGAGATCTTCACCAACCTCGACAGCCTGCTGTCACGGGCGCGGGCGCATGCACCGGCCCTGCCGCCGCCCTTCAGCGGCAACACGTTGATCAAGGCGTACCTGCGCAACAGTGATGACCTGCCGTTTGTCGAACGCGAGTTGCGCGCGCGGTTGCCCGGCACGCCGTTCCTGGTGCTGGCGGGCGACGTATGCCGTTCCGATCTGCTGGTCGAGCTGGACTGTCTGCACTCCGCGCAGTGATCAACTGGCGTGGCGGCGTGTGAGCTCCAGCAGCTGCGCGCGTGACACCTTGCCCACCGGGTCGCGCGGGATGCGATCCACCAGCACCAGCGGACGCGGTATGAACACGGCGTCGAGCTCCGCGGCCAGCTGGCTGGCGATATCGCGTGCGCTCACGCCGCGGCTGACGACCACGGCCGCGACGCGATTGGCGACGCCCGACGCCGCGCCGCCGGGCTGAAAGGCCACGGCATCTTCCACGCCCTCGACGGCACACAGGCGCCGCGTGATGTCGGACAGTGAGGCGCGTTTGCCGGCTACCTCGACCAGGTCCGAGTTGCGGCCGCGCAGCACGAAACCCGTCAGGTCACGCAGTTCCAACACGTCCTGGAGCTGCTGCGTGCGCTCGAACCATTGCGCCGAGACCAGCGTGCTCTCCGCCGTGGGCTCGAGTGTGACGCCGTCATACAGGCGCCACTCCTCCAGCTGTGCCGTCTGGCGCGTGGCGATCACGCCGGTTTCCGTGGAACCGAACATCTCGAGCAGGGGCGCGCGCAGCTGCGCTTCGATGATTCTCGTCAGCGCGGAATCCAGCGGCGCCGTGGCGCTGACGATGAGATCGAGCTCCGGGAACTCGAGTCCGGATTCCGCCAGTGCGCGCAGGTGCAGCGGCGTGCTCACCAGCACGCGCGGACGCGCCGGCTGCGACAACACCCTGGCCACGTCCGCGGGAAACAGCGGGCGCTCGGCGTGCACGCTCATGCCGGAGAACAGCGGCAGCAGCACGGTGAGTTCGATGCCGTACATGTGATGCGCCGGCACCGTGCCAATAATCGAGGCGCTGGCGTCCGGCGAAATTTCCAGCGCGGCACGGATGGCGGCGGAGTTCAGGCGAGCGCTTGCGTCCAGGGCGCGCCAACGCTTGGCATGCGGCTTCGACTTGCCGGTGCTTCCGGACGTGAAGCCGACCAGCACCAGCCGTTCCGCATCGGCGGGCACGAGATCGCGCTCCGGACCTGGTGCATGCGGTGCCGCGCGCCAGCGCTGCACATCCGTGTCGGTGACGCAGAAACCGTCTGGATAGTCGGCGCTCAACTCGGCCAGCGCCGCTTCGCCGCGAGTGGCAGGCATGAGCTGCGTGCGCCCGGAGAGCACGGCTGCCGCGAACACCAGCAGGAAACTCTCACGCTGCTCGCAGAGATTCACGAGGTGCGTGCCCGCCGGGAACTGCGCGGCGATCACGGCAGCTTCGCGCAGGATCTGCGTGCGGTTCAGCGGTCCGGTGGCGCGCCAGACGAGTACATCGGATCGATGTCCCGCGACATCACTCATGAGTATTGCTTCAGGACCAGCGAGGTGTTGATCCCGCCAAAGGCGAAATTGTTGGACACGACGATATCGGTATCGATTTCGCGCCCGTCTCCGCGGATATAGTCGAGCGCGCCGCACATGCTGTCGACATGGTCGAGATTCAGCGTGGGCGTGAACCAGCGGCTCTTCATCATCTCAATGCTGAACCAGGCTTCGAGCGCGCCGCAGGCACCGAGCGTGTGGCCCAGGTAACTCTTCTGCGAACTGATCGGCATGTGTGCGCCGAACACGGCACTGGTGGCGCGCGATTCAGCGATGTCGCCCTGCGTAGTGGCGGTGCCGTGGCCGTTCACGTAACCGACGGCATCCACGGACACCCGCGCATTCGCCAGCGCGAGTTGCATGACGGCGCGCATGGTGCGTTCTTCCGGGCGAGTGGCGTGCGCGCCGTCGCTGTTGGTGGCGTAGCCAAGGATCTCCGCGTGGATGCGCGCGCCACGCGCGCGCGCGCTTTCATGCTCTTCCAGCAGCAGCATGCAGGCGCCTTCACCGACCACCAGGCCGTCGCGTTCCGTGTCGTAAGGACGCGGCGTGGTGGCCGGTTGTTCATTGCGTGTGCTGGTGGCGTACAAGGTGTCGAACGCCTTGGCCTGAGTAGGGCACAACTCCTCGGACCCGCCTGCCAGCATGCGCAATTGATGGCCAGCCTGAATCGCCTCGAAGGCGTAGCCGATGGCCTGGCTGCCCGAGGTGCAGGCGCTGGAGGTCGGAATCACGCGACCGGTGAGCCCGAAGAACATGCCGACGTTGGCGGCAGCCGTGTGCGGCATCATCCGGATGTAGGAGTTCGCATTCACGTGCGAACCATCGTTGTCGATGAGCAGCCTTGCCATGTCCACGACGTCCGGAGGGCTGCCGACGCAAGAGCCGCAGGCCACTCCCATCGAGCCATCCGCCAGCAGCTCGCTGCCGGCGAGACCCGCTTCGGCCAGCGCCAGCTCGGAGGCACGCACGGCGAGCTGCGCCACGCGCCCCATGCCGCGCATCTGCTTGCGCGTCCAGTGTTCCGGGGTCGAGAAATGTTTGCAGGGCGCCCCGAGGCGCGTGGCCATGTCGCCGTAACGTTCCCACTCCTGCATGTAGCGCACGCCGCTGCGCCCGGCGCGGAATGCGCTCTCGATCTCCGACCAGGAATCGCCGAGCGCGGTGATGCCGCCGATGCCCGTGATCACCACGCGCCGCATCAGCACAGTCCCCCGTTCACCGAGATCACCTGACGCGTGACGTACGCCGCGTCGGGCGACATGAGGAAACTCACCACGCCGGCGACTTCATCCGGTGTGCCGACGCGTTGCATGGGAATGGCCTCGAGGATGCGTTCCATCGGCGTATTCGCGTCGATCATGTCCGTGGCGATCAGTCCCGGCGCCACGCAGTTCACCGTGATCTCGCGTTTCGCCAGCTCCACCGCCAGCGCCTTGCTGGCCGCAATGACACCGCCCTTGGCGGCGCTGTAGTTAGCCTGGCCGCGATTGCCGATGAGACCGGATACCGAGGCCAGCGTGACGATGCGTCCCGGCGCGCGCCGTTTCACCATGGGCATGATCACGGGCTGCAACACGTTATAGAAGGAGTCGAGGTTGGTGCGGATGACCGCGTCCCATTCATCGCCGCTCATGGCCGGGAAGGCGGCGTCGCGGGTGATGCCGGCATTGCAGACCACGCCGTAGTAGGCGCCGTGCGCATCCATGTCCGCGGCCAGTGCGGCGCCCACGGCGTCGCGTTGCGTCACGTCGAACTGCAGGCAGCGTGCCGCGCGCCCGAGCGCGCGAACCTGGGCTGCCACCTGGTCAGCTGCGTCGCGCCGCACGTGGAAGTGCACCACGATGTCATAGCCGTCGCGCGCCAGGCGCAGTGCGATGGCGCGGCCGATGCCGCGGCTCGCCCCGGTGACCAGCACCGTGCCGCTCATGCCGGAACCAACGGGCTGTTCCGCCCGGGCATCCGCGCCAGGTAGTTGGTCGCGCGGCTCGTCAGGCATTCCGGCATGACGAACAGCAGCTCGTTGTCCGGCGGTCGCACCGCCACCTGCACCGTCCGCGCACGTACCACGCGCGCGTCGTCGGCGCCCACGGTGACCAGGTAGTTGACGGCCAGGCGCTGTTCCCACTCCACCAACGACGCGTGTACCTGCAGCGTGTCGCCATAACGCGCGGCGCGAACGTACTTTACGTGCAGTTCGACCAGGGGCCACAGGTACCCGGAATTCAGCATTTCCTCGAGGCCGAAGCCGATGGTGTTCATCAACGCCCAGCGGGCGTTCTCCAGGTACTTGAGGTAGTGGCCATGCCAGACCACGTGCGCCAGGTCGACATCGTGGAACGCAACCTCGCAGCTGATTTGCGCGCTGATGGAGGACTGTTTTCGCATTGCTGCGGATTCTACGGCTGCGCCCGGGGGCTGCGCCGCAGGCGTCGCCAGATGAGCCAGGGCGCGCGCCACAACATGCCGAAAACCAGCCGATTGTGCATGCCCACGAGCAGCAGGTTGTCGTACAGCATGCGGAAGTGGGAAATGCCGTCCGCCGGGTAGGACACGCGCGTCTCGAGCCAGCGCAACACGTGGCCGCGCCAGACCAGCTTCACCAGCAGCTCGATGTCGAAATCCATGCGGCGGCCGACTCCCTCATGGTCCACCACCTCGAGGACGGTTCCCACCGGGTACAGCCGGAAGCCGCACATGGAGTCGCGCACCGCCGAGAATGACAGGGTCTGCAGCCACACCAGTGCGTGCGTGAGGTATCGCGACAGGAAGCGCACCCGGGGGATGGACGCGTCGAACTTCGGCAGACCGCAGATGACGGCATGCGGCTCGGCGTGCGCCGCCGCCAGGAATCGTGGCACATCGGCGAGGTCGTGCTGGCCGTCGGCGTCTACCTGCAGTGCATGCGTGTACCCGAGTGACCGGGCTTCGCGCAGCCCGTCGATCACGGCTGCGCCCTTGCCGCCGTTCACCTCGAGGCGCACCAGTCGCGCACCCGTGTCACGCGACAACTTCTCCAGCGCGAGACGACAGGTGGCATTCGATCCGTCGTCGACCAGCAGCACCGGCAGGCCATGTGCCCGCAGTGCCGCCTCGACCGCCGGCACGGCCAGCTCGTGGTTGAACACAGGGATGACCGCGGTGACGCGAGGGATGTCCTGCATGGGATTCATGAGGCGCGTTACGACGCCAACTGGCAAATGCGAGGCTCAGGCCGCAGCAATTGGATTACTCCGGCCCACGAAACTTACGCAGAGTTGCCCTTCAATCACCGTTCCTGGAGTCGGTCTATGGCGTCGATCAGGTCCTGTACGGTGCGCACCGACCGGAAATCACGCGGGCTCACTTTGCGGCCGAAGCTCCGCGACAGATGTTCGATGAGATCCACGGCATCGATGCTGTCGATCTCCAGGTCATCGTCGAAGCGCGCCCCCGGCACAATTGCGGGCGCTTCCAGTTCGAATAGTTCGACGAGCGCGCAGCGTACGGTGTCGAATATTTCTTCGCGCGACTTCATTGGGCCCTGGAATTCAGGGCCGTAGTCTCGCACTGGAGTTGCCCGGCGAACAGCCCCGCGAGGTCGGAATTCAAGCGCCGTGACGCAATCGGCAATGGCGCGTGCCGGTACGTTTCGAGGTCGATGTCGTCGCCTGCGCGCAACGTGAAGGTCGGCCGGCGTGGCGGAATCCGGTACCAGGGCAAATTCTTGGAGAGAGTCGGTGGATCGCAGGTGATGAATACCGGCGTGAGCACGCGAGCCCCGCGCAGCGCCAGGTTCGCCGCGCCCCTCTGCATCTGCATGGGCTGTCCGGGCACGGTGCGACTGCCCTCGGGGAAAATCACCAGGGACTCGCCTTCCTCCAGCGCGCGCTGTGCCGCATGAATCATCTCATCGGCGGGTGCATTGGGAATGTAGCCGGCGGCGTTGACTGCGCCGCGCGTGATGAGATTCGTGAAGAGACCCGCCTTGACGATGCAGGTGGCGTGCGGTGTGAAACCCAGCAGGAACACCACGTCGATCAGCGTGGGATGGTTTGCCACGACGATCTGGCCAGGGCGGCCCAGCTTCGCGCGCCCGACGAATTCATAGCGCAGTACGCCCACGGAACGCATGAACATGACGAAGCCGCGCAGCCCGCCGCCGACCACGGCGCGCGCCATGCGCTGCCCGCGCAGACGATCGAAGCTGAAGAGCCGGATCACGGGCAACACAAAGATGCCGAGCAGGAATCCGGCCACGCCGAACACCAGGAAGCAGATTCCGGTGGCGGGCAGGCGCAGCCAGTACTGGTCGGTACGCTTCACGGGCGGCGACTCCGCCAAAGAATCGAGGAGGTCACTGACGTCTTCATGCAATTTCGTCACGCGACCGCGCGTCATTTCGGCGCCGGTCCATTGGCCGGGATATCGACGTGGCGTTCGATCCATGTCTGCACTTCTTCATTGACCTCGCGCGCGTCACGCCCGGCCGCTTCGACGGGCGGTCCAATGACAACGCGGATGATGCCGCGCCTCTTGAGCACGCCGCGCCGCGGCCAGAAATAGCCCGCATTGTGCGCCACGGGCACGATCCTGCAGCCTTCCTGGGCCGCGAGCAGCGTGCCGCTCGAGCCGTAGCGACGCGTCTCGCCGGCTGCCATGCGCGTGCCCTCCGGGAATACCAGCACCCAGGCGCCGAAGCGCCGCATGCGATCCTTGCCTTGCGCGAGCACCTGGTTCACCGCCGATGCGCCGGCCTTGCGGTCGATGGCGATGCAGCGCGCCAGCATGCAGCCCCAGCCGACGAACGGAATCCAGAGAATCTCGCGCTTCATGACCCAGACGTGCGGCGGGAACAGGACCATGATTCCGTAGGTTTCCCACGCGGAAGAATGCTTCATGAAGATCACGTGGTTGCCCGCCGGCAGGTTCTCGCGGCCTTCGACGGAGTACGTGAGGCCGCACAGCCACTTGAGCGCGAAGAACACCGGATAGGTCAGCCAGCCCGCCATCCAGAATCGCCCCTTGAACGAGAGGAACGGGCAGACGATGCAGTAGATCAATCCGAACGAAAGGCTCCACGCGACCATGAACAGCGTGAAGAC
>Ga0190270_10001003_pt1 | contig 12875 bp, 11 predicted proteins | sample Popmic320T_FD_133748 | JGI IMG/M metagenome (GOLD analysis project Ga0190270, IMG submission 133748) | Populus adjacent soil microbial communities from riparian zone of Weber River, Utah, USA - 320 T | ecosystem: Environmental > Terrestrial > Soil > Riparian zone | place: USA: Utah | collected... | reverse complement strand
TTCCGTCGGCTGCGGCATCGCGCAAGAAGCCGAGCAGCGCTAAGGACACCAGCATCACGAACAGCCAGGTCACCCCCCGCCAGTACTTGTCGACCCCGGAATGTGGCGGTCGTCGCCACGCGCGGAGATAGACACGCTGCAGCGCGGTCGTGAACGAGATCGCGAACAGGATCGTGAGCGCGAGGCCGAGAGCCCCGGTGGCCTTCCGGATGTCGTCCGAGGAAGCGAAGGAGGTTCGGACGAGCGAGAAGGCGTCTCCTTGCAGGCCGAGCCGTGCGGCGAGGGCGGTGACGATTGAGTCCCGTGTGCGGGCCGGGACGAAGGCAGCCACGACGATCACGAGCGGGAAGAACGACACGAACGCTTTCCCGGCGAGGGCGATGCTCCGGTCGAGGAACTCGATCTCGAGCAGGCGTTCCCACACGCGCCAGATCAGAAGTCGTTCCAACCAGGTCCGTAGTTCGGCTGTGCGTTTCCGGGATCCACCCGTGTCGCCCGTACCCCTCATCTCCTCGACCATACGAGGGCTCCGTCCTGCCCCGGCTTCCTCGCTCGTCGGACGGCGATCACCCTCGAGCAGTCTCACGATCTCGCGACGACGGGCCCGATCCAAGTCACTGGAGCATGCTCTTCACGGTCGGCTGTGCTCGTTCGGCCACCACAGTGAAGACACCCCTCGACCGGAGGCGGCCGATCGCGTTGCCGGCGATCACGGTGAACGGCACCGCCAGGATGAGGCCGACGATGCCCGCGAGGAAGCCTCCCAGCGCCGTCACGACGAGTACGACGAGCGGGTGGATGTCGAGCGTGCGGCCCATGATCTTGGGTTCCACGAAGTTCTCCAGCAGGAGGTTCGCGGCGACCACGATGACGAGCATGATGGCCGCCAATCCGAGTCCGCCTTCGCCGGCGGCGACGATCACGGCCAGGCCGCCACCGAGGAACGCGCCGATGTAGGGGATGTAGCCGCCGATGAAGTTCACGACGATGATCGTGAACACGAGCGGCAGGCCGAGCAGGAGGCTGGCGACGCCGATGGTCACCGAGACGATGGCTGACATGATGGTGCGGCCCTGTCCATAGTCCCGAAGGATCCGACAGGCGTCGCCGATGAAGTCGTCGACCTCGCCTCGGATCGAAGGTTCCACCTTCGCGACGATGTTGCGTCGCAGCGCGGTGCCGTCCTTGAGCAGGTAGTACATGATGAGCGCGCCGAGGATGATGCCGCTGGCCAGGCCGACCAGCGAGTTGACTCCCTCGACCAACTTGGTGAGGAAACCCTCAGCGATCGCCGGCGCAGCCTCCTCGGCCGCCGCACGGGCCTCCTCCAACGCGGCCGCATCGACCCCCAGCTCGTCGCCCGTGTTGGCCATCGCAGCGTCGACCGAGGCACTGATCTCGTCCGTCTGATCGAGGACGCCACGCACGGTCCCGACCAGAACGACGGTCATCAGGGCGAGCAGGCCGAGGACGATCAGGCCGGCAGCGAGGGTGGGCTTGAGCCCGCGGCGGACGAGGCTCCCGACCATGGGTTTGAAGATCACGGCCAGCACGGCCGCGAAGAGCAACGGGAGGAGGATCTCGCTCACTGCCGACAACGCGGTGACGACGATGATCGTGGCCACGACGAGCCCCACGAAGGTCCAGGACCAGATCCCGATCTTGGGGAACCCGCCTCGAGGCGACTGGGCGGCGCTCGGTCCCGAGTCGTCCTCGCGGATCTCGACGGTCCCTGGACCGCCTTCGGATCCGTGAGTGAGATCCGTGATCTCTGGCATGCGCCATCTCCTCCTTCTGAGATGTCAGATCGGTTCGATCTCGCTGGGCCGCCAGGACTTGTCGAAGTAGGCCGCCTCGGGGTTGTAGAGGCGGAGGATGGGGAACCATCCCTTGTCGGGGTTGGTTTGCAGCCAGTTCGATTCCTTCCCTTTCGGCGCGGTGGGACCGATGTAGATGTCCGTCGTCCCATCCGCGTTTGCTTCGACCGTGCCCGACTGACTCCCCAGGTCCGGCATCGCTTGATCGGTTTGGAGCATGGAGCGGGTCTGACGGTCGTAGAGCATCACCGACCAGAACCGACTCTCGGGGATGTCGGGTGGCAACGTGATCCGGTAAGAGCGTGCACCATCGAGGTAGTCGCCTCGAGAGTCCCGTGTGGCGAAGATGTATTGCGAGCCGATCCCGGTCAGTCGCATACACATCGCCGGAGTGACGCCGGTGTACGCGTAGAAGAACGCGATGCGGGCGTTGTGCTTGCGGGCACCGTCGCTCGGAGACTGCTCGACCCCGTTCGGAGTGATCAGTGGGGGTGGGGTGAGGAACTCATACCCCTCCCACATCATGGTGAACCACGCCGAGTCCGCGTAGAACGCCCAGCCCTCTTCTTCGCGCGGGTCGAGCGCCAGTGTGCGGGCGGTCGCGTTGCCCACCTTGACCGCGTCGCTGAGGATCTCGCGCATCCGCGCGTCGGGCGCGAACGGTTGCCCCTTGACGATCCCGACCGAGGCGAGCAGCCCGAGGATCTCGGGATTCCCTGCCTCCACTGGTTCGGTTTGTACCACTTCGTTGATCAGGTCCCAGTACGAGTCATCGACCGGTGGGACCGTGTTGAACGATTTGTGGACCGCGTCGACGAAGCGCGTTGGCGCCGGCTCGGTCGCGGGCCCGAACGGGCCGGCACCGGAGAGGTACGACGCGACCGGCGACCCCACCCCGCCCGGCTGGTACGGATAGATCTTCAACCCATCGCGGATGACTTCGGCAGCTGGTGCGGGGTCGTTGTCAACTTTGAACGCTCGAGCGAACCACCAGGCCCGCGTCGTGCGACAGTGCGACACGAAGTACCCGTCGTCCGGCAGCGGACCGTCATAGCCCGGTCCGACGATCAAGTAGCGCCCGCCGGCACCCCGGTCTCGCCCGGGAAGCCCCATATCGGTCACCCAGCCGAACCACATGTCGTCGACGCCACCCAGTATCCCCGTCGGCGGACCCAACGCGGGCAGCTCGACGACCATCGGGCCATTCGTCAAGTCCAGGAACGAGATGAAGTACAGCGTGTCGCAGTTCGCGGTCAGGAACAGCGACGCCGAGTCCATCAGCTCAGGGAACGCCAGTACGTCGTTGTCCTGGACGCCGATGCCCAAGAATCCCTGGCGCATCGCCGCCAACGACGCGCCTGGGAAGCTGTTGATGAACGCCTCGACGCCGTGCATGAGGTCGAGGTTGTCGTACAGCAGCTCTGCGGTCTCCTTGGTCGGCGCACCGTCATCGAACTGCAGGATCCCCAAGCTGGTCTCCACCTTGTCGGGTGTCGAGATCGACTGCAAAGTCTCGGCTGAGACCCCTGACTTCGGATCGCTCATCGTGACCTCCATCTGTCGTGTCAGTGCCGGCCCTCGCAGCGGGTGTCAGCCGACGGCCTCGATCTCGCCGGGTCGCCAGGTCTTGTCGAAGAACGGCTGCAGTGGGCTGTAGCAGCGCAGGATGGTGAACCACCCTCTCTCGGGGTCGGTCTGGATCCAGTTGCCGGCGACGACACCGTCGGGCTGGGTGGGCGAGAAGTAGACGACGGTAGAGCCGTCGGCTTCGGCCTCCGCGGCGGGTGACGGAAACTCCTGGCTGCCTGCCCGGGGATAGAGCTGAGGGGTCTGTAGCAGGGAGCGGGTTTGGTTGTCGTACACGTTGAGGGACCAGAACCGGGCCGCTGGGATGTCCTTGGGCAGCCTCACCCGGTAGGTCTTCGCACCGTCGAAGGGTTCGCCGGTAGCGTCGACATTGGCGACCAGGTACTGCGAGCCAACACCGGTCAGCCGCATGCACATGGCAGGGGTGATGCAGGTCGCGGTGTAGAACATCGAGGCGCGCGAATGCAGCCGGCGGGCGCCCTTGTTCGGGTATGGCTTGATGCCCTCCGGCGTGATCTCGGGCGGGGGGTTGGTGAACTCGAACCCGCCGACGAAGAGCATGTTCCACCACGCGGAGTCGTCGTCGTAGTAGCGGAAGCCCTCGGTCGGGGACGCACCCATCCCGTGCATCCGGGCCGCGGCGTTGCCGACGGCCACGGCCTCCTCGAGGATCCCTCGCAGCCGAGCGTCGGGCGCGAACTTCTCGTCCTTTTCGATTCCGATCGCGGCGAACTGACCGGCCAGCTCGGTATCCAGAGCCTCCGCCGGCTCCAACTGCACGAGCGCGTCGAGCATCTCGTAGTGGCCGAAGTCGTTGGGCGCGATCGTGTTGATCGCCAGTCCCGTCCCCTCCACGAACCGGGGGCTCGTTGGGGCGGCCGGCTGGCCGAGCGGACCCTCCCCGGTCAGATAGGAGCCGATGCTGCTGCCGAGGCCACCGGCGGCATAGGGGTAGATCTTCAGCTCCTCCTTGATGCGGGCGACGGTCGGACCGGGGTCCATACCCGGGTTCTCGTTGATGAACGCGCGGCCGACGAGGAGCACGTGGTTGGTGCGCGAGTGGCGGACGTAGAAGCCGCCCTCGGGCACCGGTCCGTCGTAGCCAGGGCCAACCACCAGGTAGCTGCCACCCTGGCCGCGGTCCGCACCGGGGAGACCGAAGTCGGTGACCCAGCGGAACCACATGTCGTTGAGGAGCCCCAGCGTGTCGGCTGGGGTCTCCAATACCAGCGGGCCCTGCGACAGGTCCAGGAACGTCCAGAAGTAGACGGTGTCGGCGTTCGCGGTCAGGGCAAGCGTCCGCGAGTCCATCAGCTCCGAGAAGATCGCCACATCGCCGTCGTTGATGCCGGCGTCCAAGAACCCCTCCCTGATGGCATAGACCGAAATCCCCTGGATGGTGTTCATGACCGTGTCCACGCCGTGCAGGTAGTCCAGATGGTCGCGCAGCTTCTCCGCGGTCTCACCAATCGGGTATCCGTCGGTGAACTCCAGGGTCCCGATCCCTGCCTCCACGCTCGACGGGGTCGTGATCTCTGCGGGCACAGGCGTTTTGCTCACATCTGCGGGCATTGGGGTCCTCCCTCAACTAGATTCCACGGTCCTTCGTGCCTCCGCACGAATCTTCGAGCGACGGCTATCGGCGGTCATCATCCAAAACGTATGAAGAGCGGTGCTCGCGAGCGGGTGTCTAGTCGAGGACGTGGATCGTGAAGGCGACCGCGAAACCGATCGTCGTCGCGACCCCGACCCACTTGCCGCCGTGCTCGTAGGCCTCAGGCATCATCGTGTTCGCGAGCATGGTGAGGATCGCTCCGGCCGCAAACGCGAGCACGAAGGCGACGACGTCCGGCGACGACTCCTGGAACAGGGCGTAGCCGGCGAGGGACGCGAGCCCCGAAACGATCGCGATCCCGATCCACATCCAGAGGACCCGCGACTTCTCCCAGCCGCTCGCGACCAGACCGCTCGTCGACGAGATCGATTCGGGGAGGTTGGAGATGAACACCGCGATCAGATAGGCGGCGCCCACCGCCCCGCCCTTGAAGATCGTCAAGCCGATCACCATCGACTCCGGGACGCCGTCGAGCACCGTGCCGAGCACGATCGCGAGCGAGGAACCGCTCTCTTGACTGCCATCCGCATCCTTCCGTTCGCCCCCTCCGAGACGGTCGATCAGCGTGTCACCGCCGAAGAAGACCGCGCAGCCCGCGAAGAGGCCCGCGATGGACCATCCGGTGCCGGACGACATCTCGAACGCCTCTGCGATCAGGTCGAAGGCGACCGCGCTTATCAACACGCCTGCACCGAAGGCCATGATCAGCCCGATCGTCCGCAGGCTGAGGCGGAAAAGGAACGCGATGATGGCGCCGATCACGAGCGATGACGCCGCCAACGTTCCCCAGCCGAATGCAGATCCCATCTCGCCCCCCTCAGGCTCTCACGCGTACCCCGTGAACTCCTCGCCCGTCTTGATGTTCGGGTACTGGGCGATGCTCTTCTGGTAGTCGGCAACGAACTTGAGGGCGACGCCCACCATCCAGCCCATGTCCAACTTCGTTTCCATGATGTTGTACAGCTCGCCCGGGTCACTGGCGAGGTCGGACAGCATCGGCCACGAAGGTGAGACGATTGGCTGATCCATCCCCTCGCAGTAGCGCAGGACCGCCTTGATGTTGTGCCACTTGACCGACATCAGCGATCCGTCGGGACCGAAGAACAGGTAGCTCTCCCGGCCGCTGGTTGCGCTCTTTCCGAGCAGGAACCCTGAAGCGTCGATGCCGTCGATCGGGCGGTCGGTGGGCACCTTGTCCGAAGCCCCGGCCAGCGCCGCCAGAGTCGGGTACCAGTCGTGGGCCGACAGCATCTCCTCGGTGACCACGCCGGCGGGCACCGTCCCCGGCCAGCGGACCATCGCGGCGGTCCGCATCGAGCCCTCCCACGGCGGGGTCACGAACGACCCGCGGAACGGTCCGTTCGATCCACCCTGGAACGAGTGGGTCCCGCCTGCCGCGTTGTCGCTGGAGAACACGACGAGCGTGTTGTCGGTGATCCCGGCCTGCTCGATGCAGTCCACGATCTGTCCAACGCGGTGATCCATCTCGGCGATGAGGTCCGCGTACTGCCCCAGCCGCGCCGGGTCCGTCTGGTCGAAGTCCGGGTGCACCGCCTCAGGCGGGTGCATGTGCGACAGTCCGACGTACGTGAAGAAGGGTGTCGCTGCTGCTGCCTGTCGCGTGATGTAGTCGGTCGTCTTCTCGACGATCAACTCGTCCAGGAGCGGGCGCACCTCCAAGTTCAGCTCACGCACCGTGGTCTGGGTGCCGCCCTTCTTCCCCTCCCAGAGTTGGGGCGGCTGGATCCCTTTGGCCTTGGCGATCGCATCGAACGTCGCGTACGACGTCCAGCCCGCCTCGTCGACGCTGTTGCGGTAGCCCCACCACTCGTCGAAGCCCTGATCGGTCGGCAAACGCCCCTCGGTATCACCGCAATGCCACTTGCCGAACAACGAGGTCGCGTAGCCAGCATCCGCCAGCAGTTCGGCGATCGTGTACTCCACGGCGCCAATCCTGCTTTCCCCTCCCCCGCGAACGGGATCCTGAACGTTCCCGATCGCACCGACTGGCGACCCGTCATGATCGCAGACCTCGTGGGCGTGCACTGCGACTCAACGCAGTAGTTGTTGAATCGGATGCCCTCGCCGGCGAGCTGGTCGATGCGAGGGGTCGGCGTGCCTGCCTCCGTAGACTCCGAAATCGCCCCAGCCCACGTTGTCGCAGAGGACGAACACGATGTTGGGCTGCTTCGTCAGGTCAGCCATCGATCCTCTCCCTTCCGGATCCAGATCACGCCCGAGGTCCGAGTGAGGGGGGAGTCGTCAAGGGGCCAGCCACCAGGGCGCGGTGCTGGTCTGCGCTGGCATGGTCCTCTCCTCTTCCCTCAGCGACCGCGGCCTGCCTGCGGCCACCGCAGATGAGCCTTGGTCGGTCTTCCCACGGAGGATGTCGCCAGGCCCGGACGGTGTCGTCATCCACATCGGGTGATAAGCGATCCGGGTTTCACCCTCTCTGGGTGATGGCGCGTCGGCGGGGAAGGGGTTCGATAGCCGGCACAGGGAGGAAGGGGGCCAAGATTGTCGCAACAACGCAGCAGCGCAGCGGCGGGTTGGACCATGTTCGCCGGGATCATGATGATGGTGATCGGGTTCTTCCACGGGCTCGCAGGTCTGTCCGGGATCCTTAAGGACGACTTCTATGCGGTCCTGCCCAACTACGTGTTGAAGTTCGATGTCACGACGTGGGGATGGATCCACCTCATCGGTGGCATCGTCATCGTGCTCGCTGGCTTCGGTGTGTTCAGCGGCGCGGTATGGGCACGCACGGTCGGCGTGATCATCGCGGCCGTGAGTGCGTTGGTGAGCTTCGCGTGGATCCCGTTGTACCCGATATGGTCGATCGTCTTGATCGCGATCGACGTGACCGTCATCTGGGCACTGACGGTGCACGGACGCGACATCACGATGGAGTAGCACGCACCGCCGGCAGAACACTCAACGCAAGGGGGTAGGAGATGAGCGAGAACGACACGTTGGTCGTCCTCGGAGCGTCCTACGACAGTGTGTCGGACGCCGAGGTCGATTACGAGGCCGTCAAGGCGATGTACAACAACGCGGGGGTCGGGCACGACTTCGATGCCGCGATCGTCGAGCGCGGGGACGACGGCACAGTGAAGGTGGTCAAGAAGCACGAGGAGTCGACGCGTCACGGCGCCTGGACGGGCCTGGCCATCGGGGCCCTGACCGCGGTCCTGCCGGGGATCGGCCTCGGCGTGGCCGCCGCGGTCGGCGCCGGGATCGGTGCCGTCACCGGTCACATCAAGGGCGGGATGAACAAAGACGATCTCAAGGAGCTCGGAACCGTCCTGGAGAACGGGGAGGCCGGATTGATCGTCATCTACGCGACGAACATGGCCGACCAGGTCGCCGCAAGCATCAAGGCGGAGAACCGCTACATCTCCGACTCGATCGACGCGGACGCGGATGAGCTCGCCAAGCAGCTGAAGGCTGATAGCTGAGACATCGGAAGGGAGGGGTCGGGCCGTCGGCCCGACCCCTCCGGGCGCGTCCTGTCCGCAGTCGGCAGCGTGAGGACGAAGCCGTGATCGAGGTCCCAACGAATAGGAGGAGAGATGGCCACCCGTAGGTCATCGTGCAATTGCGGACAGCTCAGCCTTGCGTACGATGGTCCCGACCCAGCGCGCATATCCCTGTGCCAGTGCTACGAGTGCCAGAGGCGGACGGGGACTGTGTTCAGCGTGCAAGCGCGGCTTCCGATCGACCACGTGACCATAGAAGGCAGATCGACGACGTGGACGTTTCCCAGCGACAGCGGGAAGCCGGCCGCGTTTCGCTCGTGCGACAGCGGGGGGGCCACGTATCACTTCTGCCCGGAGTGTGGTTCAACCGTGTACTGGGACATCTCCGTCGCACCGGACGTCTTTGGGGTCGCGGTCGGCGGTTTCACTGACCCGACGTTTCCGCCGCCGATGATCTCCGGCTTCGAGGCGTACGGGTTTCCGTGGGCGATGAGGGCCTCGGACCTTCCGATGGAGGGGGGGCATCACGACTACGACGGAACATCACAAGGCGGGCCACGAGCGTGACGCACCGTTGAGGTGCGCCGTGGCAGTCGACACACCGTCGGGTGGTCGGACGAGCTGGTTCCTATGACGGGAGGCATCGCATGATGAAGCGACCGATCCGGTCCGTGACGTGTGGTATCGCGGCGCTATCGATGCTGGCGCTGTTCGGTTCCGCTTGCTCCTCGGATCCGGAAACCGATACGGCGAGCCAGGGGTGTGCAGAACTGGCGACGTTGAAGGATTCACTGACGGCGCTCACGCAGGTCGAGCCTGTGCAAGACGGCCTCACTGCCTTGCAGTCGTCGGTTGCCACGGTGAAGACTGACCTGGAGAGCGCCGCGACCGCAGTGTCCGAAGCTCTCGAGCCGGCGGTGGATCAAGTGCAGTCTTCCTTCGACGCGCTGGAGAACGCGTTGCAAGGCGTCACGGCCAACGACTTGGCTGACTCCGCCACCGAGATCAGGACTGCGCTCACCGGGGTTGGCACGGCTCTCACCGACCTGGAGTCCGAGCTCACCGACAAGTGCCCCTAGGCCGGACGGCGCCTTCCTGCTCGACCCCAAGCGAGAACGCCGCACGAGGAGTGAAGTCGCGATTCACACGATCTATGTGATGTGGTCCGCGGCTCGGAGACCGAAGCTCTGTGGACCACCTCATCGCGGCGTCACAGGCGCGGAGGGTTGAGCCGATTGGATCACACCGAACAACTTCGCCGACTGGCCATCAACGACACCGCCTTCGCGGAGCTCTGCCTCCGCGACGCCGACGTCATGCCAGTGGGGCTCGACCCCAAGACCTACGCGCTCGTCCGCCTGGCCGCGCTGATCGCGGTCGGCGGCTCCGAGCCGTCCTTCGGAGCGCACGCTGACGCAGCCATCAGTGCCGGCGCGACGGCGGCCGAAATCGTGGAAGTGCTCGTTGGCGTCGTTCCCACCGTCGGGCTCCCTCGTGTGGTCGAGGCCGCCCCGAAGGTCGGGATGGCGCTCGGGTACGACGTCACCGGTGTCTTCGAACATTGATCGATGGCTGATCGCGCGTCACGCGCCGAGCAGCCCGATCGTCGTTGCCTGTTCCACCGCCGCGCCGCGCGAGGAAACGCCCAGCTTCCGATAGATCGAGCTGACCTCGGAGCTGACGGTGTTCCGGGACACGAAGAGCCGCTCCCCGATCTCGCGTAGCGTCAGGTGCGTCTGGAGGTAGGGGAGCAAGCGAAGCTCCGCCGAGGTTAGGGGCGGCCCGGCCGTCCCTTCGACCCGCGAATCCGAGGCGGCGAGGCGGCGGAACTCCGACACCTCCTCGGCGAGAGCGCCGAGTGCGGGCCGTCGCTGCAGGATGTCGTCGATCTCGCGGAGAAGGTGACGAGCGGTCGCTGCGTCGGCCATCGCGAAGTACACCTTGGCGAGCTGCAGCCGTACTCGCACGGCCAGGTAGGGGACCGCGAACGTCAACGCCGGACGTGCTCGCATCGCCTGCGTGAGCCGCCGGTTCGCCTCGGCCAGCTCACCCTCGTGCACGGCGAGCCGGGCCGCGGCGGTGAATGCGAGCACGCTCGTGGCGTAGTCGGGCATCCGCCTTTCTTCGATCGCCCCCAGGGCACGTTCCTCGTGTTGGGCGGCCTCCGCCCACTGCCCGCGATCCATGGCCAAGAGCGCGAGCTCGGACTCGCTCAGGATGGTCGAATCCGAATCGCCCCTGGTTGCTGCGATGGCCGACGACTGCGTGAAAAGAGCAACGGCCTGCTCGATCTCGCCGACGAGCAGGTGCGCCTCGCCACTCAGGCAGAGCGCCTGATCCCGCCATGGGCTCCACGGTGGCTCCTCGGTCACCGCGAGGGTCGCATCGGTCATCGCTTGCTGGGGGCCAGCGGGACACATGACCGATCGCAGCATCGCTCGCGCCGAGTCGAACGAAGCCGTGCCGTCCTCCGGCGTCAGGTCGTATGAAGCGGCGTCGATGATCGCCGCCCAGCGCTGCGCTTCGGCCGTCTGTCCGCTCAACGTCGCGATCCAGCCGGCGAGCACCGCGAGAGGGGGGTATGCCTCGATCGCCGCGTCACCTACCGTCGAGAGCCAACGCTGCACTGTCGAGATCTGACCGGCTTGGTAGGTCGGGAGTGTCAGGTTCGTTATCAGTCGGACGCTTCGATCCCGCTCGTTCGTGTGCAGCAGGTGCTCCAGGGCGGCAACCGGGGATCCGTGGGACTCGTACCAGTCGGCGGCTCGCAGGTGGAGCTTCATGACGACGTCAGGCTCGACCCGATCCAACTCGGCCAACAGGAACTCGCGGAACAGTGCGTGATACCGGTACCACTCACGATGATGGTCGAGCGGGATCAGGAACATGTTCGAGGCCTCGAGGTCGCGGAGCTGTCCGTAGGCCCCTTCTCGTTCGAGGAGCGCGTCACAGAGGGGACCACAGAGCTGATCGAGCACAGCCGTGCGCCGCAGGAACCGTTGGGTGTCCTCCGACAGATGCATCAATGACTCGCGGTACAGGTAGTCGGCCACATACCGATCGTCACCGGAGACCGTCGAGATCCCGCCATCATCGTGTCTCCCGGTCAAAGCAGCCAGGTAGAGACCCGCGGGCCAGCCCTCGGTCCGATCGGTCACGATGACAGCCTGCTCACGCGTGATGTCCACGCGAGCCTCCGAGAAGATCTGCTCGGCGCCAGCAGCGTCCAAGGCAAGGTCGCTCGCTCCGATCTCCCACGCTTCGCCCATCACGCGAAGCCGCGGGACGTGTGGTTGTTCGGATCGACTCGCCGCGACCGATTGCGAGCCTCGAGGGATCCCGGCGAGGACGACGCCAAGCACGTCGTGGCATTCCGGTGAGCGAAGCTCGTGAAGGTCGTCCATCATCAGCACGAACGGGGATGGGCTGGTCCTGAACGCCGACGCGAGGCGAGGCGCCGCCCGCCCGAGAGCCGACACACCGGGCCCGCGCATATCGGCGATCAAGTCCGGGTCGCTCGACGTGCCTCGAACGTAGGCGTAGGCCAACAACTCGAGAAGGGCGGAAGGATCATCGTCGAGGCGATCGAGCGACACCCATACCACGTGACGGTCCTCTGCGAGAGCCCATTGAGCCAGGAGTGTCGACTTGCCATACCCCGCAGGGGCGGTGACGCTCACCACGCGGCGATCACTCGCTCTCGCCCTCTCGATCAGTTCGGCGCGACTCACGGCACCTGGGCGAGGTTGGGGACCCACCAGCTTGTTCTCGAGCAACACGACATCGAGCTCAGTAACCACGGCCGCCTCCGCCTTCCCGGACGGTGCATGCTATGGCACCGCGCACACGGTGTCGAAGGCTGCACAGGCCCGGCGCGAAGGCCGTTTCACCGACCTCTGAACTGCTGGGATTCATACGGTTCGCGTGATGCGAGCGCGTCACCCTCCCGATTGGATGGGCGGGCACGAGAGGACGTTCATGCCACGAGAGGGAACAGCGTACGCGGGGAGCCGATGAAGCTTCCCGCCATCCGATCGCTGTCGGGGGCCAAGTTCCCCGGCGACCTCGTCGCGGGCCTCACGGTGTGGGCCGTGCTCGTGCCGGAGGCGCTCGCGTACGCATCGATCGCCGGAGTCTCGCCGGTGGTCGGCCTCTACGCGGCACCCGGAGCTCTGATCCTGTACGCGGCGTTCGGCAGCTCCCGCCAACTCATCACCGGCCCGATGGCGGCGACGGCCGCGCTGTCGGCGGCGATCGTGGGCGACCTCGCCACACAGGGGTCGAGCGAGTTCGTCCAATTGACAGCGACGCTCGCGATCACCGTCGGGCTGCTCGCGATCGCCGCGGCGGCCCTGCGGTTGGGGTTCATCGCGAACT
>Ga0190270_10001002_pt1 | contig 12895 bp, 8 predicted proteins | sample Popmic320T_FD_133748 | JGI IMG/M metagenome (GOLD analysis project Ga0190270, IMG submission 133748) | Populus adjacent soil microbial communities from riparian zone of Weber River, Utah, USA - 320 T | ecosystem: Environmental > Terrestrial > Soil > Riparian zone | place: USA: Utah | collected... | reverse complement strand
CGGAGTGTATGTCCGCGTAGCGGTCGCTTATGTCGGGATGACTCTGAAATGCGTGCAGCGCTTTCCTGATGCGCTGTGGGAGTTCCCCCGACGCCCATAAACATCGGAAGCACGCGATTTGCCTTCTCGCCAGCGAACCTTTCATGGCGAGTGCCGATGCTTCGATCCTTGTTCAAAAAAACGCTGCCCGCGCTGCTGCTCGTCGTGGGCGCCGCGTGTTCGACCTCGAGCGACAAATCCGCGGACACCGCAACACCCGGGAGCATCACTCCGGCCAGCCTTGCGCCGACGGCCACTGCATGGATCGAGTCGTCGTTTACGGGGCCGGTGTTGCTGCGCTGGGACGAGCAGCGGACCAATTTCCAATTGCCCGTGGCCAGCCTAAGCATCGATGGAGTTCCGGTGCCGCAGGCCACATTTGGTACGGTCGGGTTTTCGGTGCCAGGGGGATTCACCTTCTGGAAGCGCAACCATGCGCACTTGCCGGCAGGACTTCACACCGTGCGCTGGACTTTTGCGAATCCGACAGCCGCGGATGCCTCGCGGGCGGTGCGTTTCGATCAGCCGAAAATCCTTCCCTTGATGTCCGGGGATCTGCGGGCGGCACTTGGAACCGGGACCCCCGCATTTTTTGAACACGGCGAGCCGGCCTCACAAATCGTCGCGAATGCGCCTAACGGCCCCGAAGGAGCTACGGCCCTGCGCTTGTCCGGCACCAATACTCCGCTCTTCGCGCTCGGCGGAACCTCGCCGCTGACTGGCCCGCGCCTCATCTCGTACTTTCACCGGCGTGTCGGTGGGAACGTCGAGTCCTTGCAGGAAACCATCGGCGGAATCGCCGGCGCACACCTGAACTCCACCGCGGACTGGCAAAAGCGTTCGTACTTTATTGCCTATCCTATCGTGCTGGGATGGGATGCTTCGCTCGCGGCAGCATCCGCGTTCGAAATTGACGGGTTTTCCTTCGATGCGCCGGCGGCTGATGTGAACGCATTCCTCGCCCGCACAGGGATGAATTGGAATGCGCCGGCGGAAGGGGCGGTCGTCCGGGTCGCGGATCCCTCGCTGCCGGGCCCGCAAGGGGAAGCGCTCTTTTTGCTCCCTTCCGCAGCGCCACTGACGGTTCAGGTGAATGGCCCCGGTCTTTTCGCAATTGAAACGACGGATCGCTTTGCGGCACCGAACGAATACAGGCCCTCAAACACGCTTCAGGTGTTATCGAATGGCTCCGTCATGGGCCAGGCGCAGGAGGAATTGGCGGATCGAAAGCGATTTCGCTTTGCCGTGCCGGAAGGCCTGCAAACCCTTTCTCTAGCAGGATCATCAGTGGCCGTGCTGAGTCTCGCATGGCAGCCGGCCGGCCCGGCAATGATGACAGAGCTTGCTCACGATGGACTTGAGGGTGTGGGCATGACCTTCTCCGTGACCGACCCTGCAGCGCTTCTCGTCCACAATCCCGAAGGCTCTTCGGGCCGGGTGCTCACGCTGGAAGGCACGTTTCCACCGGCGGAATTGCGCAGCACGATCAGCGGTCCCGGTGTATTGAGTTTTGAGTGGAATGTTAGGGGAGGGGATTTCACGATAGCCGATTTCCAGACGGGTAACCCGCCGGTGATTGTGGCGCAGATTCTGCCCGGAAGATGGTCAAAAGTGCGCATGGCCATTCCGCCCGGCACCCATTTGTTGCGCTGGGGGATACCCTTGTTGCGCTGGGGGATATACAACACCGATCCGCAAGCGTCTCTGGATCTCGATCACTTTCAGTGGGAACCGCGGACGCTGGCAATCGATCCGCCGGCAGGCTTGCTGGGTAGCACGATCCGGGCGTGGAGACTGTTCTGGCGGGAAAATCGCGGCACAGAGGGAGAAGTCCTCGTCGCGCCGTGGGACAGCCGTCCTGAATCCCAGGGCCTCGTCATGTTCAATGCGAACGGTCCTGGCATTTTCGTCTGCGAGGCCCGCCTGCTGATCTCCCATCAAATTGCACACTTCTCTTTGCTGGACGACATGGCCGAATTCGAGCTTTGGCGGAATGGCGAGCCGGTTCTGCGAACCATGGCGTGCCAGGAATGGCTGCCGCTCTCGATTCCCCTCGCCACCGGTGGCCACAGTCTCACCGCAGGTGTCGTAATCAATCCTCAGTGGGGAATCGGTGCATCGATGCTGCCGGCGACCATGGAATTTCGCAATGCGGCCATTCTTCCGCAACGCACCGCCGCCCAGGTCCCGCAGCCGGGAATCACATGGGAACCCGATCCCGCCGGCAATGCCGCGGCTGCGCAGGTCATCACCGCCCGCGGGAGCAGCGTCCTTTGGCATCTTGATGCGCCCTTCGTTGACGGCGGGCGGCCTGTCCGGCCGGCCCTAACCACTGATGTCCAGGGGCCGGGAACGCTGGAATGGGAGTCAACGCATGACGCGGGTCTCGTCACCGTGACTTCCAACGGAGGCGCCTCCCGCGAGTTGCAGAACGGGATGTCTCCACTCTATCCATTCATGCCAAGCCACCAACTGATTCTGCCGGCAGGTACGCACCGGGTGACATGGACTCAGTACGAAAACACTCCAAACCAGTTTTTTTTCAGCCAGGAGCCGCTGGCGCTCAGCATGACCCTGCGATGGTTCCCGTCAGCGAACCCTCCGCTCGCCGTCGCCACTTCGCTGCCGCTGAATTCGCCGATGTACTTTTTGTCCGACGGGGGCTGGGAGCCTGCTCCGTTCGATCTCGCGACGCCCTGGCAGCGGCTGCGCACCCGTTTCGGCAGCCCCGCCATGGTGCGGTTCACACTTCCCGGGGAGAATCAATCGTTCTCGATATGGACCGTCAGGGGAGACATGGGTTACGACCCCGCTGCGTCACTTGAAAGAGGGTTTCTATCCGGAGGTGACGTGCGGCTGAATTTCACCGGGCAGAGCGGGGGAGAGCGTGGAGCCCAAGTCGCGCCTTACGCCCGTTCCATGCTGGGCCGCATCCCCGCTTCCAGTGCTATGAATCCCAACGTCGCCGGTGAAACCTTCGCGCAGTGGGCCGTTCGGCTGGGCGTTCCCGCCGATCCGAACGCGGATCCCGACCGTGACGACCTGAGTTCGCTCATGGAGAGCGCTCTCGGCACCGATCCCGCCGTTGCCGAATTCGGCGCAGGGCAAGTCCTTCCTGGGGATCCGGCGGCAGTGCGTTTCCTCTGGCCGCCCTACGTTCCCGGCGACGTCACCCGAACCATCGAAACCTCTGCGGATTTGATTCACTGGACCGCCGCAGTCCCCATCGTCAGTGGCGGCACAGCGGAAGTCCGCCTCGCCCCTCCGGCAAGGTTTGCAAGGATGCGGGCCGTGAGGTTACCCTGACAATCTTTACGGTCGCACGGCAACGACACGGAAACCGATGTGGTCATGCCGCCGCTCAGGTTCGAATCGCAAGCGGAACGCCGAGCGGCAGGGCCAGCCCTCATCGGCCCAGCAGCCGCCGCGGCGCACGCGTGAAATGTCTCCGTGCTCGCTTTTCGCCGCTGAATTCTTCGCCGCATACAGGTCCGGGTCCACACCTCCCGGCAATTTCCGGTGGTACCAATCCCGGCACCACTCAAATTCATTCCCGTGCATGTCGTGCAAGCCCCACGGATTGGCCGGGTAACTCCCGACGACCGCCGCCCGTTTCAATGACGGTCCCTCTTCAGCTCTGTTGTACGGCTTCCCCTGAAAGTTCGCCTGCCTGCTGCTGAGCTTATCACCGAACGAAGTAGCCGTCGTCGTCCCGGCCCGGCAGGCGTACTCCCATTGCGCTTCCGTCGGAAGCCGGAACTCCCACTCCTTTGGCAGTTCGCCCCTCGCGTGAACATCAGCCGTCAATTTCAGGCAGAATCCCTCCGCCTCGGCGAAGTTGATAGTGTAAACCGGAAAGTTGTCGCCCTTCCCTGCGGTGAACTCGCCGGGAAACGCGCCCACCACCCGTTTCCACTGCCCTTGAGTCACCTCATACTTCCCGGCCCAGAAGCCTTTACTGATTGTCACTTCGACCTGATCCTCACCCGGTCGTCGCTCCGGCTCGCCGCGCGGGCTTCCCATGATGAATTCGCCCGACGGGCACCAGCAAACCCTGATGCCGGCGATCTCCCGCTCCTCCCCGGCTCTCGCGCCGTCGAAGGAAGCGGAAGCATCCTTCCGCGCCGGATCGGCTGCCGGCGTCACCAGCTCAGTCCGCTGGCAGGCGTTGAGCACCATCACGAGCAAGACGGTTAGGCAGGAATGTCGCGCGAAATTATCCACCTTCATTTCCAGGCCGCGCGAAGAAAGCGAATGAAGTTCCCTGACAGTATCCCCTGGATGTCTTCTGCGGAATACCCGCGGCTGGAAAGCAGGGAGGGCACTTTTGTCAGGTCCGCGATGGTGTCGAGGTCCTGCGGTGATTGCTCGGTGCCGAAGGCGCCGTCGAGGTCGGTGCCGATGCCAACGTGGCTGGTATTGCCGGCAAGCTGACAGATGTGGTCGATGTGATCGATGTAGTGCTTGAGTGTGACCCCGCTGGATTCCGGCGTCGTTGTGCCGCGGACCCAGCCGGGGACGAGCATCCATGCATCGAGCGCGCAGCCGATGACCGCGCCGCGGGTGAAGAGGGCGCGGAATTGCTCATCGCTGAACTGGCGCATGTGCGGAACCAGCGCGCGGCAATTCTGGTGACTGGCCCAGAGCGGGCCGTCGTGCAGATCGAGGGCTTCCCAAAAGCATTCGTCGCAGAGGTGCGTAACATCCAGGATGAGTCCGAGGCGCGAGATCTCGCGCAGCAATTCTTTGCCGCGGGGAGGGAACCCGCCGCTGGCATCGGTCCCGAAGGCATACACACCCGGGCCATAGTGCGCGGGGCCGATAGCCCGCAGTCCTTGTTCAAACGAACGCTCCAGATGCTGCGGCGTGAACAGCGAGTCTGCGCCTTCGAGCGAAAGAATGTATCCGACCGGAAGTATTCGATGTTCGGCGTTCGATGTTGGCTGTTCGGCATTCTCCCTGTTCCACAATGTCAGATGCCGTTCGAGTCCCGCCCGGTCGCGGATTTGCACCATCTCACCGGCCTCCTCCATCGCCCGGTACCATGCGAGTTGTCCCTGTGTCATGGCCCATGCCTGCGCCTGCGAATGCCAGCCGGGCACGGGACTCCACTGGTTGTGTTCCACCCGGGCGATTTGCGTGGCCACGCAGAGTCCGATGCCGGCCTTGCGCATTTCCGGCAGGGACACGGTGCCGCGCCCGCGGTCGCGTTTGTCAGTCTTCCCTGCCTCGAGGCGACGCAGTTCAGCCACCGGTTGCGTCAGGTCGCGGTTCCACTCGATGGCGTTCATCGAGAGGTCGAGATGGGCATCGAAGATCAGGCTCATATTCAGATCATGCGCCAGACGAAATCGACGGCGAGGGTTAAGAGCAGGCCGGCGATGCCGACGATGGTTTCCGTCACCGTCCACGTCCGCAGCGTTTGCCCGACGGTTAGGCCGAGGCAGTCTTTGACGATCCAGAAGCCGCCGTCGTTGAGGTGTGAGAGAAACAGCGAACCGCAGCCGATGGAGATGACGAGCAACTCGCGGTTCACGCCCGGCATGGTAACGAGAAGCGGTGCGAGCACTCCCGCGGCAGCGGTGATAGCCACGGTCGCCGAACCGGTAGCGACACGAATGAAGGCGGCGACCGCCCAGCCAAAAACGAGCGGCGGCAGGTTCCACGCCTGAGCCATGTTGCCAAGGGAGTTGGCCACTCCGGCTTCGCGAAGCACCCGCGCAAATCCCCCGCCGGCTCCCACGACGAGGAGCGTCATGCCGATGGTGGCGATGCTTTCCTCGGTGAATTTCAGCAGCCGGCTTTGGTTATGACCGCAGCGCAGACCCAGCGACCACAGCGCAAAAAGCACGGAGACGGTCATGGCGACGACGGGGTGGCCAATAAAGGTCAGCGCGTCCCGTACGGCATTTTCTTTTGGCAAAGCCAGTTCCGCAATGGTGGCCAGCAGCATCAGCGCGACTGGCAGCAGCATCGTGAAGAGCGTTAGGCCAAAGCCCGGTGCGCGCAGTGTGGAATCCTCACGCACCGGAAGCGGGGGCGGCTTTGCCTCCACGTGCCATGCCGCCCAGCGGGCGAAGACCGGTCCGGCGATGGCAGCCACCGGCAGGCCAATGACGAAACCCCAGAGCAACACCAGTCCGGTATTCGCCTGCAGCGCATCGACCGCCACCACCGGTCCGGGGTGCGGCGGCATCAGCCCGTGCATCACTGACAAACAGGAGATGAGCGGGATCGCGAGGAGCAAAAACGGCCGCCCCGATTCGCGCGTCAGCGTTAGGAGAATCGGCAGCAGCAGCAGCAGGCCGACGGCGAACCATGTCGTGAGGCCGATCGCAATCGCCAGCGCCATGATGCACCAGCCCGCGCGCGACGGGCCGAAGAACGCATTGAAACGCTTCGCGAGAACTTCGGCGCCGCCGGATTCCGCCAGCAGTTTGCCGAGCATCACGCCAAGCCCGATCACGCCCGCCACGCTGCCCAGCGTCGCGCCAAGTCCATCCTGAAAGGCCTTGAGCACGGCGGGCAGTGCAAGGCCCCCGCCGGCTCCGGCCAGCAAGGCGGCAAGGAAAAGCGCGATGAATGGATTCACCTTCAACCGCGTCACCAGCAACACAAGTGCCGCCACCGCCGCCACGGCGAGGAGAATGAGTTTGATATCCTGAGCTTCCATAAACCGCTTTCCGGGGACTCAGGCCTGCAGTTCAAAGATGGCCTCGATCTCCACCGCGATATTCCCTGGCAGCGGCCCCATGCCTACAGCACTGCGCGCCCCAACGCCGTTTTCCATGCCCCAGATTTCCGCGAACAACTCACTACAACCGTTGATGACCTTTGGGTGGTCATAAAAATCCGCCGCGGAATTCACCATCCCCAGCACCTTCACCAGCCGCTGCACGCGGTCGAGGCTGCCCAGTTGATCCTTCAGCGTAGCAAGAATCGCGAGCCCCACCTGCCGCGCGGCCGCCTTGCCTTCCTCGAGGGTGAGATCGCTTCCCACCACGCCAGTGATCAATGTTTTGTCAGGCTTGAGCGGCCCATGTCCGGAGACGTAAGCCATGCGATCCACAATCACGAGCGGCTTATAAACGGCGACGGGTTTAGGCGCGGGTGGAAGTTCGAGGCTGAGTTCGACGAGGCGCTGTTCGGGAGTCATTAGGGCATTTGACAGGCAGCACGGCGTTCCGTCAAGAAACGTGAACGCATCCAATACGGAACAGCCGCAGCGAGTCGAGATTTTCACCGGACACCGAACGGTCGCGCAGCGCGCAAGAGCCGGTATTGCCGAATGGTGTCCATTTTTTCTGTTCGGGTCCGGCCCCCGGCGGTGTCTAATAGGCTGAATGCAGTCGATCCCCGTCAGCGAACTACTCTCCAGCAACTCCGATTCCGCGCTCGCGCGGCGTTTCGCGGCGGAAGCGTCGGCGGAGGCATTTGCAGCGCTCGTGGGGCGCTACCACGGGCTGGTGCACGGCACTGCCCGGCGCATCCTCCATGATGACGAAGCGGCGCGGGACGTGGTGCAGGACGTTTTTGTCAGGCTGGCGCGTGACGCGCGGCGGATTCGTCCGGAGGCCCTGGCGGCATGGCTGCACCGCACGGCGCGCAATGCGGCGTTGAATTTCCACCGAGGCGAAGCGCGACGCCGCAGACGGGAGCAAACCATGAGCGATCATCTCAATGCAATGGCCGCCCCTGATGCGGGGGAAATCCCGGACCACTGGGCCAGCGCCCTTGAGCACCTTGACGCGGCCCTCGACGGATTGAGCGAAGCGGAGCGGCAGTGTGTGATCGAGCGCTATCATCAGGAGAGACCGCTGCGCGATATTGCAGCGTCGGCCGGGAAATCTGAGGACGCCGCGCGGATGACGATCAACCGGGCGCTGGAAAAGATGAGCGGATTCCTGCGCCGGCGCGGCGTGGCGTTTTCCGTCACCGGCCTTGCGGCTGGCCTCACCGCGGAGTTTTCACGTGCAGCCCCGGCGCTCAGCGGGACCGCGGCGGCTTCTTTGACCTCCGCTGCCCTAACCGCGGCAAAGTCGCCGGGCGCGGGATCGGGTTTGGCATTTTTCACCACAGCAATCATGACAAAAACAACCGGCATCATCGGCGCCGCGGCGCTCGTTTTTCTCCTCGCCATGGGAGGCGGATGGCTCGCCAATCGCCCGGCTTCACCGGCGGGCGGAAGTGAATTGCAGGCCGAAACCATGACGAAAAGCCGGCCGGGGGCTGCGGAATCAGCCCCGGCGAAGCCATCAGCCGGACGACTCGGGGCGACACCGGCCGACAGCAGGGTCGCCGGCGTCATCGCCAGACTGGCGGCGTTGCGCGTGAAGCGGATGGAAATCACCGGGCGCGTCCCCCGCAACGCAGATACTCCTCCTGATCCGAATGTGACGAACGCCGCCTTGAAGGAGATGGAAGCCCTCGAGTCCGCTGCGCACGTCGTGCTCGGGGAACTCGATTCCGCCAGCCTGCCTGAGTCCGTCGCCCTGGCGCTCAAACTTGACGGCCCGACCCGCGACTTTCTGATTTCGCAGCTATTCGGACGGTGGGGCACGCTTGATCCTGACAAGGCGATGGCGGCGGCAAAGGAACTGCCGTTCAGCCTTCAGGACACCGGCCGCGGTGCGATTGCCCGGGGCTGGGGAAGACACGATCCCCAGGCAGCGCTTGCCGCGTCCCAAAGGCTGAATCCCGGAGACGAGCGCGCGCGAATGTCGTTCCTGAGTGAAGTGTTCACCGGGTGGCTGCATGCCGATGCCGCCGCCGCCGTCCGTGCGCTGCCCGGGCTTCCTGTCGATGATCAGCGCGTTGCGGCCCGTTCCTTTGACGACATCGCGAAATTGCCGTCGCAGCGGGCCGCCGCCACCATTGAAATCGCAGCGCTAACTGATGAAGTCCTGCGCGCTGAGGTCGCGAAATGCATTACAGCGGACTGGGCAAGATTCGATGGGCCCGCAGCCGCCGCGTGGCTCGATGCCCTGCCATGGGACAATCCCGGTTCCAGTCTCGAAGCCGCTGGCAAACTGATGGAAAACTGGGCCCGCAACCGTGACCAAACGGCGCCGGCGCTCGATTGGTTCTGGCCAAAAGTTCCCGCGGAGTTGCGGCCGGAAATCCTCGAACGCTTCGTCGCCGGCAAGTGGGCGAAAGCGGACCGTGCCGCCGGCGAAGCATGGCTCGCGAAACACGGCATCGCGACCAGCGACGTGCCGAAATGGGAGCGTCACACACCATGAAACGATGCCCTGTTTTACTGATTCTCGGCGTGATGCTGGCCGCCGGCTGGCTGACCGGAAAGTGGCTGGCGGGCAGCAGCACCGGTCTCCCGTACACGCCCGGGGATTCTCCCCGGAGCGGGACCACCAGCTCAAAGGCCGGCGGGATGGCTTCGCAACCCCGCGATTTCGTTGCCGAGCGGGCCACTGTTGAAGCAATTCCTGACAGGAAAAAACGTCTCGGCCAACTCACTCTACTCTGCCAACATTGGGCGAAGGTCGATCCGCAGGCGGCGCTCCAAGCCCTGCTGGACGCCAGTGCGGCCGACACGGATCCGGACCGCACCCCTATCTATTCCGCCTTCAGCTATTTTTTCGAGGCGTGGGCCCGCACGCACGGCTGGGATGCGGCCTTCGCCGCGGCAAAAGGCGTCAATGATTCCGGCGCGCGCCAGTTCGCGCTGCGGCAACTCGGCCACGAGGCCCTGCAGAAGTGCGAGCGCCCGGCCGAACGCCTGACGGAACTCCTTGCCGCCGCTCCCGATAGCGATCGCACGGCCATGCTCTCCAGCGCCATGCGCATGTGGGGCCTCCGCGCCGGTGCCGATCCCGCCGGGATCACCGCGTGGATCGACGCCCTGCCGCGCGATTCGTTGCCGGCGGACCATCTCACACAGTTGGAACGCGCCGCCGCCAGCGCGTGCATGGCAAAAAACGCGCGCCTGGCCGCGGACTGGCTGCTCTCCCGCGCCACGAAGGAGAATCGCTCCGAACACCTGCGCAATCTTGTCCAGGAGTGGGCCGTGATCGCCCCTAACGCCTGCGGCGAATGGCTTCGCACACAACCCTTCGGCCCCGACATGGACCCCGCCATCGAGTTCTTCTCCCAGATCATCGTCCGCGACGACGGCGAGAGCGCCGTCCAATGGGCCTCCCGCACCTCAGATCCGGTCCGCCGGGAGCGGTTGCTGCAGATCGTTCTCGATAAATGGAGCGCCATCGATCCATCTGCCGCCGCGGCTGCAAGGAGTTCGCTGCCGGCGGAACCTAACCCGCCGTGATCGCAGAACGTTGCGCTGATTGCCCCGCAGGGATCCGGCAGGTTATTCCCGCTCCACTTTGTAAAACCAGCGGTTCGCAACAGGCGCGGGATCGGTGAGCGTGGTGGTGAGAGCGGACGGGCTGCCGGCAACGGCGGCTCCCACCTGCTGCCAGCCCTGCAGCATGTCAGAACGGAACAGTTTATAGATGCCCTGAGGCGACGAGGGAACAGTCACCGTCAAGGCCGGCGGCGCCTCCGTGAGGCTGGTCGAGACGAAATCGAATCCCGGCGTGGCCTTAAGTCCGGGACGCTTGTAGAGTTCCCACACTTGCTCACGGCTCAACTCGACGCCGTAGATTTGAAAGTCATCGAGATCCCCTGCATAACCAAAACCGGCGATGGTGCGCGTCGCGACGTGCATTGAACCAATAACCGGGTTCAGCGGGTAATCGTCGAATCCTTTCGTTTCCACCCCGGTCTTTTCCATTGCCAGCAGCCCGTTGACGTAAATCCGCGAGCGTGCGGCAGTGTCGTTTCCAAATCCGTCGTCGTCGAGGTGCGTCAGGACGACGTGCCAGATCGCATCGTCGGCCAAAGGCGCCAGCGGATCCGATTCCATGATGTCCGTGTTCCGAACCCGGTATTTCAGCGTCCCGGCGCTCGTGAGTTGCAGGCCGTAAATCTTGTCATAGGGCGCCAACGAATCATAGTCGCGCTGGAACAGCGTGCGCAGCGCGCCGGCGGCGGCCGGTTTCATCCACAGCGAAATGCTGAAGGTCGGCGTGTGTACGACCGCAGACGTGAAGTAATTGCCGGTGACGCTCGACTGCGCCGGGAGAAAGCCCATGGCGAATCCGGTATCGGCGACCCCGAGCAGAGTCGGCCGCCCGTAACTCACCGGCTCGCGCACCTGCAGCGTTGCGGACGGGCCGAAACCCGATGAATCCGCGAGGCTGGTCCCGGAGGCCTCGTCCAGCTTGTAGTGGGCTTCGAGGAATGAACCGACACTGCGGCGCACCCGGATTTCGCCGATGACATAATTGGGCGTCTGCGGATCGTCGCTGACGATGGTGGCGGTGGCGGTCTTGATGCCGTTAGGCGCCGCGGGCGAGAACGCGAGTTCCAGCGGCAGCGTCGCCCCGGGACCAACCACCAGTGGCAGCGGCGTCACCACGGAAAAGGCCGCCGCGTGCGTTCCGGAAAAGTTGACGGCACTGACCGTGAGATCTCCCGCGGCGCGCGTGTTGTGGATCGTGTAGCTGCCCGTGACCGGCGTGCCGGTGAAGGTGGTGAAGGCAGTTGCCGGAGTCACCACCATCGTCGGTGGCGTCAGATCTTCGACGACCATGTTGTCCAGCAGCAACCACTGCTGATCGGGGTCAAAGCTGTTCGACAGAAACGAGTCTTCGTATCCCACCATGACAGCGCCGGCCACGGAGCCCGCGGCGTTTTCAAAGAACTTCGTGAGCGTCCGCCCGACGGCCATGTATTCGACCGTCACCTGCCCGCCCCGCGCTGTGATGGTGGCTTCGACCCACTGATTCGCCGGACAGTGCGGCACCGGCGAGGCATTGGCTCCAAACGCCGGCGTGAAGTAAGCGGCCGTATCGGCGACAGCGTTTACGAGGTCCATATTGCGTCCGCCGACGAGCGTTGGACCGTTGTAGAGCGACGCATCGGCCCCGACGGTCGCGCCATGACCGCCTTCCGTGGAGACCCATCCCCACATGCCGCTGCCCCGGCTGGTGCGCCAGCCGCGCCCCATCGGCAGCGTCGCGGTGTAGCCCACGCCCCAGAGCACCTGCTCGGTAGTTCCCGCATTGGCTGGCAATCCACTAGCGTTCAATGTGACGTTCGGAGACAGGCGAAGGTAAAAGTCGAACTTGAGACGGTAGTTGTCCGTGAACGGCAGGCGGGTTCCGCCGGCATCGTCCAGCGCCACCAGATTGGCGATGCGCTCGATCGCGGCGGGGTTGGCGGCGTAGTTGATCCGCATGAGAACCCCGCGCGCTGCCTGCGAGCCGGCAACTTGCCGCGGTGCTTCCGGAATGTTGTGGACCGTGGCCCCCACCGTGATGGCCGAATAATCCACGTATTCGACAAACACCCCGGCGCCATTGTTCGTCCCGATCTTCGCCTCGACCTCCGAATCGAAGTCCTCCGAATACAATTCCGCGCCGGAGGCAGACCCGGTTGCCATAACAGCAGCCATCAGCCGCGCAGCGTGTCTCCACCGCAATATTCTTGTCGTCATAGTCTCTTCCGTATAGCGGACTCCGCGCCGAAGCGGCGAGCTTTTTTTGCTGCCTCTTCGTTTCCTTCGCTTGTTGGCTCGTTAGTTGAAAAAAGTGCTCGCCTGTTTGCCTCCGGCTATCTCCGCTTCGCTCCGGTTCCCTGCGGTCGGCTCTGTTCAATCCCTCTTGCTTCCAGTTCCTCCAGTCAAAAAAGTGCTGCCGCCTTGCGGCAACGCCGGCTAAGATCGGGGACTTACGAAAATGGAAGACGCATCAATTTCGGGAAATCCCAGGACCGCCGGCACCCTGGCGGCGGGCGCAAGGGCGCTGCCGCAGAAATACTTCGTCTCCGGCGAAGT
>Ga0190270_10001001_pt1 | contig 12897 bp, 12 predicted proteins | sample Popmic320T_FD_133748 | JGI IMG/M metagenome (GOLD analysis project Ga0190270, IMG submission 133748) | Populus adjacent soil microbial communities from riparian zone of Weber River, Utah, USA - 320 T | ecosystem: Environmental > Terrestrial > Soil > Riparian zone | place: USA: Utah | collected... | reverse complement strand
TCGATCACAAGCCGACCGGCTTTTTATCAAGGGCATGGTTGGCCTTGGCGCCGTCATCGACGGGGAGATCATCGACCGCGATTTCTTTCTTGGGCAGTTCACGTTCTCCGACACCACGAGCAACGTGAAGGATGGCAGCTTGAAGTTCGCAATGTTTGACGTCGGCTGGAGCTACTCTCCGACCGGCGGCGTCAAGCTCGGATTCTTTGCCGGCTATCACTATTGGTACGAAAAGGTCACGGCCTACGGTCTGGTGTGCAACCAGGCGTCGATCCTGGGCTGCACCTTCCCGGGTGAGGTCCAGGTTGGGTTCGATACCGCGGTGCTGGCATATCAGCCCACCTGGCACGCAGCCCGCATCGGCTTCATCGGCCAAATCGCGCTCACCGAGCGCCTGTCGTTCAGCGCGGAGATCGCCGGCATTCCGTATGCGTCGGTTCAGAACAAGGACAGCCACCTGCTGCGGCAGAGCTTTGCGGACCTTGGCCCGGCGCCGAACGTCATCGCCAACAGCCGGTATGCGGTTGGCGGCGAGGCCGAGTTGATGCTCAATTACGCCGTCACGCCCAATATCGAGATTGGCGTCGGCGGCCGCTACTGGGGTTTGACGGCGCGCAGGGGCGAAGTGCTCTTTGGGGCGGCCTTCAACAGCTTCAATAATAACAGCTCGCTGAGCCGGTTCGATCAGCAGCGGTACGGCGTTCTGCTGCAGGCCAAGGGCAAGTTCTGAAGGCAGGGATGTGTGCGCGCATTGCGGGAATATGTCCCGTCGCGCTACATGAGCCTATGGCTCCCCGACCCGCCGACACCCTCAATATCGCGCTGGCGCAGCTCAATCCGACTGTCGGCGACGTCGCCGGTAACACGGAGGAGGTGCGCCGCGCGCGCGACCAGGCCGCTTCGCTTGGCGCGGATCTGGTGGCCTTCCCCGAGCTGTTCCTGGCCGGCTATCCGCCGGAGGATCTGGTGCTCAAGCCGGCATTCCAGGCGGCCTGCCGCGCCGCGGTCGAGGCGCTAGCTCGCGAAAGCGTCAAAGGGCCTGCCGTGCTGGTCGGCACGCCGTGGGTCGAGGGCGGCAAGCTCTACAACGCCTATGTGCTGCTGAACGGCGGAGTGATCGAGGCGGTGCGCTTCAAAGTCAACCTGCCGAACTACGGCGTGTTCGACGAGAAGCGCGTGTTCGAGCCGGGTCCGATGCCGGGTCCGATCCTGGTCAAGGGCGTGCGGATCGGCATTCCGATCTGCGAGGACATCTGGGGGCCTGAGGTCGTCGAATGCCTCAGCGAGACCGGCGGCGAGATATTGCTGGTGCCGAACGGCTCGCCGTATTGGCGCGGCAAGACCGAGCACCGGCTCAACATCGCGGTGGCACGCGTCGTCGATTCCAAGCTGCCGCTGATCTACCTCAACATGGTCGGCGGCCAGGACGAGTTGGTGTTCGATGGCGCGTCGTTCGTGCTCAACGCCGATCGCACCGTCGGCGCGCAGCTTCCGGCGTTCCGCGAAGACGTCGCGCTCACGCGCTGGCGGCGCGACGCCGGCGGCTGGCACTGCGCCGCCGAGCAGGCGGCCGCGCAGGTACAGGAGGGCGACAAGGCGGATTACGCCGCCTGCGTGATGGGGCTGCGCGACTACGTGGAGAAAAACGGCTTCAAGGGCGTGGTACTCGGCCTTTCCGGCGGCATTGACTCGGCGCTGTGCGCGGCGATGGCGACCGATGCGTTAGGGGCAAAGCGCGTCCGCTGTATCATGCTGCCTTATCGCTACACCTCGCAGGAGTCGCTCGACGATGCCTCGTGCGTCGCCAAGGCGCTTGGTGTCACCTACGACATCCTGCCGATCGAACAGGCGGTGCTCGGCCTGGAGGCCGCGCTGAAGCCGGCCTTCGAGGGGCAGAAGCGCGACGTCACCGAAGAGAATGTGCAGGCGCGGGCCCGCGGCACGATCCTGATGGGCATTTCCAACAAATTCGGCCTGATGGTGGTGACGACCGGCAACAAGTCGGAAATGTCGGTCGGCTACGCCACGCTGTACGGCGACATGAACGGCGGCTTCAATCCCATCAAGGATCTCTACAAGAGCGAGGTTTTTCGGCTGTCGCGCCTGCGCAATGTCTGGAAACCGGAAGGCGCGCTCGGGTCTTCAGGGGAAGTGATCCCGGACAACATCGTGACCAAGCCGCCGACCGCGGAGCTGCGCGAGAATCAGAAGGACCAGGACACGTTGCCGCCTTACGACGATCTCGACCAGATGCTGGAACGGCTGGTTGAGCACGAGGAGCCGATCGCTTCGATCGTAGCTGCCGGCTTCGATCGCGACACGGTGGTGCGCGTCGAGCGCATGCTCAATCTTGCCGAATACAAGCGCCGGCAGGCTGCGCCGGGCGTGAAGGTTACGCTGAAGAATTTCGGCCGCGACCGGCGCTACCCAATCGTCAACCGGTTCCGCGATCCCGGCACGGCGCTGCCGGAGCCGGACAAGTCGCTGCTCAAGAATGGCGGCGTGGCGAAGACCGAAGCGTTCGATTTTTGAACGTCAGCGCGCGATGAAAGTCGGGCCGACCTGGCGCACCGGCTTGTTAGGATCGCGGGTCACCTTGACCGGCGCGTCGTCCGCTTTCGTTTCCGGGACATCGGGCGCAGCCGGCGTGGCCGCCGCCTTGGGATCGGGCTTGGCGGGCCGCGGTGGAAGTTCGAGCTTGATCGGCTTGCCCTGCGCGTCGAGACGCGGCTGCGACATCTGCTTGGCGCGCTCCTCGCTCACTATGACGTCGCCGCCCTGCGGGGGCGGATCCTGGCCGTCCTTGAGCGCCTGCGACGCTCCGCCTTTGCAGGTGCAGGCGTTGTCGAACGATTGCCGGTATCGGAAGGCATTGGGAATGGCGGTGTAGGGTTGTCCGCCCTGTGAGACGGCATGGTTGATGTCCTCGCCGGGGTTACGGTGGGTGAAGAGTTGTGCTTCCGCAGCGGGGCATGAGGCTTGGCAGGTCTTTTCGTCGTCGGGGAATTTGTTGGGTCCGGCCGAATACGAGATCGGGTAGTAGTAGCCGTCGCACATGCGCACGCAGACGGTGCGATAGCCCGAGCCCGCCGGGGTATTTTCGCCCTGCACCGTCGTGTTGCCCACGACGCTGCCCGCTCCGAATAACGATTCGAACAGGCCGCCGCGTTGCGGCGGCTGCGCCGCGGCCTGGCGATATTGTGGACCGCAATCGTTCTGTGACAGTGCGCCGATCAGTGCGCGGCGCTGGCCCTCGCGCTCGGGGGCGGGGTCGCTGCCCTGCAGACGCGCTAGGTCACCGTTGATGCGGTCCAGGTTGCCCTTCATCTGCTGGATCTGGCCGTTGAGCGGGCCGCACGAAGCGGACTGGTTGCTGAAGATTGAGAAGAACCCGCCGCCTTCGCAGCCCGCCTTCTTGGCTTGCGCATTGAGGCGGTCGAGTTGGGCCTGCTGCTGGGCGGCCGCGGTCTCGTATTTCTTGATCTGCTCGGTGCGGGCTTGGTCGGGACCGCTGCGCTCGAACGCCTGAAGTTGGGCCTCCAGCCGGGTGCAGACGTTGTTGGCTTGCTGCGGGGATTGCGGCGCCATCTGCTGCTGCAACGGCTGGCCCTGCGCCGGCGCAGGCATCGCCGCGGCGAGAAAAACGGCAGGCAGCAAAACTGCGGTCAGCCTGCTGCTTAATGTCAGTGTCATTGCGATTCCCATCCCCCGGTGAGATTCGCGCGCGGGGCCGGCGGCGGCGGAAAGTGATTCTCGATGGTGGCGCAAATGTGGAGAGGGGTGATTGCACAGTCAAGCATCGGCAATGGCGGCCTTTTCCGGCCCCAATCCGGTCGGCGGGCGCTTTGATTCAGCACGCAAGTTCCACAATACGCCGCAGATAATGAGGGCGGCTCCGGCGAACACGAAGATGTCGACGCTTTCGCCGTAGAACAGCCAGCCGACCGTCGCGATCAGCGGGATGCGCAGGAAATCGATCGGAACCACCACGGTGGCGTCGCCCGCGCGGAACGCGTTGGTGAGGCAGAAGTGCGATGTCAGACCGGCCGCGCCAAGCGCCACGGCGGGGATGACCGCGCCGGCGTCGAGCTTGCTGAGGAACCAGGGATCGCTGCCGGCCAGCGCCATCGGCAGCTGCATCGCGTTCATCCAGAAGATGATCGCGAACGTGCTGACGGTAGCGGTCAGCATCTTGGTCTGGATTAGCGAAACCGCGAAGGCGAGCGCGGCGGCGAGCACCAGGAGCGCCGCCGGCTGGAAGCTCGCAAGCCCGGGCCGCACGATCACGAGCACGCCGAGGAAGCCGAGCACGATGCTGCCGGCGCGGCTCCTGGTCATTCGCTCGCCGAGCATCGGAATGGCGAGCAGCGCGACCCACGCCGGCATGGTGAATTCGAGCGAGAATACGATGGCGAACGGCAGCAGCGTGACCGCGAGCGTCCACAGGAAGGTGCCGACGAAATGGATGCTGTTGCGGGCGAGATGCAGGCCCATGCGCTTGAACGCGAGCTCTTTGCGCAGGTCCGCGCTGGCCGCGATCAGGATCAGCAGCACCATCAGGCCGAAGCCCGAGCGGATCGACAGGATTTCGAACGTGGTGAGATATTTGGACAGGGCGCGGACTGCGACCGCGCTCGCCGAGAAGGAGAGCAGCGCGCCGGTCATCCAAAGAACGACCAGGCCAAGTCTTTGTTGCGCCACGGTTTGAATCTTGCGGTTGACGAGAGGGACGGCCTGTCTAGCCCATGATCGTCATGCGGGGAAACCGCATTTCAGAACAGACCGTGTGCGTACAGCGTATGGCCGCGCGCGGTTACTCCGCATCCGGCTGGTTTTCCGGCCGCGCCTTGTCGAACGCCGAAAGTTTCAGGCAGGCGGCGTCGATTGCGACGATGTTCGGGAACTTGTCGAGCGGAACCTTGAGCCGGCGTGCGTTGTACACCTGAGGCACCAGGCATACGTCGGCGAGCGTCACGTCCCTGCCGAACGAATATGGCCCCGGCTTGAGCATCGCTTCGAGTGCGGCGAATCCCTGCAGGATCCAGTGGTGGTACCAGGCGTCGATCGCAGGCTGCTCGTGCTTGAGTTCGCGGCGCAGATATTGGAGCGCAATCAGGTTGTTGAGCGGATGGATGTCGCAGGCAATCAGATCGGCGAGCGCACGCACCTTGGCGCGCGCCGCCGGATCACCTGGCAGCAGCGGCGGCTTGGGATGAGTCTCGTCGATGTATTCGATGATGGCGAGCGACTGCGTGAGGATGTCGCCGTCATCGAGCGCGAGCGCCGGCACGCGGCCTTGCGGATTGACGGCGCGGAATTGGGCGGAGTGCTGCGCACCCCCGTCCTTGGTCAGGTGGATCGAGATCGCCTCGTACGCGAGGCCTTTGAGATTGAGCGCGATGCGGACCCGATAGGCAGCGGACGAGCGGAAATAGGTGTAGAGTTTCACGGCAACTCCCGGCGGTTCTTTGGCCGGAGCTTATCCCTCGCGCCGCGTCTTTGCGACTTCGGCGGCGAGCTTGGAGGAGCTTTCGGTGAGGCGCTCGATGGCGCGTTCGAAAGCGGCGCGGTCCGCCGGCTCGATCACCTCGGCGAGCCGCTTGGCGAAGTCGAGCGCGACCGGAGCCAGATCCTCATAGATGACTCGGCCTGCCGGCGTCAGCGAGAGGAAGGATTCCCGCAAATCGGCCCGGTTGGCGCGACGCGTCAGCAACTTACTCTTTTCAAGCTGCGCCACCGCCCGCGACACCTTGGTCTTGTGCATGTGGCTGTGCGCACCGACGTCCTTGCCGGTCATTATGCCGTATTGGCCAAGCGTCACCAGGACCCGCCATTCCGGCACCCCGATGCCATAGCGCGTGGCATACAGGCGAGACAGCGCCTGCGAAACCACGCTAGCCACCACGTTAAGCCGGTAGGGCAGGAACTCTTCGAGCTTCAGCGGCGCCTGATCGCCGCGCCCAAAGGGTGCTTCGTCGGCCGCGTCATCGGCCGTGCTGGTTTCCGTCACCTGTCCCGTCCCCTCGGGCTTGATCGCGTGGCCATTGTGAGGCCCTATCGCGATCCCGAAACCTTGGCCGAAGTTGAGCAGGGGTGCAACGGGGGTTTAGATTAGCTCTAACTTGCGGGAATAATTTTCGGTCCGGTGACCGGGCTCGACACCGGTGCTGGCTTTTAGTTGCCGACGCAACTATCGTGGAACTTCAGTGAGTCCAGGAGTAGGCATGGCCGCGCTCAAATACATGTCCGGCTTCGGCAACACCTTCGAGACCGAAGCGTTGCCCGGCGCGCTGCCGATCGGGAGAAACTCACCGCAGAAGGTGAGCTACGGCCTCTATGCCGAGCAGGTGTCCGGCTCGCCGTTTACTGCGCCGCAGTCGAGCAACGAGCGAACCTGGCTCTACCGTATCCGTCCGACCGTGCGGCACACCGGCCGCTTCCAGAAGATCGACAGGGGCGCGATCCGCACCGCGCCGGAACGCGACGACACCGACCTGCCGATCGGGCAGTTGCGCTGGAGCCCAATACCGGTCCCCAAGAAGGCGCTCACCTTCGTCACCGGCATGCAAACCATTACCACGGCGGGCGACGCCGAGGCGCAGAACGGCATGGGCGCGCACATCCTCCTCATCACCAAGTCGATGGAGCGCGAGCACTTCTTCAATTCCGATGGCGAGATGCTGATCGTGGCACAGCAGAACAAACTGCGCTTCCGCACCGAATTCGGTGTCATCGAGATCGAGCCTGGAGAGATTTGCGTCATTCCACGCGGCGTCATTTTCCGTTGTGAGCTGATCAATGGTCCTGCCCGCGCCTACATGTGCGAGAATTACGGCGGGGCGTTCTCGCTTCCTGATCGCGGGCCGATCGGCGCGAACTGCCTTGCCAACTCGCGCGATTTCCACACGCCGGTAGCTGCCTACGAGGACAGCGAGAAGCCCTGCACGCTGATCGTCAAATGGGGCGGCGAGCTTTATCGCACCAAGGTGCCGCATTCGCCGCTCGATGTCGTCGCCTGGCACGGCAACTACTATCCCTACAAATACGACCTGCGGCGCTTCTCGCCGGTCGGCGCGCTGCTCTATGACCATCCAGACCCATCGATCTACACCGTGATGACCGCGCCGTCGGACACGCCGGGCACCGCGAACGTCGATTTCGTGATTTTTCCGGAACGCTGGGCGGTTGCGGAGAACACCTTCCGGCCGCCGTGGTATCACCGCAACATCATGTCCGAGTTCATGGGGCTGGTTTACGGTGTCTACGACGCGAAGCCCGAGGGATTCGTGCCCGGCGGCATCAGCCTGCACAACCAGATGCTGCCGCACGGCCCCGACGCGGACGCGTTCGAGCACGCGAGCAACGCTGAGCTCAAGCCGGTCAAGCTGACCAACACGCTGGCTTTCATGTTCGAGTCGCGTTACCGCCAGCGCGTGACGAAATACGCCGCGACGTTGCCGAGCCGGCAGGACGATTACATCGACTGCTGGAAGGGACTGAAGAAGCACTTCAACCGGAAAAAGCGCGTCCGAAAATGAAACTGGCTTCGCTCAAGCATGGCCGCGACGGACGACTCGTGGTGGTTTCGCGCGATCTCACGCGCGCGGCGGATGCGTCCGCCGTCGCGCCGACCTTGCAAAAGGCGATCGACGATTGGGCGCAGGCCGTGCCCCGCCTCACTGAAATCGCCGACGCATTGGAAGCGGGCCGGATCGCGCATGTGCCGTTCGACCCAAAGCAATGCGCCGCGCCGCTGCCGCGCGCCTACCAGTGGGCGGATGGCTCGGCTTTCGTCAATCACGTGGCGCTGGTGCGCCAGGCGCGCGGCGCGGAGGTGCCGGCGACGTTCTGGACCGACCCGCTGATGTACCAGGGCGGCTCGGACAGCTTCATCGGTGCGACCGATCCGGTCGCGCTCGCCGATGAGGCTTGGGGCATCGACCTGGAGGCGGAAGTCGCCGTCATCCTCGGCGACGTGCCGATGGCAACGCCGCGCAAGCATGCCGCGCAGCACATCAAGCTTCTGATGCTGGTCAACGACGTCAGCCTGCGCAACGTGATCCCTCCTGAACTCAACAAGGGCTTCGGCTTTTTCCACGGCAAGCCGTGGACCGCGTTCTCGCCGGTCGCGGTGATCCCGGACGAGCTCGGTTCCGCCTGGGACGGCGGCAAGGTCAACTTGCCGCTGCTCTCCGCCGTCAACGGCAAGCCATTCGGCCGGCCCAACGCGGGCGTCGACAACACGTTCGATTTTCCGGCGCTGATCGCGCACGCAGCGAAGACGCGGCCGCTCGGTGCCGGCACCATCATCGGGTCTGGCACGGTGTCCAACAAAGATCCGGACGGCAGCCCGGGCCGCCCGGTGGCGGACGGCGGTGTGGGCTATTCGTGCATCGCGGAAGTCCGTAGCGTCGAGACGATCCGCGCCGGCAAGCCGCAGACGCCGTATCTCAAGTTCGGCGATCGGGTCCGCATCGAGATGAACGACGCGCAGGGCCGTTCGATCTTCGGCGCCATCGACCAGGAGATCGTGCGCTTCGGCTAGCTGCAGTGTAGCGTTGCCGCGCCTCGACATTTGGTGTCATGATCCGGCTGCTTTTGGCCGGGGGAGGACACCAATGGCAATTCTCGACGCGACAGCTTCCAGGTTTCGTGACGTCGCGCTGCTGATCGGGCGCATCTTGATTGGCGTGCTGTTCCTGATCGCTGCCTACAACAAGGCGAAGGGTTACGGCGGTGCGGTGGGCTATTTCACCAAGCTGGGCGTGCCCGCGGCAGGCGTTGTGGCACCGCTGACGATCCTGTTCGAGGCCGCGGCTGGTATCCTCCTGATCATCGGGTATCAGACGCGTCTTGTTGCGATGCGCTCGCCGCTTTCTGCATTGCGTCGGCTTTGGTCGCGCACACCAACATCGCCGACGGAAACCAGTTCAATCATTTGCTGAAAAACTTTGCTATCGCCGGCGGCGCCCTTGCGCTGTTTGTCAGCGGCGCTGGAGCGCAATCGCTCGACGCTAAGAAGGGCTAAACGAAGGGCTAGCGCCCCACGCTCGGCTTTGCAGCGCGCCGGCACGGTCTGGCGCGCCGTTTGCGCTGTGCTAGCCTAACCTTGCCCGCCGCCATCAAACGAGCGGCCGGGCTTTAGGGGGTTGCGCCATGTCGACGTCCGGTACCGGAGGGTCGCGGTATTACGTTCCCGCGCTCGCGAATATTTATGCCGCGTTCGATTCCTACATGCTGCCGCTGCTGCGGGCCACGCTCGGCCTGATCCTCATTCCGCACGGCTGCCAGAAGCTGTTCGGCTGGTTCGGCGGGATGGGATTCGAGAAGTTCGCCGCGCTGTTCGACAAACTCGGCTACAAGCCTGGAGCGTTCTGGGTCGCAGTGGTCGCGCTGACGGAAGTGGTCGGCGGCCTGATGCTGGTGTTCGGCTTCTGCACGCGGTTTGCCGCGCTGGCGGTGGCGATCTTCATGATCAACGCTGTCTGGTTCACGTCCGCCAAGGGATTCTTCTGGACCAACGGCGGGGCTGAATTCTCGATTCTGCTGCTAGTGGTGTCGCTGGTGTTCCTGGTGCGCGGCAGCGGCAACCTGTCGATCGACGAGAAGATGGGCCGGGAGTTCTAGGCGCGTCCGGTCCGTCATCGATCCCGGCCGATCAGGCCGGCATTCGCATGGCGTTGAGCATGTCGTTGCAGGCCTCGGCGCAACTCGCGCAGGCCTCCGCGCACACCTGACAGTGCCGGTGACGGTCGGCGTGCCGCGAGCATTCGTTGGCACAGGCTCGGCAGAAAGCGATGCAGTTCGCGAGCAGCGCCTCCAGGAGCTGCCGGTGTCCCGCTTTGTTGGAGCGCGACATGATGTTGCCGGTGGCGTTACAGACCGCAGCGCAGTCCAGGTTTAGGCGGATGCAGGCGACCAGATGTTCCACGTCGCGTTCCGCCAGGCAGGCATCGGCGCAGGCGGTGCAGGTCTCGACGCCGTTGAAGCAGGAGTCGATGCAGCGGCTCATCGCCTCGGCATTGGCCGGCCTTTCGGGATGGGATCGAAAAAGGGCACGAACCGCAACGGCAGACATTGAACTTCTCCCTTTCGATCCTCCCTGCGCCGTGGAAAACCCGCGCGGTGCGCATTGGTTCCGGATGGAACCAGCTGTTGTGAGTTCCATGCCTAAGGCGGCAAACGCCGCCGAATCACGGTCGCGGTCAGCTCAGGGCTTTTGACGTGACAACCGGCTTGGCGTCGAGAATCGCGCGGACCTTGCGCGCCAGCGCATCGGCGGTGAACGGCTTGGTTAGGAGTTCGACGTCGGCGTCAAGCCGGCCTTGGTGGATGATGGCGTTGCGCGTGTAGCCGGTTGCGTAGAGCACCTTGAGGCCCGGCCGCCGCTTCAGCACTTCGTCGGCGAGCTGGCGACCGTTCATGTCGCCCGGCAGCACCACGTCGGTGAACAGAAGGCTGATGGCAGGCTCGGCCTCCAGAGTTCGCAGCGCGCTCGCCGCGTCCGACACCGCGTGCACATGGTAGCCTTCTTCTCGCAGAACCTCGGCGGCGAAGCGGTTCACCTCTTCCTCGTCTTCGACCAGGAGGATGGTTTCGGTGCCTCGGCGTGCCGGCGCGCTGCGCGCGGGCGCCTGTTCATCGCCGGACCACACCGGGATTTCACGGTCATCGCCGATGCGGGGGAAATAAATCTTGATGGTCGTTCCTTCGCCGATCTCGCTGTAGATTTTGATGTGGCCGCCGGATTGCTTGGCGAAGCCATAGACCATGCTCAGCCCGAGCCCGGTGCCAAGCCCCGCTGGCTTGGTGGTGAAGAACGGCTCGAAGGCGCGGTCGACCACCTCGCGCGCCATGCCGGTGCCGGTGTCGCTGAGCGCGAGCATCACGTACTGTCCGTGGCTGATCTCGCGGCTGTGCGCGGCAACATAATGCTCGTCGAGATAGGAGTTGGCGGTTTCGATGGTCAGCCGGCCGCCGTCGGGCATGGCGTCGCGCGCGTTCACGGCGAGGTTGAGGATGGCGTTTTCGAGCTGGTTGGGATCGAGCGCGACCTTCCATAGCCCACCGCCCAGCACCGCTTCGGTGACGACGCTTTCGCCGATGGTCCGCCGCAGCAAATCCGACATCCCTTGCACCAGCCGGTTGATGTCGACCGCCTTGACCTCCATCGGATGCTGGCGCGAGAAGGCGAGCAAGCGCTGCACAAGGGTCGCGGCGCGCTCGGAAGCCTGGCGGGCGGCGTCGAGCCGTTTCGTGATGCGCGAGCTGTCTGCCTTGCCATTCCCGATGCGGCGCAGCGCGATGTCGATGTTGCCGAGAATGACGGTGAGCATGTTGTTGAAGTCATGCGCGATGCCGCCGGACAGCCGGCCAACTGCTTCCATCTTCTGCGCCTGACGGAGCGCCATTTCGGTCGCCTGGCGCCGTGCTTTCTCCTCGTGCAGGCGCTGTGAGCGGCGCAGCGCCATCAGGCCGAGGCTGAACATCATGGCGGTCGCCGGGATGCCGAAGATCAGGTGGCTTCCCATGTCCAGTGCCCACCGCCGCACGACCGAACTGGTGGCAAACGACGTGGCGACATAGACGTCGTGGCGCGGCAGCTTGCGATAAGCGAAGGTGCGCTCCACGCCGTCGAATGGCGATACGCTGATCATCATGCCCCGCTCGGACTGCGCCTGCACAGCGCGCGGGAACGCGCCGCCCTCGGGCAGTTTGGTAGGGGCGCCGGGCGGATCGGGATAGCGTGCCAGCACGGTGCCGTCTCGTCGTATCAGCAGGGAGCTGCTGCCCTCGTCGGATGGAAGGCGCGAGTAATAGTCGGCAAAATACTCCGGCGCGATCGAGACAAGGGAGACGCCGGCGAACTTGCCGTCGATCAGCCGCTCCCGGCTCAATGCGAAAAAATTCAGGTTGGCGGCGCGGGCGGCCACCACCTCGCTGATATGAAGGCCGGCTACCTCCTTGTTCTTGTGGACGCGGAAGTACTCGCGGTCCGACAGGTCGATGCGCGGCATCGGGAAGACGGTGCCGGACACCACGGGAAAGCCGTTCGGGTCGATGACCCAGAGATCGCGAAGCTGTGGCATCGTCTTGGTGATGGTGCCGAGTCTCGCGCTATACTCCCTCTCATTGTTGCGAATCTGTTCGTCGGTAAGCCCCGCAATAAGCTCGTCGAGATAGATCGCGCTCAACTCAAACGTTTCGAACACCTTGAGTGCGTGTTCAGTGATGCGGCCGAGATCGCGCTCGAGCCGGTCGCGTGCGCCGATAAAATGCTGGCGGTAGGAAATCGCAGCGACGATCGCAAACAGCAGGATCGGCAATACGATCGAGGCTACCAGCAGGGCGCGCAACGGCCGTTCCGCGCTGCCTGACGGAATGTTGGGATCGTGCGCAAGTCCGATCGACCTGGCGAAGCGTTGGAACAGCCGATGCATATGTCAGGCCGACCCGCGAAGCAGCAAGTCAGCCTAAGAGCAACGAGGCGGGAATACAATCAAGGGAAGACGGAACTCACGGCGAGTGTCGTCGTGACAAGCAGCGCGGCCTAGCGCGAGCAGACGATGGCGACGTATTGGTCGCAGATCCCGCCGCGGGTCTGCGCTGTGGTGGTCGGGTTCGCGCCGGTGATCTCGTCCTTGTCGACCTTCTGGAACGAGACCGCCTGCTGGTAGTCGCGCGACTTGCAATACGAGGTCGCGGCGGCCGTGCCGCAGGGCTGGCCGTTGGCGAGGCAGCGGTCGACGCCGTAGCCGTCGGAATTGTTGGCGATGATGAAAATGCGCCGTTCGGCCTGCGCGGCGAAGGTGGTCAGCACCAGGACGGCAATGGCGATCAGGGCTCGCATGAGCTCACTCGCTTTCTCGGACCCGGATCGGGTCCAACGGGGAGAAT
>Ga0190270_10001000_pt1 | contig 12904 bp, 16 predicted proteins | sample Popmic320T_FD_133748 | JGI IMG/M metagenome (GOLD analysis project Ga0190270, IMG submission 133748) | Populus adjacent soil microbial communities from riparian zone of Weber River, Utah, USA - 320 T | ecosystem: Environmental > Terrestrial > Soil > Riparian zone | place: USA: Utah | collected... | reverse complement strand
CGCGTGTACCGGGCGAGCGACGTCCGCGACTTCGCGATCGCGGCCGGTGCGCTGCGCCGCGTCGTGGGCCATGCGGGCGGCGCGCGCATCGTCGTGTGGTACCACCCGGACGTGACGAGCGCGGCGACCGCCGAACGCGTCCTCGGTGACGCCCGGGCGTCGATGCGCACGTTCTCCGAGGGATTCGGCGCCTACCCCTACCCTGAGGTGGACGTCGTCGCGAGCGGCTTCACCACGTTCGGCGGCATGGAGTACCCCCAGATCGTGTTCTCCAACCCGGACCGGTACACGGTGGCGCACGAGCTCGCGCACCAGTGGTGGTGGGGCATCGTGGGCAACGACGAGTTCGCCGAGCCGTGGCTCGATGAATCCCTCGCCACGTGGTCCATGTACCTGCCGTACGCACCGTGGCGCAACTGCGGCACCTTCGATTGGCCGAGCCCCTCGGCGAGGCTCACGAACGACATGGCCTACTGGCGCGACCATCCCGGCGACTACGGCACGATCTACGGTGGCGGCGGGTGCATGTTCGCCGACCTGGCGCACGAGATCGGCGTCGAGCGCCTCGTCCAGGCGCTCGGCGACTACGCGGCCGACCGCTGGCTCGGCGTGACCACGGCGGACGACCTGCGGAGCGTCCTGGATGCGGCCGCGGCCGACGCGGCTCCCGATCTCGACATGGCCGCGTTCTGGGACAGGTGGCGCGCCGCGTAGCCCGGCCCCGGGTGGTGCAGCTCCGCCGTCCGGCGTAGGATCTGGCCCGTTCGCTCGAGGGAGGCATCCATGGGAGTCAGCACCATCGCGGCCCGCTTGGGCGAGATCCCGATCTTCACCGGATGTTCGAAGAGGGACCTCTCGGCGATCGCCCGGGTGGTCCGCGAGATCGACCACGAGACGGGCAGCGTGATCGCGGTCGAGGGCGAGCCGGGAGCGGGCCTGTTCGTGATCGACACCGGGCGGGCGAACGTCTCGATCGGGGGCGCCCGGGTGAACACCTTGGGACCCGGCGACTTCTTCGGTGAGATGGCCCTGCTGGACGGCGGGCCACGCACGGCCACGGTGACCGCCGCCACCGAGCTGCAGTTGTTCGCCCTCACCGGGTGGGCCTTCCGCGGGCTCGTGTCGGAGCACCCGCAGATGGCGATGCGCGTGATGGAGACGATGGCCGCCCGCCTGCGCGCCGCCACCGAGCACGACTGACGGGGCGGCGTGCTCGTCCGGCCTGACGGCTGCCGGCTCCACGTCGAGATCCACGGCACGCCTGATGGCCCACCGATCGTCCTGCTCGAGGGCATGGGCGGCGACCTGCCGGGCTGGCGCCGGAACATCCCGACGCTCGCGCGGGAACTCCGGGTGATCGCGTTCGACCACCGCGGCAACGGCAGGAGCGACGAACCGCCGGGGCCGTGCACGATGGCGACCTTCGTCGAGGACGCCCTCGCCGTGCTCGACGACGCCGGCGCGCACAGCGCGCACGTCTACGGGCAATCGTTCGGCGGGATGGTCGCGCAGGAGCTCGCGCTCGCCGCACCGGCGCGGGTCCGATCGCTGGTGCTCGGATGCACCCACGCCGGCCAGGCGCACTGGGTGGGCGGCCGGCGGCCGTCGGCGCCGAAGGGGGAGCCGTGGCGCACGCTGTACGCGCCCGGGTTCCCCGACCGTCACCCCGATCACGTGGCCGAGGACCTCCGCGCGGGCGCGTCACAGCCGCCGCATCCCCAGGGCGAGCGTCGCCAGTGGGAAGCCATCCAGGGGTGGAGCGCGTTCGAACGGCTGGGGGAGATCGCGGCGCCGACCCTCGTGCTGCACGGCGCCGAGGATCAGGTGATCCCGGTGGGCAACGGCGAGGTGCTGGCGTCGAGGATCCCCGGGACGGAGCTGGTGATCCTGGAGGGGGCGGGGCACGTGTACCACTCGGAACGGCCCGACGCGGCGGACGCGGCGGTCCTGGACTTCGTGCGGCGGCACGCGTGAGCGTCCCGCCGGAGATCGTCGCCCTGGCCGAGCGCCGCGCCGCCGCGCGCGCGGCCCGCGATTTCGCCGCCGCGGACGCGCTCCGCGACGAGCTCCTGGCCGCGGGGTGGGCGGTCACCGACGGTCCCGACGGGTGGGACCTGTCGCCGGCCGGCCCGGCGGCGCCGTCGGGTCCCTCGGCGGCGCACGACGTTGCGCGCGTGCTCGAGGAACCGGCCACCGCGCTCGCCAGCGTGCACTGGGTCTGCGAGGGATGGCCGGAGGACATCGACCGGGCCATCGCCGCGTTCCGCGCGCACGCGCCGGCCGGCACGACGCAGTACGTGGTGGCCGACGTGACCGGGCAGGCCCCCGACCGGTGGGGCGAGGACGTGGAGGTCGTCGGCCTCGAGGCGGGGACGGGCTGGGGCGCGGCGCGCAACGCCGGCCTCGGTCGATCGGGCGGGGACCTCGTCCTCGCCGTCGACGGCTCGATCGAGCCGACCGGGGACTGGTTCGGTCCCCTGGCCGCCGCGCTCGCCGACGGCGGCGTCGGCGTCGTCGGTCCGTTCGGGATCGTCACCCGGGACCTCCGTCAGTTCGACGAGGCGCCCGGACCGGGGCCGTGCGATGCGGTCGAGGGGTACCTGATGGCCTTCCGCCGCGCGACGCTCACGCGGGTCGGCGGTTTCGACGAGAAGTTCCGCTGGTACCGCACCGCCGACATCGAGTGGTCGTTCCGGGTGAAGGACGCCGGCCTGCGCTGCGAGGTGGTCGAGGTCCCGGTCACGAAGCACGAGCACCGGATGTGGTTCGAGACCGACCCGGCCACGCGGGCGAAGTGGTCGAAGCGGAACTTCTACCGGTTCCTCGACCGGTGGCGCGACCGCTGGGACCTGGTGCTGGCCGGCCCGCCGCGCGACCACGACCACGACGACCACGATCACGGGGACGACGGTCGCGAGGGGCCGGTGACGCTGCCCGACGGCCGCTGACGCTCAGTCGGCGGGGAGCGGCGGGGCGGGGGGGAGCAGCGGCGCGGGTGCGGGCCGCGACGAGGTCGGCTCGCGAAGCGCCTTGGCCACGATCGCCGCGGCCCGGCGCCTCTCCTCCAGGTCGGCGCGCGCCTCGTCGGGCGTCGGGATCGCCTTCTCGCCACTCGCGTACGCCTCGAGGTCGGGGCCGTCGATCGTCTCGGTGACCAGCAGCAGCTTGGCCAGGTCGTCGAGCAGCGCCCGGCGCTGGTGCAGGATCACGTCGGCACGGTCGTGCGCCTCGTTCAACAGCCGCATGACCTCGGCGTCGATCTTCTCGGCGGTGCCGCTGGACACCTTCGGGCTGGCGAAGGGGTTGCCGGGGTCCTCCGCGCCCAGCGACAGGGGTCCGACCTCGTCGCTCATGCCGTACTGCGCCACCATCGCCCGCGCGATCTGGGTGGCCCGCTCGAGGTCGTTCTGGGCGCCCGTGGAGATCTCGCCGAAGACGATCTCCTCGGCGACCCGTCCGCCCATCGCGAACGCGAGCATGTCCTTCAGCTCCGGCTCGGTCGCGAGGTAGCGGTCCTCGAGCGGCCGCGTCATCGTGAGCCCGAGCGCCGCGGTGCCGCGCGGGATGATCGTGATCCGGTGCACGGGGTCGAGGTTGTCGCAGTAGTGGGCGACCAGGGCGTGGCCCATCTCGTGCGAGGCGACGCGGGTCTTCTCCTTGTCGCTCATGACGCGCGACTTGCGCTCCAGACCCATCGACGCGCGGTCGATCGCCTCCTCGAGCTCGTCCTCGTGGACCGCGTTCTTCTCACGGCGCGCGGCCAGCAGGGCGGCCTCGTTGACGACGTTCTCGAGGTCGGCCCCGGTGAAGCCGGGCGTGCGCGCCGCGATCGTGCGCAGGTCGACGTCGGGGGCGAGGGCCACGCCGCGCGCGTGCACGCGGAGGATCTCCTCGCGGCCCTTCAGGTCGGGGCGGTCCACGACCACCTGGCGGTCGAACCGCCCGGGGCGGACGAGCGCCGCGTCGAGCACGTCGGGACGGTTCGTGGCCGCCATGATGATGACGCCCTTCTGCGAGTCGAACCCGTCCATCTCGACGAGCAGCTGGTTCAGGGTCTGCTCGCGTTCGTCGTGGGCCCCGAAACCGGACCCCATCGTGCCCGACCGGCCCTTGCCGATCGTGTCGATCTCGTCGAGGAACACGAGCGCCGGCGCGCGCTCCTTGGCCTGCTGGAACAGCTCGCGCACCCGCGCGGCGCCCAGGCCGACGAACATCTCTACGAACTCCGAGCCGCTCATGAAGAAGAACGGCACGTTCGCCTCGCCGGCCACGGCCCGGGCCAGCAGGGTCTTGCCGCAGCCCGGAGGCCCGAGGAGCAGGACGCCCTTCGGGATCCGGCCGCCGAGCCGCTGGTACTTCTTCGGGTTCTTGAGGAACTCGACGATCTCGCCGAGCTCCTCCTTCGCCTCGTCGACGCCGGCCACGTCCGAGAACGTGGTCTTCATCTCCTTGCGGTCGTAGATCTTGACCTTGTTCTTGCCCATCGTGAGCGGGTTGCCGGCGCCCCCGGCCCCCATGCGACGGAACAAGAAGTAGTAGACGACGCCCATCAACAGCAGCAGCGGCACGATGTTGAGCAGGAGGCCGACCCACGGGCTGGGGCCCGACATCTCGACGTCGATGTCCTTGTCGCCGAGGTACGTGACCTCGTCGTTCGGGACGAAACCGGTCGTGACGGTCGAGGAGAAGGGCGTCTCCTGGCCGCTCTCGTCGATGAACGTGCCGCTGATCGACGTGTCGGAGATCGTGACGGTCCCGGTGACCTTCCCGTCGTCCACGAGCTGGCGGTACTCCGTGTAGGAGACCTGCTTGCGGCCCGCGTTCGTGAACCAGCCGTTGAGCGCGAACAGGCCTGCCACGACGAGCGCGATCACGATCCACGGGGTGAAGCGGGCGCGGGGCACGCCGGGGCCTGGGCCGCCGCCGGGGGTGCGGTTCGGTCGCTCGTCGTCGGGCATCGTCCACCATCATGGCACCAGCCCCCGCGTATGACAGGTAGGCCGCGATACCCTGGCCGGGATGTCACGCACCGCGGCGCCCCTCGACCACGCCACGCGCGAGCGGTTCGAACGCGACGTCCTGCCGCTGCTGCCGTCCCTGTACGGGGCGGCGCTGCGGATGACCCGCAACCCCACGGACGCCGAGGATCTGGTCCAGGAGACCTACCTGCGCGCCTTCCGCGGCTTCGCCGGGTTCACCGAGGGGACGAACCTGAAGGCGTGGCTCTACCGCATCCTCACGAACGGCTTCATCAACTCGTACCGCAAGAAGCAGCGGGAGCCGCAGGTCGTGGAGGGCCCCGACGACCTCGACGAGTGGTACCTGTACGACCGCCTCGGGGGCCAGCGCGTGGAGGGCTCGGCCGAGGAGGAGGTCCTCGAGAAGATCCCGGACCAGGCGGTCAAGGCCGCCCTGGAGTCGCTGCCGGAGAACTTCCGCATCCCGGTGCTGCTGGCCGACGTCGAGGGATTCAGCTACAAGGAGATCGCGGAGATCATGGACACGCCGATCGGCACGGTCATGTCCCGGCTGCACCGGGGAAGGAAAGCGCTCGAGCGTGCGTTGTGGGACACGGCCCGGGAGCGAGGATTGGTCGATGGCTGACTGCGGACCCAACTGCGAGGAGACCCTGCGCGAGATCGAGTCGTACCTCGACGGCGAGGTCGATGCGCCGCAGGCGACCGAGATCGCGATCCACCTGGCCGACTGCAACCCGTGCATGGACCGCGCGGAGTTCCGCAAGCACCTGAAGGACCTCGTCCACGACCGATGTCGTGAGGCCGAGCCCGAGGGCCTGCGCGACAAGGTCCTCGAGGCGATCCGCTCGCGCGAGACGGGTCCGACCGCCTAGGATCGGGCCGCCCGCGAGTGGAGGTTGACCGATGGACCTGGGAACGACGCTCGGCGTCTGGGCGCACCCCGACGACGACATCTACCTGTCGTCGGGCCTGATGGCGGCCAACGCCGCGCTCGGCAACCGGGTCGTGGACGTCACGGCGACACGCGGCGAGGGCGGCTCGATGGACGAGGACCGCTGGCCGCCCGAGACGATGGCCGAGGTCCGCACCGAGGAGCTCCTGCGGTCCCTGGACGTCCTCGGCGTCCGCGAGCACCGGTTCCTCGAGGGCTTCGTCGACGTCGACATGGACGCGACGCTGGGCGACGGCACCGACCAGGTCCGCGCGATCATCGCCCACGTGCAGCCCGACACGGTCCTGACGTTCGGACCCGAGGGGATGACGGGCCACCACGCGCACCAGGACGTCTCCCGGTGGACGACCGCGGCCTTCCACGACGCCGCGCCGACCGGCGCACGGCTCTACCACGCGACCTACCCGCCCGAGTGGGGCGCGCGGTGGATCGACGCCGTCGCCCCGTTCGAGATCTTCCGCCCCGGCACCCCTCCGATCGTGCCGCGCGAACGGATCGCGATCGTGCTGGAGCTCCCCCCCGACCTGCTCGAGCTGAAGCTCGCCGCCATCAAATGCCACGAGAGCCAGATCGAGGCGCTCCTGCACGTCTTCGGCGACGACGGCTTCCGCGAGTTCATGGCCGCGGAGTACTTCCGCCTGGTGGCGGAGAAGGAGGCGTAGATGCGCACGTCGGCGCACATGAGGGGCGTGATGGACGCCCTCAAGCCGTTCCTGGACTTCGCCCTGTCCGACGAGATCGCCGACGTGGGCGACGATCCGAACGCGTGCGACTTCCTGTTCGGGAACCCGCACGAGGTGGCGTCGCGCGCCTACGTCGACGCGGTCCTCTCGGGGGTGGAGCCGACGGGACCCCACCACTTCGCGTACACGATGAACGACCGCAACGCGCAGACGGTCATCGCGGACGGGCTCCGGACGCGGTTCGGGCTGGGGTTCGCGCCCGACGACATCATGATGACGAACGGGAACTTCACCGGCATGGCGTCGGTCCTGCGGGCGATCTGCGACCCGGGGGACGAGGTCATCTTCGTGTCGCCGCCGTGGTTCTTCTACGAGACGCTCATCGTGGCGACCGGCGCGACCCCCGTGCGCGTGCTCGCCGACCGCGCGACGTTCGACCTCGACCTCGCCGCGATCGAGGCGGCGATCGGACGGCGCACGCGGGTGATCATCGTGAACTCACCGAACAACCCGAGCGGACGCATCTATCCGCGCGAACAGCTCGACGCGCTGGCAGGCGTGCTCACGGCGGCGGGTGAGCGGCACGGGGAACCCATCCACCTGTTGTCCGACGAGGCCTACAGCCGGATCCTGTTCGACGACCACGCCTTCCCGACGCCGCTCGGGAGTTACCCGCACAGCTCGCTCCTCTACACGTACGGGAAGACCCACCTCGCGCCGGGCAACCGCGTCGGGTACGTCGCGCTGCACCCCGACCTGCCCGGGAAGCGGGACCTCACGCGTGTCCTGCGCACCGCGATCATCACGGGCGGGTGGGGGTTCCCCGTGGCGACGCTGCAGCACGCGATCCCCGGGCTCGAGGCGATCGGCCCCGACATCGCGCGCCTGCAGCGCCGGCGCGACCTGCTCGTGTCATCGCTCGGCGAGCAGGGGTACGAGCTGATCGAGCCCGAGGGGACGTTCTACATCCTGGTGCGGTCGCCCGACCCCGACGACGAGGCGTTCTGCGCGCGTCTGCGCGAGCACGGGGTGTTCGTGCTGCCGGGCGCCACGTTCGAGATGCCCGGGTGGTTCCGGATCTCGATCACGGCGAGCGACGAGATGGCCGAGCGATCGATCCCGGGGTTCGCGAAGGCCATCGGCGCGTGAGCACCTGGGCCTTCCTGGGCGCGGGCGAGTTCGAGCCCTGGCACGACGAGATCGACGAGCGGCTCCTCGACGGACGCCCCGGACCGGTGCTCGTCTCGCCGGCGGCGGCCGCGCACGAGGGCGACGCCGTCTTCGACACGTGGGCCGCGAAGGGCGTCGCGCACTACGAGCGGCTCGGCGTCGAGGTGCGGGTGCTCCCGCTCCGTCATCGGGCCGACGCCGCGGACGACGCCGTGGTGGCCGCGCTCGACGACGCCGCGATGATCTTCTTCTCGGGGGGGAACCCCTGGCGTCTGGCCGAGATGGTGCGCGACACGCCGTTCTGGGCACGTCTGCGCGACCGCATGGACGAGGGCCTGGCGTACGCGGGCTGCAGCGCCGGCGTGGCCTGCCTCAGCCCGACGACGTTCGACAGCGACACCGAGGACATGGACGCGATCTTCAAGCCTGGGCTGGGGACCGTCCCAGGGGTGGTGTTCGCCCCGCACTGGGACACCGTGGACTCGTGGGTCCCCGGGGCGACGGCGTACATCGAGCGGTCCGTCCCGACCGACCAGGTGCTGGTGGGCCTCGACGAACGCACGGCGATGGTCGGCGACGGGGCCGAGTGGCAGGTCGACGGGCTGGCCGGTGTCCATCTGCGGCGCGACGGGGACTGGGAGCACCTCGTGGCCGGCTCGACGTTCGCGCTCGAGATCGCGTAGGGCTGGCCGGGGGGCGGCGAGCCGGTAGCATCGCCGTCGTGCCCCGGACCGTCATCACCCGCGAGGACCCCGTCGAGGTCCGCGCGCCGGTCGTGATCGAGCGGCTCACGGCGGCCTACCCCGACGCGAAGGTCGCGCTGCGCTTCTCCACCCCGCTCGAGTGCCTGATCGCGACGATCCTGTCGGCGCAGTGCACCGACGAGAAGGTGAACGAGGTGACCGCCACGCTCTTCGTGAAGTACCGCACGCCCGCCGACTACCTCGACGTCCCCGAGGAGGAGCTCAAGGCCGACATCCACCCGACCGGCTTCTTCAACCAGAAGGCGGCGTCGATCCGGGCCGCCTGCACACGGATCGTCGAGGTCTACGACGGCGAGGTGCCGGGCACGATGGAGGACCTCATCACCCTGCGGGGCGTGGCGCGCAAGACGGCGAACATCGTGCTCGGGAACTCCTTCGGGATTGTGGAGGGCATCGCCGTGGACACGCACGTCCGGCGGGTCGCGAACCGGCTCGGGTTCTCGCAGGAGCGCGACGCCGACAAGATCGAGGCGGACCTGATGCGCCTCGTGCCGCGCGAGCGGTGGTTCGCGTTCTCCTACGTCATGATCGATCACGGCCGGGCGATCTGCACGGCACGGGCACCCCGGTGCGCCGAGTGCCCGGTCGAGGAGCTGTGCCCGTCGAGCCAGGCGTGAGGATCAGACGGCGATGAGCTCGCGGGCGGGGACCACGGTGCCGCGTCGACGGGCCCGCCGGATCTCGCGGCGCTCCTCCTCGTCGAGACCGCCCCACACGCCGGCGTCCTGGCACGTGAGGAGCGACCACTCGAGGCAGTCGGCCCGGACCGGGCACCCGGCGCAGACCGCCTTCGCCACGTCGGTCTGGTCCGCGGCGAGCGGGGAGGTGCCCACCGGGAAGAACAGCTCGGGGTCCTCGCCGATGCAGTTCGCCTCGGGGAGCCACCACATCTCGTTGGGGTCGTGCTTGAAGCGCCGTTCAGTCATCGGTCATCTCCAGGGCCCATCGACCCGTCCCTCGGCCGGTAGAGGTGGACGGTAGTGTCTGAATGGCCGTTCAGTCAAGCCCATCGGCCGGTCATCGTGGCGCACCGTGGCGCGAGCGCCGAGTGTCCCGAGAACACGCTGGTGGCCGTCGAGCGAGCCATCCTTCGGGGTGCCGACGCGGTCGAGTTCGACGTGCGGGTGACCGCCGACGGCCACGGCATCGTGATGCACGACGACACGGTCGACCGGACGACCGACGGGGCCGGCGCGGTGGCGGAACTCCCCCTCGACCACCTCCGGGAGCTCCGCGCCGACGGCGAGCCGGTCCCTACGGCGGGCGAGGTCCTCGCCCTGCTGTCGGGGCGGTGCGCCGCGGTCATCGAGATCAAGCACGCCCCGGGGGACGCCGGCTCCGGCGTGCGGGCCGCCGACGAGGCCCTGCGTGCCCTCGACGTCGTGGGGTTCGAGGGGCCGGCCGTCTGCATCTCGTTCGACCCCGTGGCGCTCGCGCACGTCCGGGGGGTCGCCCCCGACCGGATGACCGGGTTGCTCGCGAGCTACGAGGTCGCCGTGGCCGACGCCGCGGCCGCCGCCGTCGCCGGCGGGCACGGGTTCGTGCTCCCGTTCGCGCCGCAGGTGCTCGCGGGCGGCCGGGCGCCGGTGGACGGCGCCCACGCCGCCGGGCTCAAGGTCGGCACGTGGGTGAGCGACGATCCGGCGGACGCCATCACCCTCGCTGCCCTCGATGTCGACGCGATCGCGACGAACGATCCCGCCGCGATCGTGGCGGCCATGGATCGCCCCTGATGTTCCGGCGCAAGCGCCTCCCGGACGATCTCGCGGCCGCGTACGCCTCCTTCGAGGCCGTGCTCGCCGAGCTCGAGCCGGGCAAGGCCGCGCTCGCCGACGTCCTGCCGGGGACGCGGATGCCCGGACGCCCCCTCCACGATGCGCTCGCGGGGTACGCGGCGCGCCTCGGGGCCGCCGAACCCCTGATGCCGGGGTGGCGCCGCCCGGAGGTGGAGGACGCCTGGCACGCGTGCAGGGACGGGATCGCGCGCGCACGCGAGCGCACCGACGCCGCGATCCACGCGGCGGACCCCGTGGGGTTCGAGGCGCTCCTCGGCCTCGTCAGCTCGTTGCTGGATCCCCTCGACCCCTTCGCCGACGCCGAGGATCGGTTCCGGCGGCTCCGCCGATGAGCGCCGGGCGGCTGGCCCGGATCCGCGACGAGGTCGTGATCTGCCGCGCCTGCCCGCGGCTGGTCGCCTGGCGGGAGGAGGTCGCCACCGAGAAGGTGGCCCGGTTCGCCGACCAGACGTACTGGGGGCGCCCCGTCCCCGGGTTCGGCGACCCCGCCGCGCGGGTGATCGTCGTCGGGCTCGCGCCCGCCGCGCACGGCGGGAACCGGACGGGGCGCATCTTCACGGGCGACCGCTCCGGCGATTTCCTGTTCGCCTCGCTGCACCGGACCGATTTCGCGAACCAGGCGCGATCGGTCGGGCCCGACGACGGGCTGACGCTCACCGGGGCCTACGTCAGCGCCGTGAACCGGTGCGCGCCGCCCGCGAACCGTCCCACGCCCGAGGAGCGGGACCGCTGCCTGCCCTTCCTAGTCCGGGAGATCGAGGCGCTCCAGGACCTGCGGGTCGGGGTCGCGCTCGGGGCGTACGCGTGGGACGGCCTGCTGCGGGCGTTCGCCGCCGGCGGTGACCGACTCCGGCCCAAGCCCCGGTTCGGTCACGGCGCGGAGGCACGGGTCGGGCACCGCACGCTCGTGGGGGCCTTCCACCCGAGCCAGCAGAACACCTTCACCGGCACGCTGACGCCGGCGATGCTCGACGCCGTGTTCGACCGCGCCCGGATCCTCGCGTTCGGTTGACCGAGCCTCCCGACGGTGCGACCGTTGCGCCCACGAGACCGAAGGAGAGCGCATCCGGATGGTGAAGCGAGTGGTGATGGCGGTGGCCCTGTTCGCGCTGACGGTCCCCGCGTGGACGGGCGGGGCGTCGGCCGCACCGGATGACTGCACGATCGAGGGCACGGCGGGATCCGACGACCTCGTCGGGACCGGCGGCGCCGACGTGATCTGCGGCAAGGGCGGCCGCGACGACATCGATGGGAAGGGCGGGCACGACATCCTCATCGGTGGCGACGGCGGCGACACGCTGGTCGGCGGCCCGGGCAACGACGTCCTCGACGGCGGGGCAGGCCCCGACGGCTTCTTCAACGGCGACGGCCGCGACACGATCTACGGGGGCACCGGCAACGACCAGCACTACTTCGGCGCCGGCGACGACCGGCACTACGGCGAGCGCGGCCGGGACTTCCTCAACGACCTGAAGGGCGACGACGAGATGTACGGCGGGCCGGGCAACGAGTTCTGCCTCGGCTCGTTCGACAGCCACCCTGGGGACCTGGTCAACGGTGGCCCGGGCGTCGACGTGTACTTCAGCGATCCGGGCGATGACCGGGTGAGCGTCGAGGACGAGATCGTCTGCTTCGGGGAGTGATGCCGATGCGACGGATCGTCCTCTCGGTCGCGCTCGTGACGCTCGGCGTCGCCGCGGCGGCGCCGATGCCGATCGTCTCGGCCGCCGCCTGCACGATCACCGGTACCCCCGGGCACGACGAGCTGACGGGCACGCCGGGCGACGACGTGATCTGCGGCAAAGGTGGTCCCGACGACATCGTCGGCGGGGGCGGGAACGATGTCCTCAAGGGCGGTCCGGGAGACGACACCCTGACGGGCGGTCCCGGCGACGACGTGCTGAAGGGCGGCGACGGGCTCGACAGCTTCCTCGACGGGCCCGGCGAGGACCGGACCGTCGGCGGCGCCGGCACCGACGTGGTCTACGGCGGACCTGGGGACGACGTCCATCTCGGGGGTCCCGGCGGGGACCTCAGCATCGTCGACTTCACCGGCGACGACGTGGTCAAGGGTGGGGACGGGCCCGACAACTGCCTCGAGACGTGGGACGGCGAGCCGGGGGACCGGATCGCCGGTGGGCCGGGTCGCGACCGGTGGTTCGCCGACGCCGGCGACCACGTCCGGGGGACCGAGATCGACCAGGTCTGCTTCGGCGCCTGAGGATCGGCGTTCGCGGACGCGGCTCGTAAGGTGGAGCGGTGGGTCGCCACCGCAGCTTCTACGCCGTGCGGCCGGCCGACGAGGATGACCGGCCGGTCGATCGCGACACCGTCCGCCGCGTCGTCCGCACGTTCGGTCCCTACCGCGGCAAGGTGGCGCTCGTCGGTCTCGCGATCGTGGTCTCGTCGGGCCTGGGGGTCATCAACCCGCTCCTGATCCGGGCGGTCTTCGACGACGCGCTGTTCGGGAACCCGCCGGGCGTGTGTCAGGGACAGTCGTGTCCCCAGATGGACACGTTGTTCGTGCTCGTCGGCTTCATGGTCCTGATCCCGATCGTCG
>Ga0190270_10000999_pt1 | contig 12908 bp, 10 predicted proteins | sample Popmic320T_FD_133748 | JGI IMG/M metagenome (GOLD analysis project Ga0190270, IMG submission 133748) | Populus adjacent soil microbial communities from riparian zone of Weber River, Utah, USA - 320 T | ecosystem: Environmental > Terrestrial > Soil > Riparian zone | place: USA: Utah | collected... | reverse complement strand
TCACCAGTCCCGCGATGCCTCGCGATCACTCGATACACGCGATCCCCACGACCCCGCGCGGCAGTTTCAAGATCGCGCAGCCGCTCCAGATCAAACTTCTCGTCCTCATAGGTCAGCTCGCCCATCGGCGCGTCGTTGATCGCCGCAGTCACTTCGACGAGCTCGCCCAGGACATTGTCCGGGATAGGTGGTTGCAGTCTTTCGAGAAAGTAGTCAGACGCCGCCGCCTCAGCCACTGCCCGGAGCCGCTGAATTTCGGTCTGATCCACCCCTGCGAGCACCTGCCGTCTACGCGCGTCGTGGTTGGCATATCTGAAACCAAAGCCCTCGACAAATTTGCGCGCACCTTGATCATCTTCAGCCGCCCAGATCCAGATGGTGGTACGGCCCGCCTCACGGGCAATCCGCAGCACCTCGTTCATGATCAGTGAGCCGTGGCCATGGCACCGATGATCGGGATGTACCCAGATGCTGGCCCACACCAGATGCAAGTTGTCGCGAGTCGGAAGCTCGACCTCGAGCACCCCGACAGGGTGGGAAGCGTTCTCGGGGACATAGAGATAGTGCTCTGGGGGCTCCAGGTCCCAGCCATAACGCATCCGCCCGGCGAGCATCTCGGGAATCACCGGGAATGCCTCGGGGTCGTCAACCTGACGCGCCGCCTCCTCAATGAAGGCGACCGCGTTGACCTGAGTCATGTCATCAGGCTTGACGCGTACGAAAGGCACCAGACCAGGGTGCCCTACACGACGCGTGTCCGGCCACGGGTTTTCGAGACAAGGTTTGGCCGTCGCCTGATCTCGGGTGTTAGAGTGACGCCGTGGCAAGCACCCAGCGCCGTTTCGCGCTGCTCCTCCTCCGCTGCCGCAGCGAGGCCCACTAGGGGCCGGCATCCTCGCTGCGGAGTTTGACGTGCTTCCGGTCCGCTCCACATCTCACAGCGAGGGATCATGTCAAATACCAGCACGTCCAGCATTGCTACGAGTTCATCGCAGCCATCTGGCGAAGGCCACAACCGCACGACGACGTCGTTCGGTACGAGGACCCAAAAGGTACCGGTGCAGCAGCCCAGCCCAATGCCCTTTCACCGCTATCGGCCGTTCACTCCTATCAACCTTCCGGATCGCACTTGGCCCTCGAGTGTGATCACCAAGGCGCCGCGGTGGCTGTCAACCGATCTTCGTGACGGCAATCAGGCGCTGATCGATCCGATGACTCCTGCCCGCAAGCACAAGATGTTCGATCTCTTGGTGGAGATGGGTTACAAGGAGATCGAGATCGGGTTTCCCTCTGCAAGCCAGGTTGACTTCGACTTCGTCAGGCAACTCATCGAGCAGGACAAAATCCCCGATGATGTGATCGTCTCAGTGCTGACCCAGGCACGTGAAGACCTCATCGAGCGCACGGCCGAGTCCGTGGTGGGTGCCAAGACCGCAACCATTCACATGTACAACGCCACGGCGCCGCTGTTCCGTCGCGTGGTCTTCCATGTCGACAAAGCCGAATGCATCGCTATGGCTACGCGCGGCACCGAGCTGGTGATGAAGTACGCCGAACAGTATTTGGGCGACGTCGAATTCGGCTATGAATATTCGCCTGAGATCTTCACCGGAACCGAGATGGAGTTTGCCGTCGAAGTCTGCAATGCGGTGATGGACGTCTGGCAACCATCGGACGGCCGGGAGATCATCTTGAACCTGCCGGCGACTGTTGAGATGGCAACACCGAATGTCTACGCGGATCAGATCGAGTGGTTCAGCAGGCACGTACACAACCGGGAGCATGTCGCGATCTCGCTGCACCCGCACAACGACCGTGGCACGGCAACCGCTGCGACCGAGCTGGCCATGATGGCCGGGGCCGACCGGGTCGAGGGTTGCCTCTTCGGCCACGGCGAGCGCACCGGCAACGTGGACCTGGTCACATTGGGAATGAACCTGTTCTCACAAGGAATAGACCCCAAGATCAACTTCTCCCGCATCGACGAGATCCGTCGCACCGTGGAGTACTGCACCAACTTGCCGGTCCACCCGCGCCACCCTTACGCGGGCGACCTGGTCTACACCGCGTTTTCGGGCAGCCACCAAGACGCGATCAAAAAAGGTCTGGAGGACCTGGAGAAAAGGTCGCAGGCGCAAGGCATCAGCGTCCGGGAGATCGATTGGCAGGCTCCCTATCTGCCGATCGATCCCTTCGATGTCGGCCGCACGTACGAGGCGGTCATCCGGGTGAACTCCCAGTCCGGCAAGGGCGGCGTCGCCTACATCATGAAGTCTGAGCACAATCTCGACCTGCCGAGGCGGCTGCAGATCGAGTTCTCGAAGGCGGTGCAGGCGCACACCGACGCCGGTGGCGGTGAGGTCAGCGCGAGTCGGCTTTGGGAGATCTTCCAGTTCGAGTACCTCGAGCCTGACACTCCGCTGCATTTGCTGAGCGTCGGGACGACCTCGTCAGAAACCAGCCAAACCTCCCTTACCGCGCAGGTCGTGGCCAACGGCTCAACCCAGTCGATCACTGGGGAAGGAAACGGTCCTGTTTCGGCGTTCGTGGACGCCATATCCACGCTCGGCCATCAGGTACGGGTGCTTGACTACGCCGAGCATGCGCTCTCCGCGGGTGGTGACGCGCTCGCGGCGGCCTACGTGGAATGCGAGGTCGGCGCGGGCGAGGACAGCGTAGTCGTGTGGGGAGTAGGGACGGACGCAAACATCGTCACTGCCTCGCTCAAGGCCGTCACCTCGGCCATCAACCGAGTGGGTTAGATCCCTTTCCGAAGCTGCTCGTGCATCACTTGCAGCTTTGGTTTCTCCTCACCCCTTCGCTGACGCCCCACCTTCTCCCTCGACGCCCCACCTATAGGTGGGGCGCGGACCGGGTAGGTGGGGCGTCAGCAAGCCAACTCCAGCCAGCGCCGAGTTGTCAGAACCTCAGCACCAAATATGGTGCTGAGGTTCTGACAACACGGGTTATCGGAAGCCGTTTGCCGCTGTCCGGGCCGGGGCAGCCGGGGCGTAGATCCAGGCCTGGAAGAAGAGTCCAAGATCAACTGTGGTGTACGACTGCGCTGCAGCCATCCAATCCTCGAGGGTGCGGCTCCCGGGATTTTGACTCCAGTCCCTGGCCAGCTTGAAGAACGCCTCGTCCCCCATCACATTGCGAAGTGCTTGGAGCGTCATGGAACCTCGCGCGTAGACCGCATCGAAGAGGTGCGCTCTACTGGGGTCGATCATGGTGATCTTCCAGAAATCATCGTTGTTGACAAGTCGCTCGTATGCGCCGTTCAAAGAATCGTTGGCCTTACGTCCGCCTCGCCGCTCTCTGGCTCCCCATTGGGCCCAGGATGCATACGCCTCGCTGATAAAGATGTCGTTCCACTGCCGCACGGTCACGTTGTCGCCGAACCACATGTGGGCTAGCTCATGATCGAGCAGACCTGGTTCGAATCCAGAGTTCAAGATCGACCTGGCGTCGTAGATCGGCCGGGTCTGGGTCTCCAGCCCACCGAACCACAGCCTGTGCACCGGAACGATGCCTCCGAGCTCGGTAAACGGGTAGGGGCCGAACATCGCCTCTAGCGTCCGGATCCGCTCCCCTGAGCTCACCAGCGCGGCGAACGCCTTCTTGCGGTCCTCTGGGGACAGCTGCGCGGATACCGCATAGACGTAAGGCAAGCCGTGGTCAATGCCCTGCTTGAGCTCGTACTGACCAATGGAGATGAAGTTCACGTAAGTTGCCATGGGCTGCCGGGCGATCCAATGCCAGGTGTTGAAGTCCTTTTCATTGCCGGCATCGGCAGACTCGAGCCGCCCAACGCTGATGGCCTCCATGCCGGCGGGCACCCGGATCGAGACGTCCATCAGCGCCGGATCCGACGGGTGATCGTTAGAGGGGTACCACCAGGCGGCGCTCTCCGGCTCACCGGCCGCGGTCCATTCGCCGTTGCTGGAAAACCACGGCTGCACGTCCCCCTGCCGAATGTCACCGGGCTTACCGGAGTAGCCGATCGCTACTTGAAACGAGCTGCCGGCCGGGATCGGCTCTGCTGGCTTCACATAGACGTCGGCGAAGCCTCTGGCGATGGATTCCGCGGGGACGCCGTTGACGGTGACTTTGTCGGTATGCAGGGCCAGGTCGAAGTAGAAGGAGTTGAGCTGCTGGGTAGCCCGTGCGCTGATCGTTGCCGTACCGCTGATCGCCTGGGCCGCCGGATCCCAGTTGATCATGATTTGATATTTCGCTACGTCGTAACCGCTGTTTCCGGCCTGTGGATAGTACGGATCGCCCAGGCCGGGTTCTCCGTCAGTCGCGTTGGGATTCGGTGGGGGCGGCGTGGTCACGCTGCTGGGACTCTGCCGCAGCCGCGCGATCGTCCATGCCACGCCAACCGGGATGGCCAGTGCCACAAGCAAGATCACCGGCATGATCGCGGCCAGCACGTATGCGGCCCGATGCGGTCGCTGCAGCGTGGCCGGCTGCTGCGCCGCTACGAACACCGGTGCCTCTGGCGGCGGCGGCCACCTGGGCTCAACGCTCGACATGCGCTATGGATCTCAGGTTGCGATCCAGGTGCCAGGCTACGAAGGCAGCCGTCATCCCGCTCGCCTCGCGTGCCTCACGATCGAGCACCTGGCGGGTATCACTCCAGCGGCCCTCGAGCAGCGCGCCGAGCAACGCCAGGGTTTCGGGAGCGGGCCGGGCAGCTCCGGATGGACGGCAGCGCTCGCAGACTGCGCCACCCAAGGCAGGAGAGAAAGCTCGGTGCGGCCCCGCTACCCCGCAGCGGGCGCAGTCGGAGAAGGAGGGCGCATAACCCGCGACCGCCAAGGCCCGCAGCAGGTATGAGTCCAAGATCAATGTCGGAGGGCGGTGTCCGTCGGAGGTGCCTAGGGTGAGCGCTCGCAACGCCGCCACCAGCAGTAGGTATTGCTGCAGAGCAGGCTCGGATTCCTCGACCACCAGGCGATCGGCCGTCTCGAGCATCACCTGGCCCGCCGTGTACGCGGGATAGTCATCGGACAGCGGGTCACCAAAGGCATCCAACGATTCGACTTGTGTGATCACGTCGAGGGTGTGCCCGACGGCGAGCTGCAAGTCGATGTGTGAGAACGGCTCGAGCCGAGCGCCGAACTTCGAGGTCGTGCGGCGTACCCCTTTCGCGACCCCGCGAATCTTGCCGCGGTGTCGGCTCAGCATGGTGATGATCCGATCGGCTTCACCGAGCTTGTGCGTGCGAAGAACCACTGCTTCGTCACGGTATGTCGGCACCTCGATATTGTCCCTGACATGGCCAAGCTTGCGAGGAGGGCACGACCGGCGCCGACCTCCCCGCGACCGCACGTAAGCGGAGCACGACCGCCGCAAATCCCTCGAAACCGGTTGCCGACCCATGTCGCGATCGTGATGGATGGCAATGGGCGCTGGGCGAAGGCGCGCAACCTGCCGCGTACGGAGGGCCACGCGCGCGGTGAGGCGTCGCTGTTCGACGTGATCGAGGGGGCCATCGAGGTCGGGGTGAAGTACCTCTCCGCGTACGCCTTTTCCACCGAGAACTGGAACCGAACGCCGGACGAGGTTCGCTGGCTCATGGGCTTCAACCGCGATGTGATCAGGCGGCGTCGGGACCAGCTGGATGCAATGGGAGTCCGAGTGCGGTGGGCCGGTCGATCGCCCCGGCTGTGGCGAAGCGTGATCACTGAGTTGCAGGATGCCGAGCGCCGCACTGTTGACAATGACGTGCTGACCCTGCAGTTCTGCGTCAACTACGGAGGCCGGGCCGAGATCGTGGACGCGACTCGGCGCATCGCACAGCTGGCGGCGGAAGGGCGGCTGGATCCGCGCAAGGTCACTGAGGAGCGGTTTCGGCACTTCCTCGACGAGCCCGAGATCCCAGACGTTGACCTTTTCGTCCGTTCGTCGGGGGAGCAGCGGACGTCGAATTTCCTGCTCTGGCAAAGCGCGTACGCGGAACTGGTGTTCCTCGATCGGCTGTGGCCCGATTTCGATCGGCGTGACCTGTGGCGCGCGATCGAGCTGTACGTCCAGCGCGACCGCCGCTATGGCGGAGCCGCACCCAATCTCCTGAGCGGCGATAGCCGCAATACCTGAGACGGTGTGCTTTGGGCTCTATCCGTTTGCCCTTGGGGGTCCTGCGTTCCCCATCTGAAGGCGGATAACGAGGGTGTTTGACGCCGAAACGAGGCCCGTTTGCCATCCTGGGATGGATAGCGTGTGACGGCGGATCCTCAGCAGGTGTTGCAGGTGCCGAAGATCTCGAGGTCGTGGCTGATCTCTCGGAAGCCGTGCTGTTCGGCAACAGTGTTGGCCCATCGCTCGACGGCAGGGCCAGAGACTTCAACCGTCCTGCCGCAGATGCGGCACACCAGGTGATGATGGTGGCCCGTCGAGCAACGGCGGTACGCCGTCTCACCCTCGTTGGTCCGGATGGCGTCGAGATCACCTGACTCGGCCATGAGTTGTAGCGTCCGATAGACCGTAGTCAGGCCGATGCGCTCGCCATGATGTCGCAGATCGTCATGAATCTGCTGGGCGGTCCGGAAGTCATGTCGGTCAGACAGAATTTCCTCCACGGCGGTCCGCTGCCGGGTCTTGCGTTGAGCCCCCGACGGCTTGGCCGTCGTGTCCTCGTTCATGCTCGGCCTGGTCGTCATCTCGATGCTCCTCGGCGGCTTCGGCCGGGCGGCTCAGTGCTCATCGTAGTGATCGGCATGGGCTGCATGCCGATGTCCCTCGTGGATGAAGTCGGTGTGGTCGCCGTGCTGCAGTGCTGGATGCCCGCATCCAGGGGCGTGGCGGTGAGGGTGACTCTCGGTGACCGTGTGTGGCGCCGGCAGCTCATCATCATCAACAGACTCCGGAAGTACGGCCGCGGTGCGTCGCCGTCGCAGCAGGTAGGACAGGGGCCAGCTCAGCATGAAGACCGCGATTGCGAGCAGCACGATGAATGCGCCGGGCGCCGCGTTTGCGTAGAACGAGCCCACCGCACCCCCAACTGCCGTTACTACGCCGATGACGACGGCGCAGATGAGGCCTGCGGTGAAACCGCGCACCAGATTGCGTGCGGCGGCCACCGGAACCACCATCAGCGCGCTGACCAGCAGTAACCCCACCGTCCGCATCGCCAGCGCGACCGTGATGGCGGCGAGCGAGACCACCGCGATGTGGTAAAGCCGCACCCGCAGACCTTGGGTGCGGGCAAACTCCTCGTCGGTCGATACGGCATACAACTGCGGTGCCAGTCCAAGGGTTGGCACCAAGACCACGAGAGCAAGCGCTGCGACCATCGTGAGATCGCTTGTTGTGACGGTGGTGAGTGAGCCAAACAGGTACTGCACCAGCCCTCCGGCGCCTACACCGGAGATACCAGACAGGAAGACACCTGCGGCCAGGCCGCCGTAGAACAGGATGGCAAGCCCAACGTCGCCGCTGGCCTTGCCGCGCTGGCGGAGCACCTCGACGAGAACGGCGCCCGCGACGCAGGCGACTACAGCGATCGGAATCGGTGCAGCGCCGGTCAGCAGTGCCAGGCCGACACCGGCGAGAGCCACGTGGCCGAGGCCGTCACCCAGCAGGCTCATGCGACGCTGGACGACGTAGGTGCCGATGGCGGGTGCGATCAAACCTGTGAGCAGTGCGGCGATCAGGGCACGCTGCATAAAGGGATAGGACAAGATTTCAATCACGGTTCCACCGCACCGCCTAGCCAGCTTTCTGCACCTTCACCATGATCATCCGCGGCTACCCGACCATGATCGAGATACTCATGGCCGCCGAGCCGACGATGGTGTTGCCCAAGATCGCCGAGTGGACCATCATGTGCTACTCGACCGTCGCTCAGCACCACCGCGCGGTCGATCAGGTCGCCGAGCGCGCCGACATCATGCAAGACCACGAGAACGGCGGTGCCTGCCGACAACCGCCCTGCCAGGACATCGGCAAGCACTCCCTGATGCTCGAGGTCAACTCCCGAGGTGGGCTCGTCCAAGACCAGGAGGTCGGGGTTGCCGGCAAGTGCCCGGGCGACCAGCACCCGTTGCTGCTGGCCGCCGGACAGCGCAGCGATGTCGGTGTTTAGCTGTTCGGCGAGTCCAACCTGCGCGATAGCGTCATGGATCGCCTCGCGGTCGCCTCGGCTCAGCGGTCGAAAGGGCCGCCTGTGCGCCAATCGTCCGGCTGCGACGACCTCTTTCACCTTCGACCCGCCGAGCAGCGCAAGCGAGCGCTGCGGAACGTAGCCAACGCGCGACCACTGCCGGAAGCTCCGCAGTGGCAAGCCGAAAAGGCGCACCGCGCCGCGTTCGTGGGGCAGCAGGCCGAGCAGGGCCCGGACCAGCGTGGATTTTCCGGAGCCGTTGCCTCCCATCAAAGCCAAAGCCTCGCCCGCCTTTACCGAGAGGCTGACCCTGCGCAGCACGGGAAGGCCGCCCAGTTCGACAATCAGATCGTCGGCCTCGAGCACCGGACTCGCTCCTACGAGCATCCGCCCGCCTTCCGTAGTGCCGCGAGGTTCGCGTCCATGACCGAGAAGTAATCCTGCCCGCGCGATTGGCTGGTGATGCCCTCGACGGGATCCAGTACGTCGGTAGCAAGACCAAGATCACCGGCAATCGCTTCGGCAACGGCCGGTGAAACGAGTGTCTCGTAAAAGATGGTGGTGAGCTTGTGGTCGGTCGCCTCGCGCTGGACCTCGGCGATACGCGCCGGGGAGGGTTCAGCGTCAGGACTGAGACCGCTGATCCCTATCTGGGTCAGGTGATACCGCGTCGCTAGATAGCCAAAGGCAGCATGAGTGGTGATGAACTCTGTCCGTACGCAACGCGCCAGGCCTTTGCGGAACGACCGATCAAGACTGTCCAACTCTTCGTCAAGGGCGTCTGCGTTGTGCGCGTAGTCGGCCGCGTGATCGGGATCCAGCATCGACAGCCGTTCCTCAACCGTCCGAGCGATTCCTGCGACCGAGGTTGGATCCAGCCAGACATGCGGGTCCAGTTCCTGCTCACCAGGCCCATTCGGCCCATGATCATGATCATGATCATTTTCGGTTGTTGGCAATGGCCGCAGCGGAACGACCTTGCTGGTATCGATGACCTCCTCGGCGCCGCTCTGTACGACGGCCTCGTCGACTGCGGGTTGGAAGCCATTCTGATAGATCACCAGGCTCGCGGTGGTGAGGCTCGCGACCTGCCGAGGGGTGAGCTCCAGGTCGTGCGGCTCCGCGCCTGGGGGGGTCAAACTTGAGACCGTCGCATGGTCACCCGCGACGCGCTGGGCGACAAACTGGAACGGGTAGAAGGCGGCCACAACGCTGAGCCGGCCAGGGTGCTTTGTCTCCGTGCTGGCTGCCGGTCCGGCGTTTGCACACGCTGCTGCTGCCATGAGCGGCAGCAGGCACGCGAGTAGGCACATCCGCCCGACACTAACCAACATGAGAACCATTTTCATTAAGGCTCGACAGGAAGTCAAACGGGATGTCACAGTGGGCCGGCCGGTGAGGTTTGACAGAGTGCTGTCATGCCAAAGGATTACTTCGGCGAACCCGTCGCCGAGCGTTACGACGAATCGACTGCGGACCTGTCTGGCCCTCCGACCGTCGACCCCGTTGTCGACTTTCTTGTGGACCTCTCCTTCGACGGGACTGCTCTCGAGCTTGGCATTGGCACCGGCCGGATCGCCCTACCGCTGTCGCAACGCGGCATCCGCGTACATGGCATCGATTTGTCGGAGGCGATGGTCTCCAGGCTGCGTGCGAAACCCGGCGCAGATCGGATCGGTGTGACTGTCGGCGACTTTGCGACCACCACCGTCGCGGAGCGTTTCTCGGTTGCCTATCTGGTCTTCAACACGATCATGAACCTGACAACTCAGGATGAGCAGATCGCCTGCTTCCAGAACGTCGCCGCCCATCTGCAGCCAGGTGGGTGCTTTGTCATCGAGGTGATGGTGCCTGACCTCCAGCGGCTGCCACCCGGTGAGACCTTCCGGCCTTTCACGGTGAGTGCCAGGCGGCTTGGGTTCGACGAGTACGACGTCGCGTCCCAGGGATTGATTTCCCATCACTACTGGGCGGTCGACGGCAAGCTCGACGGGAATTCGATTCCGTTTCGCTACGTGTGGCCGGCTGAACTCGACCTCATGGCGCGCCTCGCCGGGATGTCACTGCGGGAACGCTGGAGCGGCTGGAAGGGCGAACCTTTCACAAGCGGCAGCAGAAAGCATGTTTCGGTCTGGGAGAAGAATCTGGGCCGGGCCGTCACCAGCCCGCCGAGGGACGGGGTCAGATCGGGCTGAGTTCTCGCTCGGTGGTCTCAGTCAGCCGCTCCAGCAGTCGATCGAAAACGTGGGTCCGATCGAACTGAAGTGCGTACTCGCGAGCCCGCTCGGCCATCCTGGTCCGGTCCTGGCTCGGCATGTTCAGCGCGAGATCCAGCGCATCCGAAATTGCGCTTGGGCTGTCGACTGGGACGATCATCGCGGTGTCGCCAACGGCCTCGCCAATCCCACCAGTGGTGGTGGTGATCGCTGGACCGCCCCCCGCGAGCATCTTCTCCACGAGTGCGATACCGAATGTCTCCACGAACTCCGGCCGCGGTTTGCTTGGCAGGACGAATGCAGCGCATCCTGCCATCAGATGCGGCTTCTCATCATCGTCGACGTCGTCGAGGAACCTGATCCGATCTGCGGCCGAGGTCGCGGCGGCGAGTTCTCGGAGGTGTTGCGCCTCGGGGCCATTACCCGCGATCACGAGCGTGAGGTCGTGGCACGCCGGGCTCGTCGTGAACCCAGCGATCAAGTCATCCACCCCTTTGGCACGAGCCAGCCTGGACAAATAGAGCACGTAGCCGTTGCGCGTAAGCCCACGCCGCTCGAGCACTTCCGTGGTTTGCTCGGGCCGCAGACCGAGATAGTCCGCGGTGTTGACGGCGGGGTAGGAGATAGCGACGCGCTGCTGGCATCGTTCGGCAAACGAGGTGCCGTGCTGAGCGTCGATCTCCTGCGCCGAGGAGATGATCAACTCCTTGGTGTATTGCGACACAGCGACGGGCAGATCGCTGTCGAGGTAGTCGGACAGTACTTGCGCTGCCGCGCCGAAGCGCCCGTCGGCGGCGCAGGAGCGGACCACGTTCGTGACGTCGGAGCCAACCGCTTCCGCGATGGTGGCAACGGCGACCGGAAGGCCGGTGGAACGCGCAATACGGAGCGCTTCCGACACCGCGAGTGTGTGCGGACTGAGGTACAGCGACATGCAGACCGTCGGAATCCCGTCAGTAAAGAGTTCGACCAGGCGCCCCGTCATTCCGGCGAGGTAACGACCGTCTAGCACCTTGTAATCGCCGACCGGTTCCGGGCGTTCCACCTCGATGCCCTTGCTGTAGGGGAGTATGCCCTCCAGCGGCTTCAACGGCAGGCCGGATGACGTAAGCAGGTCCAGCGGCCAAGTAACGATCCGCACATCGGTAAAGCCGCGCTGCAGCGCGACCTCAGCGAGATTGCGTGCCTCACCCGAATGGCCGCAGATCACAGGGTCGGCTCGCACCACAATGACCATTCGCCGCGGCAGTCCGCTGCCGCCCCAAGCCTTGCTCCTCAACGATGTCATCATCGGACCCCCGTGGTCTGATCATCTTTGCCGGTCGGTTTGATCACTTGCGCGGATCCGCCATCGTGGCCGGAGCCGATGCGGCCGCAGCCGCCGGTGGATGGGTCGCATCAGATTGTGAGGCCGATGGCGGGCGCGTGCTCGTGCCCCACGCCGACCGCTTTTGTCCCAGCAGCAACTCGAGGTGTCCGCCACTGTGCAACTCACGAGCCGTCAGCCAGGTCCGATCCAGCAGCTCGCCGTTGAAGATCGCTTTCTGCACATATTGCACGGGACCGCCGGCCACAGGCTCGACGAAACCGGCCGCGTTGATCACCAACTCCTGGTCAGCAATGGCGATTCGCGATTCGGCGAACGACGGCGCATTAAGCAGATAAAGACTTTGACCCGCGATCGGGAAGAGTCCAAGCGAGGCCCAGACGTACCAAGAGCTCAAGCCGCCTGAGTCGTCGTTACCGGGCAACCCGCCGCGGCCCACACCGAACATGTTGTTAACAGCCGCGTGCACGACCTCCGCCGTACGATCTGGCCGCCCGGCGTAGTGATAGGCCCATGGGGCTTCCATGTCCGGCTCGTTGTTCAGCCCTTCAAAGCGGTTCAGTGCGTACCCCGCTACCAGGTCAGCGGCGCTCGGTCGTTCTCCCAGCTGCTTCACGGGGTCTGCGCCGTAACCGAAGAACCGATCCAACAGCTCGAGGAACCGGGCTTCGCCGCCAGCCAGGGCGATCCGTGCCTGCATGTCGTGCAGCACCCGGAAGGAGTAGTTCCATTTGCCACCCTCGTAGTACGTCGAGTTATGAAGCAGGCCGTCGTCGGGATTGAATGCGTTGATCCACTGGCCGGCTAGCCGTTCAAACTCGTCAGCCAGTTGGTTGTCGCCGACGTAGTGAGCCACTTTCGCGGTGCACTGATATCCGACTGCGAGGTCGAGGGTGTGCGCGATCGGCTCCGCGAGCCCGCGCAGCAGGTAGTCCTCGCCGTAGGAGCGTCGCAGGTCGGCGTCCATATGACATAGCGCCCAGTCCCAATCGATGCCTGGCACGCTGAGCTCGCAGAGATCGGCGAGGAAAGTGTGGGCCAGTGCGCTGCCTTGCCGCGTGAACCGATCCGCACCCTTGGCCATGCGGTAGCCGATCGGCAAGTTGCCCTCTTCCTCGCAGATCGTCAACAACGCGTTGGCCAGCTCCGCGGCCCGTCCTGGAAACAGCGCGGTGATCAGCGGCAACTGAGTGCGGTAGATGTCCCACATCGTGCAGATATCGAACACGAAGGGCCCTTCGCTGGGCCACATCGG
>Ga0190270_10000998_pt1 | contig 12909 bp, 15 predicted proteins | sample Popmic320T_FD_133748 | JGI IMG/M metagenome (GOLD analysis project Ga0190270, IMG submission 133748) | Populus adjacent soil microbial communities from riparian zone of Weber River, Utah, USA - 320 T | ecosystem: Environmental > Terrestrial > Soil > Riparian zone | place: USA: Utah | collected... | reverse complement strand
TCCGTCGGAGCGGCGATCGAGCACGGTCAAGCGACCGGGCACATCGTCAACGACGACACACGGACGAAGCTCTTCATCACGAAGTCGGCCAACCGCATCGTGGCTCGTGGACGGGTCAGTCCGGCGCGACCGGGCAAGCGGGTCGTGGTGAAGCTGTTCCGGATGAGGAACGGCGTCTGGGTTCGACTCTCCACCCATCGGCCGAGGCTGACCGGGACGAGCGACGTGAACGGCGACGGGTACACGGACAGCAGGTACGTGACCCGGTTCGGACGGCCCAGGCCGGGTTCGTGCAGGGTGATCGCCACGTTCGTGGGTGGGACGACGTTCTCATCCAGCTCGGCGATCAACCGCTTCCGCTGCTGACGGAACCGTCTCGCCTGCCGGACGTGACCATCCGCGCGTGGTCGCCTATCCTTCCTGCGGTTGAGGGCGCGTAGCTCAGTGGGAGAGCGCTTGCTTCACACACAGCCGGGTGTAAACGGTGTGCTGACCTGCGGAAATGCACGTCAGGAGCGAGCGGAAGCCCCGAAGTTATCCGCTGTTATGAGTTGGGCGGGCGTAACCTAGAAGGTGCTCCAGATCCTGAGGGAGCGACGGGCCGGCCCTAGCCATCCACCCCCGGCGAACGGGCCGGCTCTCGTCATCTAAACGGCGGATGTCCCTAGACGCCGATGTCCCGGATCGCGCGGAGCAGCCGCAGCCGTACAACCTCATCCGTGTCGGCCATGGCGATCAGCGTGGCGAGGTCGGCTGATGCGGGCCGAGCCGTGAGCGTGGCGGCCTGATGCCGTGAGGAGGTTAGGCCCCGAAGTTCGTGGGTATGGGACATCAGCCGTGAGAGTATGGAAAAGCTCGTTGCTGGCTGGCATCGCCGCCGCGATTGTCCTGGTTTTCGCCCGGCTCGTCTGGATGGGCAGCCTACCGAGGCAGATCATCACAGACGAGTTGGTGCGGAGCTTCCCTGACTGAATCGTCCGGGCGCGATCACCACTCGCATTGCGCCGTGAGGTGGCCGCATCTCGAGGATGCCGCGCCTCGCAGCCCATGACGACCGACACGACGACGCGGGCCCTAGGCTGGGGGTCGCACGACGCTCTCGCAGCCAGTGACCACATCACCTGAGTCGACGAAACAGGTATCGGCGTTCAGGCCACCTCGTACGACGTCGTCGCCCGATCCGTCTCGGGCATCGATGAAGTCCCGACCTGAGTCACCAAACAAGCGGTCGGCACCAGGGCCGCCTTTGAACGTGTCGGAACCAGGTCCGCCATGGACGAGGTCATTGCCGTCGTCCCCGAGCAGGACGTCGGAACCGCCCCCACCCAGCATGGTGTCGCCCCCCGCACCGCCGTACATCGAGTCGCGACCCTCGCCACCGCGGATCTCGTCCACGCCGCGTCTGCCCGTCACTAGATCGTTCCCGCCAAGGGCGCAGATCACATCGGCGTTGTCCGTGGCGACCAGGTAGTCGCTGCCGGGGGTACCGTTGATCACACACGTCTGCGCCGCCACCGGCAGCGGGATGACCAACGCTAGTGTCAAGGCGGTGGATACAAGGATCCAGAAGCTCTTCTTACTCATCGCGCCTCCTTCCGGGTCCATCGGCGGATACGAGCCCGACCCGCTGGGCATCGTGCCAGACTGGTCGTGCAATCCTCGTCCCCCGGTCGGCCCATTTCCCGTTTCGTCTGGAAGGTCAGCCACGCGCCGCGACGACTGCGGCCACCCGAACGTCTTGCAGATCCGGTCCCACGTCTCGAAACTCGGTGAGCGAGCGCCGGCCTCGAGCTCGCGGTAGGTGCGAACCCCCACGCCGAGCCGCCGTGCGGCCTGCTCGACCGACCAGCCGGCGCGGCGCCGATCAGTCGCGAGCATCGACGGAAGCATGGCCACGGAAGCGAGCCTACGCGGCGGTGGGGGCGGGCCGGAAGCCCGACCCGCCCACCACCTTCGATGATGCCCGGCGAAGGGAACCCGGACCCGCTCACGGGGCGATGGAAACCCCGAGAACGCTTATGGGGCGAGCCGGAGGAGTGGCGCGGCGTCTATCTGGCGACGCCGCTCGTCGCGGTCGGCCGCCTGCTTCTCCGCGAGCCGGACGAGCTCGGCCTCGAACCGCTCGCGCTGGTCGGCCCGCCACCGTTCGATCGGCGGACGCGGCGCGTAGTTGCCCGCGCTCGCGCGGTTGTGGAAGTACTCCTGGGCCGCGGCCTCGGCGGTCGGCGGCGTCGGCCCAAGGCCCTGCCTGAGTTGGTGTCGGGCATCCCCTTCCCCCTCCTTCGTCTATGTGAACCTCAAGGAGCCAAGCCCTCGCGGACGAGCGACCACGACCGCGTGGTAGCCCCAGATCGCCGCCGTGACGAGCGCGGGCCCGGACTGTTCATCGAACCGGAACTGCGCGAGCGGCGACTCGAAGTTGACGACATCTTCCGAACCCAGGATCGCTACCCGCATGTCTGTCGCGCCGGTGGCGAAGTCGTTGACGGCGCCGTTCACCCTGGCCCCGAGGACTCGCCACAACGCGGTGTCGTCGCCGTTCTCGTCGGTGATCAGCCCGCCGAGGTGCTCCAGCGCGGCAGCGCCGGCGATCACGTTGCGGGCCTTGCGGCGCCGTGCGTTGGCGTAGAACGCCAGGGACTTGCGGAGGTCGGCGTACAAGTTCGTTGCCGGGGTCGTACTAAGCCTCGCCTGAGCGCCGCTCGGGACGAACCCGGCGGTGATCGTGCCTGTTTGCGAAGTGTTGAGCGCGTTGTAGATTCGGATCTCCGCCTGCCTGTACCAGTCCTCGCGCATGATCTGCAGCGCGATCAGGTCGCCGCCGGGGGAGGCGGAATCCACGAGCTCGCGTGTCAGGTCGATCTTTCCGGCCAAGCCCGCCGGGCTCATCGTGGCGGTGCCGAACGTCGGATCGGAGCCCGCGGGCTGTGAGCCTTCGGCCCTGGCGGCGTGGATGGTCCCATCGCCCCCGGCGGTCGGCACAGAGAACGGCGCTGCGTTGTCGATCGGAGCGTTCGCGCACGCCGAAGCCAACGGACGGTCGATGGTCATCGCAACGCTGACCGCGTTTCGGTAGCCGGGCGGGATGATCGCGGCCGCCGTCGTGGTCGTCTGGGTCGCGAACATCAGCGGGTGATCCGCGGACCACCGATCGAACTTCCGCAGGCGGTCCATCGCGGCGTCGATCTCGACGCGCTCGCCGGAGCGCCAGCCTTGAACCGCGGCCAGATCGCGGATGAACGACTCGTCCATGAGCCCGGTGAACCGGTACGGGGCTGGTTCGTAGCCGATCCTGCCGCGGATGAGCGCCGAGATCGACTGACCGCGTTCGGCGGCCTCGCGGCGGACCTCCGCGGCCTGGTCGTCCTCGAGGCTCACATCGAATCTCGTGGTCATGTGTGACAACATCATACACCGTAGGTTCCCGGAGGAGTAGTGCGGGATGTCACGGAGCGGGTGGATCAAGATCCAGGCCAGCGTGGTCCGCGTTTCCCTCTGCCTCCCCGCGGGACCTTGACCTGCTGAAATGCAGGTCCGAGCCGGGCCATTAGCATCCAACGATGCGCTCTCCACGACCATCTCGTGCCAAAGTGTCTATGTCACTAGACAAAAGAACGTTGCCGGTGGCAATATGACCGGGAGCGAGGTCCTTAGCAGGTTTGCGCAAGCTCGATTGCGTTGAGGTGAGGAGGAAGGGGTCCCATGTCAGGGTCCGGTGCGGAGGTTGTCAGACGACGGTACCTGTCCACGCTGGTCAGGACCTACCGGCAGGGACGCTCTCCGCAATCGCTCGAGATCTGGCTCCGTGCATAGGCCGGGAATGGAGAAGAACGTGAAGACGTACAAGGTCCGCCTGGAACGTGATGAGTCCGGCGCGTGGCTGGCCCACGTTCCAGAGGTTCCCGGGTGCCATACCTACGCCAGGAGCCTGCGCCAGGCACGGAATCGTATTCGGGAGGCTCTGTCTCTTTGGGTGGATGACGCGGAAACGGCCGAACTCGTCTTCAGCTATCATTTCCCGCCTGAATGGCAACAGACAGTGCGCGAGTATCGACAAGCCCGAGCAAGTGCCATTCAGGCTGATCGCCTTGCCCAGGTGGTTGCTGCTTCCGTCGCGAAGGAGCTGACTGAGAATCGCGGACTGTCGCTCAGGGATGCTGCCGAACTCCTAGGTCTGTCACATCAACGGGTCCAACAGCTAGTCGCAGAGCGACGGTCTTTCGATGCCCTGAGGCAGGCCAGTCGTGCGGAGCGCAAGCGGATGCTCGAACACTTCAAGGAGCTCGAGAGAGAATCCGCCGCTCGGGCTTAGGGCGGTCGGTCGGATCTTTCCTGCGCGGGACCCCGAGACCTCGCAGCGTGGATCAGAGGGATTTTTTCGAGGACGACACCCGAGACCACTCAGCGCGGCCCGCGAGAAAAAGCTCCCCCCATCGCCGCGGGATCCGTCTCAGAGCCCGGCCGGCGCCAGTTGGGGGGGTTTTCTATGCCAATCCCGCCGGGAGGTCTGCCCAGCACGCTAGGGAAGAAACCGACCGTCACGGCGTCCACGACGTTCCTGTTTCTCACCATCTCGGCCGCGAGGACTCGGGACGCCGCGTAGGGAGAAATGGATCCGCCCAGTCCGACTCCTGGCTCGGGCGCCGTGAGTTCGAACCCCATGCCTCCGGGACTTGACCGCCGGGCGGCCGTGCTCTAGTGATTGCCGGAGGAGGTCGGTGCCATGCGCGGAGACACGTTCGTTGCCCTTGGCGTCGTAGCCGCAATCTGGAGCGGGTGCGGCGATGACGTCGTCCGCGCTGCGGGCAAATCGGCCGACGAGATCCTTGAGATATCGCGCTATGGCGACGAGGTAGTCATCATCGTCCGTGGCTCGGACGAGCTTGCCCAAGTGCCCCTGGCAACCCGGATTCGCCAGATCGCTGATGAGTTCGAAGTACCGGCGGAGCTGAAGGAAGAATGGGATGGCCTCGTATCGGATTTTGCGTGTGGTTTGGCGACCGGCGAGATCTCTGTGTCGGTGGAGGGACTCACCGACCTCATCCTCGTGCGAGGGGTCCTGTTGGCATTGGACATCCAGGGCGACGTGGCGGCGGACCTCGCCGGGAAGTTGATCGAGGCCCATCAGGACCCCACGTCTGGAGACATCGACCTCTGCGACGCGCTCCCAGCCATCTCGACTTTGTGACCAGCTAGGCGACCCACCTCTCACGCGGGCCCACCGATCATCAGGTCCACGTCCGAGATCAACAACCGAACCTCCCGACGCGAGCACGATCGGACCCACCGGGCACCGTGACGAGCCCCATCGACGACCCCACCTGCCACCTGACCTACGTCGCGTGCGTAATGGCCTCATGCCGAGCTACCGCCTACGGTTCCCACGTCGGCCCGTCTGGTCCCCAACCCCGACGGGTCAAGGGATCTCTCCCGAAGAGATCCCGCCCTGGGTGGACGGGGGGACCCTCGGGGGGAGTCGCCTCGTCCACTCGGGCTCATCGGTGTAGACGCCGCATCCCTCAGCAGCTCCGCGGTGCTAGCGGGAGGAACCGCGACCACGCTGGCAACCGCGTGACCGTGAGCGCAGAAGCCGATCGCCGGACACGAGCACCGCCAGCCTCGGCGCGGATCCCAGCTCACCTCGCGCAGCTCGCCGCTGTCTCCTCTCACGAAGGCCAAGGCGCTCGTCTGCAGGACGCGGACGATCATCACGCGGCGTTCGGTCAGCAGCCGAGCGGCACGGGTTCGAGCATCCTCACGCGGCATCGCGGGCCGCCTTCTCTGAAAGCGAGCCCCACCACGTTGACCACCAGGCCGCGGCGTCGCGTGTACCCCGTTCCTGCACAAGTAGGAGGGGACCGCGAGCCGATTCCGCGGCATCGAGGACGGGCAGGAGTTCCACGTCGGGAACCCGAACCCACCCGTCATCGATCCGCTGCGCGATCTCCGCACGCTCGAGCCGACCGAGGACGCGGCCAACACGGTCGGGGTCGATCCCCGTAGCGCCCGCGAGCTCTGCCCGTGTCGCGGGCTCGTCATCGCGGAGCCAGTAGGTGAGCATCCATCCGGCGTCGCCAAATCCGGCGTCGCCACTTCTGAATGCAGGGTGCCTGAGAACCTGCTCCACCAGCCGGTCACCGGGGGACCGCATCCCCAACCCCGGAACCAGCACAATAGGAGCTGGGGGGGACTGCCTATCGTGCAGGTACCAGGCAGCCGGCGCCGCGAGTTGGTACTTCGTCCCGAGGTCCGGTCCGTAGTTGCCGACCTTCCGGATCATCCTGCGGTCACGGAGCCGGCGAGTTGCCTCAGCTGCCGTCCTCCAGTGGATCGTGGTGCGCGTCTCGATCGTTCGCACCGCGAACCTGAACTTCGTGGACTTCGCGAACGTGGCAGATAGGTAGAACGCCTCGAGGACGCGGCGATCTGTCGGCCCGGTCCTCCCCGGCCAGGGGTAGGCGTCGGCAGTCTCCCGGTAGGTGACGATGGAGGCGAGAACCCTCGAGCACCACTCGTCCCTCGGATGCTCGGCAACGAAGCGGACCGCCCACGCGGCCTTGTCCCGTGCACGTCTCCGAGCGGTCGCGGTTCCCCGACGGCCCTGAACCTCGTGGAACGCCGAGTGGCGTAGGAGGGCTTCTTCGATCTGCCCGACGCTGAACCCGACGTCCGCCATCTTCGCCGCATAGCCCCCGATCTCGCGGAGCTCGTCATCACGGCGCCGGGCACTCACCGTCCCATTCCTCGGGAAGCGACCGCCGGGGCGGTTCTGGTGCCGCCCGCGCGGGGAGAACGACCCCTTCCGTGGTCCTTCCAGACGCCAAGCGGGCCGGTCGGCTCGTACCCGGCGGCTCGGAGCTCGGCGTCAGTGGCGCAGCGCCAGTCGTAATCGGGGTCATATCCGTCTGCGCCCGTCGCGTTGACCCGGTGGCGATCGAAGCCCCGGAGCCCGCCGAACGTTCGGCCACACTCGGAGCAGGTGCACGCTCCGCCGTCGTTCCGCTGGCCGTACGGGTTGCGGGCGGCCATCAGGACGCCGCCTTCCGCCGAGCCGCGGCCTTCCGTTGGCGGGATTGCGCCGACTTCAGGGCGAGACGACTGAAGTACGCCTTACGGGCAGCCTCAGGATCGGGGTACTGCTCGAACCGCTTGTCGAACGCTCGCCGCGCTGCCTGCGTGGCTGCGGTGCGATCAGCGGTGTTCGCCCACTTCTCGTAGGCGCCGATACGAGAAACGAGCGTTCGCTCCTCGGGGGACTTCGCCGGCATAGGACCTCCACGACCGGCGGGCACCTACACCGCAGGGCCAACGACTTTCCCGGCATAAGCCGGTGGAGGTCTGAAGTACTGCCTACAGTCGGACGCTACATGCGCTGTGGCGTGGGGTCAACGATTTATCGTGGCGCACCAGGCCGAAGCGCCAGCACCACGCGTCGTCGGCTGCTCCCGTCCTTGAACACCCCGTCGTTGCCCGCCTCCTGAAGAACGTCGACCTCGTGGATCTCCACCGTTCCGTGCTTCCGGCACTCGTGGAAACGTTGCTCCCACGTCAACCTGTAGCTCCCGTTTCGGAGCCATGCCTCGTCAGGAGATCCCGGGAGGTTGATCTCGTCGAGCTTCTTCCTGTGCGGCTTCCCGCCGTCTTTGACGCCGCACAGAACGAGGAGCTTCACAACCGGTCCCCAGGAGCGAACTTCTTATGAGCATCGCGGGCGCGGGAGGCCCGGTTGCTCGCCGCGTACCGGCGCACCATCTCCGAGGATGACCAGCCGTTGAGCGCCATCAGGTCGGATTCCTGCCCGCCGGCCTTGAGGAACTGGTCGCTGAAGAAGTGCCTGAACGAATGCGGGTGAAGCCGGGGAACCCCGGCCTCCTGGGAACGGCGCCAGATCATCTGCCGGATGCCGCTGGATGTCATGCGACCACGCCGCCCCAGCCAGAGCCAGGGCGCGTCGGCGTCGGGATGCTGGGCGCGGGAGCGTTGGTAACGGTCGAGCGCCTTCGCGGTGCGGCTCCCGAAGCTCGCCGTGCGGAACCGTCGCCCCTTCCCGAGGACGCGGACGAGGCCCGAGTCGAGGTCCACGTCGGGGCCGTCTTCGCCGTCGAGCTGGAGGCCGGCGAGCTCGGCCAGGCGGATCCCGGAGTCGGCGAACAAGCGGATGATCGCGGTGTCCCGGCGGTCCTCGAACCCGTTGCCCGCGCACCCCTTCAAGATCGCCTGGATGTCGGACGAGGACGGCACCGGGACCGGCTGCTGCGGGATCGAGGGCGGCTTCATACGGGCCATGGGGGAGGAGGGAACCTCGCCCTCCTCCTCGAGCCAGGTGAAGAACGCGACGAGCCCGCGGTAACGGTTGTTCGCCGTCGCGGCGCTGCGGCGGGTGAGGAGATCCTCGAGGAAGGCCTCGACGTGTTCCCGCTTGATGTTCGCCACGTCAGTCGGCATCCCACGCTGTTGGAGGAACTCAGCTAGCTGCAGTGGGGCGTATGTGTACGCAGTGATTGTCTGGGGCGCCTTGTTCTCGGCCCGCAGGTGGCGCGTGAACGACGTGACCATCCCCTCGATGTCGCCTATCCTCTGGGTCGTGGACCGCTCCAACTCATCCTCCGATCGCAAGTTCAGCGCTGTAACCTTAAGCGCTGTACGAACGGTGTGCAACGGGACGGGGGAGCGTTTCCGCAGGTAGACCCAGGGCGCGTAGCTCAGTGGGAGAGCGCTTGCTTCACACGCAAGAGGTCGGAGGTTCAAAACCTCCCGCGCCCACCACATAACCACAGCGGCCCGATGCGGTCGACCCGATCCGGCTTGGGGAGCTTCCCCTCCGCGTACATCTGTGCACCCCGCTGGTGGGAGACGTCCAGGTACGCCGCGACGCCACGGATCCGGAGCGTGGGAGGCTGGCTCATCGGCTCGAAGACTAGAGGGGCGACATAGCCGCACCCTCGCGCACTCGCCCGACATGCACCCAGGGCAGGGTTGTGTCCGGAAACTGGATGAGGCAAGGTCTGGGGGCCAAGCTGACTAGAGGGGGAAGTCATGGCGATCTTGATGAGTGCCGAGGTGCCGGGCCAAACGCAGGAGGGGTACCAAGCGACGGTCGACGCGCTCCGCGAGGGCATCATGAAGGCACCCGGATTCATCATGCACATGACCGCACCGTCAGAAGGCGGCTGGGCCGTCTTCGAGGTCTGGGCGTCCAAGAAGGAAGCGAACGACTGGTTCGCGCACAACGTCGCGCCCGCGCTGCCCGAAGGGGTCACACCCCGCCGGACGTTCCGCGAGCTGTACAACGTGATCACCGCGTAGACGCGCGGAGTCAATCGCCCTAGAGCCGCCCGGCTCTGGACCCGCGCCAGGCGACATCCGTGGAACCCTCGCGCAGCGGGCGGTCCTGTCGCCGCAGCTCCGGTCACTGGGAGCGGCTGGTCGTGGGGCTACACGCCGCGCTGGACTAGCTCCGAGTGTGCGTTCCCGAACGCCCGCGCAGGCGAGCGTCCATCCCCATGCACTAGGGTTCGAAGCGTGGAGATTGACAAGGGCGCCCCAGCGACCGCCGAGGGGAGTGTTCAGATCGCCGCCCCCCCCGCAACGGTCTGGTCCGTGATCTCTGATCTGTCTGGGTGGCCGAGCTGGAACTCCGATGTGCGATCCGTCAACTTCCAGGGGTCTCTCAGTCCAGGGACAGAGTTTCGCTGGAAGTCCGGGAGGGCGTCGCTCACCTCCACTCTGCAGGTAGTGGACCCCCCTCGCGAGATCGCGTGGAGCGGCGTCTCGATGGGGATCAAGGCCGTGCACGTCTTCCGATTCGAGCCGAACGATGGCGGGACCCTGGCGCGCTCCGAAGAGTCGTTTCGGGGCGTGATCCCCAGCGTTCTGAAGGGCTTCAGCCGTAAGACGCTGCAGCGTGGTATCGACAGCATCCTCGCCGCGCTGAGAACCGAAGCAGAGCGTCGTGCTTCACCCGAGCGGCCCTAGGCCCGGCTCGTCTGGGTACATCCCCAACCTTTCCCTCGCGCACCGCGGCGGTCTCTCGTTCGGCCCGGCACCGGTCGGGCATAGGATGGTTTGCCAGCGCGGGGGGAGCTTCGAATGACGGCCGAGGAATGGATACTCGCAGCGATCGTCTTCTGCTCGGGACTCGCGTCTGGCCTCTTGGGGATGCTGAGCACAATCATGCGTCCGATGCTCGCAGCGATGGACGGCCGGGACTTCCGGAACTTCATGGAAGCGTTCCTTCGATTTGCGGACAGGTCCTGGGGACGGGTGTTCAACTATGCCTGGTCGCTGGGGATGTTCCTCGGGCCGATCGTCGCGCTCGTGCTCCTCTGGGACGATCCCGGCTCCACCTCGTTCGTGCTCACTGCGATCGGCCTGGGCATCGTGTTCGTCGGTGTGATCATCGTCTCGAACGTGTGGAAGACACCGCACTACAAGGTGATGTTAGCCTGGGACCCCGAGGCGATGCCGCCGGACTGGGAGGCGGGACGGCGGCGCTACTTCGAGATCAACTGGATCCAATTCGCTACGACCTGGGCGGCGTTCGCCCTCTTCCTCGTGGCGTTGATCTCCCTTTAGGCCGCGCCGCCGTCAAGCACAAGGCGATTCCGTCCGCCTGAGTACATTCACGCACGCTAGCCCACGCCAGCGCGACCTCGCCTGATCCACGCGCGGCTCCGAAAGCGTTGGCCGTTTCTTGGCCTCCTTGTCGTCCGTGGGCGTCCATGCAGTCCATGCCGTACGCCCCTGACCAGGGTGGATGGCGAAGCCGCTGGTACAAGCGACGGCCTGTTCCTGCTTCACACGCAAGAGGTCGGAGGTTCAAACCTCCCGCGCCCACCACATCTCCGCAGGTCACGGGGGTTTCGTCGGAGATCAGCGGATCACACCGATGTCGTGGCGAGCCTTCGGTTGCCGAGCCGATGTGGGCGCTCTCGCTCGAGCAACTAGAGCGGGTAGGTTGAGGTCGACCGCAGGAGGACGGAGCCGGGACACGCATGAGAGCGATCGTCTACCGCGAGACAGGCGACACCGACGTGCTGGAGCTCGTGGAGCGGCCGGAACCAGAACCGGGGCCTGGGGAGGTCCTCGTCCGCGTCGCGGTCTCGGGCGTGAATCCGACCGACTGGAAGGCCCGCCAAGGCGACGGCCCCGGGCGGTCGCTCCGGTTCCCGGAAGTCGTCCCCAACCAGGACGGATCCGGCACGATCGAGGCGGTCGGTGCGGACGTGGACCCGGGACGCGTGGGCGAACGGGTCTGGCTGTGGGAGGCAGCCCGACACCGGGCCAACGGGACCGCGCAGGAGCTCGTGGCGTTGCCGGCCAGGCAAGCCGTGCCGCTGCCGGAGGGCGTCTCGTTCGACCTCGGTGCGAGCATCCCGATCCCCGCGATGACCGCGCACCGATGCCTCACCGTCGGCGTTGACTCGCCGGCCCCGCTCGGCCCGAGCGCGCTGGTCGGGCAGCGGGTGCTCGTCGCCGGTGGAGCGGGCGCGGTGGGGCACGCGGCGATCGAGCTCGCGGTCTGGGCCGGCGCCACCGTGATCGCGACCGTCAGCGGCGAGGACAAGGCCGCGCTCGCGACGGCGGCCGGCGCGCACCACGTCGTGAACTACCGGGAGCACGGAGCGGATCGGGCGATCCGCGAAGCCGCGCCGGACGGTGTCGACCTGATCGTAGAGGTGAACCCGGTCGCGAACGCGATCCTCGACCGGGCGGTGATCGCCGACAACGGGACGATCGCGAGCTACGCGAGCGACCCCGACGACCTGTCGATCGACGTCGGCGATGCGATGCAGGTGAACACGAGGTACCAGTTCGTCCTGGTGTACACGATGCCGACGGCGGCCAAGGAGCAGGCGATCGCCGACATCACTCGAGCACTGACTGACGGCGTGCTTCGGATCGGGGAGGATGCCGGCCTGCCGATCCACCTGTTCCCGTTGGAACACACGGCCGACGCGCACGCGGCCGTCGAGGCCAACGCGGTGGGCAAGGTCCTGATCGACATGTCTCCCGGGTGAGTTGCGAGAGCGAGTCCCGATGACCGCCTCACTCCGTCGCAACTCGTTCACGCGCGTGCCGTAAGCTCCCCGGCTACTGCTCTCGAGGGGGATCAACATGCTCACGGAAACCAGGACCGCCGCCGCCCGCGCGGTCGACCTCCGGAAGGTCTTCGGCGAGGGGCTGGCAGCCGTCGAGGCCCTCCGCGGTGTGTCCGTGGAGTTCGCGGCCGGCGAGTACACGGCCATCATGGGCGCCTCGGGCTCGGGCAAGTCGACCCTGCTGCACTGCATGGCGGGCCTCGACAAGCCCACCTCCGGCACGGTCTGGATCGGGGACCTGGATCTGACGCATCTCAAGGACAAGGCGCTCACGGAGATCCGGCGCGACAAAGTGGGGTTCGTCTTCCAGGCGTTCAACCTCGTCCCGACGCTGTCGGCGGCCGAGAACATCACCCTGCCTGCGGACATCGCCGGCCGGAAGGTCGACCGGGAGCGATTCGACGAGGTGATCGACACGATCGGGCTGCGCGACCGGCTGACCCATCTGCCCTCCGAGCTCTCCGGGGGTCAACAGCAACGGGTCGCCGCGGCCCGAGCCTTGGTCTCCCGGCCGGAGATCGTGTTCGCCGACGAGCCCACGGGGAACCTCGACTCGCGCGCTTCGCAGGAACTCCTGACGTTCCTCAAAGCGGCCGTGACGGATCGTGGGCAGACGATCGTGATGGTGACCCACGACCCGGTCGGAGCGAGCTTCGCGGATCGGATCGTGTTCCTCGCGGACGGGCAGATCGTGGACGAGATGCGCGATCCGACGGCCGAGCGCGTCCTCGACCGGATGAAGTCGCTGGAGACCTGAGATGTGGCGCGCCGCGCTGAAGAGCCTCCTCGCGAGGAAGGTCCGCCTGGC
>Ga0190270_10000996_pt1 | contig 12912 bp, 9 predicted proteins | sample Popmic320T_FD_133748 | JGI IMG/M metagenome (GOLD analysis project Ga0190270, IMG submission 133748) | Populus adjacent soil microbial communities from riparian zone of Weber River, Utah, USA - 320 T | ecosystem: Environmental > Terrestrial > Soil > Riparian zone | place: USA: Utah | collected... | reverse complement strand
GCGCGGCCGCGTAGTCGAGATTTATGGGCCGGAATCCTCCGGCAAGACCACGCTGGCGCTGCATGTAGTGGCCGAGGCGCAGAAGCGCGGCGGCATTTGCGGCTTCATCGACGCCGAGCACGCGCTCGATACGGTCTATGCCCGCAAGCTCGGCGTCGACCTCGAAAACCTGCTCATCTCCCAACCCGACACCGGCGAGCAGGCGCTTGAGATCACCGACACTTTGGTGCGCTCCGGCGCCATCGACGTGTTGGTGATCGATTCGGTCGCCGCGCTGACGCCTAAGGCCGAGCTCGAAGGCGAGATGGGCGAGATGCAGATGGGCAGCCAGGCGCGGCTGATGAGCCAGGCCTTGCGCAAGCTCACCGGCTCCATCTCCAAGTCGCGCTGCATGGTGATCTTCATCAACCAGATCCGCATGAAGATCGGCGTGATGTTCGGCTCGCCGGAAACCACCAGCGGTGGCAACGCGCTCAAATTCTACGCCTCGGTCCGGCTCGACATCCGCCGGATCGGCGCCATCAAGGAGCGCGAGGAGGTGGTCGGCAACCAGACGCGGGTCAAGGTGGTGAAGAACAAGGTGGCCCCGCCCTTCAAGCAGATCGAGTTCGACATTATGTATGGCGAGGGCATCTCCAAGACCGGCGAACTGGTCGATCTCGGGGTCAAGGCCGGCATCGTCGAGAAGTCCGGCGCCTGGTTCTCCTTCGACAGCGAGCGGATCGGCCAGGGCCGTGAGAACGCCAAGGCCTATCTCAAGGAGCATCCCGAGACCGCGCTCAGGATCGAGCGGGCCATCCGCCAGAATGCGGGATTGCTGGCCGGGCAGATTCTCGAAGGCACGCCCGAGCCCGCTGCTGCCGAGGCAAGCGAGGCCGGCTTCGCCGAGGGCGAAGCTGCGGTGACGCCGATTGCCGGCGGAGCGGCGCGGCGCACCCGCCGCGGCGCCTGATCTACGGCACGCGATCCGCCTGACATCCCCGAGCGTTATTGCGCCCCTTTGCGAGGGCGCACGCGCACCTTGGGCACGCGGGGGCAGGGGATGAACGGTTGCAGCGAGCCTTGAGTGAGACCCCCTCCCTGGACCTCCCCCGCAAGGGGGAGGGGAAGCGCTGCACTATGCCTGCACGCTAGACAGTCCCCCGTCCTCACCTTATGTCTGGCGCGGGACCGCAAGCCCGTCACGCCAGCGTGTCGCGCCGGTGTGGCAGGCTGAGCGGCGCGTGGCGCTAGCCGAATCGGCTAGTGTCGCTAACGGCGCCTTAAGTCCTCTCGGCCAATCAAGGTCCCCAGCTAAAACGCCATGACCTCCGTCAAAACCAACCGTGCCAAGGGAACCGGCGCCGCCCGGGCAAGCGCCCAGGACGCGGCTGTGGCGCATCATGCCGGCCAGGTGCCCTCGCGCACCAACGACATCCGCGCGACCTTCCTCGATTTCTTCGCCAAGAACGATCATCTGGTGGTGCCGTCCGCGCCGCTCGTGCCGCGCCACGACCCGACCTTGATGTTCACCAATGCCGGCATGGTGCCGTTCAAGAACGTGTTCACCGGCCAGGAGAAGCCGCAAGCCTTGCGCGCGGTGTCGGCGCAGAAATGCGTGCGCGCCGGCGGCAAGCACAACGATCTCGACAATGTCGGCTACACCGCGCGCCACCACACCTTTTTCGAGATGCTGGGCAATTTCTCCTTCGGCGATTATTTCAAGGAGCGCGCCATTCTGCTCGCCTGGGAGTTGCTCACGCGCGACTTCGCGCTGCCCAAGGACCGCCTCACCATCACCGTGTTCGCCGACGATGACGAGGCGGCCGCGCTCTGGCGCAAGATATCTGGCTTCCCCGACGAGAAGATCATCCGCATCGCTGGAAGCGACAATTTCTGGTCGATGGGCGACACCGGCCCGTGCGGACCGTGCTCTGAGATTTTCTACGATCACGGGCCGCAACTTCAGGGCGGCCCACCCGGCAGCCCGGACGCCGACGGCGACCGCTTCGTCGAGATCTGGAATCTCGTCTTTATGCAGTATGAGCAGCTGCCGGGCGGCGAGCGGGTCGACCTGCCGCATCCCTCGATCGACACCGGCATGGGGCTGGAACGCGTCGCCGCGGTGCTGCAAGGCACCCACGACAATTACGCCATCGATTTGTTCCGCGCGCTGATCGCCGCCTCGGTCGATCTGACCGGCGTGCCCGCGACCGGCGAACATGCCGCAAGCCACCGCATCATCGCCGATCATCTGCGCGCGTCCGCGTTTCTGATCGCCGACGGCGTGCTGCCGTCGAACGAGAGCAGGGGCTATGTGCTCCGCCGCATCATGCGCCGCGCCATGCGGCACGCGCAGCTGCTCGGCGCCAAGGAGCCGCTGCTCAATCGGCTGGTGCCGGCGCTTACGGCCGAGATGGGCCGCGCCTATCACGAGCTCGAGCGCGGCCAGAGCCTGATCGAGGAGACCTTGAAGCTCGAGGAGACCCGCTTCCGCGAGACGCTGGAGCGCGGGCTCAGGTTGCTCGACGACGCGACCAAGGGACTGAAGCGCGGCACCACCTTGCCCGGCGAGGTCGCCTTCAATCTCTACGACACTTACGGCTTCCCCTACGATCTCACCGAGGACGCGCTGAAGGCGCGCGGGATCGGCGTCGACGCCGAAGGCTTCGCCGCCGCCATGGAGCGGCAGCGCGCCGAGGCGCGGAAGTCGTGGGCCGGATCCGGCGAAGCCGCAACCGAATCACTGTGGTTCGAGCTGAAGGAGGAACTCGGCGCCACCGAGTTCCTGGGCTACGCCGCCGAGTCGGCCTCGGGTGAGATCGTCGCCCTGGTCAAGGACGGCGCCCGCGTGACGGAATTAAAGCAAGGCGACCGCGGCATCGTGCTGGTCAACCAGACCCCGTTCTACGCCGAGTCCGGCGGCCAGATCGGCGACCGCGGCACGCTCAGCGGCGGCAACGGCGCGAGATTCGCCGTCGGCGACACGCAGAAGAAGCTGCATGCGCTGTTCCTGCATGAAGGCGTGGTCGAGGCCGGAACATTGAAAGTCGGCGACGCGGTGCTGCTTGAGGTCGATCATGCGCGGCGCACCGCCACTCGCGCGCATCATTCGGCGACCCACCTCCTGCACGAGGCGCTGCGCCAGGTGCTTGGCCCCCATGTCGCGCAGAAGGGCTCGCTGGTGGAGCCCGGGCGGCTCCGATTCGATTTTTCGCACCAGAAACCGATGACGCATGAAGAGGTCCGCGCAGTCGAGGATCTGGTCAATGCCATGATCCTGCAGAACTCGGCCGTCGAGACGCATCTGATGACGCCGGACCAGGCGATTGCCCAAGGCGCGCTGGCCTTGTTCGGCGAGAAATATGGCGAGGAGGTGCGCGTCGTCTCGATGGGAGTCGATCCCAACAGCGAGCGGGCCGGCCACGCTTATTCGATCGAGCTTTGCGGCGGCACCCATGTCGTGCGCACCGGCGATATCGGTCTCCTCAAGATCGTGAGCGAGAGCGCGGTGGCGTCCGGCGTTCGCCGCATCGAGGCGCTGACCAGCGATGCGGTGCGGCGCTATCTCGCGGCCCAAGACGAGCGGGTGCGCGAGGCGGCCGAGCTGCTCAAGGTCGCGCCCGACGAAATGATCGAGCGGCTTGCCGGCATTCTTGACGAGCGCCGCAAGCTCGAGCGCCAGCTCGCCGAAGCGAAGCGCGAGCTTGCCCTTGGCGGCGGGACTGGCGGCGCTCCTGCCGGAGCGGCCGTGCAGGAGCTCGGCAGCACCAAGCTCCTTGCCCGCGTCGTGCATGGCGTGGCGCTGAAGGATTTGCGCGGCCTGGTCGACGACGCCAAGAAGCAGCTGGGTTCGGGCATTGCCGCCATCATTGGCGTGAGCGAAGAAGGCAAGGCGGCCCTCGTGGTGGGTGTGACTTCAGACCTGACCGCGACTTACGATGCGGTCGAGCTCGCCCGCATCGGCGCCGAGGCGGTCGGCGGCAAAGGTGGGGGCGGGCGCCCAGATCTCGCCCAGGCAGGGGGTCCCGACGGCGCGCGCGCCGATCAGGCGCTGCAAGCTATCGCGGCGAGGATTGCCGACGGCGGCGCTGGGGCGGAGCGCCGCAGCGAAAGCGCCTAGGGCATGGCCGCCGAGTCCGTCTGGCGAAAGTGGCGGCGTGAGGTTCACGACATTCTCGAAGTCGGCGGCGACGTGCATCCGGCCGGGCGCGCGGTCAACATCGTCATCATTGTCCTGATCGTCCTCAACGCGATTGCCTTCGCCGCCGAGACGGTCGACCATCTCGCCGACCGCTACCGCGTCTATTTCGACGCCTTCAACATCTTCTCGGTGATCGTGTTCAGCATCGAATATGTGCTGCGCGTCTGGAGCGCGGTCGATATCCCGATGCTGAGCCGCATGACGCCATGGCGGGCGCGGCTCCGATTCGCGCTCCGGCCCATCATGCTGATCGACCTGTTCGCGGTGCTGCCCTTCTATTTGCAGTGGCTGATCCCGATCGACCTCCGGGTCTTGCGGGTGCTTCGCCTGTTCCGCCTGCTGAAGCTGGTGCGCTACTCGCCGGCGCTGCAGACCCTGGGTCGCGTGCTCGCCCAGGAATATCGCGCGCTGCTCGGCGCGCTGCTCGTCATGCTCGTGCTGCTGCTGTTCGCCTCGACCTTGATCTATTTCCTGGAGCGCGAGGCCCAGCCCGAACAATTCGGCTCGATTCCCGCGGCGGCCTGGTGGGCGATCGCAACGCTCACCACCGTCGGCTATGGCGACGTGGTTCCCGTCACACCCCTGGGCAAGGTCCTTGGCGGCGTGGTGATGCTGCTTGGTGTCGGCATGTTCGCGCTCCCCATCGCCATCATCGCCACCGGCTTCAGCCTAGAATCGGCGCGTCACCAATTCGTCGCCACCTGGAGCATGGTTGCGCGGCTGCCGCTCTTCAGCAGCATGAGCGAGAGCGAGGTCGCCGAGATCACCAAGCTACTCTATACGCGCTCCTTCGCGCCCGGCGACCCCATCGTGCGCGCCGGCGACACCGGCGGCGCCATGTATCTTATCGAAAATGGCGAGGCGGACGTTTCCCTCGGCGGCGTGGACAAGGCGCTGCTGAAGTCCGGCGACTTCTTCGGCGAGATGGCGCTGCTCGAACGGCGGCGTCACCAGCACGACGTGATCGCCAAGACTAGATGCCGCGTGCTGGTGCTCGATGCCCAGGCGCTGTCGCGTCTCACGCGGCGCCATCCGGAGATTCTCGACTATCTCCGCCAGGTGGCCAAGGAGCGGAAGCAAGTTGCCAATATTGCGGGCGGCCAGGGGCGCAAACGCAAGCCCCGCGCGGCATCGAGCAAGCAGGACGCCCCCGAAGCCTCCTGAGCCCGCCTCAGGCCGCTGCCCGGTCCGCTATCGCCTTTCCGAGATTGTCGCCAATCTTGTCGAGGAAGCCGGCGGTCGACAGCCAGCTCTGCTCGGCGCCGACCAGAAGCGCGAGGTCCTTGGTCATGCTGCCCGCTTCGATGGTCGCCACCACGATGCGCTCCAAGGTTTCGGCGAAGCCCGCCAGCTCGTCGTTGCCGTCGAGCTTGGCGCGATGCTTGAGCGCCCCGCTCCAGGCGAAGATCGAGGCCGTCGCATTGGTCGAGGTGGCGCGCCCCTGCTGATGCTGGCGGAAATGGCGGGTGACGGTGCCGTGCGCGGCCTCCGCCAGCACAATCTTCCCGTCCGGCGTCATCAACACGCTGGTCATCAGCCCGAGCGAGCCGAAGCCCTGCGCCACCGTATCGGACTGCACGTCGCCGTCGTAGTTCTTGCAAGCCCAGACATAGCCGCCCGACCATTTTAGGCAGGCGGCGACCATGTCGTCGATCAGGCGATGCTCGTAGGTCAGTCCGCGCGCCTCGAAATCTTGCTTGAACTCCGCGGCGAAAATCTCGGCGAAGATGTCCTTGAAGCGCCCGTCATACGCCTTGAGGATGGTGTTCTTGGTCGACAGATAGACCGGCATGTTGCGGTGAAGCGCGTAATTGAAGGTAGCGCGCGCGAAGTCGCGGATCGACCCGTCGAGATTGAACATGCCGAGCGCCACGCCGCCGCCCTCGAACTCGTGCACCACATGCTCGATGCGCGTGCCGTCGTCGCCGGCGAAGGAAATGGTGAGCTTGCCTTTGCCTGGCACCCGGAAATCGACCGCGCGGTAGACGTCGCCATAGGCGTGGCGGCCGATCACGATCGGCTTGGTCCAGCCCGGCACCAGCCGCGGCACGTTGTTGCAGATGATCGGCTCGCGGAAGATCACCCCGCCGAGAATGTTACGAATCGTGCCGTTCGGCGACTTCCACATTTTCTTGAGCCCGAACTCCTTCACCCGCGCCTCGTCGGGGGTGATGGTCGCGCATTTCACCCCGACCCCGCAGGCCTGGATGCCGCACGCCGCATCGATCGTGACCTGGTCGTCGGTCAGGTCGCGGTTCTGGATCGAGAGGTCGAAATAAAGCAGCGGCAGGTCGAGATGGGGGAAGATCAGCTTCTCCTTGATCATCTGCCAGATGACCCGCGTCATCTCGTCCCCGTCGAGGTCGGCGACCGGGTTCTGCACCTTGATCTTGTTCACGCGCGAAATCTCCGAAGCGGGGCAGGGGGCGTGGAGCGCGGAAGCGGCTCCGCCCCCCATTGCGGAAAGCCGCCTCTCTATAGCATCGTGCCTCAATGGTGAAAGCAAGAGAAGCCGGTGCGAAGCGGGCGCGTGCCTTAACGTCAGGCAAGGCTGCGCGTGGGGCGGGCACGGCTAAGGGCTCCGCAACGCCGCCCGCCATCATTCTGGTCCACCCGCAGCTCGGCGAGAATATCGGCTTCGCCGCCCGCGCCATGGCCAATTTCGGACTGAGCGATCTCAGGCTGGTGGCGCCCCGCGATGGCTGGCCCAACGATAAGGCGCATGCCGCTGCCGCGGGTGCGGCCCTCGTCGTCGAGCAGGCGACGCTCTACGAAAGTGCCGAGGCCGCGATCGGTGGATTGAATTTCGTGCTCGCCGCGACGGCGCGGCCACGCGGGATGGTAAAGCCGGTCCTGGCTCCGGAGAGCGCGGCGAAGGAATTGCGCCGGCGGCGCGCCAAGGCTGAGAGCGGCGGCATTCTGTTCGGGGCCGAACGGAGCGGCTTGGACAACGACACGATCTCGCTTGCCGACGCTATCCTCACCGCTCCCGTCAGCGGCGCGTTCGCCTCGCTCAGCCTGCCGCAGGCGGTGTTGCTGTTCGGTTATGAGTGGCTGAAAGCCGAGACGGGCGCGCCGGCGCTCGGCCGCGTTACCCAATTCGACGGACCGGCCGTCGAAGGGCTCGAAATCCCGCATACCAGGCCGGCGACCCGGCAGGAGCTGTTCGGCCTGTTCGAACATTTGGAGAGCGAGCTCGATCGCGCGGGCTTTCTGCGTCCGCCCGAGAAGCGGCCGACGATGGTGCGCGCCATCCGCAATATGTTCCACCGCATGGGCATGACCGAGCAAGATGTGCGCACCTGGCGAGGGATTGTGGCCGCGCTTTCCAGGCCCCGGCCGGGCAGGGGAAAAAAACTGTCATAGTTCCGCCCCGTTTGTCCTATTGCGATGGCCTCAACCGACGCTAAGCTTGGGCTGGGGATGAGAGGAATGTCGATGCGTAGGGCATGGTTGCAGTTGGGCGGGGCGGCGGCTGCCGCAATGTTGGCGCTGCTCCCGGGCGAGCCTCTCAGAGCTGCCGATGCAACCGGGGTCAGGAATATCGCCGACGAGCTAGGCCAACGCGCCGCTGCTGCCGCGACGCCCGAGGCGCAGCAGAAGGGCGGCTTGAGCGAAAGCGCCGTGCGCGTGCTGCTGACCTACGCCTTTTCCCTCATCCCCGATACGCAACCCGGCGTCGACGGCAAGGCCGTCAAGCTGGACAAGTCCAACCCCAACGTATTTCTCATTCCCGTGGATGATGCGCGCCGCATCATTCGCGCTGCCACGCGCTCGGCCTATGCCAATGCTTGCGACCTGCCCGACTTGGCCAAGGAGAACTACAACACGCTGATGCGCGCCGAGCAGGCCAAGAAAGTCTGGAGCGACCAGCAACTCTTGATGATCAACGCTCTGCATATGTTCTCGGCCTCCTATTTCTCGGGCGAGGCCAAGATCACCGAGGTCCCCGACGAAGGCGCCACCACCGTCTCGAAGAGCGAAGCGCCAAATCAGCAGGCAGCCGGAGCCGATCTGGTGGCGCCGCCGCGGCCGCAATGCCCTCCGGAGCAGAAGCAAAAGGTGGAGAGCGCCATCAAGGCCTACGTCCAGGCGACCCCGGCACCCGCCCCTTCGGGCGCGGTGCCCGCTCAATAGGGCCTCTGGCCGCGATTGACACTTTCCGCCATTCGCGTGTAACAGAACCCGGACGAAGCCTTGAGCTTCCTGGTTTCGAGGACGCCGGAGAAGGTCCCGGCGGTCCGCCGCCTTCACCAGCAAGGGCTTTTTGACAGGCGCGGGACCCGCGCAAGGGCCTGATTGGCTTTGGAGTCTGACAGCATGACGAAACGCATTCACGCCAAGCACAAGATCGACCGGAGGCTCGGCGAGAATATCTGGGGCCGGCCGAAGAGCCCCTACAACAAGCGGGAATATGGCCCCGGCGAGCACGGACAGCGCCGACGCGGCAAGCTTTCCGACTATGGCCAGCAGCTTCGCGCCAAGCAGAAGCTCAAGGGCTATTACGGCAACATCACCGAAAAGCAGTTCAAGGCGATCTATCACGAGGCGGCCAGGCTTCGCGGCGACACCTCGGAAAAGCTGATCGGCCTGCTCGAGCGGCGGCTCGATGCTGTCGTCTATCGCGCCAAATTCGTGCCGACCGTATTCGCCGCGCGGCAATTCGTCAGTCACGGCCATGTCCGGGTCAACGGCAGGCGGGTGAACATCCCGAGTTATCGCTGCCGCGACGGCGATGTGGTCGAGGTGCGCGACAAGGCCAAGGACGCCGGCATGGTGCTGGAATCGGCGCAGAGCCCCGAGCGCCAGGTGCCCGACTACCTCGACGTCGACCACAACAAGATGACGGCGAAGCTGACGCGGATTCCCACGCTCTCCGACGTGCCTTACCCGGTGATCATGGAGCCGAATCTCGTCATCGAGTTCTACTCGCGCTAGCGCGCACTTTTCCGGCATGGCGCCGGACGCCGCCAACGATCCGACCTCGCGCGTCTTACGCGGCGCCGGCGACAGGCCTATCGGCTATGCCGAGTTCGGCGATCTCGACGGCGCGCCCGTCATCGCCCTCCACGGCACGCCCGGCTCCCGCTTCATGTTTGCCCTCACCGATCGGGCCGCGCGTGTGCGTGGCCTGCGCATCGTCGCGCCGGAACGGCCGGGCTATGGACTGTCCGAGTATCGCCGCGTCGCGTCCCTCACGCAGCTTGCCGAAGATGTCGAGGCACTCGTCGACGCGCTCCGGCTCGACCGCTTTGCAGTGCTTGGCGTCTCGGGCGGCGGACCGCATGCGCTTGCCGCGGCGGCTGCGATGCCCGATCGCACCTCGCTGCTCGCGCTGATCAGCCCGGTCGGGCCGATCGCCGATTGTCAGATCCGCATCCGCATGTCGAAGCTGCACCGGCTGATCTTCACCCGGATGGGCCGCTCAGACCGAGCTTGCGCGGCCTTCTTCTGGTCGGTGCGCACGCTCGTGCGCCACGCGCCGGAGGCCGCCTATCGAGCGCTGATTCAGCGCGTGGCCGCCTCCGACCTGGAACTGCTTCAGCGGGCGGAGGTGAAGGCCAATCTGCAGACCGCGCTGCGCGAAGGCTTGCGGCCCGGCATCGCCGGGGCGCGCCAGGACCTGCGGCTCTTCTGCGCGCCCTGGGGTCTCGCGCTGGAGGAGATCGACGTGCCGACGATCGTCTGGCAGGGCAGCGACGACACCATCGTGCCGCCGGGCGCCGCCTATCTCCTCGCCGACACCCTGCCCAACTGCCGCCTCGATGTCGTCCAGGGCGGCGGCCATTATTGGGTGTTCGGCCAGTTCGAGCGCGTGCTTGACGCCGTGCAGGCTGCGCTCCGCGCCTAGGCTGGCGCACAGAGCACGGGCACTTGCCGCGCGGTGCGAAACTTGCCACAACGCGCGCCATGCAAAGCCAATGGAACGACAATGCCGCCCGCGAGGCAGTCGATGCCTACGCCGCCAAGGGCGTCGGCCCCGACATCGCGCTCAGGGTCTACACCACGCGCCTCCTGGGGCGCGATCCGCTGCTCGTGCTGCATGGCGGCGGCAACACTTCGGTTAAGACCCAAGCGCGCGACGATCTCGGTCAGGAGCATCAGGTGATCGCGGTCAAGGGCTCCGGCGCCGACATGGCCGATATCGAGCCTTGGGGCCTGCCCGCGGTAAAGCTTGAGCCGCTGCGTAAGCTGCGCGCGCTCGATGCGCTCTCCGACGAGGCCATGGTCAATGTGCAGCGCCTGAACCTTCTCGACTCGTCCGCGCCTAATCCGTCGGTCGAGACCTTGCTGCATGCCTTCCTGCCGCACAAATTCGTCGACCATACCCATGCCGCGGCGGTGCTCTCCATCGTCGATCAGCCCGACGGCGAGGCGCTGGCGCGTGAGATCTATGACGGGCGCATGGGGATCGTCGCTTACATCGCGCCGGGCTTCGGGCTCGCCAAGGAAGCGGCGCGGGTCTTCGAGCAGAAGCGGGATGTCGAGGGCCTGATCCTGCATAAGCACGGCATCTTCACCTTCGGGGAGACTGCGCGCGAGGCCTATGAGCGCATGATCGAGATGGTGTCGCTGGCCGAGAGCCGCTTGCGGCAGGGACGCCCCATCGTCTTTCCGGCGCGGCAGAGCGCCGGTGCGAGCACAACGGCGGCCGAAATCGCCCCGATCCTTCGGGGCGCCTGTGCGATCAGGCAGGAGAGCGCCGAGCCGATCCGCTTCATCGTCGATTTCCGCACCGCCCCGGAGATCCTCGACTATGTCAACGGCGCCGAGCTTGCGGCCTACAGCCAGCGCGGCGTGGTGACGCCCGACCATATCATCCGCACCAAAAACCGGCCGTTGGTGGTGCCGGCGCCGGAAGCCGGCAAGCTCGATGCGTTTGCTCGCGCCGTGGGCGAGGCCGTCGCCAGCTTCGGCGCGGACTACGATGCCTATTTCGCCCGCGAGAACCAGGCCGCCGGCAACACTAAGACCAAGCTCGATTCAAGCCCGCGGGTGGTGCTTGTGCCGGGCGTCGGCCTGTTCGGCCTAGGGCGCACCGCCAAGGATGCCGCGATTGCCTCCGACCTAGCTGAGAACACGGTGAAGGTCGTCACCGATGCGGAAGCGATCGGCCGCTACGAGCCGCTGCCCGAGAGCGATCTGTTCGCGCTGGAATATTGGAGTCTGGAGCAAGCGAAGCTGAAAGGCGCGGTAGCGAAGCCGCTCACCGGCCAGATCGCCGTGGTCACCGGCGCCGGCGCGATCGGCGCGGCTACGGCGAAGGCGCTTGCCGCCGACGGTGCGGCGCTCGCCATTCTGGATATCGACGGCGCCGCCGCGGCGAAGGCCGCCTCCGCGGTCAATGGTCTCGGGCTAGAATGCGACGTCACCAAGGCGGAGCAGGTCAAAGCGGCGTTCACGGCCGTCTGCGAGCGCTTCGGCGGCGTGGACATCGTCGTGTCGAATGCGGGCGCTGCCTGGCAGGGCCGCATCGGCGAGGTGTCCGACGCGCTTCTGCGCCAGAGCTTCGAGCTGAATTTCTTCGCGCATCAGACGGTGGCGCAAGCGGCGGTGCGCATCATGCTGAAGCAAGGAACCGGCGGCGTGCTGCTGTTCAACATCTCCAAGCAGGCGGTGAATCCCGGCGCCAATTTCGGCCCCTACGGCCTGCCCAAGGCCGCGACCATGCTGCTGATGCGGCAATACGCGCTCGATTACGGCGCCGAGGGCATTCGCTCCAACGGCGTCAATGCCGACCGGATCAGGAGCGGCCTCCTGACCGACGCCATGATCCAGGACCGCGCCAAGGCGCGCGGCATGACCGAGGCGGAATATATGAGCGGCAATCTGCTGCACGCCGAGGTCACCGCCGAGGACGTGGCCCAGGCCTTTCTCGCACTCGCCAAGGCACGTAAGACCACCGGCCATATCGAGACCGTCGACGGCGGCAATATCGCCGCGGCGCTGCGCTAGGGCGCCCAGGCTATCCTCGATAAATCCCGGGCATGACGCGGCCGAATGGGCCCATTTCAGATGGTTCTGCGCATGCGCATAACGCTCGCCTTCCTCGCCACGGCGCTGATGGCCGTCGTCGTTTCCTTCATGCTCGCGTCCATGGTCCATGGAGCGGCGGTCGCGGCGCTGCTTTCCATGCTCATCGCCGGCGGCCTCGCCGCGGGCTTCGGCTATGTCTTCGGCGGTGCCATCGCGCAAGCCCTCGCCGATCTCAACAATGTCATCTTGCGCTTCGCAAATGGGACGTGGAGGGCGTGGTTCCGCACGCCGCGCGCGCCGACGAGGTCGGCGACATCGCCAAGGCACTGAAAGCCTCCAGTCCGACGCCATCAGATGGAGCGAGAGCCACAAATCGGAGCAGGATAGCCAGGTCCAGGGACGGCTCGCCTCCCAGCAGCGCACCGAAGAGCTGATCCACCAGTTCCGCGGCTCGATCGCCGGAATTCTCGGCGCTTTCGCCGAGAGCGCACGGATGATGGACGAGACGGCGCGTTCGCTGTCCACCCTTGCCAGCGACACCAATGAGCGGGTCGGCGTGGTCGCCGCGGCCTCTGACGAGGCCTCGGCCAATGTGCAGGCGGTGGCGACGACAGCCGAGGAGCTTGCCGTATCGGTCGGCGAGATCGGCACCCGCGTCTCGGACCGCGAGCCGCATCGTCAGCCAGGTCACCGAGAACGCCCGCACCGCCAATCTCAAGGTCGAGGGCCTCGCCACCGCGGCGCAGCGGATC
>Ga0190270_10000995_pt1 | contig 12922 bp, 9 predicted proteins | sample Popmic320T_FD_133748 | JGI IMG/M metagenome (GOLD analysis project Ga0190270, IMG submission 133748) | Populus adjacent soil microbial communities from riparian zone of Weber River, Utah, USA - 320 T | ecosystem: Environmental > Terrestrial > Soil > Riparian zone | place: USA: Utah | collected... | reverse complement strand
TGGAACAGGCGATGTAGCTCTATCGGAACCACGCCGCATCTCGGTCAAGGGCGCAGATATTTCCGGAATTGATCTCGTGCTTAAGCCGCTCAGCTCAATCAGTGGACGCTTGACTCTGGAAAAGTCGGCAGCGGCGGAATGTAAGAACAAGCGCCAGCCATTGTTTTCTGAGACTCTGATCGTCGCTCGTCGAATCGAAAAAGATGCACCGAAGGATCAGCCGCGATTATTTAGTTTCTTTTCTTCTCAGGGCGCACCCACCAAAGCCGGAGAGATTCAGCTTAGAAATATGGCGCCGGGTAAATACAACCTTGGTGTCCGTTTCTTTGCGAGATATTGGTACCTGCGTTCGATTGCACGCGATGCACCGGCAGCGCCAAGCTCTGGTGCGGGGCGACCGGGAGCCATCAAGCGACAATCAGACCTCGCCCGCGACGGTCTTGATCTGAAATTTGGCGAACGCCAAAGGGATGTGACGTTTACCCTGGCTGAAGGGGCAGCCTCCCTTCGTGGGACGATAAAGTTAGGAGCTGGCGAAGCGATTCTTCCTAAACTCTACGTTCATTTAGTGCCGGCTGAGAAAGAGAACGCGGAAGACGTGTTGCGGTTCTTTTCGGATGAGGTGCCGGCAGATGGCACCTTTGCTCTTAACAATCTTCCACCGGGACGCTATTGGACGGTGGCCCGAGTAGCGGGCGCTGACGAGTCTCAGTTGGAGACAAAAGTACGCGCGCCGGGAGAAGCTGGACTACGAACTCAGATACGTCGCGCCGCAGAGGTCGCCAAAACCGAGATCGAGTTTAAGCCCTGCCAGAACGTGATTGATTATCCGCTGCAACTCAAGCCACCCAACTAAGCGTTCGAGAGTTCGTAGTTGTGTCAGCGGCAACTGATCAAAAACAAGCGATGTATAACTGGCACAGCATTACCCCGTTTCAATTACCACTGCTGAACGCATCGACAATATGGTGACCGCCGCCCAACGCGGTGAGACACTGTCAGCAACTCCTGACAGACGACGCTCAGAAATTCCAACGTCAACCAATTCTCATCCGAAGGCGTGAGGATGATCTCGTGCGAGCTGCTTTTCGAATGATTGGCAACGCCAGGTTTGAAGGTGCCTGCGAGAGCCATCGTAAGGCCGAGATTCGCAGATCCGGTGATCGATCCTTCTCAACCACGTTCTTGAGAGGAGCGACCACACGAGATCCTCCCAAATGACCAACAAGTACCTTGCTCTTCTCCCAGGAGATCACGTTCTACGTCCAGAATCTTCGTCTCGTGAGGGGCCAAGCATCAGCGTACACAACAAGGCTTATGAGCACGGCAAGTAGCGCAGGGAAAGCAACATTAGATTTTTGATATGGTTTGACTGCCGACGATATCGGTGGGCGGTTCATGAGGACTCCTTACGGTTATCGCAGCGGCCTTATGAGTCTGTGGTTTCTAAAGACGCAAGGCGGTCGGCAAAACTGCGGTTTGAGGTTGTGACTTTGAGTTGAGAACGAGCCGAGCCTATACCTCTCACCAACCACTGTCAACGAAGAAGCCGTGAGGCGAAAACTCAAATCCTTGTCCCACCTTTTCACGTGCGGCGCGGTTTTCCCTGGAACCCTTGACGCTGTGAGAGACCCCTTGCTAGACTCCAATCACTTACCAAATAGGGCCCGGCGCTTTTACTGCGTCGCTCGGATTTCCCCCAGACCCGCGCGTGCGGCGCAGTCTGATTTTTCAAAACCGATGGAGGTGTGCACGGTGGGCTTCAAAGTCGGCCAGAAAGTCGTTTACCCCAATCACGGTATCGGGACCATCGAACAGATTGAACAGAAGCAAATAGGTGCTAACTCACTCCCGTTCTATACGCTTCGTCTCGCTGCCAATAACTCTGTAGTACTCGTCCCAGTTTCGAATGCCACGGAAGTCGGACTTCGTTCGCCAATTTCTTCCGGCGAATGTGAAATGCTTTTCAAAGCGTTAGCGGACGATTTTTCCTTCCCCGCCAACGATTGGAAAGACCGTTTTAAAGACTTTTCCGAGAAAATGCGTACCGGCGACGTCTTTGAAGCTGCGGATGTGTTGAAGCATTTGACCTATCTGAGTCATCTCAAGCCTCTGTCATTTCGCGAACAGCGAATGCTCGAGCGGGCACGCTATCTGGTGATTTCGGAATTGGCGGCGGTTTGCCGTCAACCGGAATGCAACATCGAACCTCGTGTCGAACAGGCGCTGGCCCGGGCTTGCGCCAAGCACGATCGACGACCTGCTACCAAGGCAAGGGCCGCAAGCGCAGCGGCTGGCCACTAATCTCCTTAAAATCGTAGTGCGGCGTTTTCTGGAAATGACTCCCCGCCCGCGGCTATCCGTGTGCCTGCCCGCCCAGATGCCTGAATCTGCATGTTATAATTCCGACTTCCATAAGATGGGCAGAATTCGTTAACCGACTCGACTTCATAGAATGTCAGAACCTCCAAGTTATCTTCTCAGTCTGATGCTCGCACCGGATGAGGGAACCGTGGCCTGGGGCATGGTGCTTTTGAAGTTAGGCCTGGTGCTTTTTCTAGTTGTTGCTAACGGTTTCTTTGTCGCCGCCGAATTTGCGCTGGTGGGAGTCAGGCGATCGCGTATTGAAACCCTGGCGGCGGCCGGAAAGCCAGCCGCCAAACGTTTAATCCGGCTTCTTAACAACCTCAACGCGTATCTCTCTGCTTCACAACTCGGAATCACGCTCGCGTCTCTGGGCCTGGGTTGGGTGGGCGAACCGGTCATTGCCCGACTCCTTGAAGGTCCTTTTTCAGGTCTCTCCGAGGGATTGCGACATGGTTTATCTTTCTTCATCGCCTTTTCGATCATTACTACCCTGCATATCGTGCTGGGAGAACAGGCGCCGAAACTTTTCGGACTCGCGCTCGCGGAAAAAGTCTCCCTCGCCGTTTCCTTACCGATGGAAATTTTCTACCGTGTGTTCCAGTGGCCGATTCGTACTCTCGACTGGGCCAGCATGAAAACGGTTAGACTTATGGGCCTGCAGCCCACCCCCGAACACGCCTCTAGTTACACCGAAGCTGAGTTACGTCAACTAATCGACATTTCTCGCGAGAGTGGTCATCTTCGCGCGGAAGAGAGACGATTGATTCATCGAGTGTTCGAGTTTTCAGATACGCTCGTGCGGGAGGCGATGGTGCCGCGAACAGCAATCGCGGCAATACCTGCCGACTGCACTTTGGAGGAACTCACAAAGGCCTTTGAGCAGCATCGCTATTCGCGCATGCCTGTTTATCGCGAGTCAATAGATGATGTAATTGGTTTCGTTCACAGCAAAGATGTAATGCCCTACATCCTGCACCCTGAGACTTTTCGCCTTGAGGATGTCTTGCAACCGCCTTTGTTTGTTGTCGACACGGCCCGGCTTGAAGACGTGCTGCGGCAAATGCAAAAGGCAAAGATGCACTTCGGTTTCGTAGTCGATGAGCATGGCGGACTCGAAGGAATCATTACGCTGGAAGACTTGCTTGAAGAAATAGTCGGCGAAATTTCTGACGAACACGACGAGGAAGTAAATGAACAAATAACGCCCGCTGGAGAGAATGAATACATTCTTGCCGGTGGATTAGCTGTCCGGGACCTAAACCGCCGGTTGAAGCTTTCCGTGCCTGAATCAGAGGCTTACACGACTATCGCTGGTTTTCTTATGACCGAGGCCGGACACGTGCTCAAGCCCGCGGACGTCATCAAATACAACGGTCTGGAGTTTCAGGTCGACCGCGTGGAGAAGCGTAGAGTAATAAGCGTACGTCTCAAGCTTAAGGCTGATTCAACGACCGCGGCGAGCGAATCGGCGAGTGAAGCACGCGCGGTCGGATAGACGCAATAAGTTGTAGTCAACTGTTCGGGAACAACCGGCCCGATAATGGTTGTTTACTTGACGTTTTCGAACCGATTCCGGAGCCAAACTAGATGAGCTGGATTGAGAGCATACTCGCACGCGAAATTCTGGATTCGAGAGGCAATCCAACAGTCGAGGCTGAAGTTATTTTGGCCGATGGCGAAACTGGCCGGGCCGCTGTTCCTTCTGGAGCATCAACCGGAGAACATGAAGCTGTCGAACTCCGCGACGGAGATGCCAGGCGATATGCCGGCAAAGGCGTCTTGAAAGCAGTCCGCAACGTTAATGAAATCATAGCGCCGGAAATCGCAGGTCTTGACGCACTCGATCAGGCCGACGTTGACCGGACGCTCATTGAGTTGGATGGCACGCCAACGAAGTCAAAGCTCGGCGCCAACGCCCTGTTGGCAGTTTCGCTGGCCACGGCACGTGCGGCAGCAAACTACCTGGAAGTTCCCCTTTATCAATATCTGGGTGGTCCAAACGCGCGCACTCTTCCAGTGCCGATGATGAACATCATCAACGGAGGTGCGCATGCGGACAATAACGTCGACTTCCAGGAATTCATGATTGTTCCCGTCGGCGCCGAGCGTTTTAGCGAAAGCGTGCGCGTCGGTGCGGAAATCTTCCATACGCTGAAAGCAGTGTTGAAGAAAAAGGGTCACGCCACGAGTGTCGGTGACGAAGGTGGATTTGCGCCAAACCTGCGTTCAAATGAAGAGGCAATCGAGACGATTCTCGAAGCGATTGCTCAGGCAGGTTACGCTGCGGGCAAGGACTGTTTGCTGGCACTCGATCCGGCGGCCAGCGAGTTTTATGACGGTCACTCGTATGTCTTCAAGAAGAGCGACGGAAGAAAACTCTCGAGCGAGCAGATGGTGGAATTCTGGAAAGGTTGGGTCGAGCAGTATCCGATTATCTCCATTGAAGATGGAATGGCCGAGAATGACTGGACTGGTTGGAAGACGCTCACGGATGCATTGGGCACGCGAATTCAACTCGTGGGCGACGATCTCTTTGTTACCAATACCGAGTTTTTGCGCAAGGGAATCGCGCTGGGCGTCGCCAACTCCATTCTAATCAAAGTCAATCAAATAGGTACGCTAACCGAAACGCTGGACTGTATTGATCTTGCGAAGACAAACAGTCGGACCGCGGTGATCTCCCATCGCTCAGGTGAAACGGAAGATCCTTTCATTGCAGACCTGGCAGTCGCGACCAACGCTGGTCAAATCAAGACCGGTTCGCTTTCGCGCACAGACCGCGTTGCTAAATACAATCAACTTCTGCGTATCGAAGAAGATTTGCAGGGGTCCGCGCGTTATCCAGGTCGGGACGCGTTTTATCAACTAGAGTCCAGTCAACAAAGTCAGACTGGCCGCGCCGCGAGCTGAGGGGAGTAAGACCTGTTCATGACAGAAGGCGGCGGCCGCGAATGGCATCGAGGCGACTACACAATTAGTACCGACAACGAGCGCCTCGAAATCCCAACCATCCACAATTTCCTCTCCAACGATTCTTACTGGGCGCAGGGACGAAGTGTCGAAACCATTCAATGCTCACTCGAGAATTCATTCAACTTCGGACTATACAAGAGCGATAAGCAGATTGGTTTCGCGCGAGTCGTTACCGACTATGCGACGTTTGCATGGATTGCCGACGTTTTTGTGCTGCCGGAGCATCGTGGTCGGGGTCTCTCAAAATGGCTGATGGAAGTTATTCTGGGCCATCCGCAATTGCAAGGCTTTCGGCGTTGGGTGCTGGCCACCAAAGACGCGCATTCGTTATATGAACGTTTCGGCTTTATCCCGTTGCATCGTCCTGAGCGCTGGATGGAGCGCCCGGATCCCAGGATGGAAGAGAGTCCTGATTATTGGAAGAAGTCGTAATTAGAGGGTACCGATTGAATAAGAAACGCGGTCCATTGGCGTTGATAATCATTGACGGTTGGGGCTACTCGCCCCAGCGGGAGGGCAATGCAATCGCTCTGGCGGCGACGCCCTATTACGACGAGTTGTATGAACGATACCCTCGAACGCTGCTGGAAGCGTCGGGTACGCGCGTCGGTCTGCCGGCTGATGTAATGGGAAATTCGGAAGTGGGCCATTTAAACATTGGCGCCGGACGCGTAATCCGTATGGACGTCTCAAGGGTTGATCACGATATTGCGACCGGGGAGTTTTTTCGGAATGCGGTTCTGATTTCCGCCATGGATGGCGTCAAGAAACGGGGAACTGCGCTTCACTTGATGGGCCTCCTCTCCGACGGTCAGGTCCATTCATCGATTACTCATTTGTACGCGCTTCTGCGAATGGCCCGCGACCGGGGATTAGAGAGCGTTTACATTCACTGCTTTCTCGACGGACGCGACACGCCGCCAAGCTCAGCTATCCTCTACCTCGAGACACTGCAGAACAAGATCGACGAGATAGGTCGTGGCGAGATAGCTACCATCATTGGTCGCTACTACGCCATGGATCGCGACAAGCGCTGGGAAAGAACGAAGCGCGCGTACGACCTTGTAGTCCATGGAAAGGGCGTACCAGGAAAGAATCCGATAGCAGCTATCCGACATTCTTACGAGCGCGGCATCACGGACGAGTTTGTCGAGCCCATTGTCATTGTTGGAGCTGACAGTGTGCCTGCGGGAACAATCAAAGACGAAGATGCGGTTATCTTTTTCAACTTTCGGCCTGACCGGGCCCGACAACTCACGCGCGCCCTGGCGGTTCCCGGTTTTGCAGAGTTTGATGTCACCGGCCGCCCTAAGATCGACTTTGTTTGTTTCACGGTTTACGACCGCACGTTGCCGCTGCCGGTTGCTTTCGCGCCTTCCGATCACAAGAATGTTTTGGCTGAAGTTTGGGATACTTTTCGCGTGCGAAACTATCGTTTAGCTGAAACCGAGAAGTACGCCCATGTCACCTACTTCTTTAACGGCGGCGTGGAGAGGGAGCACAAATGTGAACGGCGGCTGCTCGTGCCATCTCCAAAAATTGCCACCTACGATCTTCAGCCGGAGATGTCGGCGTTCCAGGTAACGGATAAAGTTCTGCGAGCAATAGAGGAGGGGGAGACTGACATCTTCGTCGTGAATTTCGCGAATCCCGACATGGTTGGCCACACGGGTAAACTGGATAAAACCATCGAAGCTTGCCAGTATGTCGATACCTGCCTGGGCTGGATTACCAACGGAATTAAACAGGCGCGCGGCATCACTTTAATTACCGCTGACCACGGCAACGCAGAACAGATGGTGGATCCCAATTCTGGTGGGCCACACACGGCGCATACGACGAACCCGGTGCCCTTTCATTTGATCGACGAAGAATCGCGAGGGCTGAAACTACGTGAAGGCGGCGCACTCGAAGATGTAGCGCCGACGATTCTGGGCTTGATGAGTACTGAACAGCCGCCGGAAATGACCGGACTTGATCTTCGCAATCTGGATTAAGTATTTGGAAGAATTAGGTGTTTGATCCGCGCAACATCTTGGTGATCGATTTTGGGCAACTCGGCGACGTTGTACTCAGTTTGCCTGCCTTAAAAGCGATTCGCGAAAGATTTCCGAATTCTCGAATTACGGTTGCAGTGGGAAAGCCCGGCGCGGAAGTGATTGAGCTGTGCGGTTATGCGAATTCGACTTTGGTTGTCGACCGCGTGGCATTGCGAGATGGACCGAAATTAATTTCGTTGGCGCGGATATTTCAGCTTGTGAAAAATGTGAGACGTTCCCAATTTGATTTTGTCATTGATCTTCATAGCCTCTCCGAGACGAACTTGCTCGGCTTTCTCTCTGGAGCACCAAAACGACTGTACTCGCGTCGCCCAGGAAGATCTCTAAATTACCTGGCTAGCTTTTCCCCAGCGCCCCCGGTCGAAGACAGCTCCAAACATTCAATCGAACGTTATCTGGACGTGCTCGTACCTTTGGGAATAAAGAATGTGCCGCCTATCCCGCGTCTTGCCACGCGTCCGGCTGATGACGCGATGGTAGAAAGGTTGCTGAAGAAAGAAAAGGCCGATATGGGCGCACCTCTAGTCGGTTTGTTCCCGGGTTCAGGTCACCCAGGACGTCGCTGGCCTCTGGAGCGTTTTGTAAAGCTTGCCGATCACTTGACGCGCAACGAGGGAGCGCGCGTTTTGGTGTTTGCCGGACCGGAAGAAAGTGCTTTAGCAAAACAGATGCGCCACCTCTTTCCTCCGTCGACGATCATCTTCGACAAACTCACCATTCCGCAGCTTGCGGCGGCTCAGGCGCGGGTTTCAGTGTTCGTATCAAACGACACCGGCCCAATGCATATCGCTGCTGCAGTTGGCACGTCGGTCGTAATGTTGAGCGACCGTCCAACGCCTAACAGCTTCGTGCCAAAGGAACAACATCATCGGGTTGTTTACGGGAGTCGTGTGGGAGACCTCACGGTAGAAGAGGTGTACCAGGTGACCTGTGAAGTGTTGGCCACTCGCCGCACCGAGGCGTTGTTTTCCAGATGAAGCGAGCTACATTCATCGTCGTCATTCTTGGAATTCTTTTCTTAGTATTACTTGCAGCGCGCACAAACGTTGTTCCTCTTCGATCGGCCTCCGCGATTGAGGATCGTAATGCGAAAACGAAGACTGAAAAACCCCCCGCGGTTGTGCCAGTATCCGAGTCTGACTTCGCAAAGAGAATTAATCAGTTAATCGACGAAAGTGGGTTTACTTCGGCGCGTTGGGGAGTCAGCGTTATCTCGCTTTCTGACGGAGCTCCGCTTTACAGTCGAAATGGCGACAGGCTTTTTACTCCGGCGTCCAACATGAAGATTTACACGACCGCAGTGGCACTGGATCTGCTCGGCGCAGACTATCGTTGGCGGACTTCCGTCTATGTCGACAAGCCGCCTGACGCGAGTGGAACAGTCTCAGGTGACCTCATATTGTATGGCCGAGGAGCCCCGGATCTAGTTTCCCATAATAGGAACAACAATCAGGCATCACTGGGCCAACTCGCTGACGATCTCTACGCGCGAGGGATAAGGCGCGTGCAAGGAAACATCGTGGGCGATGAAAGTTACTTTCGCGGCAACTCTTTAGGCGACGGTTGGCAATGGAACGACATTCAGTGGTACTTCGGCGCCGAAGCGAGCGCGCTTTCAATTGATGGTAATGAGATTCATGTCAGTGTGGTTCCATCGAGCAATGCTAAAGAACCTCCTGCGGTTAGAACCACCGACGGCGAAGCATATGTGACAGTCCGGAATCGAATGGTGGTCGGCAAGCCTTCGATGCGTCCGACGATTGGCATGAATCGAGGCCTGTCGGATAACAACATAACTGTGTGGGGAGAGATGCCTCCTGGCAGCAAAGGTTTTGGCGCTCGGTTATCAGTGCATAACCCGGCCCTGCGTACAGCACATCTGTTTCGAGACGCCCTTAAGAAACGAGGTATATCGATCGATGGTCAAGCGGAGTCTCGCGACTCTCGGGTGGCCCCAAGCCAAAGGTTTAATCCCACGCAAGCGGTCGAACTGGCTTCGGTAACCAGCAAGCCGTTAAGCGAAATCGCCCGAATAACAAATAAGGAAAGCAACAACCTCTTTGCAGAACTTATACTGCGTACGCTGGGGCGGGAGCGCGGTGCGATGTTGGAAACGCCTGAACCGCCAGGGCGCGAGCGTGGAGACGACGAAGCGGGAGTCGCAGTGGTGCGCTTATGGCTTGCTCGCGCGGGCGTTCCTACAACCGGGCTTGCAATTCATGACGGCTCAGGACTGTCGAGACTAAATCTGGTAACGCCGGATTCCACGGCGCGACTGCTCATAGCCGTAGCGAAGACTGCATCAGGTGAACTTTTCAAACAGTCCTTGCCAATCGCCGGCAAAGATGGAACGCTGGCGGGCCGACTCAAGAGCGTTAATGAACGCGTGATAGCTAAGACCGGATCCTTAACCTACAACAATTCGTTGTCCGGGTTTGCAACCTCACCTGAGGGCAAAATATTCGCATTCTCGATCCTTTGCAACGACCAAACCGGACGCGGCAATAATACGCGACTGATCGACGACATCACGGCCCTGATTGCTGTGTTTCCAAATCTGCCCGACGCCAAGCCTCAAAACCCCAATAAATAGCGCACTTTCGACCCGGTGTTGGCGCTAGACAAACAACGTTAAACTCAGGTATTATTGCCGTGCCTTGTTGCCGGAGTTCCGTCATAGGCTGCCCTCTACAATCCAATTTCAAGTCCCACCCGAAACTCGGAGTGAAATCAAAAATGTTAAATACGATTAGCAGGATTGCTTCTGTTGCTCTCGCACTGACGGCATTCGGCGCAACCGCGCTAGCGCAGTCCACCCTTACAGCCAAGGCTAACAATTTTGACACGCCATCTTCAGGTGTAGTTATCGAAAGCGATCGCATCAGAGACGGTTTGGTAGGACCGGTTCGAAGAGTGAGAACGTCGATTGCAAAACTCTCGAGCGAATCCGGTCGACCCGTTGAAGGCAAACAGGCCGTGCTTGAGATCGTTGCTTACGACATTAAAGGCAACAAAACCGAAAACCAATATTTTCCGGTGACCGGGGCGAACCTTACTGGCAAGGAAGTTTACAAGTACGACGAAAAGGGAAATATCAGTGAGATGACACTCGTCAGTGGCGACGGCGCGCTGATAAGCAAAGAGATCTACAAATACGAGTTTGATTTTGCGGGTAACTGGAACAAGATGACGACATCGGTTGCGGTAATAGACAGCGGCAAGATGTCGTTTGAGCAAACTGAGGTCACATATCGCTCCATCATGTACTACCTCGACGAAAATATGATGAAGATGGCCCAGGCAGCAGCTCCCCCGGCTACAAGTAATCTCCCCGCAAACAGCACCGCCAACGTAGGTGTGGATTCCAAGGCCCCCGCAAACTCCGGGCAGCCGTCGCCCGTCAACTCTGCCAAGAAAACGTCCCCGGCATTACCTGAATCAAAGGTCAGTTCTGATCAGTTGAAAGGCCTAGGCTCGGTTGAAGGCGCCACAACTAAGGCAAATACACGAGTTCAAACTGCTGCGGTCCAGCTCGAATCTGAGCCACCCCCGCCGCCGGCTCCAAGACCGATTCTCAAACCAGTTTCAGGCGGTGTACTAAACGGTACTGCTGTGAGTTTGCCTGCCCCGCTCTATCCTGAAACAGCGCGCCGCATGAGAGTTGCAGGCGTGGTCATTGTCGATGTGGTTGTCGATGAAACCGGAAAAGTAATTTCAGCACAGGCCACGAGTGGCCCACCAACCTTGCGTGACGTCGCCGTGCAAGCAGCGATGAGAGCACGGTTCTCCCCGACCAAGCTTTCTGGTCAGCCTGTTAAGGTGGCCGGCTCTATCAACTATAAGTTTGCTCTCGCCCAGTGACTCGATCAAAACAAGACGTCAAACACTGAGCGACGATTTTGTAATTCCCCGCTGGTATCTTCCTTTTTACAGGAGCTAATCTGATGGCATTAACAGGTCACCTGAGCGATCTCTCGCTTTCTGAATTAATTGAATTCTTTTGCAACCAACGTAAGACCGGGCAGCTGAAGGTTCTTTATCCTCAGGGCGAGGGTTATTTTTATCTTCAGAGTGGTTCCGTAATGGATGCTCGCATCGGGGTGCTGCGTGGAATCGACGCGGTTTACTATTCATTGACACTGCCCAGCGCCAAATTTGAGTTCAGCGCCTCTCCCGAACCTATCGAACGAACTATTAATCAACCATGGACCCAGGTGGTGTTGGAAGGCTTACGACGGCTGGATGAAGGCGTGGTTCCTTCCCCCGCATTTTCTGCTTATGACGACGCAAATTCTGCAAACCAAAATAATGAACCGGGATCGGCACTGGATCAGACCTCAGACCTTGAGAATTTGCGTGTTCCGCCTTTCCTCTCCTTCATCAGCAAGGAGTCTATTACGAAACGGAGATATGTGGTTGCATGTGCAGTAGCAGTAGTTGTTTTGTTGAGCGTGGCAGCGATTGGTGTCCCGGCAGGTTGGTACGGTCGCAAGGAAGCTCCGGCGGTGATCAGCCAACCAGCCAATCCGGCGGTTGATATCGCGCCATCGTTGCCGGTTGTCAATGAAGCTCCTACGGTCGAAACAGTTGAACCGTCGGAAAACCTGGCCGCACTTGCCGCCAAACGCCAGCGCGATAAGGAAAAAGCCGCGGCGCGTGAAGAGAGGATAGCAGCACAGAATCAAACGGTAGGTACAACGGCTGTTGCGCCTGCGACTTCGACACAACCTCAATCGAAGCCTGTGGCGCAACCTGAGAAGCCCGGCGCGAAGAAGGTCACCGTGACGGTCACTTATGATGAGTCGGGGCGTGTGACCCAAGCGTCGGGTGGAGATGCGAGCGCAGTCCGGATTGCCAGGCAGAAGAGGTTTCCCGCAGGTAAAGCAGGTTCGGCCACGATTACGATTCCGATAAACTAAACGTGGTGAAACGAAAAGGTAAGGGGAAAGGGAAGCAGTTTGCCCTTTCCCCTTTAGTTTTTAGCGCTGCAATCCGACCGTTCCCAGAATCACAAGCAGAGCACGTTTAAGCCCTGCTTCACGACCGCGGGGGTCATACCACTCTTCCAGGGTATGTGAGTTTGCTGATCGACCACCGCCACCGAGCGTTACTGCCGGAATCCCAAGGGAGATAGGAAAGTTTGAATCCGTTGAGGCTTGATTAAGGTGAGGAACCGCCCCAACAGCGGCCGTGGCTTCGCAGGCCAGCTTAACAAGAGGCGCATCCGCGGGTGTTTCTCCACCCGGACGCTCGCCGATCAACTCAACCTTCACTTCCAACGGCCGCCCGCCGTTGCGGCGTAGCGCATTCTCATCATCGGCGGCTTCCCGTACCGCCCGGCGAAAAAAGGCGTCAAGCTTCAGCAGTTCTTCTGCACTGGCGGAGCGCAGATCCACATCCATTGTTGCTTCCTGTGGAATTGCATTGACGCTATTTCCGCCTCCTATTCGACCAACGTTGAACGTAGTACGTGGTTCGAGCGGCGCAGGATAAGAAGCAAGCTTTGTAATCGCGCGACCGAG
>Ga0190270_10000994_pt1 | contig 12925 bp, 14 predicted proteins | sample Popmic320T_FD_133748 | JGI IMG/M metagenome (GOLD analysis project Ga0190270, IMG submission 133748) | Populus adjacent soil microbial communities from riparian zone of Weber River, Utah, USA - 320 T | ecosystem: Environmental > Terrestrial > Soil > Riparian zone | place: USA: Utah | collected... | reverse complement strand
CTCCTCCACAAGGCCCCGGTCAAGTGGAACGGCGCGTCCTTCGTCCATTTTCGCGATGAGTCGATCGAGCTCATCCGCCGGCGCTGGCCCTTTCTCACCGCCGCGACGCTCGCCGGGCACCTGACGGTCTTCGTCGTCCTGGTCGTCTCACTGCGCGCCGTCGGCGTCACGCACACCGAGGTGACGATCGTCGAGGCCTTCGCGGCGTGGACGCTGGCGCGCATCCTCGGCGGAATCCCGCTCACGCCCGGCGGCGTGGGCTTCGTCGAGCTCGGTCTCACCGGTGTCCTGGTCGCCTTCGGTGCGAGCAACGCGGAGGCGGTCGCGGGGACGATGATCTACCGCTTGCTGACGGTCGTGCCGACGGTCCTCCTCGGGCTCGTCGCCGCGGGGGCGTCGGTGGTCGGGCGGAAGCCTGGCGAGACGGCCGTCACGAGGCCAGCAACAGGAGCGTCCCGGCTCTCCGGCCCCGGCCGCTCGCGACCGGGTTGAGAGAGATCGCCTTCAGTGGACGAGCTTCTCCAGGAGCAGGAGGACGATGCCGAGCGCTCCGTCGACCGCGGCGAAGAGGACGGCGCGCGGCCAGGACCAGCCGGCGCGACGGCCGGCGACCAGCGCCCACCCCGTGATCTGGATCACCGCTGCGGCGAGCGCGAGCTGGGCGCCCGTCTCCCGCGACCACACGCCTGCTCAGGCGAGCGCGAGGGGGAACGTGGGGAGGACGGCCGCTTCGACCAGCGGCCACTCGCGGCGGGCGACGACGAGGACGTCGCGATGTCGGAACGCGTCTCCCCTCGAGATTTGCTCGCCGAGAACCTCCGACCACCAGTGCGCGAGCCGGAAGACGAATGCGGAGCCGAACGCGGTCGTCGTCATCGCCCGCGCGTCCTGCCCGGCCTCGAACGCCACGCCGACGACCGAGGCGACGAGAAACGATCCGTAGACGGCGGCTCCGAAGCGGATGTCCGTGCCGCGGCGTTCGAACACGACGCTCGGAGCGACGAGTGGCTGCATCCTGTCCACCTGCGACCGGACGGCCGGCGCGTCAGCGCCGGCCGCCCGGGATCCAGCTCTTGTCGGAACGGCGCCGCCGTCGCGGCCGCCTCCGGGCGGCCTCGGGCCGCCACGAGAGGAGGCGCTTGGCGAGGCCGGCTTGCACCATGAGCACGGCCGCGCTGAGGGCGAGCGCGCTCACGAGTGATGGGTCGAGCGTCTGCATCGCGGTTCGCTCGTGCTCCTCACCCGTGGGTGACCGGCTTCGACCGGAGCCGCGACGGCGTGTGGTCCTTCAGCTCACCGAGCACACGCCGCAGCTCGATCGCCAGGGCGACGTCGAACGTGCCGCGGACGAAGGCGAATGCGGCGACGAGCGCGAGAAGCGCGACCGCGCCGTCACCCGGCTCGACGAACATCACGACGCCGAACCCCGCCAGCACGATACCGCTGATCGCCATCAGCACGGTGCGCGTGCCGCTGGTCGGCAGCGCGAACGCGGCGACGAGCTCGGTGACGCCCTCGGCGATCGCCCAGATCGCGATCGCGTAGAGGAGCGCAGTGGCCGATAGGTCGGGCCACACGAGCATGGCCACGCCGACGCCGAGCCCGATGAGCGAGTTCAGCGCCAGCCAGACGCGGTGCTGCGTCGCTGCGCCGCCCGGCAGGGCGTACGCGGCGACGCCCGAGACCAACCCGCTCGCGATCGCGAACGCGCCCACGACCGTGACCATCGCCGAGAGCCCGATGTCGGGCCACACCAGCAGGACGATCGCGAAGACGATCGCGACCACGCCGCGCAGGGCGAGCAGCCTCCACACGCGAGCGACCAGACGCTCGCTTTCCTCCAGCACCGAACGCGGGTCGTTTGCAGTTTCCGTGTTCATGTTCCTCCTCCTCTAGTTCCGCCACGCCGCGTCGGCATGGCTCTTCAGGTCGTCGAGCTCGGCCAGGACGCGTGTCTTCGCGTCTTGCCAGCTCTCGCCCGCGTCCGTACCGACGGCCGCGAGGCTCTTGCCGATCGAGACGCGCCGCTGCCGCAACTCGGCGATCGCCGCCTCTGCGCGCTCGCGCGCGGCCTCGGCCTTCGCCGCGGCCTTCGCCTGCATGCGGGCGAGGTACGCGTCCCAGCGGTTCAGCTCCGCCTCGATCGCGCCCGCGAACTGCTCCTGCGTCGTCGCGATCTCCGCTGCCAACCGATGCTCGGCCAGCTCGAGCTCGTTGTCGAGCTGCTCGAGCCGCTCGTCGACGGCGGCCGCTCGCTCGTGAGCCGAGGCCCGCGCGGACTCCTCTTCGCGGTGCAGGGTGTCGAGGTACCGCTGCATGCGAGACCTCGCGTCCGCCGTGCCCCGCTCCGCCTGCACCTCGAGGCGGGCGATGCGCCGGCGCGCCTCGACGAGGCGTTCGTTGGTTGCTGTCGCCATGAAGGCTCCTCTCTCGTGCTTACCGTTTGCACGGCAAGCGTGGTCGTCGCCGCTGCCAGACCGCTGCCCTCGGCCCGACCGCCGCTGCCACGCCGGCTGACGCCGCGATCCGGTTCAGGCAGGCGCGACTGCGGCGGGCGTCGACGGACGGCAGCCGCCTGATCCGGCCAGTCCGGCCGCAGCAGCCGCCGCCGGATCTCCGGCCAACGCGAGGAAGAGGCTCTCGCGCGGCCCGTGCGGGCGCGGCGCGTTCGACCACTCGAGGACATTCCGGTACAGCCGCGCGGCGGTGTCGGCGTCGCCGCCCGCCGCGAGGATGCGGCCCAGCCCCACGCGCGCATGGGCCGCAGCCCAGGCCGCGTGCGCGGCCTCGGCGGTCGCGAGCGCACGGCGCTCGAGCGCCTCGGCGCGCCGCAGGTCTCCGCTCGCGAGTGCACGTGACGCGAGCCCGGAGAGTGCGAAGGCGGCGTGGTCGGCGAAGCCTGTTCGACCTGAGAGATCGAGCGCGCGAGCGTACGCGTCCGCGGCGTCGCCGTCCTCCCGTCGCTCGGCGACCCACGCATCGAGCAGCATCGCCGGGACACGGAAGGCGTCGAACCCGCTCGCGTCCGAGTGCCTGTGTGCATCCGCCGCCATCGCGGCGACCGTGGGGACGTCCCCCGCCCAGACCGCGACCTGCGCACGGAGAAGGCTGGCCGCTGCGATCGCCCAGTGGTCCTGCCCTGCCTGGACGGTGGCGTGCGCCTTCTCCGCGATGGCGGCCGCCCGCTCGACGTCCCCGGCTTCGGCAACCGCAAGCGCGAGCGTCGCCTCCGCCAGGCCCAGCTCCGGCGGTGCCGCCCCGTCGAGGGACGCCCGCGCGCGCTCACCGACCTCGATCGCCGCGTCGAGGTCGAACTCTTCGGCCGCCAGGTAGCAGCGGAAGGCGAGGAGCTCCAGCTGCTCCGGCATCGGGAGGGTCTGGGGCGCCGCGGCGACCGCGAGCTCGAGGAAGCGACGGCCCTCGGTCACGCGCTCGGCCAGCACGAAGTACCAGCCGAGCGACGCCAGGCGGACGGCGATGCCGCCGTCGCGTGCGTCCCGCGTGTAAGTCAGCGCAGCCCACAGGTTGTCGTGCTCGAGCCTGAGCCGGTCGAGCCACGTACGCCAGTCACGCCCGCGAAGCTGCTCCCGCGCTGCGTCCGCGAGCGTCGCGAAGTACTCGGCGTGCGTCTGCCGGGCGGCCTCTAGACGGCCGGTCGCCGCAAGACGTTCGAGGGCGTACTCGCGTACCGTGTCGAGCACGTTGTACCGCGCACCTTCGGCGGGGAACGACACCGACAGAATCGACTTGTCGACGAGCACGCCGAGGAGGTAGGTCACGGTCGCTTCGTCGAGCCCGCGCCTCGCGCCGAGCGCGGCGAGCGACGGCAAGGCGGCCCCACCGCGGTGCACGGCGACCTTGTGGAGCAGCGACTTCTCGTCCTCGTGCAAGAGGTCGTAGCTCCACTCGACCAGCGTCCCGAGCGCGGCACGGTCCGCGTCCGACTCGGGACGCTCGCGCAGCAGTGCCAGGCGGCGTTCGACGACGAGCAGGAGCTCCGCGAGGCCGAGGACGTTCGTCCGCGCTGCGGCGAGCTCGATCGCGAGCGGCAGGCCGTCGACGAGGCGACAGATCTCCGCGACCGTCACGGCGGCGTCCTGCGTCAGCTCGAATCCCGGGCGCGCCGCGCGTGCACGGTCGACGAAGAGTTGCACCGCGGCGGAGGAGACGTCGTCGGGGAAGTCCGTGACCTGCAGCGCGAGCGGCTCGACCGCGAACCGCGCCTCGCCGGGGACATGGAGCACCTCGCGGCTCGTCGCGAGCACCCGGACGTCGGGGCACTCCGCGAGGACCGCTGCCGCGATGCGCGCTGCCTCGAGGACGACCGGCTCGCACGCATCGAGCAGCAGGACGGCGTCGCCGTCGCGGAGGCGGCTGATCGCGCGTGCGAGTGGGTCGGCGCCGCGGGCGTCGACGCTGTCGGCGACGAGCCGGGCAACGTCGTCGGGACCTCCCGCTCGCGCGAGGTCGACGCGCCACGCCCCCTCCTCGGCCTCGAACGAGCGGGCGACCTCGACCGCGAGCCGGCTCTTCCCGACTCCCGGCGGACCCGTCAGCGTCACCAGCCGGTGCTCGTGCAGCAGCTCGGCCACCTGGGCGACCTCCTGCTCGCGGCCGACGAACGACGTCGACGGGGCCGGGAGGTTCCCGCGGCGCCGCGGCGCCACCGCGACGGGTGCGATCGCCGGATCGTGCGCGAGGATCGCGTCCTGGAGTCGCCGCAGGTCGGGGCCGGGCTCGAGCGCGAGCTCGTCCGAGAGCACCCGTCGTGCCTCGCGGAAGGCCTCGAGGGCGTCGGGCTGGCGGCCGCTGCGGTACAGCGCGAGCATCAGCTGCTCCCAGAGCCGCTCGCGGAAGGGGCTCTCCTCGAGCGCCGCGCGAAGCGGGGCGACTATCTCGCGATGCTCGCCCAGCGCGAGCGCCGCCTCGAACTGCTCTTCGAGCGCGTCGATGCGAAGCGACTCGAGCCGGCGGGCCTCGACGGCGAACCAGGCAGTCTCGGTGAGCCCGTGCAGCGCCGGGCCGCGCCAGAGCTCCAAGGCGCTCGAGACGGCCTCGGCCGCCGCGCCGGCGTCGCCCGCACGCAGCGCACCGCGCGCGTCCGGAAGCAGTTCCTCGAACCGCCGCGCGTCGACGGCTGCGTCCGCGAGCGCGTATCCGTCGGGCGAGGCGACGATCGTCTCCTGGCCGAGCGCGGCCCGGAGACGAGCGACGTGGTGCTGGACGGCGTTGCGCGGCGCGGCCGGCAGGTCGTCGCCCCACAACGCGTCGATCAGCGAGTCGACGCCGACGACGCGGCCGCGGCGCAGCGCAAGCAGCGCGAGGAGGCCCTGCCGCTTCGCACCGCTCACGTTCGCGGGCCGTCCGGCGACGAGGACCTCGAATGGCCCGAGCAACCGGATGTCGAGCGGGTGGTCCATGCGGTGGTGATCCGCCTCCACCGTCAGTCTCGCACGCTCCCGCCTCGCGCGGGCAGGGCGAGACGCGACGTTTACGTCGCGACGGGCACCGCAGCCTCGACCGGTGCGGCCTCCTCCTCGGGCGGAGAAGCGAGCCCGGCGGCGAGGTACGCCTGCGGTTGGTCGAGCGTCTCCTCGCGGAGCAGTGCCTCAGCGATCCCGTCCAGGCGGCTGAGGTTCTCCGTCAGGAGCCGGATCGCCTCGGCGTGTGCCCCCTCGACGAGGCGCTTGACCTCGTCGTCGATCCGCTGCCGCGTGCGCTCCGAGACCTGCGAGGCGCCGTTCATCGCCCACCCGTCCCCCTCCTGGGGCAGCACGGAGACGAAGCCGATCTCGTCGCTCATCCCGAACCGACCGACCATGCTCCGCGCGAGCTGCGTCGCCTGACGGATGTCGTTCTCGGCACCCGTGGTCTCGTCGTCGAACACGACCTCCTCCGCCGCGCGGCCGGCGGTCGCGACCTCGATGCGGGCGAGCAGGCTCCGCTTGTCGTAGTTGAAGCGATCGCTCTCAGGCGCGGAGACGGTCACGCCCAGGCTCATCGTCCGCGGGATGATCGAGATCTTCCGGACGGGGTCGGCGCCGGGCGTGAGCATGCCGACGAGCGCGTGGCCGGCCTCGTGGTAGGCGGTCCGGCGCCGGTCGGAGCGGGTCAGCATCAGCTTCCGCTCCGCACCGAGGACGATGCGCTCGAGCGCGTCCGTGAAGTCGCTCATGTGCACGAGCTCGTGCTCGCGCCGCGCCGCGAGCAGCGCCGCCTCGTTGGCGAGATTCGCGAGGTCGGCGCCGACCATGCCGACCGTCGTCGCCGCGAGTGAGTCGAGCTCGACGTCCGGAGCGAGCGGGATGGAGCGCGTGTGGACGCGCAGGATGTGCTCGCGGCCGCCCTTGTCGGGCGGGTTGACGGTGACGCGGCGGTCGAACCGACCTGCGCGGAGCAGCGCCGGGTCGAGCACGTCCGGCCTGTTGGTCGCCGCGAGCACGATCACGCCGGTGTTCGCGTCGAAGCCGTCCATCTCGGTCAGGATCTGGTTCAGCGTCTGCTCGCGCTCGTCGTTGGAGCCGCTGAAGACGCCGCTGGAGCGCGAGCGGCCGATCGCGTCGATCTCGTCGACGAACACGATCGACGGAGCCGCCTTCTTCGCCTGGTCGAACAGATCGCGGACGCGCGAGGCGCCGACACCGACGATCATCTCGACGAACTCCGAGGCCGACATGGAGAAGAACGGGACGCCCGCCTCGCCGGCGACCGCGCGCGCCAGGAGCGTCTTCCCCGTCCCGGGCGAGCCGCTCAGCAGCACGCCGCGCGGGATGCGCGCGCCGAGCTTGCGGTACTTCGCGGGATCGCGGAGGAAGTCGACCACCTCGGCGAGCTCCTGCTCGGCCTCGTCGATCCCGGCGACGTCGTCGAACGAGACGCCCTCCTTCGTCGGCTCGTACTGACTCGGCTTGGCGCGGCCGAGGCTGAAGATGCCGCCGCCGCCCCCGGCGCCGGCACGGCGCAGGTACCACATCCAGAGACCGAAGAAGAGCAGCGCCGGCCCGAGGTAGATGAGCACCGTCAACCAGAGCGGCGTCTCGCTCGTCGCCGGCTTCGCGACCACCTGGACGCCGTTCTCCCGCAGCAGTCGCTCGAGCTCGGCGCCGTCCGCGAACTCGGGCACCTCCGTCGAGAAGTCGGTCGTCGCGGTGGCCTCCGCGTCGGGGTAGCGGACCGCCTGCTCGAACGTGCCGTCGATCGTTGCGCCCGTCGCGGTGATCGTCGCGACGTTCCCGTCGCCGACCTGCTCGAGGAACGCGGGCTGGTAAGGGATCGTCACGCGGGGGTTCGCCGCGTTGTAGAGCTGCGAGACGATCAGGTAGTTCAGCTGGAGCAAGCCGGCGAACACGGCGATGCTGCGCCGGTCGAGGCGCCGCGGCTTCCGCGCGTCACCGGTTCCCGCGGGCTTGTCGGAAACGGGCCGATCCTGTCCGCTCACGCCATCCTCCTCGTGCTCGTCACGTCCGTGTGGGCAGGATCGAGGGCGCGACTGCCACGTCGCTGCCGTCGAGCGCGGCGACTCTGCCGCTGCGCCCGCGATGCGGGCCGAGGCAGCGACGACCCGCTCGGAGGCAGCAACCTGGCAGCGCACGAGCACATCTTCCGAGGCGTGATCGAGATCGAGCAGCTCTTGCGCGCGTCGGCCGTCCCGCCGGCTGCGTCCGATCGGGGCCGGTAGCGATGCTGCCGCTCTCCGACGGCATGCCCGCGCGCCGCTTCCCGGTCGTGACCGTCGCGCTGATCGTCGCGAACCTGGCCGTCTGGGTCCTCTACGAGTTGCCGGACGTCGAGGGAGCGGTCGCGCACGCGTCGTTCTACGCCTGCGACCTCGACAACACGTGCAACTCGCCCCTGCCGTGGCCCGTCAGCTGGCTGACGGCGATGTTCATGCACGCCGATTGGAGCCACCTCCTGGGCAACATGCTCTTCCTCGCGATCTTCGGCAAGAGCGTCGAGGACGCCTTCGGCCGCCTCCGCTTCCTCGCCTTCTACGTCGCGGGCGGCTTCGCGGCTACGGCGCTGCAGACGGCGACGACGCTCCTCTTCGAATCGGACGCCGACGCGGGCATCCCCATGCTCGGAGCGAGCGGAGCGATCTCGGCCGTCCTCGGCGCGTTCCTCGCGCTCTACCCCCACGCGCGCATCAAGACGCTTGCACTCGTATTCGTCGTGCACATCCCCGCCTGGCTCTACCTGGGCGGCTGGTTCCTGCTCCAGCTTCGCGAAGCGCACAACGCGATCGTCGACCCTTCGGCGGGAGGGAGCGGGATCGCGCTCTTCGCGCACATCGGCGGCTTCGTGTTCGGTTGGATCGTCGCCCAGGCCCTGCTCGACCGCGAGCGGAGACGAATCGCGACCGAGGCGCGGCGCTCGGCGCTGACCCCCTTCTGACGATGCTGCTACCGGCTGTGACGCCGAACCTCGAGCGGGCCGCAGCGTGGAGCTGGAGGCTCCTCACCTGCACTGCTGCGCTGGCGCTCGTCCTGGCGGTGCTCTGGTACCTCCGCGAGATCGTCCTGCCGGTCGCGGTCGCGCTCACGCTCGCGCCGTCCCTGGCGCCCCTCGCCGCGTGGTTCCGGCGCCGGCGGCATCTCGAGCGGCCGGCCGCTGCTCTCGCCCTGCTGACGGGTCTCGCGACGGTCGTCGCGCTCGTCGCGATCGCGACGGTCTCGGTCGTCGAGCAGTTCGACGAGCTCCGCTCGGCGGTGTCGCAGGCCGTCGACGACCTCACGGGCCAGCTGCAGGACGAGCCGTTGGCGCTCCCCGCGGCGCGCACCGACGGTCTCGAGTCCTCCCTCGGAGACGCATGGCGCGAGGCTTCGGGCTACGCCGCCGCCGGCGTGCAGACGGGCGCCGGGATCCTGGCGGGTCTGGTTCTGGCCGTCGCAATGCTCTATTTCGTCCTGCGCGACGGCGCGTCGCTCTGGGCCGCGATCCTGCGCCGGTGCAGCCCCGACGTCCAACCCGCAGTCGACCGTGCCGGCCGGCGCGCGTGGGAGGTGCTCGGCGGCTTCGTCAGCGGGACGGTGGTGGTCGCGACGATCGACGCGGTGCTGATCGGCATCGGGCTCTGGCTCCTGGACGTGCCCCTCGCGTTCGCGTTGGCCGTGCTCGTGTTCATGGGATCGTTCATCCCCTACGTCGGGGCGTTCGTGTCCGGTCTCGTCGCCGTGCTCGTCGGCTTCGCCGACGGAGGATGGCAGCTCGCGCTCGCCGTGCTCGCGCTCGTCGCGGGCGTCCAGTTCATCGAGGGGACATTCCTGCAGCCGATCATCCAGAGCCGTCGGGTCGACCTCCACCCCGCGGTGATCCTGCTCGCGGTCGCGACCGGTGGCTCGCTCTTTGGGATCGCGGGCGCCTACCTCGCCGTGCCCGTCACGGCCGTCGTGAGCGCCGTCTTTGCCTCGCTGGCGGCGGAAGAGCCCCGCGCTTAAACGAGGCAGCGGCGTGCGCGCCGCGCGGCAGCGAGCTGGCAGCCGCCTCCTCCACAGTCGTCTGACCACGACCACGAAGGGAGAAAGATGAGTAGCGCACTTGCCGTGAGAGAGACGACCGTGGAGCGGTGGACAGCCGATCCCAGCCGGACGACTGTCGAGTTCGAAGTACAGCACATGTGGGGTCTGCACGCCGTCCGCGGCCGCTTCCGGAGCTTCAGCGGCCTTTACGTCGTCGGCCCGGGAGGCTCGGCGATCGAGCTGACGATCGATGTCGCCAGCATCGATACCGGTTGCGCCGCACGCGACAAACATCTCCGGTCGGCCGACTTCTTTGGCGCCGAAGAGCATCCGCAGGTGCGGTTCACGTCGACGCACGTCACCGGGCTCGGAAGCGGACGCGCGCACGTGAGCGGCGAGCTGGAGGCGGCGGGGAAGCGGGTCCCGCTCGCGTTCGACGCGTCCGTGCGGCTGGTCGACGGCGACCTCGAGCTCGAGGCGGTGACCACGGTCGACCAGAACCGCTTCGGCATGAGCGACGGTCCATTTCGCAACGTACGGCGGCCGACGATGGTGCGCGTGACGACACGCCTCGTCCGCGCGCCCTCCGGATTGGACGGCGGCCGCGGCGGCAGCGGCCGCGTCGCACGTGGCAGCGGCCTGGCAGCGGCGCGCGAGACAGTCGGATTGTCAAATCGAGCGAAAGGAGAAGGTAATGGCTGAGATTCACAACGTCGTCGTCGTCAAGTTCGCGGAGGCGAGCAAGGCGTACCAGGCGATGACCGTGCTGAAGGAGTGCGACGCCCAAGGCCGGATCGAGCTGAAGTCCGCCGCCCTCGTCGAGCGCACGCCCGAAGGCGAGCTGCGCATCCCCGAGGGCGCGGACAACATCGCGATGATCGGCACGGTGAGCGGGTCGCTCATCGGCATGCTCATCGGCGTCCTCGGCGGCCCCGTGGGCGTTCTCGTCGGCTGGGGCGCCGGCGCCCTGATGGGCGGGACGATCGACATCGTCGGCATCACCAAGTCGGACGAGGCTCTCACCGCTCTCGCACGCGCGATCCCGCCGGAGTCGACGGCCGTGATCGCGAGCGTGACGGAGCCGGCGATCGAGGTGATCGACGGCGAGATGGGCAAGCTCGGCGGTGAAGTGACGCGCCGGCCGGTCGTGGACGTGATGGACGAGCTCGAGGCGGCGGAGGAGGCTGCCGATGCAGCCGCGCGCGAGGCCCGGAAGTCGCTGCACAAGAAGCGCAAGGCGGAGCTGAGCGCCAACCTCGACGAGCGCGTCGAGTCGCTGAAGGAGAAGCTCCACGTCGCGTGACGGCGAGCGCCGCTCCGGTCTGCCCGTGACGGGCAGACCGGAGTGATCCGTGTCGAGGCCCGTCGGCCGTGAGGCCGGCGGGCCTCGGCGTCCTGCTCGAGGAGTCGACCCGCTCGACACGGCGCGTCCTCCCGCGGCAGCGCGATGGGGGGCGGCGGCAGCGCACTGGCAGCGGCACCGGCGACCGTCCTCGGTGCAACCGCCGAAGCGAAGGAGCGAACCATGAGCACGGACAAGGAAGCACGCGCCGCAGAGGACGTTGCCGACGAGCTCGACGCGGCCGTGATCGCTCTCAGCTCGAGAGACCTGAAGGGCATGAAGAAGATCCTCGGCGGGAGCGTCTCGCAGCAGGTCGCCGAGCATGCCGGCCGCCCCGTGCCCATCGTGCCGCCGCGCTGATGGCCGTCCGTCCTCCCGTGACGCGGCACCCGCCCCCGCCTCCCGCGCACAACCCGGCGCTGGTCCGGCACGCGCAGGAGCGTGCGCAGAGCCTGGAGAACCGGGTCGCAGACCGGATCACGGCGTTCGCCGGCTCGATGAACTTCGTCTACATCCACATCGCCTGGTTCGGCTGCTGGATCGCCTTCCGCGTCGAGGACTACCCGTTCGGCCTGCTGACGATGATCGTCTCGCTCGAGGCGATCTTCCTCTCGACGTTCGTGATGATCAGCCAGAACAGGGCCGACCGGAAGCGCCAGGTGATCGCCGACCAGCAGTGGGAGACCGTCAAGAAAGAGGACAGGCAGAACGAGGAACTGCTCAATCTCTCCCGTCAGATCCTCGACCTACTCCGCTCGCCAAGCGATCCTGCCCCGGACGTTCACGGCAGGCGTCCCGACGGCGAGACGCCGGGATGACGGGAGGAGATCCTGACGCGCAGCGCGCCCGGCCAGACCACGAACGCAAGCGGCGCGTCCAATTCGACCGCCTCGCCGTCGACGCCGGCATGCACTGGTGCTGTCGCGTCCACCGCGAGGTGCGTCGCACTCCAGACCCGGGCCGGAGGATCCGCACTCGGGCGCGGGCGGTCGAGTACGACGATGCCGAGCTCGCCGCCGTCGAGCCGCGGCCGCGTCCCGGGCGCGACCGGGCGGTCGAGCGCGTAGGGATTGTTCGACACGAGCACCATGGCCGGGTCACGATGCTGCCCGCCGCGGTCGTCGACGAGTCGCAGTCCGCGAGCGGCCTGACTCGGCCCGAGCACCTCCGCCGTCGTCTCGAGCAGCGTCCGCACCTTCGCGTCGCGGTAGCCGGTCTCCTGGACGGCTTCTCCGTAGATGCCGAGCGAGACGTTGTTGAGGAAGACACGGCCGTTGACCTCGCCGACGTCGATCGATCGCTCGACGCCGTGCTCGCCGAACGCATCGAGCGCGCCGGCGAGGTCGGTTCGATCGACACCGAGGTCGAGCGCGAAGTGGTTCCGGGTGCCGGCTGGAACGCAGACGAACGGAAGACCGTGGGCCCGCGCCGCCGCGGCCGCGACCCCGAGCGACCCGTCGCCACCGGCCACGCCGAGCGCATCCGCCCCGTCGGCCACGGCTTCATCGACGAGGGCTGCCAAGTCGTGTTGCGGACCGAGGACGAGGGCCTCGATCCCTCGCTCGCGCGCCCGGTCGACCAGCCCTGCCTGCGCTGCCCTGCCGCCGCCGGACCGCGGGTTGACGAACAGGACCGGCCGACGGGGCGGGTCGACCGCCCGCCAGCCGTACCGCGACAGACGTCGCATGACCCGCTCATCCTATGGTCGGGAGCCGGCAGCGCCCTCTCGCGGCGTCGCATCGGTCTTGGCAGGCGCGCGAACGAGAGCAAGCCGATCGAGCCGGCGAGCACTCAAGCCGTGACCGCGATCGGGCCCTCCTTCTTCAACCGGTCATCGGGCTTGACCTCCGGCGATTCTGTGTAGTTGCACGCCGCATCCGTGACCGGTGTGAGCTCAGGCTGAATCGCCTTGAAATCGTGACCCCCGACCGCGTTTCGAGCCGGTTTTGCCGGTTTCGCCGTCGCTTCGAGAGAAGTGTGTGTAGTCGGCGCCGATCCTGGCGTCAGGTCAGACAACACAATATGCCGATGTGCAGGACTTTTTACGGGAGCGACGGGACTCGAACCCGCGACCTCCGGCGTGACAGGCCGGCGTTCTAACCAACTGAACTACGCCCCCAGGGCGACG